>Ga0208455_1000223_pt1 | contig 33850 bp, 32 predicted proteins | sample June2015DPH_4_50_FD_184690 | JGI IMG/M metagenome (GOLD analysis project Ga0208455, IMG submission 184690) | Peatland microbial communities from SPRUCE experiment site at the Marcell Experimental Forest, Minnesota, USA - June2015DPH_4_40... | ecosystem: Environmental > Terrestrial > Soil >... | reverse complement strand
CGAAATCGGCCATGATGGTGGCTGCGGCGGGAGCCGCTATGAAGCTCGCGGCGTCGAGCACCTTGAGTCCGGAGAAAACACCTGGCTTGCTCACCGAAGTTCCTTCCTTGATCGCCGAAACGAGCGCTCGCGCGCGCCGCGGCGAGCGGCCCGGCGTGCATTAGAGCCTGATCAGGTTCGATCGCTCAAGGGCTGCTGTGATGTCGACCCTTCACGCGCGCACGACACCGCCGCCGTCTGCGCATGCTCGACGCGATGGCGGCACTTACTTCTTGTTTAGTCGCCCGATAACCGCATCAGCTGCACGCTCACCATCTCGCCACGCTCCGCCAACAGTACCCCAAAACGTTTGATCGACAGCTTCTCCCGCAAACCAGACGAGGTTATTTAACGGCTCGGACAGTAATTTCCGAGCCTCTTGTGCTCCCGGATGTGCCGAGGAAAATCCACCGAGCGCCCAAGGTTGCTTGTTCCAGGAGGTGGCATGTGTACGCAAAACCGCTTTCTTTGTGTTTGAGCCAAAAACACTTGAAATCCAGTCAAGCGCGAAGCCGTTCATTGCACCCTTGCCCTGTTCTGAAAGTTCGGCGCCCATCTTGCCAGCTATGAGGAGAATAGACAGCCGTGTTCCGTGCACGTTAGCAAAAAGAGCCGAAGTTTTGGTACCAGCGGCTTTTTCGAAAACGACTTCATTAGCTTCGAGCCCAAGCGGATTGCCCTTAAATTCAATCGCGACGTGGTCATAACTTCCGAGCTTGAGTTTTTCGAAAGCCCTCGAATAAGGAGAAGGCAGGTTTGGTTTGAACTTGATCTTTCCTGAAGCAAGAACCGCAGTTGACGCCGTTATGATCGCTGCCCTTGCCGTAATCACACCCCCGCTTGTTTCTAGCGCAACGGATTGATCACCCCAGTCGACAAGCGTCACTGGGCTGAAAAATTTAATTGGTATGCCGATCGCAAGCCTCTCAATAAGGAAGCCTGCGCCTTGACGACACAGCAGAGCCGGATTTCGATCGATAGACACGGCGTATTCCTTGGCTGATAGGTCCTTCAAGTCAGCTCCGAAGCGATATGGGCCGAGAATAAACTCCATAGTCGGGCGCCAGTCGCCAAGGTCTTTTGGCAATGCTTCTTCGCATGATATTTCATCTTTGCCCGTTGCAGCATTTGAAATTGCTGAATTGCAACGGACCCTGTCGGCGTAGAGTTCCTCTAAATCTCGCTCGAGATTTTTTCGTCCGAAGATGCGGATCTGTTGAGTTTGCGGATCTGGATATAGTTCGATGCTCTTTTGGGCCGCGAGCTTGGGAAGTGAGGATTGTTCGGGTAGGTGGATTAAATATGCGCCGACATCATAAGGCTGATCAAATGTGCGCATATCGGTGAAGCATCGGCCCCCGCGACGGTCGCTCGCCTCCAAAATTGCAAATGTTCGGCCGGAACCAGCGAGGCGCCTGGCCGCCGCGATTCCAGCGGCACCTGCACCTACAATTAAGACGTCAAAATCGGGCTGAAGTTGTAAACCGGCGATAGCTGGGCAAGATACTGCGGAAACCAACCCTGCTATGGCGTTTCGACGCGTCACGCCGCTTATTGGCACAGCAGGGGCCATTGATGCTAAACAAAAAATCCCACGAGCGGGGTGGTCTAGTAATCCCACCAATCGCTCAAGAGTTACGACACCTCAATTGATCGGTCGGAGTTGCTTTTCTAAGCCGTTCTTCAGTTTTGTTTTTCACGCGCGTTGTTTGATTCTTTCAGGCACATTGTTCGATGAATTTTATCGATTGTTTTCATTGCCTTCGTCGCGGCTTGGATTTTTTCCGCGAGGTCAACGACCTGATTTTCTACTTGTGAGACTCTGTTAATGTCCCCTTCTATGGAATCATTCATGGACTTGAGGATGTCAGGCGGTTGGGCCATATCGGTCAATACAACATCCCGAAACGCTTGCTTGACGTTTGCCGAACATTTGGCGTCGGATTCGTATTGCGATTTGAGTGCCGCAAATCTTTTCGTGAAATCTTCGGCGCCGGTGATATCGGACGCAAGAGCGTCCCGCTTGAGCTTACAAATACCATCGACGCTATTGATTTCCGGATATTTTGCGTCGACGATTTTCGTATACGAGTCCATGAGAGATTTCGCCTCCGAAATGAGGGCGTCGGAGATGCAAACCAAATGGTCGCGTCCCTTGTAACAACGGTCCAGTGCTATATCACCCTTCAATCCGGGAAGCGCGAATAATCCCGGTTCGGCAGATATTTTGTCGCATGAAGCTAGCGCCTGACCCAGAGGCGATGCTGGATCCACTGCTGGCGTAGCTGGAATTACCGGTTTTGCTTCTGGCGGCGCGGAATTAGTTCTATTTAGTCTTTGCGCGTTATTGGCGCGCGATCTCTGTTGACTCCAGCCGTTATCAGATGTGGCGGCTAATACGACAACAGACAGAATTGTCAGTGCACATAACCGCGCAACTTTCAGTGATTCGATGCGCAGACTTCCAGTGAATGGCTTATACATCTTTCCTGATCTCTCAACACAGGTTCGCGGACGCTTGGTGCATGAAGCTGGGCATGTTCAAGCTGATTGGGATTTTTGTCGAGCGTCCACAGTGTGGCTCGTCCGACTGGTCGCCATCCCGCTTATCCTCATATGGCGTTATTGTTGCATATCTGTGACTTTTGGCAATGCCCTGAGGTCCGGCGGCATTGATTTGCGCCGCGCCAGTCGCACCGAAATAAACGGTGGTGCCAGCAACAGGCACGGTCGCGCGGTCGATCGTTCGCAAATCGACAGCATCATGCGCTTCGGCGCAGCCACCCCATGGCACTTCGATGGCGCGGATGGGCGCCGTCCGCAGCATCATTTGCGGGTGTGAAGGCTCCAACTTGCAATATCTGCTTCTCCTCCGAAGGCAGCCATCATCGGCACGCCGGTGAAGCCACGGTCTCGTATTGCCTGCTATCCTGTAAGCCGTTATCCCTCCGCCACAGTGTGCTAAGGTCACAAACCATTCAGGGCGGATAACAATTACCATTCAGAGCGGATACTATGGTGCGACGCCGCATCTCTGAACAGCCGACGTCCCGCCTCGCTGTTTGGGCGCGCCATATGGCGTTGTTTTCGCTTGCGGCGACGCTGGTTGCCATCATCATCGTCCGCTCAGCCGCCCTTGAAGTCGTGCCAGCGCTGTCGACGCTGGCCGGCGCGCTGGTGCTCGCCTTGGTCGCAATCCTGCTCGCCTTCGCCGCCGGGATCGCCATCTGGAGGGAAGGGGTCGGCGGGGTTCGCGAGGCCGCCACGGCGCTGCTCGTCGGGCTCGCGCTGATTGCCTATCCGCTCTATCTCGGTGTCGAGGCCTACCGCCTGCCGGCCATCTATGACGTCACCACCGACCCGATCGACCCGCCGCGATTCGAAGCGATCGCGCGATTGCGGCCGCGCGACGCCAATCCGGTCACCTATGCCGGCCTGTACACGGCGGAGCTGCAGCGCACTGCCTATTCGGACATCGAGCCCGATCTCACCAATTCGTCGCCGCAAGAAGCCTACGACGCCGTGCTCAAAGTCGTCACCAAGCGCAAGTGGCACATCGTCGATGCACGGCCGCCGCAGGCCGCCGCGCCGCGCGAGGGCCGCATCGAGGCCATTGCGCGCACGCTGATTCTCGGCTTCCGCGACGACGTTGTGGTGCGCGTGCGCGGAACGGCGGACGGCGCCCGCATCGATGTGCGCTCGGCGTCGCGCTATGGCCGCCACGATCTCGGCGCCAATGCCGCGCGGGTGCGCGCGCTGATCGACGACGTCGACGACATGCTGGCGGCTGGGCCGGAGAAGAAGCAGCCGGCGCCGAAACCCGCTCAGGCCGCTGGCAGGGGAAGTTCGGTGAGGCGGTAAGTGCCGCCGATCGACGGCGTACCCTCGGTCGCGACGAGCCCGCGCGCGACCAGGTCTTCGAGATGCGCCAGCACCGACAGCCCGGCAGCGCCGACCAGCCGCGGGTCGATGCCGATGTAGATCGCCCTGACCAGCGTCGGAATGTCGGCCGCGCCCTTGGCGAGCCGGCGCAGGATCGACACCTCGCGTCCCTGCCGGTGCCGGATGTAGCTCTCGACAAAGCGCGGCGCCTCGCGCACCAAACCGCCATGGCCGGGCAGATAGATCGGCTCGCCGCGCCGCGCCAGCTTTTCCAGCGAGACCATGTAATCGCTCATGGCGCCGTCGGGCGGCGCCACGATCGAGGTCGACCACGCCATCACATGGTCGCCGGAGAAGATGAGATTAGATTCCTTGAACGCATAGGCCATGTGGTTGGCGGTGTGGCCCGGCGTCGTTATCGCCTCGATGGTCCAGCCGGCGCCGGACACGACCTCGCGGTCGGCGAGCGCGATGTCGGGACGGAAATCCAAATCGGCGCTGGCGTCGAGCCGCTGCGCTTCGCCGATATGCAGCGGCCGCGCCGGGCGGTGCGGTCCCTCTGCGTATACTGTGGCGCCGGTCGCGGCCTTGATCTTGGGCACCGCCGGCGAATGATCGCGATGCGTATGGGTGACAAAGATGTCGGTTACCGTCTCGCCGCGCACGGCATCGAGCAACGCCGCGACATGGGCGTCATCGTCGGGGCCGGGGTCGAGGATCGCAACCTTGCCGCGGCCGATAATGTAGCTGACCGTGCCCGCGAAGGTGAACGGACCGGGATTGTTGGCGACGACCGCCCGTACGTTCTGCGCCACCTCTTCCGGCCGGCCGGGCAGGAGATCGAAGCTCTTGTTGTAGGCGATATCGTCGCTCATGCGGGGGAATTCACACGTCACGTCGGCTCGCGGCCTTAAAGCATGATCCGGAAAAGTGGAAGCCGGTTTTCCGAAAAAGATCATGCTCCACCAAGGCCGCATCGCCGCTTCCATGTGCGAAAGGTGAGAGGAAAGCAATGGGGTTTGGGCAGAACCGTCGTGCCGCAACGCGTGGGCCGGGCACGACGGTCGCCGAAAATAGATGGAGCCCCGGTGCCGGGATCGCCGGGGCTCCAAGCAATCTCATTCAACACGAGTTGTGAGATCGAGATCGCACACGAAGCTATGCAAGCTGTGGGCCAAGTTGGGCTAAGGCGCGATTTGCCGAAATATCAAAGCGTTGCAGGACGTCCAGGAGTCGCGCCGCGGCAGCCAAGGGTGCCCGCGCTGCGGGCGCAGATTGGCTAATTTGCGGGCAGCTCTGCCCGGGCGAGGGCTAAAACGGCGTCCGGCTGCGCATCGCCGCCGCCAGAATGCCTTCGTCGAGGTAGTCGAGCTCGCCGCCGACCGGCACCCCATGCGCCAGCCGCGTCACCTTGACCTTGGCGTCGTGCAGGAGGTCGGTGATGTAGTGGGCGGTGCTCTGGCCGTCGACCGTGGCATTGAGCGCCAGGATGATTTCGCTGACCGCCGGATCGTGCGCGCGCTTGATCAGCGCGCCGATCGACAGATCGTCCGGCCCGACGCCGTCGAGCGGGGAGAGCGTGCCGCCGAGCACGTGATAGCGCGCGTTGATGGCGTGCGCGCGCTCGAGCGCCCACAGATCGGCGACGTCGGCGACGACCACGATGGCAGCCGGGTCGCGCCGCGTGTCGGTGCAGACCGTGCACGGATTCTGCGTGTCGATATTGCCGCAGATTTTGCACACCTCGATCTTGTCGATCGCGGTCTGCAACGCGGCGGCCAGCGGCGCCATCAGCAGCTCGCGCTTCTTGATGAGGAACAATGCCGCGCGGCGCGCCGAGCGCGGTCCCAGCCCGGGCAGGCGCGCGAGCAGCTGGATCAGGCGTTCGATCTCGGGGCCGGCGGCGATGGCGGGCATCGCTTAAAATAGCTTCAAGCCGGGCGGCAGCGGCAGCCCACCGGTGAGCGCTTGCATGCGTTCGGCCAACAGCGTTTCGAGCTTGCGGCGGGCGTCGGCGTGCGCGGCGACGAAAAGGTCCTGCAGAATTTCCCTCTGGTCCGGCTTGATCAGCGAATCGTCGATATGCACGGCCTTCACCTCGCCCTTGCCGGAAAGCTTGATGGTAAGGAGGCCGCCGCCGGCGGCGCCATCGACCTCGATGCGGTCGAGCTCGGCCTGCATCGCCTCCATCTTCGATTTGAATTCGGCGGCCTGTTTCATCAGGCCGAGAAAATCAGCCATAAGGCACCTGCTTATGCTTCGTCGTCGGCGATGTCGCCGTCGTTCTGGGCGACATCCGGGATTTCTTCCGCACCGGTAGCCGGCGTGCTCGCCGGCTGGCGCACGTCGACGATTTCGGCGCCGGGAAAGCGTTGGAGCACCGCCTGCACCAGCGGATCGGCGCGCACGCCGTCTTTCAGTTCCGCTTTGCGCATCTGCGCCTGCGCGTAAAGGGTGGGCGCGCCCGGCTCGGCGGACACGATCACCATCCAGCGCCGGCCGGTCCAATCGCTGAGTTTTTTCGATAGTTCTCCAGTGAGCGCTTTCGGCGCGCTCGCCTCAAGCGCGACCTCCAATCTGCCGTCCTCGAAACGCACCAGCCGCACCTCGCGCTCCAGCGCGCTCTTGATCGCGAGGTCGCGTTTCTCGGCGGCGAGCGCCACCAGGTCCTCGTAGCTTTTCAGCGCCCGCGCCGGCGTGTTCAGCGCGACGCTGCCGACAGCCGGCGCAGGCGCCGGCATTTCGGCCGGTGCGGCTGCCGCGAGCGCGGCGCGCGTTGCGCCGCGCGGAACTTCCGAGCGCGTCTCGGAGCGCATGTCCGGCCGCGGCGATGACGGGCCGCCTGGCGTCGGCGCGCCCGCGCCCGCGCCATTGCCGCGCGTTCCTTCGCCGAGCGAGCGGATCACCTCGTCGGGCGTCGGCAGGTCGGCGGCGTAGGCGATGCGCACCAAGACCATTTCGGCGGCGGCGAGCGGCCGTCCGGCGGCCGCGACCTCTTCGAGGCCTTTGAGCAGCATCTGCCAGGTGCGCGACAGCACACGCATCGAGAGCTTGGCGGCAAAGGCGCGTCCGCGCGTCCGTTCGGTTTCGGTCAGCGACACGTCGTCGGCCAAGGCCGGTACCACTTTGACCCGGGTGACGAAATGCGTGAACTCGGCGAGATCGCCGAGCACCATCGCCGGATCGGCGCCGGTGTCGTACTGGTCCCGCACTTCCTGCAAGGCGCGGGCGAGGTCGGCGCGCATCAGCGCTTCGAACAGATCGATGATTTTCGTGCGATCGGCGAGCCCGAGCATTCCCCGCACGTCCTCGGCGCGCACCGGTCCTGCCAAAGTTGTTGTTGAATTGCCGGCGCCGGAGGCGCCGGAATGCGCGATCGCCTGATCGAGCAGCGACAGCGCGTCGCGCACCGAGCCTTCCGCGGCGCGCGCGATCAGCGCCAAAGCTTCGGGCTCGGCGGTGATCGCTTCCTTCTCGGCAATGCCTTGCAGGTGTTTGACCAGAAGCGCCGCGTCGACCCGGCGCAGATCGAAGCGCTGGCAGCGCGACAGCACCGTGATCGGGACTTTGCGGATTTCGGTAGTCGCGAACACGAACTTGGCGTGCGGCGGCGGCTCTTCCAGCGTCTTGAGCAGCGCATTGAAGGCGGCGCCGGAGAGCATGTGCACTTCATCGAGGATATAGACCTTGTAGCGGGCCGATACCGGCGCGTAGCGGATCGCCTCGTTGATGGCGCGGACGTCCTCCACGCTGTTGTGCGAGGCGGCATCCATCTCGATCACGTCGAGATGCCGGCTTTCCATGATCGCCTGACAATGGATGCCGAGCACCGGCATGGTGATGGTCGGGCCGGTGACGGAACCGTCGGGCAGCTCGTAGTTGAGCGCGCGCGCGAGAATCCGCGCCGTCGTCGTCTTGCCGACGCCGCGCACCCCGGTGAGCACCCAGGCCTGCGGGATGCGGCCGGCCTCGAAGCCGTTCGAGATCGTGCGCACCATGGCGTCCTGGCCGATCAGGTCGGCGAAGGTCGACGGCCGGTATTTGCGTGCTAGCACGCGGTACGATGATGCGGTCGGGGCGGCGGTGTCGTTCATGAGTGCGATTGTAGCAGCCGTACCCCGGAATGAGCGGAGCGAAATCCGGGATCTGTCTGCGAGCGGACCGGTTCTCCCCGCATTTCGCTGCGCTCGACGCGGGCCACATCGGTAGGAGAGGGTGGGAGGCTGACGAGCGACCCGAACCGCGCTCGTTAGGGCTGCTTCCTTCCGGACCTGACCCGGTTGGCGAGTGGCTCGTCCACCGCCAACCTCCCGCCGCCTATATTGGCCGCGGAGGGGGAGAAAGCAAGCGGCGGCACAGGGTGTGGGATGGGTTCAGCGGAGCGAAACCCATCGTCTGTCATTCCGGATTGCCGCGAAGCGGCAAGTCCGGAATCCAAATACACAGACCGTGGTTATGGATTCCAGGCTCCTCGCTTCGCTCGGCCCCGGAATGGCAGAACATCCCGTCGTCACGACGGTCGGCAAACGAGGCGGCGATGTCCGAGACCGGCTGGTCCCTCCATCCTCAGTTGTGCGATGACACGGCGCTGGTTGGCGATCTCGCTCTGTCCCGCGTGCTGGCGATCAACGACGCGGACTATCCGTGGCTGATCCTGGTGCCGCAGCGGCCGGGCGTCAGCGAGATCGTCGATCTCGGTGACGCCGCCGCGGCCGAATTGATGGCCGAAATCGCGCAGGTTTCGCGCGTCCTCAAGGACGTAACCCAATGCGACAAACTCAACGTCGCCGCGATCGGCAACGTCGTGCCGCAGCTTCACGTTCACATTGTTGCCCGCCGCAAGGAAGACCCGCTGTGGCCGAAGCCGGTCTGGGGCGCCGCGCCGCCGCGCGCCGGCGATAAGGCGGCATTCGAGCGCTTCACTGGCGCGATCCGAAACAAGCTCGGACTTGCGGGTGTTGGTTAAGCTCTTGCGCCAAACGACAGTTACGCCGCGCAATCCGTTTGCCATTGCAGAGGATTGAACGCCCGAACACTTCGGTAAGGACGCCAGGAGAACAGGCAATCACTTTTTGTCCTCGGGTGCTCTCGCGGCCTCAAAGCGGTCTTTGAACCACTCCCATTTCGCCGCTTGGTGCGCCGCGGCCGGAAACGTGCTTCGGCGGAGGTCCTGAATCTCGTGGCTGATACGTTGGAGATAAGCCTCCTTCCAGCGCGCGACCCGTTCGACTGGGTTAAGTCCCACCGCTGCGGTGCGGTGCATCTCCGCAAAATAGTTCAAATGGGGATTTGCCATCAGTGTCGTGCGGCCTGATTGTATTGAAGAGAGCCGGCCTCGGAAATTTGCACAGGACGATAGGTGGAGTTTCTGCCTGACGGCAGGCAGGCTGTTGCCTGCGAATCAGGAGAGACCATGCAAAGACGACCGCGCCGGAACCATACACCGGCCTTCAAGGCGAGGGTGGCGCTTGCCGCCATCAAGGGCGATCGGACATTGGCGCAACTTGCCGAGCAGTTCGACGTTCACCCCAATCAGATTACATCGTGGAAGGCGCAGCTTGAGAGCGCGGCTGCTGATGTGTTCGGTCCTGGGGGCGGCCAGGCGGCGCAGCCGGCAGTCGACGTGAAGTCGCTGCACGCCAAGATCGGCGAGCTGACGCTGGAGAACGATTTTTTAGAGGGCGCGCTCAACAAGGCGGGATTGCTGAGCGCAAAGCGATGATCGACCGCGCGCACGATCTGCCAATCGCCAAGCAGGCCAAGGTTCTGCGCATCAGCCGCGGCAGCGTCTACTATCTGCCGCGGCCGGTGCCGGCGGCTGACCTTGAGATCATGCGGCGTCTCGACCGGCTGCATCTGGAGTTTCCCTTCGCCGGCTCGCGGATGTTGCGCGGCCTGCTGGTGGCCGAGGGGTGCAAGATTGGACGCCGGCATGTGAAGACGCTGATGCAGCGGATGGGGATAGAGGCACTTTATCGCTGTCCGCGCACGACCAAGCCCGAGCCCGGCCACAGAATCTACCCGTATCTGCTGCGCGGGATGGCGATCACGCGGCCGAACCAGGTATGGGCGATGGACATCACCTACATTCCGATGGCGCGCGGCTTTGTCTATCTGGCCGTGGTGCTCGACTGGTTCAGCCGCCGCGTGCTGTCGTGGCGGTTGTCGATCACGATGGAGGCGGCGTTCTGCGTGGAAACGCTGGAGGATGCGTTGGCTCGTTACGGCAAGCCGGACGTCTTCAATACCGACCAGGGCTCGCAGTTCACGGGCGCGGCCTTCACCGGCGTGCTCGCCAGCAACGGCATTACAATCAGCATGGACGGCAAAGGCGCCTGGCGAGACAACGTGTTCGTCGAGCGGCTGTGGCGCAGCGTCAAATATGAGGAGGTGTATCTGCGAGCCTACGACAGCGTCAGCGACACCCGCGCCTCTCTCGGCCATTACCTGGACTTCTACAACAACCGGAGACTACATTCGAGCCTTGACGGCATGACACCGGATCAAGCCTACTACCCACCGCTGCCCCTCCGCTTGGCAGCCTAACCCTGGCAGGGACTCCACTTATCGAGGCGGAAAATCTGTTCAGATAACCGGGACCACTTCTAAGTGGCGCCGCCAACTTTCGATGACGATCTGGGCCCTCGCGCAGCGTGTAGAAGATTTCGCCGTCGAGCAGTTCATCGCGCAAGCAATATTCTGGCCCTCTGAGACCAGCACATCGACCTGCCGTAGCTTCGCGACAATCTCTTCAGGCGCGTACCGTTTCTTCGGCATAGCAGTCCTCCTTGATGCCAAAAGACATACTTCAAGTCGGACCACTTCAAAGGGGGTAGATCACGACGACCAGCGGTCGTTGACGTTAGGCGTCGCGCCCATCTAAATCATTGTGGGGACCTCGAATAATTGCCGCTGATCGCTAGGCGCCCAGAATTTACCCGCCAATGATTCCGCTTTGTTCTCGTTTCGATTCTCTGCTGTTCACCCCGAAGATGTCCGCGATTGCTAGCTACGGCAATTTTTCGAGGTCCCCTTGTCTTTATCGAGGGCGCTGCCGAGATTAATCGCCTTTAGCTTGCGACATGACCACCAAATCGCAGCTGCGAGCATAAAGCAGGTGCCAAGCGGTTCGGGTACGACGAACGCACCGAGTATCGCAAGCGCAACGGGTGATTTGATTTCGCGGAATTTTGTGATGTACACAGCCGCGCTCCCCTAGTGCGCTGGGCTGGTAGCTTAACAAAAGATAAATGCGCGCTAGAAGCCGACTGACAGCATGGTTAACGCTGGCAGCATCACAAAGCGCTAGCTGTGGCTTTCATGGATGCACCAGTGCGCGCGCGCATCCATCCGATGACGGTCTGAGGCAATAGCAGCGATGGCATCGCCAGCGCGCTGCGGTCGTCGGCCGCCACAAGCAAGCACGGTGTCTGCGGTATCGTGTTTCCCTATGGGTTTCGGGAAGACCTTCCCCCCAGCATGGACAGGCCGGGCGGTGCGGGTGGCGCGTAAGAGGTGAGCCGGAAATATCTGGGACCAAAAAAACCCGCATTAACTTTTGAGTAACCGAGACCGACGCGGTCGGAGCTGGGGCCGATGGGTGCCAGCGTACCCTCGGATCGCGCTCGCTTTGCAAAATTCAGCGCGCTCGTTTCGCACGCGGCGTTTTTGGAAATTCCGTCGGCGAGCAAAATTGACAGACCGGGGTGCCTCTGTTCCAGCCTTGGAAAACGCCAGTTCTTCGGGCGGCGGCGCTCCCGCTCTGCCAACCCGTCAGCCAAACGGACTAAGACATTTGCAACCCTTGTGTGGATAGCTGAGCCCCGGCGTATGCCGAAGGACTTGAAACCGGGATACCATGGATCATCAGGCCCTAACCCTGCATCGGCTCGATCGCCTGATTTGGGGCATAGTGGCGACGGTTGCGATCATCGTGTTCGCCGCTCCGCTTCTCAACGATTTTCGTATCGCCTGGCGTACTTTCGCGACCCCCACGCTGGCATGCGCCCTCCTGCTCGCGGCCGGGTGCTTCTACCGGCGCTGGCGCCCCGATGCGCGCCTCGCATCCGGTCTCTTAAGCACGGCACAGGTCGTCGCCTTCGGTGCCGTCGCCGCTCCGCTCTCTTATATTGCCGCAAGCGCGAATCTCCCGCTTTACGATCACGGGCTTGACGCCATTGACCGCGCGCTCGGTTTCGACTGGAAGGCGCTGCTCGCCATTATGGATGCCTCTCCGCTGACCCACGCCGTGCTGCTCCCGGCCTATCTCAGTCTGATGCTGCAGACGACGACCGTCGTGTTGTGCCTTGCTTTCTCCGGCCGTCTTCTATGGCTTAGGGTCTACACTCTCGCATTCTTCTGCGTGGCACTCATCTCGATCGCGATATCGGTGGTGCTTCCGGCGGTGGGTGCGTGGCCCTATTACGCGCTCAGCGAGGATAATTCCCGCATTTTGCCGGCGGTGAGCACGAGTTGGCCCGTATTTTACGGCTTGCGCGACGGCACTTTTCGCTTCTTGGTGGCGGTCGGCGCAGAGGGGATCATCACCTTCCCGAGCCTGCATGCGGCGCTTGCCGTCATTGTGATTGCCGCGATCTGGCCGGTTGCAGTGCTGCGCTGGGTCTTTGTCGCCCTCAATACAATGATGCTCATCGCCACGCCGATCGACGGCTCGCATTATCTTATCGACGTCTTGGCGGGGATCGCGCTGGCCTTGCTTTGTTTGATCGCGGCGCAGGCGATAGCTGCACGTGCGGCGGCGAAGTCCGAGCCCGAAGGCTTCGTCCTGCCGTTCACGACGTCGAGGAAGCGGACAACGTCTTCGCCTTGAATGACGAGCCCCTGGAGCGCGTAACCCATTAGCTTGCCGACATAGCCGGTAAACGTAGGTCGTCTCCACCCAGATTAGCGTGGTGTTCGCCAATTAAGCAATTGTAGATCACGCGCTCTTACTCTCCCCGGTCCCACCACCGCGCTAACCCCAGGGGAGAGAATGAGTAGCTTGGCGCATACCGACGCTGCGCCCGGCTCCGTCGAGAAGGCCGCTGCCGGTGTCTTCGCCGTCGGGCTGGTCTTTTTCATCACCGGCATGCCGGCGCTGGTCTATCAGCTGATTTGGCAGCGCTCGCTGTTCACGATGTACGGCATCAATGTCGAGGCCGTGACCATCGTCGTCGCCGGGTTTCTGCTGGGGTTGGGGTTTGGCAGTCTGGTCGGCGGCCAAGTCTCCCGCGGATCGCGGCTCAATCTGCTGGCGGTGTTCGGCGTCATCGAACTCATCATCGGCGGCTTCGGTATCCTCTCTCTGCGCATCATCGATGTCGTCGGCAGGCATACGCTGCTGCTGCCGGTTGAGCGGCTGACCGTCGTCACCCTTGGTCTGCTGTTCGTGCCGACGCTGTTCATGGGGTCGACGCTGCCGATCCTGTCGGCCTATCTCGTGCGTCGCTCGCGCAACGTTGGGCGATCGATTGGGCTGTTGTACTGCGTCAATACCGCCGGATCGGCGACCGCGTGCTTCGCTTGCGCCCTCTTTCTCATGCGCGTCGCGGGGATGCAGGGTGCGGCGACCGCGGCGGCCTCGATCAATTTCATCGTCGGCATCCTGGCGCTTGCGGAAGCCAGGCGCACACGCGATCGATATCCCGAATCGACCGGGACGGCGCCGGCGGCGAGCTTGAGGGTCAATGATAGGGCCCGCCGTACGAGGCGCGAATTGGTCTTCGCGGTCGTTCTGGCCGGGCCGGTCGGCTACGTCGCTCTGTCCTACGAGATCGTCTGGTTCCGCGCCTTCATGCTTGCCAACGACACCAGCCCAGCCTTTGCCCTCGTCCTCGCCGCCTATCTCGCCGGCATCGCCAACGGATCGTTGCGCGTGCGACGATTGTTCGGCGACGGGCTGACGCAAGGCGAGGCATCTTACGCGATCGCGGGCGCATTGCTGCTGGCGAGCATTCTGGGCTTCCTGCTGCTGCCGCTTGCCGCCTACGGCGCCACGACGCCCATCGGCTACTTCTATCCGATGCTGCTGATGATCTTCGTCCAGACAACGATCAGCGGTGCCATCTTCCCCATCCTCTGCCATTACGGCATTACCCCCGACGATCTCGCCGGCACCCGCGTGAGTTGGGTCTACGTCGCCAACATTTTGGGCTCGGTGGTGGGCACGCTGGTCACCGGCTTCATCCTGATGAACGCGTTGTCGATCAGCACCATCTCCGCTTTCCTCGGGGTGCTCGGCGCCGGCATCGCCATCGTCGTCGCCGTCTTCGGCGGCATGGCGCAGCCGCGGCGGCGGGCGATTATCGCGCTCGGCGCGGTCGCCGCCCTCGGGATACCGGCGGCGTCCGGCGCCTTGTTCGACCGCTTCTATGAACACCTGCTCGCCAACAGCGTGGTGAACCGCGGAGCGGAATTCATCGATACCGTCGAGAACCGCAGCAGCGTTATCAATGTCGACGGCGATCTCTACGTCTATGGCGGCGGCGTCTATGACGGCCGTATCGCCATCGATCTCATGAACGACCAGAATGGCCTGGTTCGCCCGTTCGCGCTGAGCCTGTTCCATCCGAAGCCGGAGACCGTGCTGATGGTCGGGCTGGCCACCGGCGCCTGGGCGCAAGTCATCGCCAGCCATCCCCAGGTCAAACACGTCACGATTATCGAGATCAATCCGGGCTATCTGCAGATCATCCGGAAACATCCCGTGGTCGCGAGCCTGCTCGACAACCCGATAGTCGAGATCGTCATCGACGACGGTCGGCGCTGGCTCAATCGCCATCCCGAGCGGAAGTTCGACGCGATCGTGCAAAACACCAGTTTTTATTATCGCCCCAACGTGACGGGCCTGCTGTCGCGCGAGTATCTCGCGCTGATGGCCGCGCATCTGCGCGAGGGCGGCCTCATCATGTACAACACGACAGGCTCGCTGCGCGTGCAACGCACGGCATGCACGATGTTTTCGGGCGTACGCGTGCTCAACGCCATGGTCGTCAGCCCGACGCCGATGGCGCTCGATCCGGACCGCTTGCGGCAGGCCCTCAAGTACTATCGGATCAACGGCCGTCCGGTACTGGACACGGCCGATCCGCGTCAGCAGGCCCAGCTCGACCATGTCGTCGCCTCGGTCGCGCCGCCGCCGCCGGGGCAGCCGCGCGCCGATCAAATGATGGAGGAGTGCGGCGGGATCCTGGCTCGCTCAGCTGGCATGGCGATCGTCACTGACGACAGCATGGGCGAGGAATGGTCGGGGCTGGTGGTGACCGACCCACTGCTGAAACGCCTTCATGGCTTCGTACCTCGACACCTTCTTCTTGGGGCAACTCCAGGATAGGTAACCACGTTGTCTGAGAATGTTGTTACTTCGGGGGTGACAGTAACTCGATAACTTCCTTCAGCTAGAGGGCTGCCCGAAAGTTCTTGAGCGGATCGAAGATGTGCTATCGAAATTAGCAAATCGACGAACTCGTGCACCCGATCATGGGCCATTTCTTTGCCGCGTCGGAAGCGCCGAGAAAATCAAAGAAAAGGATGAATCGGTCTTCTAGTGCGGGATCGTGATCATCCACGAAATCTCTCCGTCAAAGCGCGACGCGCTTTCTTACTTGCTGACATCAGAGGTCGCAAATATTTTCCGGGTCGTGACCTGCAGGAGGTGATAATGCTCCGTCTGCACGCACCGTAGGCGCGGGATAACCACGATCTCCCGGTGGCCGCAAGTGAGTGCGGCCGAAGTAGAATTTGGGCGTGGGATGTGCGGCGACTTCTCGCCGAAGAAATTAAGGAGGCGACAATCTGCATGAAGTTGTGAGAGGTTCACTCTTTGAGCATATAAGTCCAGGCCGACCAAGGGCGAACGATTGCTCTTTGTTACATTTTTCTTCCTCGTTAGCGGGCGCAGCGGATAGAGTAAGCGTAGCCCGGATTGAGCGAAAGCGAAATCCGGAGCGCGTTAGTCAAGTGATCTTGCCGCATGTTGCTCCGCTCATGCGGACACCTTGCGGACCGGGAAGGAGAAATTATCAACCGTCATCCCGTAATCCCTGGAATACTCAGACTGGCTTTCTCGACGCTTGGGGGCTTCAATGATCCAGCCATCTGCCGCGCTCGTGCTTTGCGGCATCGTGATGAGCGTTGCGCCGCTGGCCGGCTGCGCGGATAACGCTCCGCCGCCGGCCGAGCCGACGTTCTATCAAGACCTTGCACATTCCGACGCGACGGTGGATGCCGCCGCCGCGCAATCGATGATCTCGGGCTATCGAAGCAACAATGGTCTTCCTCCGGTCACCGTTGATCCCGAACTGATGCGGCTCGCCAGCGAGCAGGCGCACGCCATGGCGGCGCACGACAAAATGGATCACGATATCGGGCGGCCGTTCCAGGACCGCATCCGCAATTCGCCCTTCCGCGGCGGCGTGGCGGTCGAGAACATTTCCGCCGGCTACCACACGCTTGCCGAGGCTTTTTCGGGCTGGCGCGATTCGCCGCCGCATCGCGCCAACATGCTCAATCCCGCCGTGACGCGCCTCGGCATCGCCGCGGCCTACGCGCCGGGCTCGAAGTACAAGGTGTTCTGGGCGCTGATCCTCACTGGGCCCGGCGGACGCCAAGGGTAGCCGCGGGCGCGTGCTCTCCGCTGCGCGGGGGGCAGGATGAAGTGGGCGCTGGCCGCGCACCTTGACCTGCCGGACCGGCGTGGCTTCTATCGGTGCGCATCAATTGCGACCGGGAGCATCGCATATGACGTTCCGCATCGCCGTCGTGCCGCCACTGTCGCGCTATCTGTCGCTGTTGCGCCAAGCGGCGGAGTGAGGCAGCGCCTGGCCTCCGCCCGCCACGAACTCAGCTTGGAACCGCGCCAGGCCTATGCGGGAAGCCGCATCGAGCGCGCGGCCTTCTATCGCGGTGACGCCGCAGCGCTGGCGGCGATGGCGGCGGATGACCGCGCCCGCTTTTATGTGATCGCCGGCGAGCTCGCGGTGCTCAAGAAGCGCGGCGAGGAGTTCGACCCGCTGTTTTCGGCGGCCGAGGCGGGCGCCTTCGGCGCTGCACGCGACACCATGTTTCTCGGGCTGATGGACCAAGCGCCGCGCTTCGGCGCCGGCCTCGATCCCGAAATAGTCGAGCCCTTGAAGGCGCGCGACGATCTGGAACTCGTCGATCTTCGCACGATCGCGGTACAAGCGATTGTCGCAGCAGAGCATGTGCCGCCGCTGGCGGAAGCCAAGGCCGTGCTCGGCTGGCACGCCCGCAACGGCTTCTGCCCCAATTGCGGTGCGGTGAGCGAGCTCACGCAAGGCGGCTGGCGGCGCGACTGTCCGTCTTGCAAGGCCGAGCATTTCCCGCGCACCGATCCGGTCGTCATCATGCTAGCGATCGCCGGCGAGCGCTGCGTGCTCGGCCGCTCGCCGCGCTTCCCGAAGACCATGTGGTCGTGTCTCGCCGGCTTTGCCGAACCCGGCGAATCGATCGAGGAGGCGGTGCGCCGCGAAGTGCAGGAAGAAGTCGGGCTTGCCTGTGCGCGGGTAAAATATTTTGCCTCGCAGCCCTGGCCATTTCCCTCTTCGCTGATGATCGGATGCCATGCCGAGGCGTTGACGGAAAAGATCGTCATCGATCGCAGCGAGATCGAAGAGGCGCGCTGGTTCGACCGCGAGGAACTTAAGCTGATGCTGACGAGAAAGCATCCGCAGGGCCTGACCGCGCCGCCGCCGATCGCGATCGCCCATCACATCATCCGCGCCTTTGTCGAGAATGGCGGCGATGTCTTGGCGTAAGGAGTCTTCGGCCGATGACGCGCCGGCGCACAACGCGGGCACGAGCGCGCCGCTCGTTCTCTGCGCCGGCATCATCGTGCTCGACAAGGTTTTCCGCGTCGAGCAGGTTCCGCAGCCCGACCGCAAGGTCGAGGCCAAGGACTTTTTCATCGTCAGTGGCGGCTGCGCGGCGAACGCGGCCATCGCCGTGGCGCGGTTGGGCGGTCGCGCGACGCTCGCCGGCCCGCTGGGCGGGCCGGCCGGCGAGGACGGCAACGGCGACCTCGTGCTGGCGGCGCTCGCGCGCGAGCACGTCGACTGCAGCGCCTGTCAGCGCATCGACGGATTGGCGACTGGGCTGTCGGCGATTTTCATCGACTCACGCGGCGACCGCACCATCGTGACCTACCGCGACCAGCGCATCGCCGCGGTCATGCCGACCGATCCGGACAGCATCGTCGCTGCCGCCGACCTCGTCCTTGCCGACAACAGATATCCGCAATACGTGCGGCCGATCTGCGAGGCGGCGCGGCACCGCAAGCTGCGGATCGTGCTCGACGCCGACAAGGCAACGGTCGAAGACGACGTGCTGTTTCGCATTGCTTCGCATGTCGTGTTTTCCGCAGAGTGCCTACGGGCGACGGCCGGCCGCGCCGATCTTGCCGAAGGGCTTGCGGTGATCGCGCAGCAGACCGACGCCTTCCTTGCGGTCAGCGACGGGCCGAACGATATCCTGTTCCTCGATGCCGGCGCGCTGCGCCGCCTGCCCGTGTTCGCCATCCGCGCGGTGGATACGCTCGGTGCCGGCGACGCCCTGCATGCTGGATTCGCACTGGCGTTGGCCGAAGGTCACAGTGAAGCGGAGGCATTGCGGTTCGGCGCCGCGGTCGCCGGCATCAAGTGCACTCGCATCGGCGGCTCCGCCGGCGCGCCGCAGCGGGCTGAGGTCGAGGCGTTCTTGGCCGAGCGTCGCGTGGGATTCTCCGTCTGACGCTTGGACCCCCAGAATGACGGCTTGCCTTAGAATATTATTCTATTATAGATACGCGTTGCTGGGTGAATTGAAAAATATTACTCCGACGAGCTTTAGCTCGGGTTTGAGGTTCTCGCCGCATGGACGCCATAGACCGCAAGATACTTACCGTTCTGCAGGACGACGCTTCGCTGTCGGTTGCCGAGATCGGCTCACGCGTCGGACTGTCGTCGACACCCTGCTGGAAACGCATTCAACGGCTTGAAGCCGACGGCGTCATCCAAAAACGCGTGGTGCTGGTCGATCAGGATCGCGTCGGGCTCGGCGTCACGGTCTTCGTCTCGATCGAGACCGGCGACCACTCGCAGGACTGGCTCGATCGCTTTGCCAAGGTGGTTGGCGCCATGCCGGAAGTCATGGAGTTTTATCGCATGGCCGGCGACGTCGATTACATGCTGCGCGTCGTGGTGCCCGACATTGCCGGTTATGACAGCTTCTACAAGCGGCTGATCGCGGCGGTGCCGCTTGCCAACGTCACCTCGCGCTTCGCCATGGAGAAGATCAAGTTGACGACGGCGCTGCCGATTCGGTAAGGCGTGGTTGCGCCGGCGCGGCCTCAGTGTCCCGAGGACACGGCGCCGGCGGCCGCGGTGTTGCGGTCGCTGGCCTGTTTAAGCGTCCCGGCAAAAAAGTCGTTGTAAAGCTGCGTTAACTGGTCGAAATCACCCTTGCCGGTGTCGCCCAGCGTGATCCGCGGCGAGCAGTCCGGTGTGCAGCTATAGGTCTGCCGTGTCGGACCGCGATAGACCACGACGGTCGGGTCGCTTGGCCCTCTCACCTCGACGGTCTTCTCCATCAGCACGGCGCCGTTGCGGTCGAGCGCGATGAAGTTGGTGGCACCGTAGCCCTTGCCGGTGACCACGGCGAGCCCCCCGGGCTGGACCGAAAGGTCGGCGATCAGTGGATTGCCGACGACGACCGTCTTGGCGCGGTCGGGCAGCTGCAGGACCGTGGCTTGGTCGAGCGCGACGTCGATCGGTTCAGCCGCGGCTGCCGGCACCACAAGGGGAATGAGAAAGAGGATTGCGGCCAACCAATGCAGCGGGCTTGCAATAGCCCGGCCTCGCGCCCACGACGCCGTCATCGAGACTCTCCGAAACGCTACGCGGACTACACAACCGAAGAGAGCCGCACTCCCAGGCCTCCAATTGACGGCAAAATGGTGAAAGAAGTGCAAACCCAACCACCGGCGGTCGTCGCCGCGCGGTGACGCTTGCTTAACGACGACGGCAGGTGTCGGGGACGAAAGGACGACATTAGCCGGGACTTAATGCCATTTTGTCAATCGAGGCCCGATATCTGCCCGATCGGACCTGCTTGTTCGGGCCAGCGGCAAAGCCGGAATTGTGTTTGCCGCTGCCGGGGCCCTTTCGCTTTTCGGCGCCTGCTCGGCGCGGCCGCTAACCCACTCTCAACCTGCGGCGGGGCAAACCCCATTGATGACCATCGACACCGGCGCATTGCCATGCTCCTGCTGACCGAAGCGATCAAGTTGACGCTGTTCCCGGTCATGATGGCGTTTGCCGCTTCGAGCGATCTGTTCACGATGACGATCGCCAACCGCGTCTCGCTGGTCCTGGTCGCCGGCTTCGCCGTGCTCGCCGTCATGACCGGCATGAGCGCCGCTGACGCGTTGTTGCATGCTGCCGCCGCCGCCCTCGTGCTGGTCGTGGTCTTTGTTTTCTTCAGCCGCGGTTGGATCGGCGGCGGCGATGCCAAGCTCGCGGCGGCGGCGGTGTTGTGGTTGGGCTTCGCCCACCTCGCCGACTTCCTGGTTTATGCGTCGTTGCTGGGCGGCGTGCTGACCGTGGCGCTGATTCAGATTCGCGCCCTGCCGCTGCCGAAGGTGTTCATCGGCCGAGAGTGGGCCGAGCGGCTACATCGCCGCGGCGGCGGCGTTCCTTACGGTGTGGCGCTCGCGGCCGCGGCGCTCTTGGTCTATGCGCAGACCGAGTGGATGGCGGCCGTCGGCTTTTAGCGCCTGAGCCGAAAGCCGCTCCGGACTTGATCCAAGTGTACGCCGGTCTTCGGAAATATTTGGGCCAAGAGCCCGGGCCGCGCCGGTTCGATCGTATGGGATAAGCGTTGGGTCCGGTCGCCACAAGGCGCGGCGTAACGCGCGATGAACGCGATTTGGATACTCCTCATTAACCATGTCTTGACGTTTAGCTGGTGAAATCCCGAGTTGACGGCCGTTCCCGCCGTCGTGTCACTTCGGAACGTGAAGCGTAATGAAAGCCGCGCGTCTGATCGTACTGGGTGTCGCCCTCGCTGCCGGCGGCGCTGCTGCCATGCTGGCGAGCGGCCTTCGACAGCCCGAGGCGCCCAAGGCAGTGCCGCCACCGCCGCCGCTCGCGACGGTCGACGTGCTGGTCGCCAAGACCGATCTCAGTACCGGCGAAGTTGTCGGCGCCGGCGACATCGGCTGGGAGGCTTGGCCGGCCGCCTCGGCCAATGCGATCTTTATCAAAAAGACCGACCGACCGGACGCCATCAAGGACTTTGTCGGCGCCATCGTGCGTTCATCCATTGCCGCCGGTGAGCCAATTCGCGATCCCAAGGTCGTCGCCGCCAAGGGCAGCGGCTTCATGGCCGTCATCCTGCCGCACGGCATGCGCGCCATATCGCTCGACATAGCGCCTGACACCGGAGCCGGCGGCTTCATCCTGCCGAACGATCATGTCGATGTCCTGCTGACGCGCCACGACAAAGCCGCGGAAAAAGCCAGCGGGGTTGAAAAATTCATCAGCGAAACAATTCTCAGAAACGTGCGGGTGCTGGCGGTGGACCAGTCGGTCGAGGAAAAGGACGGCAAGAAGGTCGTGATCGGTAAAACGGCGACCATCGAGCTCGATCCGCAGCAAGCCGAAATGCTGGCGATGTCGCGTCAGCTCGGCACGCTTTCACTGACTTTGCGCAGCATCCTCGATTCGCAATCGCCGACTCCCGAAACCGCCGAGGACAGAGACAATAACAATGTCAGCGTCAATACGGTGCGTTACGGCGTGAGCACGCAGTCAACACCACGCTGACCCGCACGGAGAGGAATTCGTCATGACAACAGGGACATCGATCCGTGCGGCGTTTATTGCGGTCCTTGCCGTTGCGGCATGGACGGTCCCGTACAATGCCGCCAGTGCCGGGGCGAGCAACCTGGCGGCCGAGCCGCAAATTCCGGGCGTGTCACTCGTCAGCGACAACGCGCACACCCGCTCCGCGACTCTCAAAATCGGCAAGTCGCTCGTCTTAGATTTTCCGCGCGACATCAAGGACGTGCTGGTGTCCAATCCCACGACCGCCAACGCCGTGATCCGCTCGTTGCGCCGCGCCTACATCATGGGCAACGCCGCCGGAGAGACCAATATCGTCTTTTTCGATGCCGACGGGAAGCAGATGGCCGACTTCGAGATTACGGTCCCCGGGCCGGTGAAAAAAACACCCTCCCGCGACGTGAGGCCAATCATTAGCGCGATCCAGAGATACGTCCCCAATTCCCACGTCATTGCTGAAAGCGTCGGCGATGGCATCATTCTCAGTGGCACCGTGGCGAACCAGCTGGAGGCGCAGCAGGCCTACGACATCGCAGTGCATTTCATCGATCCTTGTGCGGCCCTCCTCGGCAACAACGACAGCGGCAGCAGCGGCAGCAGCAGCGGCAGCAGCAGCAGCAGCAGCGTCACATTTAACTCAAGCGGGTGCGAGGCATCCGGGCCCGGGTCCTCGGGGTCGGGCGGCGGGGTAAAAGGCGCGCTGAATGGCATCAGTTCAAGCAAAATCGTCAATTTAATCGTCGTCCTCGGCCGCGACCAAGTCATGCTGAAAGTGACGGTCGCGGAAATGGACCGCAACGTGATCAAGCAGCTGGGCATCAATCTTACTGGCAGCGCCGGCTTCGGGTCGGCGGTGGTCAATTTCAATACTTCCAATCCCTTCCCGATCAATGGCACGCCGAGCAGTTCCGTTTCCCCGGGGTTCAAGGGGATCACGGCCACTATACAGGCCATGGAGCAAGTCGGTATCGTCCGCACGCTTGCCGAACCGACCCTCGCCGCGATCTCTGGTGAATCTGCGCATTTCCTGGTCGGCGGCAGTTTCCCGTACCCGGTGCCGGCATCACTTGGCCAGCCGCCCGCGATTCAATTTCAGAACTACGGTGTAGCTTTGAACTTCACCCCTGTCGTGTTGTCGGAAGGTCGCATCAGCCTGCACGTGGCAACGGAAGTCTCACAACTTGACTCCACAAATTCCGTAACCATTGCGGGAACCACCGTCCCCGCCCTGACCGTGCGGCGTGCGGACACGACGGTAGAAATTCCCTCAGGCGGCACGCTTGCCATGGCCGGCATGCTGCAGGAACAGACTAAACAGGACATCACCGGGCTTCCCGGACTGATGCAGCTTCCAATTCTGGGCACGCTGTTCAAGAGCAACGACTACCTCAATAGCCAGACCGAGCTCGTGGCTTTGGTGACGCCCTATGTCGTGCGCGCGGTCGCGCAGAAGGATCTGTCGCGTCCCGACGACGGCTTCGCCGACCCGAGCGATCCGGCGACTGTGCTGCTCGGCAGGCTTAATCGCATCTACGGAGTCGGCGGCATCCCCGATCCGCCGGACAACTACCGCGGCAAATACGGGTTCATCCTCGATTGATCTGGCGCAAGGAGACAACGATGCAAATTGTCCGGACCATGATCGCCGAGAGCGTTGCGGCACTTGCCATTCGTGCGGCATTCGTCGCCGGCTGCGCACTGGTCATTTGCGGCTGCAACACCGACCAGCCGCAGATCGCGGCGGTGCCCGACGTTCCCACCGATTATCGGCTGCGTCATCCGATCACGATCAGCGAAGCCGACCACTCTCTCGAAATCTTCGTCGGCTCCAATCGCGGCGAACTCAGCGCCACGCAACGCGCGGAAGTGCTGGCCTTCGCGCAGACCTGGAAACACGAGGCCACCGGTGGAGTTCTGGTCAATCTGCCGAGGGGCACCGGCAACGAGCGTGCGGCGGCGGAGACCGTGCCGGCAATCCGTTCGATCCTGGCGGCGAGCGGCGTGCCGGCGGACGGAATCGTCGTGCGCGGTTATCACCCGCCGGGCGGCCGTCTCGCCACCATCCACATTACCTACCCGAAGATCAGCGCTCAAGCCGGGCCCTGTGGTCTGTGGCCGCAGGATATCGGGCCGAGCCTCAACCGCAGCCACTTCGAAAATCAGCCGCCCTGGAACTTCGGTTGCGCCACGCAACGCAACCTCGCTGCTATGGTGGACAACCCGGCCGATCTGGTGCAGCCGCGCGGCGAGACGCCGGCCGATACGACGCGGCGGACGACCGTTGTGGGCACGTACCGGCAGGGCACACCGACCGCGACCCAATATCCGTCAGCCGATGTGCCAAAGATCGCCACCGTTAGTAGTGGCCAATGATGCCATCACCATGATGCGACAAGTCAGCCAAGCCGTTTTGCCGGAAAGCGCCGCCGCCGATGTTGCTGGTCGCGATGAGCGCATCGCACCGGCGCCGCGCGTCTCGGTGCAGGCTTTCTGCGAGACCGTGGAGACCGCCGCCGCCATCCAGGCCGCCGGCGAGGATCGACGGATGGCGAAAGCGCATCTGCGCATCCAGATGGGCGGCCTGGTCGCCGCGGTCGAAGCCTATCAGACCTCGCCGACGCCGAACGTCATCATGCTCGAATCCGAGAGCGGCGGCGACGCGATCCTCGCCGGCCTCGATCGGCTCGCCCAGGTTTGCGATGCCGCCACGCGGGTCATCATCATCGGCCGGATGAACGACGTCGCGCTCTACCGTGAGCTGGTGCGGCGCGGGGTGAGCGATTATCTGATCGCGCCGGTCGGCGCCCTGCAGGTGGTGCGCTCGGTGTGCGGCCTGTTTTCGGCGCCCGATGCCAAGCCGGTCGGCCGTATCATCGCTGTGGTCGGCGCCAAGGGCGGCGTCGGCGCCTCCACCGTCGCCCACAATATCGCCTTCTCCATCGCCAGGGATCTGATGCTCGATTCGGTGGTGACCGATCTCGATCTCGCCTTCGGCACCGCCGGCCTCGATTTCAACCAGGATCCTCCGCAGGGCATTGCCGAAGCGGTGTTTTCGCCCGAACGCATCGATAATGCCTTCGTCGATCGTCTGCTCTCGAAGTGTACCGATCACTTGAGCCTGCTGGCGGCGCCGGCGACGCTGGATCATGTTTACGATTTCGGCGCCGATGCGTTCGAGGCGATCTTCGACACGCTGCGGGCGACAGTGCCCTGCGTCGTGCTCGACGTTCCGCATCAGTGGACCGGTTGGACCAAGCAGACGCTGGTGGGCGCCGACGACATCCTGATCGTCGCCGCGCCCGATCTGGCCAACCTGCGCAATACCAAAAATCTGTACGATTTCCTCAAGGCGGGGCGGCCGAACGACCATCGTCCGCTGTACTGTCTCAACCAGGTCGGGGTGCCGAAACGGCCCGAGATCAAAGCCGCCGATTTCGCCAAGGCGCTCGACGACCAGGCCGTCGCGGTCATTCCGTTCGAGCCGCAGACGTTCGGCGCGGCGGCGAATAGCGGACAGATGATCGCCGAGATTTCCTCGAATCATCGTACCGCGGAGATGTTCCGACAGCTGGCGCAGAAATTGACCGGCCGTACGGAGCCGAAGAAACAACGCTTGAGCCTGCTGTCGCCGTTGATCGAGAAGTTGCTGCAACGGCAGTCGTAACCGTAGTGAAACGTCGGTTGGAGTTGCGTTAGTGTTTGGCAAGCGTCCCGTTCCCGGTAGTTCCGAGGCCGGTCTCGATCGGCAGCCGCCGGCTTCGCCGCCGCCAGCGCCGCCGCCGGCCGTTTCGCCCGCTGCCAAGGCCGCGGCGTCCGAAGGCGGGCGGACGCCGTTCCCGTCCGCCGGTCTCGGGGCGCCGATCCTGGCGTCGCCGGCGCCGACGCGGACTGCGGCGCCGCAAAACCCGCCGCAAATCCCCTCCGCAGTCGATACCCGCCGCTCGGATTCCTACTACGATGTCAAGGGCACGGTCTTCGGCGCCCTGATCGAAGCGATCGACCTCGGTCAGCTGGCCAAGCTCGATGCCGATTCCGCTCGCGAAGAAATCCGCGACATCGTCAACGAGATCATCGCCATCAAGAACATCGTGATGTCGATCTCCGAGCAGGAGGATCTGCTCGACGACATCTGCAACGATGTGCTCGGCTACGGGCCGCTCGAACCGCTGCTGGCGCGCGACGAGATCGCCGACATCATGGTGAACGGCTCGGGCACGGTCTACATCGAAGTCGGCGGCAAGCTGCAGAAGACCGCGATTCGCTTCCGCGACAACCAGCAATTGCTCAACATCTGTCAGCGCATCGTCAGCCAGGTCGGCCGCCGCGTCGACGAATCCTCGCCGATCTGCGACGCCCGCCTGCCGGACGGCTCGCGCGTCAACGCCATCGTGCCGCCGCTGGCGATCGACGGGCCGGTGCTCACCATCCGCAAATTCAGAAAGGACAAGCTCACGCTCGAGCAGCTCGTCAAGTACGGCTCGATTTCGCCGGAAGGCGCCGACATCCTCAAAGTGATCGGCCGCTGCCGCATTAATACGCTGGTTTCCGGCGGTACCGGTTCCGGCAAGACCACGCTGCTCAACTGTCTGACCCGTTACATCGATCACGACGAGCGCATCGTCACCTGCGAGGACGCCGCCGAACTGCAGCTGCAGCAGCCGCACGTGGTGCGCCTGGAAACGCGGCCGCCGAACCTCGAAGGCGAGGGCCAGGTCGCGATGCGCGATCTGGTGCGCAACTGCCTGCGCATGCGACCGGAACGGATCATCGTCGGCGAAGTACGCGGCCCGGAAGCGTTCGATCTGCTGCAGGCGATGAACACCGGCCACGACGGCTCCATGGGCACGGTGCACGCCAACAGCCCGCGCGAGGCGCTGTCGCGCCTCGAATCCATGATCATGATGGGCGGCTACGGCCTGCCTTCGCGTTCGATCCGCGAAATGATCTGTTCTTCGATCGATGTCATCATTCATGGCGCGCGGCTGCGCGACGGCTCCCGTCGTATCACGCACATCACCGAGGTCATGGGCATGGAAGGCGACGTCATCATCACGCAGGACCTGTTCCTGTTCGAGATCATCGGCGAAGACGCCAACGGCCACCTCGTCGGACATCATAAGTCGACCGGCATCGGCCATCCGAAATTCTGGGATCGCGCGCGCTATTACGGCGAGGAGCAACGGCTGGCGGTCGCGCTCGATGCGGCCGAGTTGACGGCACGCGAGTCGATCAGATGAACCTGTACCTCGTCTTCACTCTGGTGACGCTGGCGATGGGCGGGGTCGTCTGGGTCTTCGTTTATCCGTTCCTGTCCGGCGAACGGAACACGGAACGGCGCATAGCAAGCGTCGCGCGGACGGAACCGATAGCGCCGCGCCTGGCGCAGCGGTCGCGACGCGAACAGGTACAAGGCACGCTCAAAGAGATCGAGGAGCGGCAGACAAAGGCCAAGCGTCTGTCACTGGCCGCGCGTATTTCGCAGGCCGGGCTGACGTGGTCGAAACGCCGATTCTTGCTGACCGCCGGCTCGCTCGGTCTCGGCGCGGTTTTTCTGGTGCTAGCAACCGGGGCCGGTCTGTTGCCGGCGCTCGGCGTTGCCTTTGCGGCCGGCTGCGGCCTTCCGCTGTGGCTGTTGTCTTTCCTCAAGAAACGGCGGTTGGCGCGTTTCCTCAACGGCTTTGCCGATGCCGTTGACCTGATCGTCCGCGGCATCAAGGCCGGCTTGCCGCTGCTCGACAGTCTGAAGCTGATCGCCGAGGAATCGGAGGAGCCAATCCGCGGCGAATTTCGCGCCATCATCGAGACCCAGGCCATCGGCATGCCGCTCGGTGACGCCTGTCTCCGGCTCTACGAGCGTATGCCGGTGGCCGAGGCGAACTTCTTCGGTATCGTCGTCTTCATCCAGCAACGCGCCGGCGGCAATCTATCCGAAGCGCTCGGCAACCTGTCGCGCGTGCTGCGCGATCGCAAGAAGATGAAAGCGAAGATCCAAGCCATGTCGATGGAAGCCAAGGCTTCGGCCACGATCATCGGCGCGCTGCCTTTCTTTGTGATGACCGTAACCTTTATTACCGCCCCGAATTACATCGAGCTCCTTTTTACGGACCCGCTTGGACACGCGATGTTGGCCGTCGCCGCCATCTGGATGTCCATCGGCGTGTTTGTGATGCGCAAAATGATCAACCTCGATTTCTGAGGCAAACCATGGTGCAGCAACTCACCCATTGGCTCGACCCGCACTTCCTCGCCATGGTGTTTGCGGCGATCGCCGCGGCGGCGACGGTGCTGACGCTGGCGTTGCCCTACGTGGCGACCGACACGCTGTCCAAGCGCATGAAGGCGGTTGCGCTCGAGCGCGAGAAAATCCGCCAGCGCGAGCGCGAACGACTGGCGCAAGGCGGCAAGATTACGCTGCGGCAATCGCCGCGGGCGTACATGAAGACCGTCGTCGAAAACTTCAACCTCAATAAATGGGTCGGCCAGGAAGAAGCGCACGCCATGCTCGTTCAGGCCGGTTATCGCGGGCCGGCGCCTTACATCACCTATCTGTTCTTCCGCATGGTGACGCCTTTGGTCATGCTGGTCGTTTCATTGTTCTACGTCTTCGTTGTGGTGCAACTCAATCAGCCCCCCTTGATCAAGATCGGAATCTCGATCGGCGCCGCCTATTTCGGAATGTTGAGCCCCAACCTATTCCTCAAGAACAAGATCCAGCGGCGGCAGCTTTCGATCAAGCGCGCGTTCCCGGATGCTCTGGATCTGCTGCTGATCTGCGTCGAATCCGGCTTGTCGGTCGAGGCGGCCTTTCGCAAGGTCAGTGCGGAGGTCGGGTCGCAGTCGATCGCGCTTGCCGAAGAGCTCGCGCTGACGACGGCGGAATTATCCTATCTACCGGATCGCCGCCAGGCGTATGAGAACCTTGCGAAGCGCGTAGGTCTCGAAGGGGTGAGATCGGTGTGTCTTGCTTTGCAGCAATCGGAACGCTACGGGACGCCTCTCGGCACGACGATGCGGGTGCTGGCGCAGGAGAATCGCGACATGCGCATGTCCGAAGCCGAGAAGCGGGCCGCGAGCCTGCCGCCGAAACTCACGGTGCCAATGATCTTGTTCTTCCTACCGGTGCTGTTCGTAGTCATTCTCGGTCCGGCCGTGATCCGCGTGATGGCGCTGTAGCATTAGGAATGCGCCGTGTTAGCGGGCCGCGCCTACCGACAAGTGACAACGATCAGGTCGGGCCGCTCGTCGGGTGCACGTCCCGGTTCGGATTTCGAAGGTCACTCCGGTGCGCGAGCAGCTGCCGCAGATAGGTGACATTGGCGGCGGCCTCATCCGGCGGTAAATCGGCGCGGGCGATGGCTTCGGCGTCCGCGAACCGGCCTTGCAGGCCGACCACGAGCGCGAGGTTCTGCCGTACGCGCGGATCGACCGGACGCCGTGCCGCCGCGCGGCGCAAGGTCGCCTCGGCCTTTCGGAGATTCTTCGAAAGCGCATAGGAAAGCCCGAGATTCGAGAGCACGGAAGCCTCATCCGGAACGATCTTGAGCGCGGTGAGGTAGTAGCGCTGCGCATCGGTATGACGGCCCATTTGGTCGAGCACGGCGCCCTGCGCGGACAGGATGCGCCAGTCGGGCTGGTCCGGCGAGTGAGCGCGGCCTAACACTTCTAGGGCTTGGTCATAAACGCCGGCTTCGGCCAGCGCGCGCCCGTAGGCGCCGAGCACGGCCTTATCATGCGGGTTCTCGAGCGAAGCCCGCTCAAGGACGGCGACCGCCTGGGCGCGCTGTCCAGTTGCGCGCAGCGCCTGCGCGTAGTGCAGCGCCACGTCGAGGTTCGTCGGATTGGCGTGATATTGCTGCCCGTAGACTTCAACGTCGCGCCGCGAATCGTTGTCGGGGCGATCGGCCGCCGCGATCGGCAGCGAGCCGGTTGTTGCGGTACTTTGTGTCGTCTGGCATCCCGCGGTCGCCGCAGCAACGATGACGAGGAGCGCGGCCGAGGCCAACAGACGTGCAGAGCAAGGTCGGGTCGAACGCATCTCGATCGCTGCCAAAATAGGCACCATGGCGCCGGGCGCGCCGTCGCCGCAGGGCTGGTCAGCAATAGACTGTTAACCCTAACGAGCGGTTAACGTCGAGGAAGACAAGACCGCATGATTGCGATGGTGGCCGCGATCGTGAGATGCATTCTTCAAAGGCCGCCGAATTCGCCTAGCCCTGAGGTCAGGAGTCCTTCGGCGCTCAAGAGCTGGGGCCTTCAAGGTGCTGAAGCGACGGGGCCCGAAACGGGCACGCGTGGCAGTCGCGCGCAAGCTCGCCGCGCTGTTGGGGCGGTTTGGAAGGATGAGACCCACTTCGATGCCGTGACTGCATGACGGCACAGGGTTGACCGAGGAGCAACACGCCCGCCAGCGCACCACGCCGTGGACCGCGGGAACTGGGCCCTCCTCCACTATCGGGGTGAGAAAGGCCTTGTGCTCCTCGTCGAGCTTGGGCGGCACGCCCGGTGGAGGAATGTTGATGAGATCGTCCGGCCCTTGCTCGTTGAACCGGATCACCCAGTCCCGCAGCGTCTGACGATCCATGCTGCCAATCTTCCCCGCTTCTTTCCGCGAGGCGCCGTCGAGCACGGCCGCGATCGTCAAAAGCCGGCGCGTCTACGCTGCATCCTTCGCCCGCCTCGCAAGCCGACGAACCTCGCCGGCCGTATAGTCCGCCCGCACCTCAATCGCCCTACCCATGGCAAACGACCTCCGTTTGCCACCTTGAATCATTTTGGAACTGATATGGGAATCTCAGAGAGTCAGGTACTCAGCGGCTTGGTATTATGCCGACCGACACCGCCCTCGTGCGCGAGGCGTTTCGCGCGAAAGTTGAGTATCATTCGTTCCGGGCGTGGGGCACTTTGCCTTCCTCACGCCCTGCGGCTGGATCGGGCCAGCCATACTCTGCCGAGACGCAAAAGGTTTCGACCGGAAGGCGTTCCAAAGGAACCTAAACGCCGAAGTGGTTAGGTTCTTCCAGGCTAGGCCCGAAGGCGCCTCGCCGCCCTGACCGCAGGCCGGCGGGCCGATGCCGGTTGTCCTCACCGGCGTCGCGCGCCGTTAGCGCCGCTCAGGCCGCTTGGCGACTATCCGTGACGGACACCTATCCGGTTGCCTCAGAGATTTCGCCATCAATGCCTTCGGCGCCATGTCCTGATTGCTGGAAGGAAGCCAGTTTAACTTTAGTTTCTTGACGAAGAATTTCATCGAATGGCCAGCATCGCTGCCGGTTGGCCGTCCCTCAAGTTAGGGTCTGCTTATGGGCCATGGTGATCGGCGACTTCCACGTCAAGTCGCTCGTCCGGACGGAGCGCCACAGGATCAGGCCCATCAGCGCCACAGTGATCACGGGGCCGACCTGGATCTGGATACTGGGCTGCGCGAAAAGCAGCACTGCCGGCAGCAGCCACGCGGCGAATACGGTTGCCAGTTCGCCGATCCCTATCTCGGTCTCGACGCCGGGCAGGAGGACCGAGATCGGCAAGATCAGCAGCGCAAGGTCGTAGACCCTGAGGTAGGGGGTGACGATCAACGTCGCGGTCGCCAGCGCGGCGGCGCGAAGCCGTCCATCCCCGGTCTTTCGCCATACCCACAGCGCTCCGATCGCCGCCGCTGCGGCAAGGCTCCAGTGGAGGACCGAGCTGAGGCGTGCGTCGAGGCCAAGGCTCCCGGCCATGATCATAACGCTGGGGATGGTGCGCCAGGCTGAAGAACTCGACGAGAAGATGGCTGAGGGCTGGGCGGCCTTGTGCAGGAAGGCGAGCCAGGGGTCGATGCCGAGCACGGCGACCGCCAGGAGCAATAAGCCGGCGCCCGAGGCGATGGCTCCGCCGAGCGCACGCCATTCCCGGCCGCAGATGAGCGCAAGGGGCACGAGAACCGCGAAATGGGGTTTGTAGGACATCAAGCCGAGTAGGACACCGCCGACGATCGGGCGCGGGCGCAGCAACAGTACGCCGCCGCCGATCAGGACAGTGCTGAGCAGACCGTTCTGGCCGACGAGCAGATTGACCGCTGCGCCCGGGGCCAGCAGCACAATCCAGCGATGACCGACGCCGACGAGCTGCCGCGCTAGAAGCGTATAGAGACCGTAGAGCGCGCCGGACCACAGTAGCCAAGCCATCACATAAGGCAGCGCGGCCAGGGGCATGAGCAGCAGTTGGAACGTCGGCGGATAGTTCCAGGGCAGTCGCAGCGTGGCCCCGGGAAACGCCGCCTGTTCGGCCGCGGCCATGGCGTCGTCGTCGTAGGCAGTGGACGCTCTCCCGGAATTAGCGAACGCCGCCGCCTGGTAGAAGGCGCTAAAATCATAGAAGAGCGGTGCGCCGTTGGGATCGCGCCCGTCGTGCGTGTTGATCGCGACGAAACATCCGAATAGGACGTAGAGACCTAGGATAACCGGCGCCAGAATGACGGCGGCGCGGCCGCCCGTTTGGGCCTTCGCGCGGTCTCCATTGATGGTCCTCAAAAGCATGAGAACACCGCGCGACGGCGGCCGAACAGGCCACTCAGAGCGCTTCAAAGCTTGAGTCGGGCCAAGCCGAGTGCTACATGGCGCACACGGCCCGTCTGCTGCCGCAGATCTATTGAAATGCACGCGACGGCTGGCGGCCAAGTCAAAAAGAACGAGGCCCCGAATTTGACCCAGGGCCTCGCCTCATCCCTCCAGATAGCCAGTCAAGCCAGACAAGTCGGAGGTCGTGCGAACTACAGCGCGGCAGCGACGGCGGTGAACGTCGCAGTCAGCTTTGTGCCGACGCTCGTTACGGCCGTGATGATCACGACCGCGATGAGAGCAGCGATAAGTCCATACTCGATGGCGGTTACCCCCGAGTTGTCCTTCAAGAAACGCAGAAAAAGCTTGTTCATTTTGATACCTCCAGTGGGGTCTGACCTACTCATATACCCGCTCAAATCTTATACACGGGCAGACCTTTCTGCCCGGTTAATCGATTGGAATAATTCAGTAGTCCTACTCAGATACTCGCTCAAATCTTATACAAATCTTATACGCGGGCAGACCTTTCTGCCCGGTTAATCGATTGGAATAATTCAGTAGTGTCCGGTTAAAACTCGAATACATTCAGTTGACTATGAAATGTTTGGTTGTTCGGGAACGGCTCTACGCTGGCAACAGCTTGTTTCAGTGGCAATTTCTCGAAGAGCGTCAACGACAATATCTGTAGCAGCGCATGCAGGGACACGTCCAATCGAAGTTGCTTCTTGATGATCGCCACCAGGACATAGACGCTGATGGCGATCCAAATTTGCGTCCGCACAGCGTTCTCGGAGGTGCCGTAGAAGCGCTTGATGCGCAGGTGCTGCTTGATCCACTTGAAGAACAGTTCCACCTGCCATCGGCACCGGTACAGGGCGCAGATGGTCGGTGCTGGCAGGGCAAACTGGTTGGTCAAGAACACCAAGTTCTTGCCCGTCTCGGGATCGCGATAGCGGATGCGTCGGAGTTGGCCTGGGTAGTGCTTGGCGGCATAGAAGCCGTTAATTATAAGGGCGATGGTTTGGTCGCAGATGAGTTCCGTGTCGCGATCCACCGGCGCCGAATACAAGCGCCGTGCATCGAGGTTTTGCTTGGCGCGCGTGACGAAGAAGCCTCCCACCTGATCGAGCGCATAGAGCCGCTCGAAGTCCAAGTAACCCCGATCCATGATGTAGAAGGCGCCGGCCTCGATAAGCAGCAGGTCCAGCACATTGACGTCGTGCATCTTGCCGTCGGAAATATGGATGAAGGTAGGGATCGATCCCCGCAGATCGAGCAGCGTGTGCAACTTCACGGCCGCCTTGGTGGAGCGAAACGGCGCCCACGGGAACATCGACAGGCACAGATCGATGGTCGTGGCATCGAGGGCATACACGGTATTATACCAAGCCGCTGAGTGGCTGACTCTCGCGGGGATTCACAAATCGCCGGCAAAGTGATTCAAGGTGGCAAACGGAGGGACGTTTGCCATGGGCTGGGCGATTGCGGTGCGGACGGACTTTACTGCCGGCGAGGTTCGCCGGTTTGCCAAGCGGGCGAAGGACGGCGGGCAGG
>Ga0208455_1000214_pt1 | contig 34890 bp, 34 predicted proteins | sample June2015DPH_4_50_FD_184690 | JGI IMG/M metagenome (GOLD analysis project Ga0208455, IMG submission 184690) | Peatland microbial communities from SPRUCE experiment site at the Marcell Experimental Forest, Minnesota, USA - June2015DPH_4_40... | ecosystem: Environmental > Terrestrial > Soil >... | reverse complement strand
ACGTTCATGCCGACCGGCGGATGGATGAGGCCGAGCTCGACCGTCATCACGATGATGACGCCGAACCAGATCGGATCGAAGCCGAGCTGGGTGATCACCGGGAAGATGATCGGAATGGTCAGGATGATCATGGCGAGCGCATCCATCAGACAGCCGAGCACCAGATACATCAGCATGATCAGCGCCAGCACGCCGTAGCGGCCGAGCCCGAGCCCGGTGAGCAGAGCGGTGACCTTTTGCGGCGTCTGCGTCACCGTGAGGAAATAACCGAAGAGGAGCGCGCCGATCAGCACGGTGAGCACCGCGGCGGCGGTGCGCACGGCCTGCAGCAGCGAGCGGCGGATGTCCGGCCGCGTCAGCTTGCGGCGCGCCAGCCCGATCAGCAGGGCGCCGATCGCGCCCATGCCGCCGGCTTCCGTCGGCGTAAACAGCCCGCCATAGAGCCCGCCGATGACAAAGACGAAGAGAACGAGCATCGCCCAGATGTCGCGCAATCCGGCGAGCCGCTCCTGCCAGGAATGGCGCGGCGCCGCCGGCAGAAATTTCGGCCGCACGCGGCCGATGATGACGATGGTCAGCATGTCCATCGCCGCGGCCAGCAGTCCCGGAATGATGCCGGCGATGAACAGCTTGCCGATGTCCTGCTCGGTGATGATGCCGTAGACGGCGAGCACCGTCGACGGCGGCAGCATGGCGCCGAGCGTGCCGCCGGCGGCGATCACCCCGGTGGCGAACGATTGCGGATAGTCGTACCGGCGCATTTCCGGGTAGGCCACGGTGGCGAAGGTGGCGGCGGTAGCCACCGACGAGCCCGAGATCGCGGCAAAGCCGGCGCAGGCGGCCACGGTGGCGATGCCCAGCCCGCCCTTGAAATGCCCGACGAACGCATTGGCGGCGCGGAACAACTCGCGGCTCATGCCGGAGTTGGACACGAACGCGCCCATCAGCAAAAACATCGGAATGACGCCGAAGGTGTAATCGGTCACCGTGCGCATCGAGGTGTGGCCGACGATTTTCAGCGCCGCCTCGCCGTTGACGAGGTAGGCGAAGCCGCTCACGCCGACGAGGCCCATCGCCATGCCCACCGGCACGCGCAGCAGCATCAGCGCGAACAGCACGACAAAGCCGAGGATGGCGACCAGGTCGGTGCTCACATGCGCCTCTTAGGATCGCGCCTCATTCGACCGGCTTGATCTGATAGCGCCAACCCAGAAGCTCGGGATGGGCGATCAGCCGATAGGTGCGAACGGCGATCAGCAGCACCGCCGAGACGTCGCCGAGCCAGGCGACCAGGAAAAACGGCCAGACCGGCAGGCCCAGATCGAAAGTGGACACGTTTTCGGCGCGCGTGCTCACAACCTTGTCGAACAAGGTGTATGTTTGCACCGTCACCACCAGCAACAGCACCAGCGTGGCAAACACGTCGATGATGCGCTGCATCCGCGGGCCGACATTGGCATAGAGAAGATCGACGGTGATGTGCGTGCCGCGATACGACGTTGCCGCGATGCCCCAGAAGATCAGGATGCCGAGCAGCAAGCGGCCGAAATCATAGCTGTCGGGAATCTGCACGGCGAAGAAGTAGCGCAGCAGCACCGAGACGAAGATGTCGATAGCGACGACCCCGGCGAAAAACGCGGCGATCAGTTCGATCCCGTCGATGAAGCGGTCCATGGCATTGCGCGGCGGGCGGGCGCCTGGTGCGGTTTCTCCCTGCTGCTGAGTCATGAACCACCGAATCTCTAACCGTCATCCTGAAGTGCGCGGCAAAGCCGCGCCTCGAAGGATGCGGCCAAGGCCGGCTCGTCGCGTTTCGACGGCCACCGATGTATCTGGCTTCAATAGCCGGAATTATACTTGGCGAGCTCCGCCTTGAGCTCTTTCAGCACCGTGTCCGGATCGTTACCCGTCTTTTTCACCGCGTTGGACCACCTCTGCACCACGGGGCCGGCCGCCGCCTTCCATTCCGCGAGCTGCGCGTCGGTGATCGAATAGACCTCCTGACCGGGCTCGGCCTTGAGCTTGGCGATGCCGGCATGCTCGAAATCCGCCCAGGGCGCGGCGACCCGTTCCGCCCATTGCGTGTTGCAATGGTCGTCGATCACCTTCTGCTGCGACGGCGACATCTGCGCATAAGTCGACTTGTTCATCACCCAGACGAAGCTCGTGGTGTAGAGCGGCACGTCCATGTGGTACTTCGTGACCTTGTCGATGCCGAACAGCACAATCGAACCCCATGGGAAGGTGACCGCATCGGCCACGCCCTTCTCGATGACATCGCGCACTTCGGGCGCCGACGCCTGTACATTGTAGCCGCCGAGCTCGGTGACCAGCGAAGCGATCGTCGCGTGCGCCGGCCGGATCTTCATGCCCTTGATGTCGCCCGGCACCATGATCTTCTTCGTGCGCGAGTGGAACGTGCCGGGATCGTGGGCGAAGGCGAAGCAGAGCTTGACGTCCTTCATCTCCGTGCCGGCGTATTTGCGATACCAGGCGTCGAGTGCCGCGGAGCCGCCCTTACCGTTGGCCAACATGAACGGCAAATTGCCGGCGTCGAAGATCGGGAAGCGGCCGGGCTGATAGCCGGGATTGACATAGGTCACGTCGGCGATGCCGTCGCGCGCCATGTCGTAATGGTCAAACGCCTTGCCGAGCTGCTGCGCCGGATAGACTTTGTATTTGATGGTGCCGCCGGAATCGTGCTCGACCGAGGCGCCCCAATCCTCCATCGCCTTCTGCAACGGATGCGACGGCGGCACCCAATGCGACAGCTTGAGCTCGAAGGTCTTGTCCTCGGCCGAGGCCGCGCCGATTCCGAGTGCGAGGCCAAGCATCGCGAGGCCGCAAAGCGTTCCTGGGCGCGTCCGGCGCATGAAGCCCTCCCCGGTGGCGATTAGTTGCAGTCCCAACTGATTCATCTAAGCGGAAAAGCCTCGCTCTGTATAGCAGCGGGCGCGGTGCGCGTTCATGCTCAGGAAACAGGTTGACCTCGTCCAAGGAGGCGGAGCTCGCGGCGCAATTCCGTTACATCTCGCCGCCATAGGGTCCTTGCGGATCGGCCAGCGCCTGCAAGCGCAGCGCCGCGGCGTGCGCAAAGCGCAGCATCACCGTCTTGCGCCGCGCCGGCACCAGCCGGTGCTCGGGCGCCTCGCAAACGATCGAGGCGCCGAAGGCATCCGCCACGATCAGGCCGGCGTCCGCCGGAAATATCTCGCACGGCACATCGACGATCGTGGCGAAGAACAGCCGGTCGCAATGCAAGCGGTAGTCCATCCACTTCTGGTCGGCGCGGAAGTCGGCGACCGAGGATTTGATTTCCACAATCAGGATTTCGCCGTCGCCGCCGAGCGCGACGAGATCAGCGCGCCGGCCGGACGGCAGCGGCAGTTCGCTCACCACGCAATAGCCGAGCGCATGCAGAAACCGCGCGGTGCCGCGCGCGATGGCGAGCGCCGTCTGCGATTGCCGTCCATCGACCGGCATCGCCGCCGGCAGCAGGTTGACGCTCATTGTCAAAATTCCAGGAAGCGGCAGGCTCGGCGAACGCCGAAAATCGAGCTTACGCACGCCACGAACTCCGACTGCGCAGTCACGGTGTCGTCCCGCGCGGGAATGGCCCCGGCAAGCCGCTCATTCTGCCGCGCCGGCGCGCTCCGGAAAAGCCCCCTTAAGCGCCGCGCGCGAGGCCGCGATGACGCCGCGCTCCGTGATCAGGCCCGTCACCAGCCGTGCCGGGGTCACGTCGAAGCTGTAATTTGCTACCGGCGAGCCCTCCGGCGCGATGCGCACCGTCGCGATGCGGCCGTCGGCGGTGCGTCCGGTCATGGTCGCCACCTCATCGGCGCCGCGCTGCTCGATCGGTATCTCGGTGACGCCGTCGGCCACGGTGAAATCGATGGTCGGCGACGGCAACGCCACATAGAAAGGCACGTTGTTGTCACGCGCGGCGAGCGCCTTCAAATAGGTTCCGATCTTGTTGCAGACGTCGCCATTGGCGGTGACGCGATCGGTGCCGACGATGACCAGGTCGACCAGGCCGTGCTGCATCAGATGGCCGCCGGTATTGTCGGCGATCAAAGTATGCGGCACGCCGTGCTGACCGAGCTCCCAGGCGGTGAGCGAAGCGCCCTGGTTGCGCGGCCGCGTCTCGTCGGCGAAGACGTGAATGGCGATGCCCCTGTCATACGCCAGATAGATCGGCGCCGTGGCGGTGCCGACATCGACCGCCGCCAGCCAGCCGGCGTTGCAATGGGTGAGCACGTTGACCGGCTCGCCGGGCTTCTTGCGGGCGGCGATGGCTTCGATCAGCGGCAGGCCGTTGCGGGCAATCGCGCTATTGATGGCGACGTCCTCCTCGCAGATCTCGGCCGCGCGCCGATAGGCCGCGGCGGTGCGCTCGGCGCGCGGCCGGTTGCGCACCGCCGCCATCATCTCCTCGAGCGCCCATTTCAGATTGATCGCCGTCGGCCGCGTGGCGATCAGCGTGGCGTAGGCGCGCTCCAGCGCTTCGTCGGAGGCGTCCTCGCGCAGCGCCAGGCACATGCCATAGGCCGCGGTGGCGCCGATCAGCGGCGCGCCGCGGATCACCATGGCGCGGATGGCATGCGCGGCATCCTGCAGCGTCTTAAGGCGGGCCGTGGCGAAGCGATGCGGCAGCGCCGTCTGATCGATCACGCCGACCGACCAGCCGTCCGGCTCGACCCAGATGCTGCGCATGGCCTTGCCGTCGACCTTCATGGGCAACCTTTTATGAGCATGAACCGTTCTTATGTCGCACGGCTTGCCCGCGCAACGTCCTTGCCGCAATCTCGTACCACCCGCTGGAGACGCCGAATGGCCGCCGTCGATTACGAGGCAAAGTACAACAATCGGGCCCGCGTGCCGGACCATGCGGAGACCTGGCGGCAAGGCACGGCGCAAACACGATACCAGGAACTCCCCGGCAACCACTTCACGGTCATCGACCCGCTCGCCGATCCCTCGAGCGCCATGGTCGCGCGCATCGCCGAACTGACGCAGCAGGTCAGCCGCTGACTCGACCCGGCGCTTGCCTGCTGAGCAGCACGCAGGCGGACGCCGCAAAGATCAATGCGAACCCGATGATGTCGGCACCGGTCGGCCGTTCGCCGAGGATCAGGATCGAGGAGACGACTCCGATCACGGGAATGGCCAGAATGCCCAGGGATGCCGTCGCCGCAGGCAGCCGCCGCACGATGTCGAACCACATGGCGTAGGCGATCCCCACGCCGGCGATCCCGACGAACGCCGCGGCAAACAGTCCATCGGCGTGAGCGGCGGCGAGACGAGGCCCGCCCTCGAACACGAGAAGGCAAGATGCGATGATGATGAACGCGATCGTAAGCTGCCAGCTCGTCACTCCCAAGGGATCGGCCTCGATGCGCGCCCATTTCAGGTAGACGGTGCCGGCGGCCCAGCTCAGGCCGGTGGCGACAGCTAACACAACGCCCAGCGGTATCCCGCTCGCGGCCAGGGGACGAATGAGGACGGCGAGCCCTAGCGCACACAGGGCAAGCGCAACCCCCTGCACACGCGTGGGACGCTCGCCGAGGATCAGCCAGGCCAGCAACACGGTCCAGATCGGCATCGTATAGGTCAAAACTGCGACCCGTGAGGTTGCGGTTGCATTTTGCGCAAAAGCGCTGAGCAGACTGAACGACGCGACGTTGAGGAGCGAAGCAATTACCACATGCGCCCACGTCCGCGCCGTCGGAAGGCGGAAGCTGCGGCGCTTGACGAGACAAACCGCCAAGAGCGTCAACGCGCCGATGCCCGAAGTCATCGCGCGCATGGTCAACGGCGGCATCTGCTCGAGCGCGATCTTCATCGCCGGCCAGGTGACGCCCCAAATCAGGCAAAGCACGACGAGCGTCAGCTTCGCCTGGATGTCGCCGACACCCATTGCCGCGGGCTTGGCGTTGCGGTGTTCGCCGACGGTCACGGTGCTTGCGGTCCGGCGGCAAGAAACCAGTCGACGATCTGCGTGCCGGTCCAGAACTTGACGTCGCTCTTTTTGCGAATGGTCTCGAACACGCGGCGGAAATATTTCAACCGGTGCGGCGCGCCCATGATGTAGGGATGCACGACCAGCGCCATGACGCGCGCCGAGTCGACGGCGTCGGCATAGATCTGCTCGAACTGGTCGAGCGCGCGGTCGTAATATTCGCAGGCCTTGTGGTGCTGGATCAGCATCATGGCGACGTCGTTGCATTCCTGCGTGTAGGGCACGTTGATAATCGGTTTGCCGCGGGTCTTGAGCCAGACCGGCTGATCGTCGAGCACCCAATCGGCGACGTAGTCATAACCTTGCTCGGCGAGCAGGTCCGGCGTTTCCCAGGTCTCGGTGAGGCCGGGGCCGAGCCAGCCGCGCGGCGGCTTTCCGGTCGCCTCGGCGATGACCGCGGGGGTCTTGGCGATATCGGCGCGCTCGTTCTTCACCTTCTGCATGTTGCGTTGGGTGAAGCCGGGGCCGATGAATTCCCACTTGCGTTCGGCGGCGGCGCGCACGATCGCCGGATAGGCGGCAAGCGCCGAGCCGTTGATGGCGAGGACGCCGGGAATGGCGAATTCGTCGAGCACCTTGACCAGGCGCCAGAAGCCGACCCTGTTGCCGTATTCGTGCCACGCCCAGTTAGGCACGTCGGGCATCGGCGAGCCGCCCGCCGGCGGCGTCAGCACGGTGCGCGGCATCGGCTGCGTGGGGTCCCATTCCTCGACATTGACGATGACCCACACCACCATGTGGGCGCCGTCGGGGAGCCTGAGTGGCGCACGCTTGGTGATGGCGGAAAAGGCAAGGCGATCAGTCGGCAGCATCGGCCGCTTCGGCGGCCGCTGTCTTGCCGCGGTTTTTCCCGGACGCTTGATCATCGCCGAAGTATGCCTGCCGGGCGCCGTGGCACCAAGGTTCCTCATGCGTGGCTGAAGCCCCGCCGCAGAGGGCCGCTATGTTGCACCGCATGGCGCGGTATGTTAGCAACGCCGCGATTTTAGCGGGGCCGCGGGGGCATTCCCGCTGCCTCCCATCCCGAGTCCCGCCTGAATCCCAAAGGCTTGCGCCGGCCGTTTGCGCCGTTTGCGGGTCTTGCGGAAAAGCTCAAAAAGAACCCGAACCGACGCGCAGAGAGCACGCGAGCTTAGAGCAGGCACTTGGCAGGCGAACAACCCATCGTATCCGGCATGGCGGGCCGCTACGCGACCGCGCTGTTCGAGCTGGCGCGCGAGACCAATGCGATCGACGCGGTCAGGGCCGACCTCGAGCGCTTCGACGCGCTGGTCGCCGAAAACCCCGACCTCAACCGGCTGGTGCGCAGCCCGGTATTTTCCGCGGCAGAGCAGTTGCAGGCGCTGTCGGCGGTGCTTGATCGCGCCGGAATTGGCGGCCTCGCGGCCAAATTCCTCAAGCTGGTGACCATGAACCGCCGCCTGTTCGCCGCGCGCGATATGGTCAGGGGTTACCGCGAGCTGGTGGCGCTGCACAAAGGCGAGGCCACGGCCGAGGTCACCGTCGCCGAGCGGCTCAAGGACGATCACATCGCCGCGCTGAAGAGCGCGCTCAAGGCGGTCAGCGGCAAGGATGTCGACCTCGCTATCAAAATCGACCCCGCCATCATCGGCGGGCTCGTGGTCAAGCTCGGCAGCCGCATGGTCGACACTTCACTGCGCACCAAGCTCAATGCGATCAGGCATGCGATGAAAGAGGCCCGATAATGGATATCCGCGCCGCGGAAATCTCCGCAATTCTCAAGGAGCAGATCAAAAATTTCGGCCAGGAGGCCGAGGTTTCGGAGGTCGGCCAGGTGCTGTCGGTCGGCGACGGCATCGCCCGCGTCTATGGCCTCGACAACGTGCAGGCCGGCGAGATGGTCGAATTCGAGAGCGGTGTCAAAGGCATGGCGCTCAACCTCGAAATCGACAATGTCGGTATCGTGATCTTCGGCACCGACCGCGAGATCAAGGAAGGCCAGACCGTCAAACGCACCCGCGCCATTGTCGAGGTGCCGGTTGGCAAGGCGCTGCTCGGCCGCGTCGTCGACGCGCTCGGCGATCCGATCGACGGCAAGGGGCCGATCAATGCCGAGAAGAAGGCGCGCGTGGACGTCAAGGCGCCCGGCATCATTCCGCGCAAATCGGTGCACGAACCGATGGCGACCGGGCTGAAGGCGATCGACGCCTTGATCCCGATCGGGCGCGGCCAGCGCGAACTCATTATCGGCGACCGTCAGACCGGCAAGACTGCGATCGCGCTCGATACCATCCTGAACCAGAAGTCGATCAATGCCTCCGGCGACGAGAAGCTCAAGCTCTATTGCGTCTATGTCGCGGTCGGGCAGAAGCGCTCGACGGTGGCGCAATTCGTCAAGGTTCTCGAGGAGAACGGCGCGCTCGACTATTCGATCGTGGTCGCGGCGACCGCGTCCGATCCGGCGCCGATGCAGTTTCTGGCGCCATTTTCCGGTTGCGCCATGGGCGAGTATTTCCGCGACAACGGCATGCACGCGGTGATCATCTACGACGATCTCTCCAAGCAGGCCGTGGCCTACCGCCAGATGTCGCTATTGTTGCGCCGGCCGCCGGGCCGCGAGGCCTATCCGGGCGACGTGTTCTATCTGCACTCACGGCTCCTTGAGCGCGCGGCAAAGATGAACGACGATCAAAAGGCCGGCTCGCTCACCGCGCTGCCGGTAATCGAAACGCAAGCCAACGACGTGTCGGCCTACATCCCGACCAATGTCATCTCCATCACCGACGGCCAGATCTTTCTCGAGACCGACCTGTTCTATCAGGGCATCCGTCCGGCGGTGAACGTCGGACTGTCGGTGTCGCGGGTCGGCTCTTCGGCGCAAACCAAAGCGATGAAGAAGGTCGCCGGCCGCATCAAGGGCGAGCTGGCGCAATACCGCGAGATGGCGGCGTTCGCGCAGTTCGGCTCCGATCTCGACGCCACCACGCAGCGGCTGCTCAGCCGCGGCGCGCGGCTCACCGAGCTGCTCAAGCAGCCGCAATTCTCGCCGCTGAAGATGGAGGAGCAGGTCTGCGTCATCTATGCCGGCGTCAACGGTTATCTCGACCCGCTTCCGGTCGAACGCGTGCGCGCCTTCGAGGAGGGTCTGCTCGGCACACTGCGCACGCAGCACCCGGAGATTCTCAGTGCGATCCGCGATTCGCGCGATCTCGACGACGCCACGGGCGCCAAACTCAAGGCCGCGGTCGAAGTTTACGCCAAGACGTTCGCGGCCTGAGCAGGGACACGCTTAAACCCGATGCCGTCCCTCAAAGACCTGCGCAACCGCATCGCCGCCACCAAGGCGACGCAGAAGATCACCAAGGCCATGCAGATGGTCGCGGCATCCAAGCTCCGCCGTGCACAAGCTGCGGCCGAGGCGGCACGGCCCTATGCGACGCAAATGGATAAGGTGCTCGGCAACATCGCCGCCTCGGTCGGCGGGATCGAGACGGCGCCGCGGCTCTTACGCGGCACCGGCGGCGACAGCGTGCATCTGCTTCTGGTCTGCACCGCCGAACGCGGGCTTTGCGGCCCCTTCAATACCGCCATCGTGCGGCTCGCCCGCGAGCGCGCCAACGCGCTGATGAAGGACGGCAAGGAGGTCAAATTCTTCTGCGTCGGCCGCAAGGGCTACGATCAGCTCAAGCGACTTTACGAGAAACAGATCCTCGAGATGGTCGACCTGCGCGCGGCGCGGACGCTGCGTTTCGAGCACGCCGAGATGATCGCGGAAAAGATCATCACGCGTTTCGACAATTTCGAATTCGAAGTCTGCACGCTGTTCTACTCGCGCTTCCGTTCGGTGATCGCGCAGATCCCGACCGCGCAGCAGATCATACCGCCAGTGTTCGACGCCAAGGCGACGGCCGCGCTGGGCGGCGCGGCCTACGAATTCGAGCCGGAAGCCGAGGACATCCTGCACGATTTGTTGCCGCGCAATGTCGCCGTGCAGATCTTCCGCGCCTTGCTGGAAAACTCGGCGTCGTTCTACGGCGCGCAGATGTCGGCGATGGACAACGCGACCCGCAATGCCGGCGACATGATTCGCAAGCAGACGTTGAAGTACAACCGGACGCGTCAGGCGATGATCACCAAGGAGCTGATCGAGATCATCTCCGGTGCCGAGGCGCTGTAAGCAATTTTGTGAAGAGGGCCATATGGCGAACAAAGTCGGACGTATCACACAGGTTATCGGCGCCGTCGTCGACGTGCACTTCGACGATCATTTGCCGGCGATCCTCAACGCGCTGGAAACCAACAACCACGGTAATCGCCTGGTGCTCGAAGTCGCCCAGCATCTCGGCGAGTCGACCGTACGCACGGTGGCCATGGATATAAGCGAAGGCCTGGTCCGTGGTCAGGAAGTGACCGACACCGGCCTGCCGATTGCGGTTCCGGTCGGCGCGGGGACGCTTGGGCGTATCATGAACGTCATTGGCGAGCCGGTCGACGAGGCGGGAAAAATCCCGCACCAAGAGACACGCGCCATCCATCAGGAGGCGCCGGCCTTTACCGAGCAGTCTACCGAGGCCGCGATCCTTATCACCGGCATCAAGGTGGTCGATCTGCTCGCCCCCTATGCCAAGGGCGGCAAGGTCGGGCTGTTCGGCGGCGCCGGCGTCGGCAAGACCGTGATCATCATGGAGCTGATCAACAATATCGCCAAGGCGCACGGCGGCTATTCGGTGTTCGCCGGCGTCGGCGAACGCACCCGCGAGGGCAACGATCTCTATCACGAGATGATCGAATCCGGCGTCAACAAGGACCCGCGCAAGGGCTCGGTCGAGGGATCAAAGTGCGCGCTGGTCTATGGCCAGATGAACGAGCCGCCCGGCGCGCGCGCCCGCGTCGGCCTTTCGGGCCTGACCGTCGCCGAATATTTCCGCGACCAGGGCCAGGATGTGCTGTTCTTCGTCGACAACATCTTCCGCTTCACCCAGGCCGGCTCGGAAATGTCGGCTCTGTTAGGCCGCATTCCCTCGGCAGTGGGCTACCAACCGACGCTCGCCACCGACATGGGCGAGTTGCAGGAGCGCATCACCACTACCACCAAAGGCTCGATCACATCGGTGCAGGCGATCTACGTGCCGGCCGACGACCTCACCGATCCGGCGCCCGCGACCTCCTTCGCGCATCTCGACGCCACCACGGTGCTGTCGCGCTCGATCGCCGAGAAGGGCATCTATCCGGCGGTCGATCCGCTCGATTCGACCTCGCGCATGCTCTCCGCGACGGTCGTCGGCGAGGAGCACTATGCGGTTGCCCGCCGGGTGCAGCAGATACTCCAGCGCTACAAAGCGCTCCAAGACATCATCGCCATTCTGGGCATGGACGAACTCTCCGAAGAGGACAAGCTGACGGTAGCGCGGGCGCGGAAGATCGAGCGCTTCCTGTCGCAACCGTTCCATGTCGCCGAAGTGTTCACCGGCTCGCCCGGAGTTTTCGTCGAACTGGCCGACACCATCCGCGGCTTCCAGGGCCTGTGCGAGGGCAAGTACGACCACCTGCCGGAAGCCGCCTTCTTCATGGTTGGCACCATCGAGGAGGCGGTCGAGAAGGGCAAGAAACTTGCCGAAGCGGCGTGACAACGGCGTAGGCACCCATGGCTGAGCTGCATCTCGATTTCGTCTCGCCGGAAAGCGTGCTGTTTTCGGGCGACGTGGACCAGGTGGACCTGCCCGGCGCCGAGGGCGACATGGGCATTCTCGCCGGCCATGCGCCGCTGGTGACGCCGCTGCGGCCGGGCATCGTGACGATCTATCGCGGCGGCGCGCGGGAGCCGGTGGTTGTCACCGGCGGCTTTGCCGAGGTCGGCCCCACCGGGCTGACCGTGCTGGCCGACCGCGCCGTGGCGCGTGAGGATTTTGACACCACGACGTTGGCGAGCGAAATCAAGGACACTGAAGAAGACGTTGCCGACGCTACCGACGAGCATCAGCGTGACAAGCTCGCGCGCCATCTCGAGCAGCTGAAGACCTTGCAGGCGGCGCTGGCGCCATAGCGCGCCGCATCTGATTCATGCGCGCGGCTGGCTTTAGCTTTGCGGTGCGGCGAGTTTCTGAAATTCCGCGACCACCCGCTCATAAACTTTGCGCTTGAACGGCACGACCAGGTCCGGGAGATTTTGCACCGGCTCCCAACGCCATTCCAGGAATTCCGGTTCGTGGCCGCCCGCCGGATGTGCGATGTCGATCTCGCTCTCGTCTCCGGTAAAGCGCAGCGCGAACCATTTCTGTTTCTGGCCGCGGTATTTGCCGTTCCAGGCGTGGCCCACGAGCTCGCGCGGAATATCGTAGGTCAGCCACTCCGCGACCTCGGCGAGGCGTTGCACCGAGCTGATATTGGTCTCCTCGCGCAACTCGCGCAAAGCGGCCGGCCAGGGGTCCTCGCCCCGGTCGATGCCGCCCTGCGGCATCTGCCACGCATGCGTGTTGTCGACATGCTCGGGACCGTTGACGCGGCGGCCGATGAAGGCGAGCCCGGCGCGATTGAGCACCATCATGCCTGCACTGGGACGATAGGGCGGAGTTTCGAAGGACATGCGGAATATGCGAATGGCGAAGGGTGGGCGGTCAGGAGTGCCTAGCGCATTGCCGGCGCCTCGACCATTCTATTCGTGCCTTTGCTGTTTCGCTATTCGCTTCCCTTCAGCTTCGGCTTTGCGTCGCCTTCATTGCTGCCGCGGCGACGGGGTGGAGGAGCCGGAAGCGGCTTTTCGCCAGCTTCGCCCATGTTCGGCGACGGCGCGGCCGGAATCACTACCTCCCGCCGCTCCCCGGTCTTGCCGTCGATGATCGTGACCGTCCTGGTGCTCTCCGGCGCGGCCTGATTGGCCGGCGGCTTCGAGACCGGCACGACGACAACAGTCGGCCTGTCGGATGCACCGGGAGCCTGCACGCCGGCATTGGCTTGCGGCGGGGCCATGACATCGGGCTTGGTGACGACCTTCGCCGCCTGCAGATTGATCGGCACGGTGACTGTGGGCTCGCCCCCGAACGAGCCATCGCCGACAATGACCCACACCACGAACAGCGCGAAAAACAGCCCGAGCGCGCCGGCGATGATATGCGGCACCGCGATGGGCAAGCGACGCCGCTGCTTTACCGGCTGCTGGCCGAGCGGGGCGCTGAAATCATCGACCGTCATCGGTCAAGTCCTGGGACATTCCCGGCGAATCACACCCGGGCGAATCAGGCTGACAGCCTATCACGGGAGGAATCCTGAGACTTGAAGCGCCACTCGCCGGTGGCGGGCCTGAAAAAAGTGCGGGGCAGCTCGTCGCCGCCCCGCATTCGGATCAGAAACCCGCCGTTTAGTTGGGGACGGCGGCCTTCGGATTTGGTGGGAACGCGGCGTCGGTGATCGTGCCGCGCAGGAGATCGATGGCCTCTTTGAGCGCCCGATCGTCCTTTTCATCCGGCGGCACGTAGGACTGCGAGCCGGACTCTTCCGTCGTCCCCTCGGCCTTGAGATGACCGCGGAGCGAGGCCTCGCCCTTGGTGTCGGTGCGGGCCTTCAAGTCATCCGGAACGTCCTGCAGCACCTCGATGTCGGGCGTGATGCCCTTGGCCTGGATCGAGCGGCCCGACGGCGTGTAGTAGCGCGCCGTGGTCAGCCGCAGCGCGCCGTTGCCGGACCCGAGCGGGATGATCGTCTGCACCGAGCCCTTGCCGAACGAGCGGGTGCCGACGAGGGTGGCGCGTTTATGGTCCTGCAGGGCGCCGGCGACAATCTCCGACGCCGAGGCGGAACCGCCATTGATCAACACGATAACCGGCTTGCCCTTGGTCAAATCGCCGGGCCGGGCATTGAAGCGCTGCGTCTCCTCGGCGTTGCGGCCGCGGGTGGAGACGATTTCGCCCTTCTCCAAGAACGCATCCGATACCGAGATCGCCTGATCCAGCAGGCCGCCCGGATTGTTGCGCAGATCGACCACGAAGCCTTTGATCTTGTCGGCGCCGAGCTGCGAGGTGAGGTCGCTGATCGCCTTCTTCAGGCCGTCGGTGGTCTGCTCGTTGAACTGCGTGACGCGGATGTAGCCGATATCATCGCCCTCGCTATGCGAACGCACCGATTTGACGCGGATGACGTCGCGCATGATCGTCACTTCGATCGGCTTGTCGGCGCCCTTGCGCATGATCGTGAGCTTGATCTTGGTGTTGACCGGGCCGCGCATCTTATCGACGGCCTGATTGAGCGTCAGGCCCTGCACCTGCTCGTCGTCGAGCTTGGTGATGATGTCGTTGGCCATGACGCCGGCCTTGGCCGCCGGCGTCTCGTCGATCGGCGCCACCACTTTTACCAAGCCGTCCTCCATGGTGACCTCGATGCCGAGGCCGCCGAACTCGCCGCGCGTCTGCACTTGCATATCGCGGAAGCTCTTCGGGTCCATGTAGCTCGAATGCGGGTCGAGCCCGGCCAGCATGCCGTTGATCGCCGATTCGACGAGCTTGCTGTCGTCCGGCTTCTCGACGTAATCGGCGCGCACGCGCTCGAACACATCGCCGAACAGATTGAGTTGCCGGTAGGTGTCCGACGAGGCCGCTTTGGCGGTCGATCCGACCAGAGCGGTGTGTGGCTGGGTCACGAGCAGTGTGAGCCCGGCACCTGCGATTGCGCCGAGGAACATGAGGGAAGTTTTGCGCATCATCCGCGAACCTTTTCACCTTCGGTTGTTGCCCACCACGGGCTTGGATCGATGGGAGTTCCATCCTTACGGAACTCCACATAAAGCACAGGTTGCATAGACCTGGTCGCCACGGCCGCGGATTCCGGCAATCCGCCGCCCATCACCGCCACGGGTTCACCCGTGAGCACAAACTGGCCGAGATCGACGGAAATCCGCTCCATCCCTGCTAGTAGCACATGATACCCGCCGCCGGCATTCAGGATCAAGAGTTGCCCATAGCTGCGAAACGGGCCCGCGTAAACGACCCAACCGTCGCATGGGGCGGTGATCTGGGCGCCGGCACGGGCGGCGATGGATAGCCCCTTTTGCATGCCGCCGAGGCCGTCAGAGGCGCCAAATTCGCGGATTTTCACTCCGTTCACCGGTAAGCGCAGGTGCCCCCGTGTGGCCGCGAACGCCACCGCCGGGGCCATGCGGCCGGGGTCCCTGAGCGCGGCCAGGTCGGGCCGGGTTGCGTCCTGTTCGATCGAGCGGCTCTCGGCGCGGGCGGCGCGGGTGGCACTATTGAGGCCTGATTCGAGCTTGGCGATGAGATCCTTGAGATTGTCGACCTGATGCGCCAGATCGGCGGCGCGCGCCCGTTCGGCATCGAGTGCCTGCTCGGTGGCGCCTTGTTTCTTCTGCCGCTCGTCGATCAAAACGTTCATGCGCAACTGCTCGCGCCCGAGCATGGCGAGATCGCGCGAAAGCCGCTCGCGTTCGCCGACGATATCCTTGCGCACGCGCGAAAGATCGGCGAGGTCGCCGGCGAGCGCGTCGGCCTGGGCGCGCATTTCCGGCACCACGGCGCCGAGCGTGATGGCGCTGCGCAGCGCTTGCAACGCGTCTTCCGGCCGCACCAGGAGGGCCGGTGGCGGCTGATGGCCGATCCGTTGCAGCGCCGCGAGGATCTCGACGGTGACGCCGCGGCGCTCCTCAAGCGATCTGCGAAGAAACACTTCCCGCTCGTCGAGCAGTTTGGCGCGCGCCTGCGTCGCTTCGATGCTGGCCTCGACGTCGCGCACGCGCGCGGCGGTGTCGATGAGCTGCTGGTTGAGCGCGCGCCGATCATCACCGATCGCGTCGATTTCCCGCTTGAGCTTCGCCTGGATTTCTGCCGACTCGCGCTCCTTGGCGCGAGCCGCCTCGAGTTCCTGATCGTGCTGTTTGAGGGCGTCCGGGTCGGAGGTCGCGGGTGTAGGAGTGGTCGGGGCGGCCGGTGGCCAAGAGACCCCGGAGAACGGAATCTCGGCCGCTCCCGGAGATTGAACGGACGGAGTTTGCGCGAGCGCGGGCACGCTTGCGCCGAAGGGCAGTGCCAAAGCCAAGGCCGACCCGAGCACAAGGAGCAGATCGGTGCGGCTCAACCGGCGGAGAATCATGTTGTCCAAAAGTAGACGCCAAGCTCGGGAACGCAAGACAAAGCAGACACGATGCGACCGGATTAAGACACAGCCTGGCGCGATCTGTCACAAATCGGTGAGGCGACATTAAGAATAATTCAAGGTCGGTCAGCCCCGGTGATAAGGATGCCCGGCGAGAATCGTGCCGGCGCGATAGAGCTGTTCGAGCAACATGATGCGCACGAGCTGATGCGGCCAGGTGGCGGCTCCGAACGCGAGCCGGAGCTTGGCTCGCGCGGCGAGGCTCGGCGCGAGTCCATCGGCACCGCCGATGATAAAGCACACGGCCGCACGGTCTTCCGCGCGCCATTCGCGCAGCAGCGCCGCCAGCACCGCACTATCGAGGCTCTGACCGCGCTGGTCGAGAACGACGACAATCGCCCCGTCGGGAATGACATTGGCGAGCGCAATCGATTCCTCGACACGGCGGCGCTCGGCATCCTGGGCGCGACTTTCGCGTATCTCGATGACTTCGACGTCGCGCAGGCCAAGCGGACGCCCGGTCGCTTCCGCGCGCTTGCGATACCAGGCAGCGAGCTCGCGCTCGGGTCCTTGCTTCAGGCGGCCGATTGCGGCGACGACAAGGCGCATGGACGGCCACACATGATTGCGCAGGCGAAGTGCAACGTCGCCCTTCGCGGGCCGGTTCGCCGCCACCTCGGGGTGGCGGAACGCTATGACGCGAGCTAGCTCACGCGTCGTGCCGACCGCCCGGCCGTCCACATCCCTTCGAGATTGTAGAAGGCGCGGACTTCGGGGCGGAAGACGTGAACGATCACATCGCTGGCGTCGATCAGCACCCAGTCGCAATGCGGAACGCCTTCGACGCGGGCGACGACGCCGGCTTTGTGCAGGTCCTCGACGACCCTGTCGGCGACCGAGCCGACATGGCGTTGCGAACGGCCGGAAGCCACGACCATGTAGTCGCCGATCGAAGATTTGTCCCGGAGGTCTATGGTGAGGGTGTCCTCCGCCTTCATATCGTCGAGGCGGTAAAGGACCAGACGGAGGATCTCCTCGGCGTCAGGACGCATTCTGGAGACCGGTTCGGGCACGCGACGGTCGGCCCGAAAGATCGCAGGTGTGGACAGGGGTCCTTATCCTTTCGCTCCATTTTCGACCCTGGTCAGCGACTCCAGGGCTGCCACTAAGATAGGCACGCAGCGTTAATAGTTTCAACCGTCTTGCATGCAACGTGACCCAATCAATCATCGTGCAAGGCCCGTGCCGCCCGCAACGCCGTCGAGGACAGCGGCGATTTGAGGCCATGCAGATAAATCCAAGCCGGCGGCGTTCGTTCCGGCAGGGTTTTTGCCGCCGATTCGGGCACGCGGGCATAGGCCAGCGCTTGGCCGGCGATGCCGGCCGAGGCATAGAGGCTGGGACCGAGCCGATCGACGACCGCGATCGGCACCAACCGCGCGATGTCGCGCCAGTGCTGCCAGCGATGAAAGCTGCGCAGATTGTCGGCCCCCATGATCCAGACGAAGTGCATGTGCGGGCAACGCCGCAGCAGATAGCGGAGCGTTTGGTAGGTGTAGCGCGTGCCGATCTCCGCTTCGAGATCGCTCACGTCGATGCGCGGATGGTTGGCCAGCGCACGCGCGGCCACGACGCGCTCTTCGAGCGGTGCGAGACCGCGGGTGTCCTTGAGCGGATTGCCGGGCGTGACCAGCCACCACACGCGATCCAGCCCGATCCGCTTCATGGCGAGCAGACTGGCCCCGCGATGGGCCGCGTGGGCCGGATCGAACGTCCCGCCGAACAGCCCGATGCGCATGCCGGGCGCATGGGGCGGCAGCACGGGGCGGGCGAGCCGACCCGACGGTCCCACGCTTGCGCGGGAGGGAACGGAAGGGGCAGCCGCACGCGGAGGCGGGAACTCGCGGTTCATGGCCGTCGAAACAACCCCCTCCACACCCGACGTCCGCCAACCGCCGTTCGCGACATGTTACGGCGGAGGACGAAAATCATGGCCGCGTCTGTCCGCTGCCGCGGATGCGGTACTTGAAACTGGTGAGCTGTTCGACACCGACAGGGCCGCGCGCGTGCAGCCTGCCGGTGGCGATGCCGATCTCCCCGCCGAAGCCGAACTCACCGCCATCGGCAAACTGCGTCGACGCATTATGCAGGACGATCGCCGAATCGACCTCGCGCAGAAACTTCTCCGCCGCCGCCTTGTCTTCGGTGACGATCGCGTCGGTGTGATGCGAGCCGTAGCGCTCGATATGAGCGATCGCGGCGTCGACGCCGTCGACCACGCCCGCGGTCAGAATGGCGTCGAGATACTCGGTGCCCCAATCGGCCTCGGTCGCCGGCTTGACGCGGCGATCGACCGCCTGCACCGCGGCATCGCCGCGGATTTCGCAGCCGGCATCGATGAGCATGCCGATGAGCGGCTTGAGCAGTTTCGGCGCGCCGGCGCGATCGACCAGCAAGGTTTCAGCCGCTCCGCACACGCCGGTGCGGCGCATCTTGGCATTGAGCACGATGGCTTTGGCCATCTCAAGTTTGGCCGCCCGATCGACATAGACATGACAGACGCCTTCGAGATGCGCGAACACCGGCACGCGCGCCTCCGCCTGCACGCGGGCGACAAGGTCCTTGCCGCCGCGCGGCACGATCACGTCGATGGCGCCGTCGAGCCCGGCGAGCATCATGCCGACGGCGGCGCGCTCGCGTGTCGGCACGAGCGAAATCGCGGCCGCCGGCAGCCCGGCCTCGACCAGACCTTCGACCAGCGCCGCATGAATGGCGCGAGCCGAACGGAAGCTTTCGGAACCGCCGCGCAGGATCACGGCGTTCCCGGCCTTCAGGCACAACGCGCCGGCATCTGCCGTGACATTGGGCCGGCTCTCGTAGATCACGCCAATGACGCCGAGCGGCACCCGCACCCGCTCGATGCGCATTCCGTTTGGACGCCGCCACGACGCCATGATGGTGCCGACCGGATCCTTGAGCTTGCCGATGGCATCGAGTCCGGCCGCCATGGACTCGATTCGCTCGGCGTTAAGCGTCAACCGGTCGAGAAAGGCGGCAGTCACGCCCGCGGACTTTGCCGCGGCCAAGTCCTCTGCATTCGCGGCCAGGATCGCTGGCCGCGCCCGGCGCAGCGCCTTGGCCATCGCGGCAAGCGCACGATTCTTGCGTGCTGCCGGGGCAAGCGCGAGCACATGGCCGGCCTTGCGCGCTTCGCGACCGATCTCGCGCATCGTCGCGTCAAGCTTCCCGGCGCCTTCCACCGCCTTCAGGGGGGCATTCACGGCATTGATCCGTCTCGCGTTCAGCGTTTCCTACCATGTTCGGCGCGGCCCGGCGAGGCGGCGCAGCGCGATCATTGTCCACAGCAATCCCCCGGCATTCGTACCCCGGTCATAGAATTCGAGGAACCTGTCCAAAGCTGAGGACGTTGCGCTCCAGGTTTCGCAACGGGAGGGTGTCATGAGGTCGCCAGTTGAGCGTCTACCCCGCCGTTTGCCGCGGCGGTTCCCGGTCGGCGCCACCTATGTGATCGAGGGTTACGGGACGCAGGAAGGCGATTTGCGGGTTATTGCCCGCTACGTCGTGTTGCCCGGCGGCCGCCGGATCAATGTTCCGGCTGATCTCAGCCGGCCCGCCGCCTCGCAGCGCGCTCGGGCTTTCCACCGCACTGGGAATCCTGAGCAATCTCCAGCCAAAAGCCGATCCGAGCGCGGCGGCGAAAAAATCGTAGCCCGCCGCGGAACCCGGTAACCCCGCCGGCGTTGACTCGGTGGCGCCGGGCGAAGCCCCCCAGCCCCTCACCCTCAATCACCCGGCGTCGAACCCCGGCTGCGTCAAGCGGTCGGGGTTCTCTTGTTCTCGGCAATGCACGGGGCCAGGTGTGCGGACCCTTCCTTCGGGATGACATCCGGTTCTCTCTTCGTCATTCCGGACCGACGACCAGATCGTCGCGATGGACCATTTCCGCGCGGCCGCGGAAGCCGAGAATCGACTCGATAGCGGCGGACGATCGGCCGCGGATTTTCTGAGCATCCTCGGCGTCATAGGCACACAGGCCGCGGCCGATTTCCGCTCCGTCGAGACCGCGGATAATAACCGCGTCGCCGCGCGCAAAGCCGCCCTCGATGCTGACGACGCCGGCCGGCAACAAGCTCTTGCCGCGCCGTAACGCCGCGACAGCGCCGGCGTCGATCACCAGCGTGCCCTTGGGCTCGAGCGCCCCGGCAATCCACTTCTTGCGCGCCGTCACCGGATTCGCCGCCGTGAGAAACCATGTGCAGCGCGCTCCCTCGGCGATCGCGCGCAATGGATGATCGCGGCGGCCCGAGGCGATGACCATGTGGGTGCCGGCATTGCTGGCGATTCGCGCCGCTTCGATCTTGGTCTGCATGCCGCCGCGCGACAGTTCCGAGCCGGGCGCGCCAGCCATCGCCTCGATGTCAGGCGTGATGCGGGCGACGCAGGGGATGTGCCGCGCCGAGGCATACCTGTCCGGCGGCGCGTCATAGAGCCCGTCGACATCCGACAACAGCACCAAGAGATCGGCGCTCACCATGGTGGCGACGCGCGCAGCCAGGCGATCATTGTCGCCGTAGCGAATTTCGTTAGTCGCGACCGTATCGTTCTCGTTGATGACCGGCACCGCACGCCATTCCAGCAGCGTGTCGATGGTGGAGCGCGCGTTGAGATAACGCCGCCGCTCCTCGGTGTCACCGAGCGTCACCAGCACCTGACCGGCGGTGATGCCATGGCGCGACAGCGCCTCGGCCCAGGTGCGCGCCAGGGCGATCTGGCCGACCGCCGCGGCCGCCTGGCTGTCCTCGAGCTTGAGCGGACCGCCGGGAAGCTTGAGCACCGCGCGGCCCAGCGCGATCGCGCCGGACGAGACGACCATGACGTCGCGCTTCTCGCGATGGAGTGCTGCGAGATCGTCGGCCAGCGAGGCCAGCCAGGCCTCCCTGAGTTTTCCGGCCTTCGAATCGACCAGCAGCGAGGAGCCGACCTTGACGACGACACGGCGGAAGTCGGCAAGCGCAGGCGTTTTCATGGCGGGATCAGGCGGCAGGCGGGCGGATGTCGTCACAACTCGGCTTCGTGTTCAAGCTGCGCCTTGTTCTCAAGGCAATAATAGCCGGACAATCGGCTCACCAGCTTGCGGCGCTTCCAATCATTGAGGATACGGCTCACATTTTCCCGCGCAATGCCTGCCATCGCGGCGATATCGCTTTGCCCGATCTTCTGTCGGATGACAATGCGGCCCGAGCCTACATCCTGGCCGAAATTCTCGGCGAGTTCGAGCAAGGTGGAAGCGACGCGGCCGCGAAGCGGCAGGAAACTACCGGCGGCGATCACCGAATCGGTCTCGCGCAGGCGGGTGGCAAGCAGTGTGACCAGCGTTTTATAGACCTCGGGATGTTTTCGCGTGAACGCTTCGAACGCGGCACGGCTGAGAAACCTCAATGCGGCGTCGCGTACCGCAACGACCGACGCTGAGCGCGTCCGCCCGTCGATCATGGAAAGCTCGCCGACAATGGCACCGGGGCCGAGGAAGGCGAGGATCCGCTCGGCGCCGGAGCGCGAAACCATCGTCACCTTGAGCAAACCGTCCTCGATCCGATAGCAGCCGTCGCCGGGGTCGCCGGCGAGAAACAGCACCTCGTCGGCGGCGAGCCGCACCGGCTTGGCGCCGGCAAACAGGTTGGCTGAGAGACGCCCGGGCAATTCCGCAAGCAGGCTCGGACCCGGACGGTTGTCTTTTAGCATAAAGCCCCCTCGCCCCTCCGGCTCGGGACAGCGCTCCTGCAAGCATGCGGCAGAATGGGCCACAATAAAAGCCCGCCCGGACTTTGCGTCCGAGCGGGCTCAGTTGACCCTATTCGGGTCACGGGGGTGTTTGGGGACCGAGATTCCACCCCTTCGGGGCCGCCGCCGGCCCTTCGGGGGGTCGGGGGGGATGCGCAGGACCGCGCGGCAGACCGAACTCTTAAGCTTGAGAAAATCTTAACGGCTCGCCCGTGACGGCGAAGTGACCGCCATCACACAAAGTGACTTTATCGCAAGCTCTTGATTTACAAGCGCTTTTTTGCAGGAACCCGGCAACGTTGCCGCTCACGCATGCATCAAGGGCCGGATGCGCGCACTTTGACGCCGGCACGCTTCTCCACCGGCTGCACGATCGCGGTGAGGTCCGCGTCCGGCCCAAGCTCCTCGCAGGTGAGTTGCAACAGCTGGGCGACCGCCTCGATCACTTGCGTCGGCACGCCGAGCGCTGCGCCCTCATCGAGAAAGAGTTTGACGTCCTTCATCATCAGCCCGGCCGTAAAGCCGAGATCGAACGTGCCGGGGAGGACGGCTTTGGCGAATTTTTGTTCAGTCGCCGTGTTGCGCCCGGTGCCGGCGTTGATCACGTCGAGCATGATGCGCGGATCGAGCCCCGCCTTCACGCCCATCACCATCGCTTCCGACGTTGCCGCCATCGCCGTCGCCGACAGCACGTTGTTGACGAGCTTCATGGTCTGCCCGGCGCCCGGCCGCTCGCCGAGGATGAAAACCTTGCCCAACACCGCGAGCGCCGGCTCGATCGCCGCGATCTCGGCGCGCGGGCCCGACGCCATGACGGCGAGCGTGCCCTTTTCCGCGCCGCGTACGCCGCCGCTCACCGGACTGTCGATCTGCACGATGTCGCGCTGCGCCAAGAGCTTGAAGATGCGCTGCGCCATCACCGCGCCGGTGGTCGACAGATCGACGAAGCGGCGTACGCGCTTGCCTTCGATCACACCGCGCGGACCGGTCGCGACCGCAAGCACGATATCCGGCGTCGGCAAACTTGCCATCACCGTCTCGGCCGCGTCGGCGACTTCCGCCGGCGAGCGCACCGCGATCGCCCCGCGCGCGCTTAGATTCCCGATCGCTTCCTGGCGCGTATCGTAGACGACGACGCGGTGTCCGGCCTCAATGAGCCGCCGCGCCATGGGCAAGCCCATATTGCCGAGACCAATGAAGCCGATGTCCATGGCATTCACCCTGTGATCATTTGGCGTTGACTGAGGCCGCCATGAATTCAGCCCGCACCTTCTCGGTATGCTCGCCGAGCGCAGGAACCGGGCCGTAATGGCGCGACGTGGAAGTGCGCTGTTCGGCCGGCGCCGGATAGGACACCGGGCCGCTCGGCGTGCCGACGGTGATGCGGCGAAGATGCGGATGATGCGCGAGGTCGGCCGGCGTGTTGACGCGCGCAAACGCGACATCGGCGTCGGCGAGTTTTTGAATGAGGATTTTCGCATCGAGCGTGCCGAACTTTGCCGCCACCCTGCCGTCGGTCGCGGCGCGACGCTTCATGCGCTCAACGTTCGTGGCAAAGGCCGGATCGTTCGCAAGCGCGGCGTCGTCCAAGACCGTTGCCGCCAGCACGCGCCATTCGCGATCGTTCTGGATTGCAATGAGGATGTCGACGCCGTCACGGCTGCGAAACGCGCCGTATGGCGCGATCGAAGTATGCGCGAGGCCCAGCCGCTGCGGCGGCTTGCCGCCCTCTTGCTGGATGAGCGGAACCGCCATCCAATCGGCCATGGCGTCGAACATCGAAACCGACAATTCGGTGCCTTCGCCGCTGCGCTGTCGCGCGATCAGCGCCTCGAGAATCGCCTGGTAGGCATTCATGCCGGCGGCGATGTCGACGACGGAAACGCCGACCCGCGACGGCTCCGCCGTGCCGGTAATCGAGGCGAGGCCGGATTCCGCCTGGATCAACAGGTCGTAGGCCTTGCGCCGCGCATACGGTCCGCTGTCGCCGAAGCCTGAAATGGTGCAGCAGATCAGCCGCGGGTGCTGGCGCCGCAGCCGCGCGATGGGAAAGCCGAGCTTGTCCACCGCGCCAGGCTTGAGATTCTGCACGAACACGTCGGCGCGCGCGATCATCTCGGCCAGGACCGCCTTGTCCTTGGCGGCGCTGAGATCGAGCACGACCGATTCCTTGCCGCGATTGAGCCAGACGAAATAACTGCACTCGCCATGCGCGAGGTCGTCGTAGGCGCGCGCGAAGTCGCCTTCCGGCCGCTCGATCTTGATGACGCGCGCGCCGGCATCGGCGAGCCGGCAAGTGCACATCGGTGCCGCGACCGCCTGTTCGAGCGAGACGACGAGAAGGCCGGAGAGCGGCAGGGTCATCTCAATACGACCGTGGCAGCCCGAGCACGTGCTCGGCGATGTAGGACAGAATGAGATTGGTGGAAATCGGCGCCACGGTATAAAGCCGGGTCTCGCGGAACTTGCGCTCGATGTCGAATTCTTCGGCGAAGCCGAAGCCGCCATGGGTTTGCACGCACATGTCGGCCGCCGCCCAGGACGCCTCGGCAGCGAGGTGTTTGGCCATATTCGCTTCGGCGCCGCAGTCCTTGCCGGCTTCGTAGAGCGTGGCCGCCTCGCGCACCATCAATTCGGCGGCGCGCATGCCGATATAGGCCCGCGCGATGGGAAATTGGACCCCTTGGTTCTGCCCGATCGGCCGGCCGAATACCACGCGCTCGCCGGCATAGGCCGCGGCCTTGGCGATGAACCATTTGGCGTCGCCGATGCATTCGGCGGCGATGAGAATGCGCTCGGCATTCATGCCCGACAGGATGTAGCGAAAGCCCTGCCCCTCCACGCCGACAAGATTGTCGGCAGGCACCCGCATGTTCTCGAAAAAAACCTCGGTGGTGGCGTGATTCATCATGGTGCGGATGGGCCGAATGGTCAGCCCCTTGCCCTTCACCTCGCGCATGTCGATGAGGAACACCGACAGGCCGGCGGTGCGCGACGCCGCCTGTTCCCGCGGCGTGGTCCGCGCCAATAGCAACATGAGATCGGAATGTTCGGCGCGCGAGGTCCAGATCTTCTGGCCGTTGATGACGTAATGATCGCCGTCGCGCGCCGCCGTGGTGCGCAGACTGAGCGTATCGGTGCCGGATGTCGGCTCGGTCACCCCGAAGGCCTGCAGCCGCAAGTCGCCGCGCGCGATGCCGGGCAGATAGCGCGCCTTCTGTTCGGCACTGCCGTGACGCAGCACCGTGCCCATCGTGTACATCTGGGCGTGACAGGCCGCGCCGTTGCAGCCCGAGGCCTGGATTTCCTCCATGATGGCGGCGGCGGCCGTCATGGTCAGGCCGCTGCCGCCGTATTCCTCCGGGATCAGCGCGGCGAGAAAGCCGGCCTTGGTCAAGGCCGCGACGAATTCTTCCGGATAGGCGCGCTCGCGGTCGAGACCGCGCCAATATGCGCCGGGAAAATTTCCACACAGCGCCCGCACCGCCTCGCGAATTGGTGCGAGGTCCGCGGCTTCCGTCACGGCTTCACCTCGGCGCGGCCGTTGTTGATGGCAATCACGTCACGCTCGGCGACGCGGGCGCGAAAGCTCACCACGGCACCGTCGCGCCACATCTCGGTGCGGATGGTCTCGCCGGGAAAGACCGGAGCGGAAAAGCGCCCGGCAAACGCCACCAGTCGGGTGGGGTCATAGCCGCACAAGGTCTTCAGCACCGCGTGGCCGGAAACGCCGAAGGTGCCGAGCCCGTGCAGGATCGGGCGCGGAAAACCGGCGGCCCTGGCGAAGGCAGGCTCGGCGTGCAGCGGATTATAGTCGCCGCTCAAGCGGTAGATCAGCGCCATTTCCGGGCGGGTGGGCAGATCGCAGATCAGGTCGGGAGCGCGCGTGGGAATCGGATGCGGCGCCGGCGCCTCGCGCGGCGGCCCGCCGAAGCCGCCGTCGCCGCGGCAGAACGCCGTCCCCGTGATGGTCGCGACCAACTCGCCGGTCGCCTTGTCGGTCACCTTGCGTTCGTAGAGGATGAGCGCGCCTTTGCCGGCGCCTTTGTCGATGATCTCAAGAATGCGCGTATGGCCGACAAGGGTGCCTTGGCCCTTGAGCGGCCGATGCAGCGTGAAGCCCTGCTCGCCGTTGACCACCTTGACGTGATCGATGCCGGTGTTGCGCACCCAGGAACCGCCATAGCCGAGGACGGTCGCCATGGTCGGCAGCACCTTCAGGTTCTTTTCGTAGACGAAGGCGAGCTCGTCCTCGTTCGTCGGATCGTGGCCGAGCCCGACGCCGAGCGCGTAGAGAATGCAGTCCTTCGGCGCGTAACTTTGCTCGACCGGCGGGATCTGCATCGCCATCAGTTTATCGTAGACGATAGCCATAACTCACTCCGTTCTGTCCCGCTGAGCTTTTACACCGGGTCCCACGAAAACACCTCAGGCGATCGTTCGAGCGGCGTAAAGGAGCTGGCGAACGCAGCCTTGAGCTGTGCGGCGAGCTTTTGCGGCGTCCAGCCGTCGGAGCGATGCAAGGTGCGGATCGGCAGGTTCTGGTTGAACAGGTAAATTTCGTTGTTGCGCGCCGAAAGAATTTGCCCGGTGATGCCGGAGGCTTGGTCGGAGGCGAGATAGACGACGAGCGGCGCGACTTTTTCCGGCGTCACCTGGCTGGCGCGGGCAACGCGCGCCTTCTCCTCCTCGGTCTCCGCCGGGATCGACTGCACCATGCGCGTCCAGGCGAACGGCGACACACAATTCGAGCGCACGTTGAACCGCGCCATATCGAGCGCGATGCCGCGCGAAAGCCCGAGAATACCGAGCTTCGCCGCCATGTAATTGGCCTGGCCGAAGTTGCCGATCAGCCCCGACGTCGACGTCATATGCACGTAGGTCCCGGACTTCTGCTCGCGGAAATGCGTGGCGCAAGCGCGGCTCATGATGAAGCTGCCGTTGAGATGCACGTTGATGACGTCCGACCAGTCAGACCAGCTCATGCGGTGAAAGATGCGGTCGCGCAGGATGCCGGCATTGTTGACCAGGATGTCGACGCGGCCGAATGCATCGAGCGTCGATTTCACGATCTTGTCGCCGTTCGCCGGCTCGCTGATCGACAGCGTCGAGGCGATCGCCTGGCCGCCGGCTTTTTTGATCTCTTCGACGACGGAATGCGCCGGCGAGGCGTCGGTGCCTTCGCCCTCGAGGCTGGCCCCGATATCGCAGACCACGACGCGGGCGCCCTCCTGCGCCAGCAAAAGCGCGATGGCCCGCCCAATGCCCCGCCCCGCGCCGGTGACGATGGCGACTTTGCCTTCCACAATGCCTGGCATTTCATCCCCCTATCGCGCCCGCAATCTATAACCACGATATTCGCAGTTTTGCGATGGGGAGACTATGGCGGTCACGCCGCGAATTGGAGTCCGGACTTCGCGCGCGCCGAATGACGGTGGTGGTGCCGCGGAGAGGATTCGAACCTCCGACCCACGCATTACGAATGCGTTGCTCTACCGGCTGAGCTACCGCGGCACGTCAACGGCGAGGCGTCCTAGTAATACCTGAAAAACGTAAACGCAAGGATGGGCGACAGTGTCTCAATTGGAATGCTGGATGGGCATGTCGCAAAGCGCCTCGACCCAATGGCTTAGTGGGTCTCCGCCTCGGCCCGCAGCTTGAAGCGCTGGATTTTCCCGGTCGCGGTTTTCGGCAACTCGGTGCGGAATTCGAGCCAGCGCGGATATTTGAAGACGGCGAGCTTTTGCCGACAATAATCCTGCAGCGCGCGCGCCAGCTCGTCGCTGGCGTTTTCCGGCGATTTGAGCACCACGAAGGCTTTCGGTTTGATCAGCGCATCGTCATCGGGCCAGCCGACGACGGCCACTTCGAGCACCTCGGGATGGCTTTGCAGTGCCGCCTCGACCTCGAACGGCGAGACGTAGATGCCGCTGACCTTGAGCATGTCGTCGCGGCGGCCGCAATAGACGAAATAGCCTTGCTCGTCCTCGACATATTTGTCGCCGGAGCGCGTCCATTCGCCGAGAAACGTTGTGCGCGATTGCTCCCGATTGTTCCAGTACATGACCGCGCTGGTCGGTCCGCGCACTTGCAGCTCGCCCATCTCGCCGGGTTTTTTCACAACCTCGCCATGGTCGTCGACCAAACGAACGTCGTAACCGGGCACCGGCTTGCCGGTGGTGCCGTATTTCACCTCACCGAGACGATTCGAGATGAAGATGTGCAACATCTCGGTCGAGCCGATGCCGTCGAGAATATCGACGCCGTAGCGCTCGCTCCAGCGGCGGCCGACGTCGGCCGGCAATGCTTCGCCGGCTGAAACGCAGCGCCGGAAGCGGATGCCTCCACGCTCTGGCGCGTCCGCGCTGGCGAGAAAGGCGGCGTAGAACGTCGGCACGGCGTAAAAGACGGTAACCGGGTGCTTGCTCAGAGTATCGGCCACCAGCTCCGGCGTCGGCCGCTGCGGCAGCAGCACGGTCGTCGCTCCCGCCGACATCGGGAAGGTGAGCGCGTTGCCCAGCCCATAGGCGAAGAACAGTTTTGCCACCGAGTAGCACAGGTCGCCTTCGGTGATGCCGAGAAACGGCTTGGCGTAAAGTTCGTCGGTTAGCTTGAGGTCGGCGTGCGTGTGCACAGCGCCCTTTGGCTTGCCGGTCGAGCCGGAGGTGTAGAGCCAGAAGCATATTTCATCGCGCACCGTCGGCGCGGTCACCGCCTCGCTGCCGGCGCCGGCAAGCAAATCCTCGAAGCGCGGATGGCCGTGCGTCTTCTCGCCGGACACGATCACATGCGTGAGGTTTTCGCAGGCGCCGATCAGCCCGGCGAATTTCGGGTAAAGCTCTTCGGAAACGACCAGCAGCCGCGCCCGGCTGTCGGCGAGCATGAAGCGGTAATCGTCCTCGGTCATGAGCGTGTTGACCGGCACCGGGACCACGCCGGCCTTGATCGCGCCGAGGAAGGCGGTCGGCCAGTCGATGCTGTCGAGGAGGCACATGAGGATGCGCTCCTCGCGGCGGATGCCGAGCGAGCGCAGCACGTGGCTGAAGCGCTCGACGCGCCCAGCAAGATCGCCGTAGGTCCAGCCGCCGCGCGGATCGATAAAGGCCAGTTTTTCCGCACGGCCGGCGTCGAGATTGCGCTTGAGAATGTCGGCGGCGAAATTGTAGTCGCGCGGGATCGCGCTTTCGGCCGCACTCGGCGCCAAATTCGGCTGAGCGATATTCATCGCCGTATTCCTCCCAGGCCCGTCGGGTCTTGCCCGTCACTTGCCCCGGGGGCAAGGCATTATGCCGACGCGGAATTTCGGCCGCAATGGCCCTGGCAAGTCCCCGGTATTGCGCTATGACAAGCGCGCCGATCCCTTGCCCGGATTTACACCATGATTGCAAGCCGCGACCGCATCCTCACCACCCATGTCGGCAGCTTGCCGCGCAACGAAGCGCTGAGCGAGCTGCTGATACGCCGTGAGGCGGGCGAAAGCTTTGACAAAGGGCAATTCGAAGCGGAGATGGAGGCGGCGGTGCGCCACGTCGTGACCAAGCAGAAGGCGGCCGGCATCGACATCGGCAACGATGGCGAGCAGCAGCGCGTCGGCTTCCAGACGTACGTGCCGCAACGCATGTCCGGCTTCGGCGGCGAATCCAAGCGCCGGCGCGGGCGCGAGTTCGAGGAATTTCCCGAGCTGGCGCAATATCTCACGCGCCGGTTCCCCAATGTGAGCCGGCAACAGAATGCGCCGGAGGCGCAGGCCGAGCTGCACTATCACGACACCGCGGCGATCGAGCGGGAGATCGCGCGCGTCCAGCGTATCGCCGGCGAAGGCAAGCCGTTCGCCGAGACTTTCATGACCGCGCCGTCGCCCGGCATCATCGCTTCGACCATGCTCAACGCCTATTATGATTCGCACGAGGCCTATCTCGCGGCGCTGGCGCGCGAGATGAGCAACGAATATCGGGCGGTTCACAAGGCCGGCCTGCTCCTGCAGATCGACGCCCCCGATCTCGCCATGGACCGCACCATGTTCTACCGCGACGGGTCGGATGCCGATTTCGTCAGGGCGTGCGACCTGCATGTGGCGATGATCAACAAGGCGATCGCGGGCATCCCGCGCGAGCGGGTGCGGTTGCATGTCTGTTACGGCAATTGGGAAGGACCGCACATTCACGACATCGCGCTGGAAAAAATCCTGCCGGCGCTCTACCAGGCCGCGGTGGGCGCGCTGTCGATCGAATTTGCCAATCCGCGCCATGCCCACGAATATGCCGCGCTCAAGCGCGTGCCGTTCCCCAAGGACATGATCCTCATTCCCGGCGTGGTCGAGACCACCAGCAACTTCGTCGAGCATCCGGAAGTGGTGGCGCGCCGCATTGAGGAGGCCGTGGCGGCGGTCGGCGATCGCGAGCGCGTCATCGCCTCGGCCGATTGCGGCTTCGGCACCTTCACCCGGCGCGAATGGGTGATCGAGCCGGTGGTGTGGCTCAAGCTCAAATCGATCCGCGACGGCGCCGACATCGCCTCGGCGCGGCTGTGGGGAAAGGAAACCGCCGCCTGATCGCCGCGCATTTCAGTTCAATCAGATAGGAACGACACCGTGATCGATCTCTACACCTGGACGACGCCCAACGGCCGCAAGGCCTCCATCGCGCTCGAGGAGATGGAGCTGCCGTACACGGTGCATCCGGTCGACATCGGCAAGGACGAACAATTCAAGCCGGAATTTTTGCAGATCAGCCCGAATAATCGCATCCCCGCGATTGTCGATCGCGACACCAGCATCAGCCTGATGGAATCCGGCGCGATCCTCATCTACCTCGCCGACAAGACCGGCAAGCTTTTGCCGAAAACGGGCGAACCGCATTATCGCGTGCTCGAATGGCTGATGTGGCAGATGGGCGGCCCCGGGCCGATGTTCGGCCAGGTGCATCACTTCGTGAAATACAACAAGGGCAAGGCGCCGTATGCGGAAGAGCGCTATCTCAAGGAAGCGCACCGGCTCTACGGCGTGCTCGACCGCCGGCTCGCCGAGCACGAATACGTCGCCGACCGGTATTCGATCGCCGACATCGCCATCTGGCCGTGGGTGTCGCGTTTCGACTGGCAGACGGTCGATCTGGCGGCCTATCCCAACGTCGAGCGCTGGTACACGGTGATCGCCAATCGGCCCGCGGTGCGGCGGGGCTATAAGGTGCCGAAAGACGTCGGCGATATCCCGATGCCGTAATGCATTTCCCCCAACTGTGAGGCGCTCGGCGTTTGCGACCATTTCTGGCTCGACGGCACACCACTTCGTGCTGCGCTACGGCTCGCAGACCGGGTATAATGCCTGCAATTGGACCAAGGGAGCACGCCATGGACGACATCACCAAGCGCGAACCAATCAAGATCACCGCCGAGGACGTCAACCCACGCTACAATTGGGGCCGTCATCTGCCGGTTCTCGGCACGATGGGCGTCGATTTCGAGGAGCGCGTCGACTACCGGCGCATGCACCGCTACCGGCTCGGCCGCGCGCAGGCCGCGCTCGAAGCTTCCGAGCTCGGCGCGCTGCTTTTGTTCGACGACAACAATATCCGCTACGTCACTTCGACCAAGATCGGCGAATGGGCGCGCGACAAGCTCTCGCGCTGGGCGCTTTTGGTTCGCGGCGGCGAGCCGATTCTCTGGGACTTCGGCTCCGCCGCCGTCCATCACCGGCTCTATTCGCCATGGCTGAAGCCGGAGAACTGCAAGGCCGGCCTTGTCGGCTTGCGCGGCACCGTCGATCCGGCTTTCGGCTTGATGAAACATCATGCCGAGGAAATGGCTTCGATCCTCAAGGCCGCAGGCGTCGCCAAGATGCCGATCGGTGTCGACATCATCGAACCGCCGATGATGTTCGAACTGGAAAAGGCCGGGCTCAAGATCAAGGACGGCCAGCAGGTGATGCTGGAGGCGCGGGAAGTGAAATCCGCCGACGAGATCGCGCTGTTGAACCGCGCCGCCGCCATGGTGGACGGCGCCTATCAGCTGATCGACGAAAAGCTGAAACCCGGCGTGCGCGAGAACGACATCGTCGGCATGGTCAATGAGTTCCTCTATCGCCACGGCTCCGACGACGTCGAAGCCATCAACGCCATCTCCGGCGAGCGCTGCAATCCGCATCCGCACAATTTCACCGACCGCATGGTGCGGCCCGGCGACCAGGTGTTCTTCGACATTCTGCAAAGCTTCATGGGGTACCGCACCTGCTATTACCGCACCTTCAATGTCGGCCGCGCCACGCCGTCGCAGCACGACGCCTACAAAAAGTGCCGCGAATGGCTCGACCTGGCGATCGACCTGATCAAGCCGGGCGTGACCACCGACGAGGTGTGCAGCGTCTGGCCGAAGGCGCAGGATTTCGGCTTCCCCGACGAGCTGTCGGCTTTCGGCCTGCAATTCGGCCACGGCCTGGGCTTGAACCTGCACGAACGGCCGATCATGAGCCGCGTGGTGTCGATGGAGCACCCGACTGTGATCAAGGAAGGCATGGTGTTTGCGCTCGAGACCTATTGCCCGGCGACCGACGGCTACTCCGCCGCGCGCATCGAGGAGGAGGTCGTGGTCACCGACAAGGGCCACACGGTGATCTCGCTGTTCCCGGCCGAGGAGCTGCCGATCGCCAACCGCTATTGAGCAGCGGAACAGGACTGGCTTTGGGGGGTGCGACTGCAAGAGCGTCGCGCCCCCCGGCGCAGCCAGGATACGCCTCGCCTGCGACGGCGGTTCCGTTTGCAGAGCGGAGCGGAATAGCGCCCTGCAAATGGATGCTTATGTGCGGAAATAGTTAAGCGCGCAGAGTGCGTTTTTTTCTTATATTCAATAAGTTAGACTACTGCCTCAGTTTCTCCTCCGATGCGGCTTTTGTGCGGCGCACAAAAAGCTGGCTTTTTGCGTCATAATCCGTTAGCTCCGGCGCTTCCCAGGACAAAAACGAGGGACTGTCCGAGCATGAAAACGATGCTAGCTGCGTGCCTTCTTATCGGCGTATGGACCACGAGCGCCAGCGCCGTCGATCTCGCCGAACTCGCGCCCTGCAAGCCGGCGGCGGCGAGGCTGTGTGACCACTCCGGCGGCATGACCTGGAGCAACCTGCTTCACTGCGGCGCCACGCTCGCCGCGCATAGCTGGCGCGTGGGCAGCACGTGCCGTGAGGTGCTCAGAAAGTATGGGCAATTGTAAACCGCCCCATCGGCAAAAACTTGCAAGCATTCCCGCCCCGGCCCCAAGCCGGGGCTTTTATTTCCGGCGCCGACATGCCGCCTGCCGGGAGGGATGAATGCGACACTGAAACCTGCTAATTCGTTCGCCAGCGCCCCATCGCACATCGTGGACGAAAAGCATCAGAGGACGCCAAGAGGATCCCATGTACCCCAATCTCGAACTTTATATCGACGGCCAATGGCTCAACGGCGACGGCCGCGCCGGCGAGGACGTGATCAATCCGGCAACGGAAAAGCCGCTTGCGCGCCTGCCGCACGCCGGCACGGCCGATCTTGACCGCGCGCTCGACGCCGCCAAGAAGGGCTTTGCCGTCTGGCGCGCAACCTCGCCCTATGAGCGCGCCAAGATCATGCGTAAAGCCGCCGACCTCATGCGCGAGCGCTACGACGCCATCAGCAAAACCATGGTGCAGGAGGAAGGCAAGCCCTACCCCGAAGCGCGCGCCGAGGTGCGGACTTCTGCCGACATCATCGAGTGGTACGCCGAAGAAGGCCGCCGCGCTTACGGCCGCATCGTGCCCGGCCCCGGCAAGGGGTTGCGGCAGATCGTGGTGCAGGAGCCGGTCGGCATCGTTGCCGCGTTCACGCCGTGGAATTTCCCCACACTGACGCCGGCGCGCAAGATCGGCGGCGCGCTGGCCGCCGGCTGTTCGTTGATCCTCAAGGCATCAGAGGAGACGCCGGGCGCCTGCGTCGAGATGGTGCGCTGCTTTGCCGATGCCGGCCTGCCGGCCGGCGTGCTCAACCTCGTTTTCGGAGTACCGGCGAACATTTCCGAGCACCTCATCGTCAAGCCGGATGTGCGCAAGATCTCGTTCACCGGCTCGATTCCGGTCGGCAAGCATTTGGCGGGGCTGGCCGCCAAGGGCATGAAGCGCGCCACGATGGAACTCGGCGGCCATTCGCCGGTGGTGGTGTTCGCCGACGCCGATCCGGAGAAATCCGCCGATACCATCGCCGCCTACAAATACCGCAACGCCGGCCAGGTCTGCATCTCGCCGACGCGGTTTTATGTGCAGGAGCCGGTCTACAGCCGCTTCCTGGCCCGCTTCACCGAATACGCCAAGTCGCTCAAGCTCGGCGACGGCCTGGAAAAAGGCGTGACGATGGGGCCGCTGGCGAATGCGCGGCGCATCGACGCCATGGACAAGTTTGTCAAGGATGCCAACGACCGTGGCGGCAAGATCGTCACCGGCGGCAAGCGCCGCGGCAATCAGGGATACTTTTACGAGCCGACGGTCATCACCGACTTGCCGGACGACAGCATGCTGATGACGCAGGAGCCGTTCGGTCCGCTGGCGCCGGTAGTCACGTTCAAGACCTTCGACGAAGTGGTGGAACGCGCCAACTCGCTGCCCTTTGGGCTCGCCGCCTATGCCTTCACCGGGTCGGCACAGACCGCCAACCTGATCGGCGACGCGCTGCAGTCCGGCATGGTCGGGGTGAACTCCATCAATATCTCGACGCCGGAGACGCCGTTTGGCGGCGTCAAGGAGTCCGGCTATGGCAGCGAAGGCGGCATCGAAGGGCTGCAAGCCTACTTGAACACGAAATTCATCTCGCAGGCTTAGCTTCGGTTCCCATCCTGGATTCACCGTTCACCTCTCCCCCTTGGGGAGAGGTGAGAAAACGAGCACCACCTCAGCTCGACTTTGGGGATTTTAGGCCGCATAGCATAGCGCGTCGGTGAGTCTTTCCATTAGGGCGGTTGGAATTTCCACATTGTCCGAGGGATGCCGAGACATTGAAAAACTCGGCGCGCTCCAGAAC
>Ga0208455_1000212_pt1 | contig 34915 bp, 35 predicted proteins | sample June2015DPH_4_50_FD_184690 | JGI IMG/M metagenome (GOLD analysis project Ga0208455, IMG submission 184690) | Peatland microbial communities from SPRUCE experiment site at the Marcell Experimental Forest, Minnesota, USA - June2015DPH_4_40... | ecosystem: Environmental > Terrestrial > Soil >... | reverse complement strand
GCAACCCGCCGATGATCTGGTCGCGGTCGGCCATCTTGCAGAGCGCGGCGGCATCGATTGTCGAGGGGATTTTGGAGGTGATCGTCTCTACAGCGGAGAGTATGGCGACTTTCGGCTGCTTGATGCCCAGCGCCTGTGCCAGCTCGATCGCATTCTGAACGATGTCGACCTTGTCTTCGAGCGTCGGAAAAATATTCACCGCCGCGTCGGTGATGAAAAGCGGCTTGGGATAGGTCGGCACGTCCATGATGAAGACATGGCTGATGCGGCGCGCGGTGCGGATGCCGGTCTCCTTGTTGACCACTTCGGCCATCAGCTCGTCGGTGTGGAGGCTGCCCTTCATCAACGCGTCGACTTCCCCGTTGCGGACAATCTCGACCGCCTTCGCCGCCGAGGCATGGCTGTGCGGCGTGTCGACAAGCTGCAGGCCGGTAAGGTCGAGGCCGAAGGAAGCCGCAAGCGCCCGGATGCGAGGCTCAGGCCCGACCAGGACCGGTTTGATGATCTTGGCCTCGGCCGCGTCGACCACGCCGCGCAGGGATGTCTCGTCGCACGGATGCGCCACGGCCGTGCGCACCGGCGCCAACGCATGGCAGGCGTAGATCAGCGCATCGTACTTTTCGTGCCGGCGCGGTTCGACCATCCCGTCCATTGCACCTCTCGTGGCTACAAATCCTGTAAGCGCTTGTTTTCCGCGACGACCCTTTCGAGCAGCGCGGCCGGCGTGAAGTCTGCGCCCATGGTCGCTTCGAACTCCCGCAGCTTAGCGAGGACTTTGTCGGGACCGATCAGATCGGCGTAAAACATCGGGCCGCCACGATAGACCGGCCAGCCGTAGCCGTTGATCCAGACGATATCGATGTCGGAGGCGCGCTGCGCCTTGCCCTCCGCGAGGATCTTGGCGCCTTCATTGATCATCGGATAGATGCAGCGCTGCAAAATCTCCTCGTCCGAGATGGTGCGCCGGTTGACGCCCTTCTTGGCGGCAAAGTCGAGGATGATCTTTTCGACCAGCGGCGAGGGCTTGGCGTTGCGGGCTTCGTCATAGTCGTAGAAGCCGGCGCCAGTCTTTTGCCCGCGCCGATCCATTTCGCACAGGATTTCGCGGATGGTCGAGGATTTGCTGGTCTCCTTCGACCAGCCGATGTCGAGGCCGGCGAGATCGCTCATGGCGAAGGGGCCCATGGGAAGGCCGAAATCATAGAGGACGCGGTCGACGTCCCAGGGCATGGCGCCCTCGAGGATGAGTTTTTGCGCTTCGCGCTGTCGCTGGTGCAGCATGCGATTGCCGACGAAGCCATGACACACGCCCACGAGTACACCGATCTTGCCGATCTTCCTGGCAAGCTGCATGACGGTGGCGATCACCGGCTTGGCCGTTTTTTCGCCGCGCACGACTTCCAGGAGCCGCATCACGTTCGCCGGGGAGAAGAAGTGCATGCCGATGACGTGATCCGGCCGGCTCGTGACCGAGGCGATCTCGTCGATGTTGAGATAGGACGTGTTGGAGGCGAGGATCGCGCCCGGCTTGGCGATCTTGTCGAGCTTGCGGAACACCTCCTTCTTGATGTCCATATTCTCGTAGATCGCCTCGATCACGAGACCGCAGTCGGATAAAGCGTCGAGGTTCAGGCCGGGGCTGAGCAGTCCCATGCGGGTTTGCACGTCGGCTTGCGTCAGCCGGCCCTTCTTGGCCGTATTGTCGTAGTTGCGGCGGATGGTGGCGACGCCGCGGTCGAGCGCGTCCCGCGCCGTCTCGACGATCGCCACCGGGATGCCGGCGTTGAGGAAATTCATCGAGATGCCGCCGCCCATCGTGCCGGCGCCGATGACGCCGACCTTCTTGATCGGCAGAATAGGCGTATCGTCCGGCACGTCGGCGATCTTCCATACCTTGCGCTCGGCAAAGAATACATAGCGCTGCGCCTGCGATTGCGCCGTCGTGACGAGATTAAGAAACTCTTCGCGCTCCCGCTGCATTCCCTCCTCAAACGGGAGGTCAACGGCGGCCTGCACGGCGCGCATGGCGGCCTGCCAGGCTTCGAAGCCGCGGTACCTGCGGGCATAGTCGCGGCGGGCCTTCTCGAAAATCTCCGGCCGGCCGCGGGCCGCCTCGATCTTGTCCTTGAGATCGCGGACTCTGCGCAAGGGCATGTGCGTGTCGATGACCTTGCGGGCGAATGCGAGCGCCCCCTCACGCAATTTTCCTTCCTCGACAAGCTCGTCGACGACGCCCCACTGCAGGGCCTGCTTGGCCGCAAACGGCGTACCGGAAAGGATGACTTCCAGCGCATTCTCGACGCCGATCAGCCGCGGCAGGCGCTGGGTTCCGCCGGCGCCGGGGATGATCCCAAGCTTGATCTCGGGTTGCCCGAATCTCGCCGATGGCACTGCGACCCGATAGTGGCACATGAGAGCTACTTCGCAACCGCCGCCCAAAGCCGTGCCATGGATCGCAGCGATGACCGGCTTGGGGCCGCCTTCGATCGCGGCTTGGCTGTCTGTCAGCGGAGCGCCTTTTGGCGGCTTGCCGAATTCGGCAATATCGGCACCGGCGATAAAGGTGCGGCCGGCGCAGATTAGCACGATGGCCTTGACGGCGGGGTCGGCCATGGCTTGCCCGACGCCGTCGCGAAGCCCGGTGCGGACGTCCGCCGACAGCGCGTTGACCGGCGGTGAATCGATCGTCAGTACGGCGATATCGCCTTCGCGAGTGAGATCGGTTACGGCGTTGATGGCGGCCATTGCTCGTTTCCTCTTGGCTTGCCGGGTTGCTGCGGTCTGAATAAGGTGAGCCGCAAGATACATAATATGCGCGCGGGGAGGAACTTTCGTGTCGCTATTTGATCTTCATGGCAGGGTTGCAGTAGTCACCGGGTCATCGCGGGGCATCGGCCGGGCCATCGTCGAGCGGATGGCCGAGCACGGCGCCAAGGTCGTCGTTTCCTCCCGCAATCTCGAGCCCTGCCGCGAGGTAGCGGCGGCGATCAACGCGAAATACGGCGACGGCCGGGCCATCGCCCTATCCGCGAATATTTCCTCGAAAGAGCACCTCCGGCGTCTGGTCGACGAGACGATGCGGGCGTTCGGCCAAATCGATATCCTCGTTTGCAACGCCGCCTCCAATCCGCATTACGGGCCGATGGCGACGATCAGCGACGAGCAGCTGCGCAAGATCCTCGACAATAACATTGTCTCCAATCATTGGCTGATCACCATGGTGGCGCCGCAGATGACCGCCCGCAAGGACGGTTCGATCATCATCGTCTCGTCGATCGGCGGGCTGCGAGGCAGCCCGGTCATCGGCACCTATTGCATCTCCAAGGCCGCCGATTTGCAGCTCGCCCGCAATCTTGCGGTCGAGCTTGGCCCGCACAACATCCGGATCAATTGCATCGCCCCGGGCCTCATTCGCACCGACTTCGCACGCGCGCTTTGGGAAAATCCCGACAATCTGAAACGCCGGAACGAACAGACGCCGCTGCGCCGCATCGGCGAGCCCGACGAGATCGCCGGTGCCGCGATCCTCTTGGCCTCGCAGGCCGGAAGTTTCATCACCGGGCAAGCCATCGTCGTTGATGGCGGCGTTACGATTGCCTGATCGCGACGACTGCGGCGGCGCAAGCCGCGAAGGAGAACTGACCGATGTCCGATCTCGAAAAATTCCGCAGTGAAACGCGCGCCTGGCTCGAGGCCAATTGCCCGCCCGACATGCGGCTGCCGCTGGAAGACGATGATGATCGCTTCTGGGGCGGGCGCAACGCCAAGTTCAAGTCCGACGGCCAGCGCCTGTGGTTTGGACGTATGTTGGCGCGCGGCTGGACCGTGCCGGAATGGCCGAAAGAATATGGCGGCGGCGGGCTGTCGCGCGAGGAGGGCAAGATCCTGCGCGGCGAAATGCGCAAGCTCGGCTGCCGTTCGCCGCTGGATTCGTTCGGCATCTGGATGCTCGGTCCGGCGTTGCTCAGATACGGCAGGGAGGCGCAAAAGCGCGAATATCTGCCGCAGATCGCGCGCGGCGAAATTCGCTGGTGCCAAGGTTACTCGGAGCCCAATTCCGGCTCGGACCTCGCCTCGCTGGCGACGCGGGCCGAGGACAAGGGCGATCATTTCCTGGTCAACGGCCAAAAAATCTGGACCAGCTACGCCGACAAGGCCGATTGGATCTTTTGTCTGGTACGCACCGATCCGGTGGCCCCCAAGCATCTCGGCATCAGCTTCATCCTGTTCGACATGAAGACACCGGGCGTCTCCACCAAGCCGATCCTGCTGATTTCCGGAATGTCGCCGTTCTGCGAGACCTTCTTTGACGACGTGCGGGTGCCCAAGGCGAACGTGGTCGGCGAACTCAACAAGGGCTGGGAGGTCGCCAAATATCTGTTGACGCATGAACGCGAGATGATCAGCGCCATCGGGCTCGGGGCAGGGCGCCCGCTCGGACAGGTCGCCGCCGAGTCCGTGGGAACGGAAGCCGGCGTCCTCACGGACACTTGTCTGCGCGCCGATATTGCGCGGCTCGAGATCGACGCCTTCGCGTTTCAATTGGCTCTGGAGCGTACCGGCGACCGCCTGAAGGCCAAGCAAGTGAATCCGGCCATTTCGTCCATGCTCAAATATTATGGTGCCGAATTGAACAAACGCCGTCATGAGCTCGTGATGTCGGCAGGAGGCTCGGAGGCCCTCGAATGGGAGAGCGAACGCTCCAGGCACGGGGAACGGGCCCGCGGCTGGCTGCGGACCAAGGGCAATTCGATCGAAGGCGGCACCAGCGAGGTGCAGCTCAACGTTATTGCCAAGCGTATCCTCGAACTGCCCGGCGCGTGATCGGAGCGGACGATGGCCCTTATTCTCAACGAAGAGCAGACGATGGTGCGGGACAACGCCCGCGCCTTTCTGGCCGACAAGGCTCCGATCGCGCATTTGCGCAAGCTGCGCGACGCCCGCGATCCCGAGGGGTTTTCCCGCGCGCTGTGGATGGCGTTCGCCGAAATGGGGTTTTGCGGCGTCCTCGTGCCCGAAGCTTTGGGTGGCTCCGGTCTCGGCTATGTTGAAGCCGGCGTGATCATGGAGGAAATTGGCCGCAATCTGACGCCGTCGCCGTTTCTCTCGACTGCCCTGGTCGGCGCCACGGCGCTTCTGCGCGACGGCAACAACGCCCGCAACGCCGAGCTTTTGCCGAAACTCGCCGCAGGCGATCTTCTTCTCGCGCTGGCGGTCGACGAGCGCACGAAACACGCGCCAAGCGCAACGGCGCTCAAGGCCGAACGCAGCGGCAACGGCTTTGCGCTGACCGGCGACAAATGCTTCGTCGTCGACGGCGACGTTGCCGATCTGTTGATCGTCGCCGCGCGCAGCTCCGGCGCGCCGGGGGAAACCGACGGTCTGACGCTGTTTCTGGTCGACGCCAAGGCCAACGGCGTCGGCGTCGAGCGCACTGTCATGGTCGACGCCCACAATGCGGCGCGCATCCGGTTCGATCGGGTCCAGGTCGACGCCGATGCCGTGATCGGCGAGGTCGATCACGGTTGGCCGGTTCTCGAAGCCGCGCTCAACGTCGGCCGCGCCGCCGTTGCCGCTGAGCTGACCGGACTGGCCGAGGAGGCGTTCGGCCGCACGCTCGGCTACCTCAAGGAGCGCAAGCAATTCGGCCAGCCGATCGGCTCGTTCCAAGCCTTGCAACATCGCGCCGCGCACCTTTTCACGGAGCTCGAAATCACGCAGGCCGCGGTCTTAAAAGCGCTGCAGATGCTCGACAGCGATTTCGAACGCGCGCCGCTGTTCGTATCGGTCGCCAAGGCGCGCGCCGGCGCCAGCGCCACGCTCGCGGTGCAGGAGGCCGTTCAGATGCATGGCGGCATCGGCATGACCGACGAATTCGACATCGGCTTCTTCATGAAGCGCGCACGGGTCGGTCAGGAGCTATTTGGCGATGCGGGCTTTCACGCCGACCGCCTGGCCCGGCTACACAATTATTGATCTCGGATAGCTGGACTTCGGCGTGACGCCGTCAGCGTAAGGGAGAGGCCATGGCGGCAGCGAAGACATTCCCAGCCATTTCGCTTGCGCAAGCCAATGCGGCGCTGACCCAACCGGGTTCTCCGTTCGAGATCGAGGAATGCGACATTCGCGGCGTCCGCACGCGGGTGTGGAAAAACGCGCCGCCGACCATGCGCGAAATCTTTCTTTTGGGACGCGCACACGGCGACAAGACCTTTGTCGTCTATCGCGACGAGCGCGCGAGCTACGAGAGCTTCGCCCGCGCCGCGCTCGCCATCGCCGAGGCGCTGCAACAAGCCGGAATTGGCAAAGGCGATCGCGTCGCCATCGCCATGCGCAATGTGCCGGAATGGCCTGCGGCATTGTTCGGCTGTCTGCTCGTGGGCGGCGTCGCGACTTTGCTCAATGCCTGGTGGACCGGTCCCGAGCTCGAATTTGGTCTCAACGATTCGGGCGCCAAGGTCGCGATCGTCGATCGCGAGCGGCTTGAGCGGCTGTTCGAGCATTTGCACAATTGTCCGGCGCTGGAGCGCGTTTTCGTCAGCCGCGAGAGCGAGCATGTGGCGCATCCGAAGGTCACCAAGCTTGAATCGATTACCGGCGACGTCAATTCCTGGCACCTGTTGCCGGACCGGCCGCTGCCAGACGTGCCGCTCGACCCTGACGACGATGCCACGATCCTTTACACCTCGGGCACGACGGGCAAACCCAAGGGCGCCGTCGGCACGCACCGCAATGCGTGCACCGGGGTGCTGGTCAGGGCGTATTCGCTGGCGCGAAGCTTCGTGCGGCGCGGCGAGCCGGTACCGGCGCCCGATCCCAATGCGCCGCAGAAGGCCTGTCTGCTGGTGGTTCCGCTGTTTCACACGACGGGTTGCCACGCCACGATGATCCCGCTGGTGGCGACGGGCGGCAAGCTCGTGTTCATCCACAAATGGGACCCGGAGCTGGCGATGCAGCTCATCGAACGCGAGCGCATTACGGTCACCGGCGGCGTGCCGACCATCGCCTGGCAATTGCTGGAGCACCCGGCGCTCGAGAAATACGATCTGTCCTCATTGGAAAGCATCGCTTATGGCGGGGCGCCGGCCGCCGCCGAGCTGGTGCCGAAATTAAAGGAAAAATTCCCGCAGTCGGCGTCGGCGCTGGGGTGGGGGATGACCGAAACCTCGGGCGCGTTCACCGGTCATTCGGCCGAAGACTATGAATTGCGGCCGACTAGCAGCGGTCCAGCGACGCCCGTCGGCGAAATGAAGCTCATGGACGCGGACGGCCATGAACTGCCGGTCGGCGCGGTTGGCGAGCTTTGGGTCAAAGGTCCGAACGTCGTGCGCGGCTATTGGCGCAACCCGGCCGCCACCGCTGAAACATTCATCGACGGCTGGCTGCGCACCGGCGACATCGCGAGACTCGACGACGAGGGCTTTTGCTACATCCTCGACCGCGCCAAGGACGTGCTGATCCGCGGCGGTGAGAACATCTACTGCATCGAAGTGGAAAATGCCCTCTACCAGCATCCCGCCGTCATCGACGCTGCGGTCGTGCCCATCCCGCATCACTCGCTCGGCGAGGAGCCGGGCGCGGTGGTCACGCTCAAGCCAGGCATGACGGCGGGCGAAGACGAACTGCGCGGCTTCGTCGCCGAGCGGCTCGCGGCATTCAAGGTGCCGGTGAAGATATTGTTCTCGCCCGGCATGCTGCCGCGCAATGCCAACGGGAAGATCCTGAAAAATGAGCTCAAGCGCCTGTTCCTCGAACACGCGCATTGAGCCAGGAGAGACGTATTCTCAGATCCGCGTATTGGTATATTTGCGCATTTCCAGGCGCGCGATCGCCCGGCAATGGACTTCGTCCGGACCGTCGGCAAGCCGCAGCGTGCGGATATGCGCGTACGACGACGCCAGGCCGGCGTCGCTGGTGACGCCCATGCCGCCATGCGCCTGGATCGCGTCGTCTATGATGCGCAACGCGACGCGCGGCGCCGCCACTTTGATCATGGCGATTTCGAGCTGCGCCGCCTTGTTGCCGACCTTGTCCATCATGTCGGCGGCCTTGAGACAGAGGAGGCGCGTCATCTCGATGTCGATGCGCGCCTCGGCAATACGCTGCTCCCAGATGGAATGTTCGGCGATCTTCTTGCCGAAGGCGACGCGGGAGAGAAGCCGCTTGGTCATTTTTTCCAGCGCGACTTCGGCCGCTCCCAGCGTGCGCATGCAATGGTGGATACGCCCCGGACCGAGCCGGCCCTGGGCGATTTCGAAACCGCGGCCCTCGCCGAGCAAGAGATTGCCGGCCGGCACGCGCGCGTCGTCGAGAAGAACCTCGGCGTGGCCGTGCGGCGCGTCGTCCCAGCCGAACACGGGCAGCATGCGCACGACCTTGACCCCGGGCGTATCGCGCGGAACGAGAATTTGCGATTGCTGCTCGTGCCGAGCGCGGGTCGGGTCGGTCTTTCCCATCACGATCAGGATCTTGCAGCGCGGGTCGCCGACGCCCGACGACCACCATTTGCGGCCCTTGATCACGTAGTCGCCGCCGTCGCGGGTAATCGAGGTTTCGATATTGGTGGCGTCGGAAGAAGCAACCGCCGGTTCGGTCATGAGGAACGCCGAGCGGATCTCGCCGGCGAGCAGCGGCTTCAGCCATTTGGCCTTTTGCTCCGGCGATCCGTAGCGATGCAGCACTTCCATGTTGCCGGTGTCGGGCGCCGAGCAATTGAACACTTCCGATGCCCAGGAGATGCGGCCCATCCGCTCGGCGCAAAGCGCGTAGTCGAGATTGGTCAGTCCGGCGCCGTGATATTCGCCTTTGTCGTGATCGGAGGAGGGCGGCAGGAACAGGTTCCACAGCCCCTCGGCTCTGGCCTTGGCTTTGAGCTCTTCGAGGACCGGGATGACCTTCCAGCGCTCGCCTTCGGCGGCCTGGCGCTGGTAGGTTTCGACCGCCGGATAGACGTGCGCGTCCATGAAGACGGTGACGCGGTCACGCCAGTGTTTTTGCCGCTCCGATATCGAGAAATCCATGACGTCCCCTCTCCCTGACTTTGCGTGACATAGACGGCGCAAAATCGCAATTTGCACAAGCCTAGTGCAAAACTCGTCCTGACCATAGCAGCGGCGGCGCATAGGTGCCACGCTTGAGCCGCCCCGGCTGCCGCGCTAGAGGGAAACCGGGGAAGCGCGGAGATTTTGCCCATGACCGGCGCGGCCGAAAGCGAGATTGTCACTGCCGCCCTGCTTGTCATTGGCGACGAGATTTTGTCGGGCCGCACCAAGGATAAGAACATCGGCTACGTCGCCGAATATCTGACCAATATCGGCATCGATCTCAAGGAGGTGCGTGTCGTCGCCGACGAAGAGCTGGAAATCGTCGCCGCGCTTAACGCCTTGCGTGCGCGCTTCAACTATGTCTTCACCACCGGTGGCATCGGTCCTACCCACGACGACATCACCGCCGACGCGGTCGCCAAGGCGTTCGGCGCGTCGATCGACTATGACCCCCGCGTGGTCCAGATTTTGCGCGCCCGGCTGGCCCAGACCGGCGGCGTGATGAACGAGGCGCGCATGCGCATGGCGCGCCTGCCCGCCGGAGCCGAGCTGGTGCTCAACAAAATCTCGGCGGCGCCCGGCTTTCGCATCGGCAATGTCATCGTCATGGCGGGCATCCCGCAAGTCATGCAGGCGATGCTCGAATACGTGACGCCGCAGCTCAAGACCGGCGCCAAAGTGCTGTCGGAAACCGTGCGCGCCGACTGCCGCGAGGGCGATATCGGCACCGAACTCGGCGCCGTAGCGGCGGCGCATCCTGACGTCGTCATCGGCTCCTACCCGTTCATGGACGAGAAGCGTGCCGCCAACACCCATGTGGTGCTGCGCTCGCGCGACCCGCGAAAGCTCGCCGCCGCCAAGGCCGCGGTCGAGGCGATGCTGGCCCGCGTGCAGGCGCAGCTCGCGGCCGGCTAAAGAATGGAGCCCGCAGTGCAGCAGCCCGACACACCGCCGCCGCGCAATCCCGAGAAGATCTTTCCGGTCTCGTGGGAGCAATTCCACCGCGATTCGCGGGCGCTGGCCTGGCGATTGAGTGGCGCGGGTCCGTTCGAAGCCATCGTCTGCATCACTCGCGGTGGCCTCGTGCCGGCGGCGATCGTCGCGCGCGAACTCGGCATCAAGGTGATCGAGACGGTGTGCGTGTCGAGCTACAACCACGCCAGCCAGGGCGAGGTGACGGTGCTCAAGGGCGTCGCCCCCGCCATTGTCGCGCTCGGCGGCGGGCAGGGCGCCGGCGTTCTCTTGGTGGATGATCTGGTCGATACCGGCAGAACCGCAACCGTCGTGCGCGCCCTGGTGCCACGCGCCCATCTCGCCACGGTCTATGCCAAGCCGATGGGCCGGCCGCTGGTCGACACCTTCATCACCGAAGTGTCGCAGGATACCTGGATTTACTTTCCCTGGGACACCGGGCTTGCTTTTCAGCCGCCGATCAACGAAGCGGGATTATAGAGCGGGCACGGCCGTGCAGTCCGCGCTTCGACGCCCGCGCGGCGGGTGCTACAAGTGCGGCCGCGCGGACTGTTTTTGGGGTCCGCTCTGCGGACGTGGCGAAACGGTAGACACAAGGGACTTAAAAGCGGACCAGAGCAAAATCCGGCAATGTCCAAAGTGCCAGTCCCGCAGCCATTTTCGAAATAAATTGACGTGCCGAGAAGCCCGAAATAGGCTTGCACAAGTCTTACACAAATTAGGATTTGTATCCTGGGAAGGGGAGAATGGTGGCACACCATGTGCTGATGCGGGGCAAACTGCATCTCTACAAGCGCGGCGAGGGTAAGCACTGGCAATGCTCAACGTACCTCAACGGCAAAAACCGCCGCATATCGACGAAGGAAGAAAGCTTCGATCGCGCGAAGGATATTGCCGAAGATTGGTTTCTAGAACTTAAAGGAAAACAGCGCCGCGAGGAGGTGGTCGGCGAGAAGACATTTCGCGAGGCAGCCGAGCAATTCCTGCGCGAGTACGAAATCATCACCGAAGGCCGGCGCAACGCCCAATATGTGGAGGGGCATGGCCGACGGTTAAAGCTCCATCTGCTTCCGTTCTTCGGCCGGATGGGCCTCTCGGAGGTATCCTCGGGCAAACTGCAAGAGTATCGCATCCACCGGCGCGAAAACTCGATGGTAGACCGAGGAAAGGCGCCTTCGCGCAGCACGCTTCATCAAGAAATCGTATGCCTTCGCCAAGTGCTGAAGACCGCCATCCGGCATGGGTGGCTGCAGCAACTGCCGGATTTGTCCGAGCCGTTCCGCTCGTCGGAGAAAATTTCGCACCGGGCGTGGTTCTCTCCGGAGGAATACCGGACACTGTACGAAGCCACGCGCGAGCGCACGAGGAACCCCAAGCGCAAGCGATACCTGTGGGAATATGAGCAGCTTCATGACTTTGTGCTGTTTATGGCGAATACCGGCCTGCGGCCGGACGAAGCCACGCGGTTAGAGTACCGAGACGTGAAAGTTGTCAAAGATTACGCGACGAACGAAACGATCCTTGAGATCGAGGTGCGCGGCAAGCGCGGTGTCGGCTATTGCAAGAGCACGACAGGCGCGGTGCGACCCTTCCAGCGCCTCAAGAAGCGAAACAATCCGGAGCCAACAGATCGCCTGTTTCCAAAAACCCACCCCGGGCTGTTCAACACTATTCTCGACGAAGTCGGGTTGAAGTTTGACCGGGAAGGGAACCGCCGCACGGCGTATAGCCTGCGGCACACGTACGTCTGTTTCCGCCTGATGGAAGGTGCGGACATTTATCAAATTGCCAAGAACTGCCGTACCAGCGTGGAGATGATCGAAAAGTATTACGCCTCGCACATCAAGACGAGCCTCGATGCGGCAGCGATCAATGTAAGGCGGCCACGGCCTGCTTGGACCGGGCCAGGTAAAGGGAAGCCGATCTTGGCTCCGAACGCTGTGCGGACTATAGAGAAGGCGCCACGCGGGCGTGGCGGAACGGTAGACGCAACGGACTTGAAGGATTGAGTGCTCTCGCGGGAAACTCGAGACGCAGAACTGCTCAAATTCGGGGGAACCTGTCAGATGGCAATCCCGAGCCAAGCCCGAAAGGGAAGGTGTAGAGACTAGACGGGCAGCACCTAAGGCCACTGGCTAGGGTGAAGGTATAGTCCAGACCACAAACGCCATCCGTGGCGGCGGCGAAAGCCGTAGCTGGTATGAAAATCCGTTGGGGGTAACCCCGTGCCGGTTCGATTCCGGCCGCCCGCACCATTGTCTTAATGGCCGGCCTCGCCTCCACCTCTCGGCCGGTCCTGTGCGAGAAGCGAGCGGGGAAAGAACTCGCAGTATTGCTCTTCATTGAACCAGGCGCACTTGATATCAAAGAGCCTCAGTCCCGCTAGGCGCGTGAGCGCCAGCGCATAGAGCGTGAGCTGCGCGATCGGCTTATTCGTCCGGGCGTCCGGCTTGTAGTCGAGGATGTGGACCGCTCCATTGCGTACCTGAAGAAAGTCAATGTGGCCCGTGAGGACGCGCGGCCCGCCTCCTTCGGGCAGGAGCCGAAGTCCATACTCAACCTCAAGCGCGTCGATGTCGGCGGCCGTCAACCAAATCGGAACTTCAACGGCGACCGTCACGGAATCGTTGGCGAGCATGAAACGCTGTAGCGCCTCGTGCCGCAAGCGATTGTCTCCAACTGTGGGGACGATGAGCGCGGCGGTGCGTGTCGCGAAGTTCTCTTTCTCGACAACGATGAGATGGTTTCGGTTTACGAAATTTGGGATCTGCGAGGCTCGGGAGCTTTCGCGAAAGAGCTCGTGCGGGCAGTCGTTAGGAACGCGCTCAAGGAAATCGGCGAGGGGAGCGAGACGCGCGTGCTGGCGGCTTTCACGCAGCAGCGCAAGTTTTGGACGATGAAAGGCGAAGCTGTAGACCTGTCGGTGATACAGTTTCAAACGACGGATTGTTTTGGTTGGCGGAAATAGGTGTCGAAGCTGCGGTCGCAGGCGGCGGTAAGTCGTGAGCTCGCAATGCTCTTTCATCCAACTCGCAAGGGTGGAAAGAGAGACGTTATACCCATGCCGTGATTTTAATTTTGTTGCGGCCTCGGGGAGGGAATAGCCGAGGTTATAGAGGGTAACGCCGTCGAGGATGATACGAAGCGGATAGGTTTTGTAGCGTAGCTCTGCGGGAGCGGGTGTGAACGCGCGCCGGCAAAGCTTGCATTGCCAGAGCTGGACAATCTCAAGCTTCTTGCGGCGGGTGCCCTTGCGGATGAGGCGCGTGCTGCCGCAATGAGGGCAGCGGCCGGGTGGTTTGACGGTGTGGGGGACGCGGCATGAGCAGGTGGTGTGGCCATACACGAGGCGATGGCTGCACTTTACCACGCGCTCGGCACGTCACGGAGTTTGGAAGGGTTGGTGGTGTGCCGCGGCTTGGTTGAGCCACGAGAGGGGATTGGTTGCTGCCGCTGCCCTGGGAGGCCACGGCGACAATTAATGATCAGAAGACCACTACCAGCAAACTCGCCAGCGCGATGCCCAGGAGAAGCACTGACCAGTCTACGGCATCAAGACCAAAGAGTTGACCCGCGATCGTCTTATGCGCGAACATGGCGTCCTCACAAGTCGGACCCGGCACTGCTCCAGAGGGAACTGGGGCAGTCTAGCGGCGCCGTTGGAGACGGTGTCGAAGATAAAAGTGCCAGTGTACAGCAAAGTACATACCATCATTGTATGTGTGAGGCAAGCATTTTGTTTACGATTGATTAACCTTTCGCTGGCGGCCAAAGAAAAAGCCCCGGAAGGGGGCCCGGGGCTTAGAGGGGAAACTGCGGCAGGATGAGAGTGCCGCACGACGAGGCTACCCGGATCGTGGCCGCGGTGCAATACCGGGCGGCCTGTTTGAGCGGTGCTTGGGCGTTGGTTGTGGTGTGTGCCCCGCTTCTTACATCGCGCTGTCGACAATGAACGAGCGCACCTTCTCTGCTTTTTCGACCATTGCGTTGACTTCCTTCTGGGCCGGCGAGCTATACCAGGCTTCAGCCTGTTGAGTGCTGTCGAACGCGATAATCGCGAAGCGCGTGGGCGCAGTGCCGACCAATGCAGTGATTTTGTCTGTTCGAACGAGAAATTGACCGCCGCCGGCCTTAACCGCCGGGCCAGTTTTTGGAAGCAGCTGTTTGAGGAGGTCGGCGTCAACAACTTCACTGATTTCGACGATTGCATAAGCGCCGGGCGACTTTCCTTGCGCGTGCAAACCATTACCAGCGGCAGCGCCGAGCGCGGCACCGGCAAGCAGCATGAGTCCCAGTGTGAAATATCTAGTCATTGCATTCTCCCATCAAGACGCGAGCAAACGGCTCGCCGACGCGCAGACTCGCGGATGCTGATGACACCTGTGAGACCACCATTTCAGCCGGAATTCACGGATTCTGGAGGGTTTGACCCCCCCGGCGGGGCTCTGTTGGGCCCTGGAAGGGGATTGGTTGCTGGGTCGGTCGAGGCCGACAAAAAAAGCCCCAGCAACGGGCGCCGGGACTTAAAGTTATATTTTGCGGCCAGAGGTGAACGGGCCGCGCGATGAGACTATCCGGATCGTGGCCGTGGTGCAATACCCGGCGATGGGCAATTAGGGCGTGGTTGTTTGTTGTGTTTGGTGGTCACTGAGCGCATGAGTCACGCATGGATAAGGTCGGTTTTGACGATACTGATTATTCGGTTGTTGTGAAGATTAGGGGGTCCCCTCCGAACCCGTGGAGGTGGGAGATTTATCGCGCCGGTAAATTGCACCCGATAGGACAGTCGCACGTCTTCTTTCGAACCATGGCGGCCGCTAACAAAGCAGGAAAAGCGGCACTCAAGCAGCTATTGGCCAAGCTCAACACCTAATCGAGCGGGCGCGAAGCGTAATTCTTATTTCGCGTCACGGATTTTGGAGGGTTTGGCGGCCTGCCGTGGCGTGGTTGAGCCGCAGAAGGGGATTGGTTAGGAGAGCTTGAGGGGCTGCGGCGCTGGCAACAACGAAAATGGTCGCAATGAAAAGAGCCCCGGGCTGGGGGCACCGGGGCTCGTCGCTTACGCAGAACCAAAGAGCGACTGCTGATGATTACCGTGCAACGGTTGATAAAGAATAAAAAGGCCGCCAACCGGGGCGGCCTCACTAAAGTTAACGAAGAGTTCAATGCGGTTATCGCTACACTTGAACCGCCTTTCCCCCCGAAAGGCGCGGTCCCGATCGCGACCCCCCCACACACCTCAGAGGCGGTCGGGCCAGCGACGGGAGCTGTGGTAGACGCGCGCGATTTCGATTTTAGAGTCGCGCACTCGGTAGGGAACGATGTAGGGCGTCTTGGGTATCACGAGTTCGCGGGTGCCGGGGACGCGGCCGGGCGCGCCGAGCTTCGGATTTTCCGACAGCAGATATTCGACGCAGTAGAGGATGTGCAGGGCGACGCGCTTAGCGGCGGCCGGATCATGTTCGGCGATGTGCGCGCGCAGGGCGAGAAGGTCGTGAATGGATTCCGGGGACCAGAGGAGCGTCATACCCTCTTGGGCGCGGGACGCTCTTTACGGGTCTCCCAGGAAGCAACCCATTCACTGACGCGCGCGTGGGCAATACCTTTGCCGCGATCGAGTGATGAGAGCGCTTTGGTGATGCCGGCGACCTGCCATTCGTTGGTATCGAGATAGGCGGAAATCGCTTCGGCGGCGAGGAACGCTCTGCTGCGGCCGGTGCTCTTGGCGAGCTTTTGCAGCCTCACTTTTGCTGAGCGGTCGAGGCGAACAGAAAAGGTCTCTGTGTTCATAGGTTTATAGTATAGCACAGAGCCCCAATCAAATCTAAACTGACATCGTCCTATCGACGTGGCAGAATGAAATCGCTCCAGCATGGAGAATTTGCGATGCCGCTAGAGCGCGGCGAGGTGCAGAGCTACAACATCGATCGAATGGTCGTTGAGTTCACCCTGCTCAATCAGGGTAAGGTAATTCTTTGCGCGATCAGCACCGCGGCGATGGACGATCTTGAAGGCAGGCGTGACGTGAAGCCGGACGAGCGCGTAGGTCAGTTTATGCGATTGCGCGATGTAATTGAAGAACGAGCATCACGAAAGTTCTTCGAGGAACAGGCCCAGGCCGATCGGCCGGTGGTATTGCGATCTAATCATTACGTAATTTCTGCTCCTCTCTCCGAAGAGCCGGATATGGACTATTGCAATTGGGGGAAGGTGTTGCATGACCTCGCACGAAGGACAGGTGTAAGGAGGACGTTCGCCGATTCGTTTGAAAAGTTTCGCACGGCCGCAGATTACAATCCTGATAATTATAGCGTGTTCCTTAGTTGGGGCCATGCGCTGTCTGACGCAGCGCGGCTGTTCGGTTCGGATGTTCTTTTTCAAGAGGCGTTTCGTAAATATCGTCGTGCGACAGAGATAGTGCCCGATGACACCGCGGCCTTACACAGTTGGGCAAGTGAATTGAGCGCACTCGCGGATCGCGAAAAAGGGGTCAAGAAGAAACGTCTTTCGATACAAGCCGCATCAATTCGCCGAAGACTTGATGTGGTGCGTAAGAGAGCTGACAAAGTCGGAAAATAAAAAGCGCGAGCTAGAGAACGTACCAATCCTTGCGGCGCGGCCGGCACCGTATATCGTTTGTGAGGCAAGGCGCTCGGAGAGGTACTATGGTATGGATAGGAATATATTTTTACACATTTCCTTACACACTTTCGCTAGGATGATCAAAAAGCCCAGTGAAATAAGAATTTTTCGCTATTATCGAAGGACTTAAAATCCCTTGTGGGAAACCCCGTGCGGGTTCAAGTCCCGCCGTCCGCACCATTCCACTGGCAAGCTCATATCGTGATCGCATGAAGCTCAGGTGGCGATGCCACCAATCTCCGCTTATTCGGCGAGAGCGGGCTGGCGCACCGCGTGCGTACCAGCAGAATCCAGTAACCTGCCGTGCCGGATGGCGAGCACCTCGCCTTCCGCGCAAGGAGTTCGCACATTGCCTCTTCTCCTTCGCGTCAACGGAGCGGCGAGGGCATTGACAATATATTCGTATCACCGTATATGCGCAGGTGTGAAGATACGAGGTGGCCGCCATGTCGGATGCCGCGGGAATTCGAAGGCCCGCGACGTTGGTGCGGTGCGCTGCCGCTGACCAGGAGAAGAACAATGGAGGCCAGTTGGCCGGGACTGACGGATCAGCTTCGTCCGCTTTTGAAAGATTTGCGCGGCGGTGCACCCGAGGTCATGAAGGCGTTTTCGGCGATTGCGCAAGCGGCGTTGGCGCCCAAGGCGCTGGACACCAAGACCAAGGAACTGGTCGCGCTCGGCATTTCCGTGGCGATCCGCTGCGACGATTGCATCGCCTTCCACGTCAAGGCGGCACTCGACCAGGGCGCCACCCGCGACGAGGTGCTGGAGACGCTGGGGACAGCGATCTATCTCGGCGCCGGGCCGTCGGTCATGTATGCGAGCCACGCTGTGGCGGCGCTGGCGCAATTTGAGGCCGTCAAGCGCGGCCAAGTTTCCTGACAGGGAAGGACCCTTCGATGCTATCTCGATTGTTGACCAAGCTTACGGTTTCCACCGGAGTTCCGGCCGTCACTCACGAGGAACTACAACAGGCCCATCAAAAGGGGACCTGCACCGTCGTCGACGTTCGCGAGGCGCACGAATACGCCGCTGGACACATCCCCGGCGCGATCAATCATCCGCTCTCGCAATTTGAGCCGGCGCGCATTCCGCGCGGCAAGCCGGTCGTCCTGATCTGTCAGGCGGGCTCAAGGTCGACTGCCGCGATGCATCGCGTGATCGCCGCCGGACGGCAGGACGTACGGCATTATCCGGGCGGCATGGCCGGGTGGCGGTCACGCAGGGGTCCGGTCGAGTGAGGCCCGCGCGCCGCGCGGCCGAGCGACCGGCACGCTGCCGGCGCGCCGCGTGCCGCCCATTGACCCAATATGCTGCAGTTCGTATGGACGCGGCTATGAAAATGCAAGCCAATGCCATGTTTGCTGCGGCGGACGAGGCGAGCGGGCTGTTGAAAGCTCTCGCCAACCGGCATCGCCTGATCATCATCTGTCAATTGATCGAGAAGGAGCGCTCGGTCGGCGAGTTGGCTGCACTGCTGAAGATCCGCCACTCCACCGTGTCGCAGCATTTGGCGCTGCTGCGGAAGGACGGGCTGGTCACGGCACGGCGCGATGGACAGACCATCTGGTATTCGATCGGCAGTCCGCAAGCGCGCGCGCTGGTGCGCACGGTCTATCGGGTCTATTGCGCGCCTGCTTCCGCTCGCAGCTCGGCGGAGCGGCGCTGACGGATTGGTCCTATCGGGCCCCCAGCCACCAAGCCTCGGGCAGCGCAATGAGCGTTGCCGTATTCGGGCAATAGGTTTCCCAGACCGGATCGTTGGGGTCGCGTCGGATGTCGAGCGCGCAAGCCTCGCGACAGTCGCAGCTCGCGCAGCGCCGCATGAGTGCTTCGAACACTTGGCCGCCGCAGCTTTCGATCGCGCTCAGATCGAGACCCAGCATGGCCATTCGGCAGCCCAGGAGGTCGTCGCCTGCGGCGGAGGTGGAGTTGCCGATTTGCATGAAAACCCTCCCACCGTTTCTCGTTCCAGGCAGGCGGAATAATTGGCGGAGTGCATTGATCTGAATCAATGTCATCCCGGCACGCGCAAGGATTGCGGCTTTAGATGCAAGCCTGTCCAAACCTAGAGACAAGCAAATCGCGGCCTTACTCGAAGAGCTGGCAATCTAGCCACGCGCGAACCACGAATACGGAACATCCCTTAGCGGAGAATTCCTGAATTGTCGGAACAACAGAAACTCCCAGAATGCCCCGCTGGGAGAGCACTATGTGCCGTGAATTCGCGGAAGCTGTCAGCGAACTGTGGCGGACGATCGGTTACGCCTTGAACTCCTATCGGCCGGAGCTGCATTACATGCGGGGTCCTGGGCCGAAATGGCATGCCAAGAACACGGCGAGTGAAATAAGTCCTCTCTATGAGGATGGAGCGTAACGCGTCTAGTCACCCCGATCTGGCTCGGCTGCGGAACAGACTACTTGGGCACCTTTGGAACTCATCGCTTCCTCGGCAAGTCGCCGCCAGGCTTGGGCCATTTCGACCAGAAACGCCCGATGCTGCGGATCATCGGTTCTGCGCGCCGCTTCAAGGCACCGGGCTGAGAATCGCTGGTAATCTCTTGCGGCTGCCATTTCCGCACTCCCGCTCGGTTCAACCGAAACGCGGTGAGTTTTGTTCCTGCAGAAGGCTGACGCGCTCAAGCAAAAGCACTGCCCCTCTTCTACTGGGGTATAGCCATTGCATTATGGCACTATGCCCCCAAGGCGGAAATGCCTTCCCGCGTCCTGATAGACCGGTTAATCGCCAAGGATGGCGAGCTTCTGGCCTTCCTCGACGGTCTGCTTTTCCTGCACCAGGATTGCCGCCACGGTGCCGTCGCGCGGCGCGGTGACCGGTATCTCCATCTTCATCGATTCGAGCACGATCAAGGTATCGCCGTTTTGCACGCGATCGCCGGTGGCGACCGCGATGGTCAACACCACGGCATTGAGCTCGGACAACACCGACGTATCGGACATCTCGGCAAGCCTTTCAGGGACGCATGGGGAACGCGGACGGACCGGGCGCGACAAGCTTGTCGGAAAGCCGCGCGAATTCGCAGAGCAGCGGCCGGCTCGTGCGCGGATCGATGATTTCCTCGACCCAGAACGCCTCGGCGGTGCGGAACGGCGACCGCAGCTTGTTCAGCCGCTGCTCGATCTCAGCGAGCTTGGCGATCGGATCCGCTGCGGCATCGATGTCTGCCCGATAGGCCGCCTCGATGCCGCCCTCGAGCGGCAGCGAGCCCCAATAGCCGGACGGCCACGCATAGCGCAGAGCCAACCGGCCGGCGGGCTGGTGCACGGCTCCGGCGACGCCGAAACAATTGCGCATGATGATGGTGCACCACGGCACGGTGGTCTGGTTGATCGCCGCCATGGCACGCACGCCGTGACGGATGGTGGCGGCGCGCTCGGCCTCGATGCCGATGAGAAAACCGGGACAGTCCATGAGATAGACGACCGGCAGATGAAAGGTCTCCGCCAAGTCGACGAAGCGCACGATCTTTTGGCACGCGATGGCGGTCCAGGAGCCGCCGTAGAAATACGGGTCGCTTGCCATCACGGCGACAGCGCGGCCGTCCAATCGTGCCAGTCCGGTAACAATGGAGCGGCCGAACATCGCGCCCATCTCGAAGAAGCTACCGCGGTCCACCAAGGCTTCGATGATTGGGCGCACCTTGTAGACCTTGCGCCGGTCCTTCGGAATGGCCTCCATGAGACTTTCATCGCGGCGGTCCGGATCGTCGTCGCTGTCGAGCTTCGGCGGCAGCTCATGCACCGAGTTCGGCAGATAAGAGAGAAAGCGCCGCGCGCAGGCGAAGGCCTCTTCTTCGCTGTCGACGGCATGATCGACGGCGCCGCTGCGGGTCTGGATCTCCCAGCCGCCCAGTTCCTGCTTGCTGAGGTTCTGGCCCACGCGGGCCACCACCGGCGGTCCGGCGACGAACATGGCGGAGGATTTGGTCATCACCGAATAATGGCTGGCGGCGAGCCGCGCGGCGCCGAGCCCGGCCACCGACCCGAGGCCGAGCGCGACGACCGGCACCACGGCCATGTTGGCGCTGGTGTAATGGAACAACATCGATTGGCCGACGCCGCCGGGCAAATTGGCACGGCCCTTGGTCTCGATCGTCTTCACCGAGCCGCCGCCGCCGGAGCCCTCGATGATGCGAATGATCGGCAGGCGGAATTCGGCCGCCATCCGTTCGGCCATCAATGACTTCTCGTGGATCGCGGCGTCTGCCGATCCGCCGCGCACGGTGAAATCGTCGCCGACTACGACGACCGGCCGGCCGTCGATGCGGGCGCGCCCGAACACGCAATTCGATGGCGTGAAAGATTCTAACTCGTTGTGCTGGTCATAGCTCGCGCTGCCGGCAATCGCGCCGGTTTCGTGGAAGCTTCCGGCGTCCACCAGTCCATCGATGCGCTCGCGCACGGTCAGCCGGCCGCCGTCGTGCTGGCGTTTGACCTTGTCGGCTCCACCCATTTCGTGAGCCAGCTGCTCGCGCAGGCGAAGCTCTTCCAGTTCGGCACGCCAATTCATCGGCATTTCCTCTTTAGTCCGCGGCGCCCGCGGTGCGACGCCACAGCAACCGTGCAGCTTACTCTTGATAGCAGGATTGAACACCATCAAGGCGCGTTTCGCGGTTTGCCCGCGCGCCGGTATGGCATACGATGCGAGCAACGATTACTTCCCGGCGAATTGGGTCGGCCGCTTCTCCAAAAACGCCATGACGCCCTCGCCAAAGTCCGCCGAAGCGCCCGCGATGCGCTGCATGCGGCATTCGAGATCGAGCTGCTGCTCGTAGGCGTTCTCGGGACTCTCCCAGTAGAGGCGCCGGATGAGGCCGAGCGCGACGGTTGGACCGGCGGCAAGCTCGTGCGCCAGTCGACGCGCTTCGGCCAACAGCGTCGCATCATCGAAGACGCGAGTGACGAGGCCCCAGGCGAGCGCGGTCTCCGCCGGCAGACGCTCGCCGAGGAGCGATAGCTCCATTGCGCGCGCTCGCCCGATCAGCCGCGGCAGCAGCCACGTCGAGCCGCAATCGGGCACCAGGCCGATACGCCGAAACGCCTGGACGAAGAAGGCGGAGCGCGCGCAAACGATGAGATCGCCCATCAGCGCGATACTCATGCCGGCGCCGGCGGCGGGGCCGTTGACGGCAGTGATGATCGGATAGGGCAGGTCGCGCAGCCGCCGCAGGAATGGATGGTACAGCGTCTCCAGCGCCTGGCCGGCGCCACGCGGCAGCGGGCCATTGCCGCGTCCCTGCAGGTTGGCCCCGGTCGAAAACGCCCGTCCGACGCCGGTGATCACCAAACACCGGGTCCGTTCGCTCGAGTCGGCGAGGGCATCGAGGGCATCGGTTAGGCCCTTGAGCATCTCCGGCGACACCGCATTGAGCACTTCCGGGTGGTTCATGCTCAGGATAGCAACGGCCTCCTCGCGGTCCAGGCGCGCACGTTCGAACTCCATTGACCCCTCCATTGTCGGCTCCCCACCGAGGCTCACAGTGTATCATTGTGCGGATAGCGCTGAGGGCCTGTTCATACGCAGCCGATGGCGCGAAGCGAACGTCAGCGCGCGGCCGGCCGGGCGTGACCGCCGTGGCCAGGCGCGACCCTCGTCTGCTAACCTGATGCGCGAGGGGGGAGCGGTGCCTTATTTGCGGCGCAGGAGGCTGCGAACGGAATGCGGGCCATTTGCGCCGATCGAGCGGCCTTGAACTCGCCCTTTGCCATGTCGGACGTTTCCAATGAACTTGCGTGACGGTGCTCGTGCGGCCGTTCCCGGCAACGGCCAGGTCGCCCAACTGTATCGCCGCGCACGCTCCCGACTGAGTGTGATCGGACTGATCTGCGGCCTGGCCGCCGGCGCGCTCGGCGGCTGCGGGGTCAGCGAACAGGGAATAGGCACGCTCACCCTCGATCCCGGCCGATACGTCTTGTATCATTGCAATGATCTGGTGGACCGACTGAAGGGCCTGATCAATCGGGAAAAGGAATTGCGCAACCTGATGGACAAGGCGGGGGAAAGCACCGGTGGCGCCCTGATCGGCGCGTTGTCCTATCGCACCGAGTACGAAACCGTGCTCAGCGACCAGAAACTCGTGCGGCGCATGGCGGCCGAGAAGAAATGCGACCTTGGTCCGCTCGGTCCGCCGCCCACTTATCAGAGCGATCAAACCATACGCTGACGGAGCCACGGCAGCGCCGGGGGATTCTGGCCTTGTCGGCGCGCGGGTCGCCTGCGGTTGTGACGGAGCCGGCTGCACGGCGGCCAAGTGATGGCCGCAACCTGATGGCGGCCAAGTGATCGCACCCGGCTTCCTTGCTACCATCGAAGTCTTCGGCGCTTAGAAGCCGGCCGACGTCAGCGCAATCGCGACGCCGGCGATCGCGAGCAGTACCAGGACGGCGGCGCTGACGGCGGTCGCCCGTCCGCCTGCGAAAAAAGCGGCGTACGCGGCCTTGAGAATATTGTTGGAGGAGGCGGCGATCAGGATCGCCGCGGCCAGCGCGCTATCCGACATTCCCGACGTGCCGCCTTGTGCCAAATTGAGCACGAAAGGATCGATATCGGTCACGCCGACAATTGCGGCGAGCGAATAGATGCCGGTCGCTCCGAATTGGGTCGTCGCCCATTTTGACAGCAGCGATACGGCAACGAACAGAAAAGCAAACAGCGCAGCGGGGCCGAGCTCAAGCGGATTGCCGCCCGATGGCGGAAGCGTCGACCGCTGCGCTTTCATTTCCTGCGGTGCCGGTTTTGTAAACCAATATTGCAGCGCGCAGACCACGAGGCCGGCGAGCGAAAGGCCGCAAAGCGGCAGCGCCAAGCCCCGCGCCAGCGGCATATTGAAGAACGCCACCACCGCCAGAATGCGCAGATACATGATGGCGGTGGCGAGCGTGATGCCGGCCTGCGCATGCCGCCGCATCACCGATCCGGTCTTCGCCTGCCGCGCCAGCACCACCGTCGTCGCCGTCGACGAATAAAGACCGCCCAGGGCCGCCATCCACAATCCGCGGGCCGCGGTAGGCCAGTAACGCTGGGCGAGATAGCTCACGTAAGACAGCGAGGAAACCACGACGAGCGCCAGCCAAGCCTGATGCGGCGTGATGCTCGTCAGCGTCGTTACCGGCTCGTTGGGCAACAGCGGCAGGATGATGCCGGTCAAGATCAAAAATTCGCCGGCGGTGACGATCTCCTTCACGGCAATGCGCCGCGCCAGAGCGTGCAGCTTCTCGCGGCCGGTGAGAAGCAGCACTGACGTCACGGTCGTCCCCACCGCGATCCAGGGTGGTAACGCCAAGGCGATGGCGCCGAGCAGATACGCCTGCACGTTGAGGATCGGGATGACGAGCCCAACATTGGGCTCTCCTTCTTTATCCTGTTCGCGGACATGCTGGCGATAGAAGATCGCGAGCCAGGCGCCGAGCACGAGGAGGCCGGCCGTAAAGGGGAGGAAATGCGCGGGATCGAACAGGTAAAGCACGCCGCCGGCCAGCGACAGCATGGGAAAGGTGCGAATGCCGCCCGGACGCTTGGTATCGGTGCGGGCGAAAAAATCCTCGAATGCCAGGCCGAGAAACAGGCTCAAGCCGAGAAGCAGGCCCACGCTGGTAACTGAAGGTGCCGAAATCATGAGATCGACAGTTGGGGTTGACCGAGTCGGGCCGTGGCAGCTTGATCGGCCTTATCATACATGGCCTGATAGGGCGAACGAAGGAGCGCGAAGCGCCCGGCGGTTGACCTGACCCGCGAAGCTAGGCCGATCGAATCTTGGGAGGAGAGCGATGAGCTGGTTACCCGACAAGGACCCGGTGCTCGGCGACAAGCACGCGTGTGACGCCCTCGAACTGATCATTGTTCCGCGCGTGCGTGATCTCGGCGACGGTTTTTCGGTACGCCGCGCGCTGCCGCACGGCAGGCGGCAGATGGTCGGCCCATTCATCTTCTTTGACCAGATGGGGCCGGTGCAGCTTATGGCCGGGAAGGGTATGGACGTTCGCCCGCATCCGCACATCGGGCTGGCGACCGTCACTTATCTGTTCGACGGCCGCGTCATGCACCGCGACAGTGAAGGTAACGCCATGGAGATCACGCCGGGGTCGATGAATCTGATGACTGCGGGGCGGGGCATCGCCCATTCCGAACGGTCTCCGGCAAGCGCACGAACCGGCAGCCAGGGAATGTTCGGCATTCAGAGCTGGATCGCATTGCCGCAATCGTACGAGGAAATGGCGCCGCTGTTCGAGCATTTCGACGCTGCGAGCCTGCCTTCAGTCACCGACTGCGGCGTACGCGCGCGCGTCATCGCCGGCTCCGCCTTCGGCCAAAAATCTCCCGTCGGAATGGTCTCGGAATGGTTTTATGCCGAAGTCCTGCTCGATGCCGGCGCCAGTGCGCCCCTCGATCCCGACCACGAGGAACGCGCGATCTACGTCGCCGAAGGCGAGGTCGACATCGCCGACGACAAATTCGAGGCGCCGCAACTCCTGGTGTTTCGTCCCGGCGATCGCATCACCGTGACGGCGACGCGGCCGGCGCGGCTGATGTTCCTCGGGGGCGCGGCGCTGGAGGGCCCGCGCTACATCTGGTGGAATTTCGTCTCCTCGCGCCAGGAGCGTATCGAGCAGGCGAAAGAGGAGTGGAAAACCGGACGCTTCGCGCTGATACCGGGCGACGCCGCCGAGTTCATCCCGCTGCCGGAGAATTAGGCGACCTACTGCCGGTCGTCCCCAAGAGTTCTGCCGGTCTTGGGATTGATGAGGTGCAGCTTTGTGCAAGCCGTGCAGATCAGCGATTCGTAGGTGTCGTCGGCATCCGCACGTGCCGGATCGTCCGCGAACCAGCCCTGCACATTGAGCCCCGTCGTCGGGCATCGGTAGATGATTGTGGCCATCGGCCGATTACGGCATGGGGGAAAGCCGACCGACAACTAAGGGAATGTCCTGAGGACCAGGGCCGGAAATCTGCCTAGCTCCCAAAGCCCGGTGCTGGCCGGAAACCGGCCAGCACCCAAAGCCCATTGCGAACAAAACAAGAATTGTGATTCAGTCCTGGCTCGGTCCTCGGTGATTCGAGCCAAAAAATCGGTGCCATGCCGGCGGCGCGCCTGGAAAAGCTCAATCCGCAACAACGCCGCGCCGTCGAGCATGGCGGTCTGCCGCTTGGTCATGCCGGACCGCTGCTGATTATCGCCGGCGCCGGATCCGGCAAGACCGCGACGCTAGCGCATCGCGTCGCCTATCTCATCGAACACAGCGCCGATCCGCGCCGCATCATGCTCCTGACCTTCTCGCGGCGCGCCGCGGCCGAGATGACGCGGCGGGTCGACCGCATCCTCGCCGACTTTATGCGCGGAAGCGGCGGCGGCACCGCCGGCGCCTTGGCCGACGTCCTGGCCTGGGCCGGCACGTTCCACGCCATCGGCGCGCGGCTTCTTCGTGAATACGCGGAAACGATCGGGCTTGCGCCCGGCTTCACCATCCATGATCGCGAGGACTCGGCCGACCTGATGAACCTTGTCCGCCACGACCTCGGCTTCTCCAAAACCGAAAAGCGCTTTCCGGCCAAGGGCACGTGTCTCGCAATCTACTCGCGCGCGGTGAACGGCGAACTTCCGCTCGACGAGGTTCTCGGTTCGTATTTCCCGTGGTGCGTGACCTGGCAAGACGAGCTGCGGGCGCTGTTCGCGCACTATGTCGAAGCAAAGCAGCGCCAGCAGGTGCTCGATTACGACGACCTGCTGCTCTATTGGGCGCACATGATGCAGGAGCCGGCGATCGCCGCGGAAGTCGCGGCGCGCTTCGATCACGTGCTGGTCGACGAATATCAGGACACCAACAAGCTCCAGGCCACGGTCCTGTTGGCGCTGCGACCGAGCGGCAAGGGCCTCACCGTTGTCGGCGACGACGCGCAGTCGATCTATTCGTTTCGCGCCGCGACCGTGCGCAACATCCTCGACTTTCCAGGGCACTTCAGTCCGCGCGCCGACATCGTCACGCTGGAGCAGAACTACCGCTCGACGCAGCCGATCCTGGCCGCAGCCAACGCGGTCATCGAATTGGCCGAGGAGCGCTTTACCAAGAACTTGTGGTCGGAGCGAAAATCCGGCGAGCGGCCGCAGATCGTCAGCGTGCGCGACGAGTCCGATCAGGCGTTCTACGTCGTCGAAAAAATCCTTGAGAACCGCGAGCAGAGGCTGACGCTCAAAAGCCAGGCCGTCTTGTTCCGCGCCTCGCACCACTCAGGGCCGCTGGAAGTCGAGCTGACCCGGCGCAACATTCCGTTCGTGAAATTCGGCGGCCTGAAATTTCTCGAAGCCGCGCATATCAAGGACATGCTGTCCTTCCTGCGCTGGGCGGAAAATCCGCGCGACCGTGTCGCCGGTTTCCGGGTCGTCCAGTTGTTGCCGGGCGCCGGTCCGGTCACGGCGGCAAAAGTGTTGCAGCGCGTCGGCGAAGGGGCCGATCCGGTCGCGGGGCTGACTGAATTCAAGCCGCCGGCCGCGGCGGTCGAGCACTGGCCCGCTTTCGTCGAGGCGGTTCGCTTGGTCCGCGGCCGGGCGGCAGGCTGGCCGGCGGAGCTCGACCTCGTGCGCCGCTGGTACGAACCGCATCTCGAGCGCATCCATGACGATGCGATGCTGCGCCAGCCCGATCTCTTGCAACTCGTGCAGATCGCCTCGACCTATCCAAACCGCGAGCGGTTCTTGACCGAGCTGACGCTCGATCCGCCGGACGCGACCAGCGATCGCGCCGCCGATCCGCTGCTCGACGAGGATTATCTCATCCTCTCGACCATCCACTCGGCCAAAGGGCAAGAATGGAAGTCGGTCTTCATCTTGAACGCGGTCGACGGTTGTTTGCCGTCGGACCTCGCGACCGGAACCAGCGCCGAGATCGAGGAGGAACGGCGGCTCCTCTACGTCGCCATGACGCGCGCCAAGGACCATCTCCACGTGATGGTGCCGCAGCGGTTTTTCGTGCACGCGCAACGAAAGAACGGCGACCGGCACTTGTACGCATCGCGCACGCGCTTTATCCCGGCGGCGCTGCTCGAACACTTCGAGTGCTGCGCCTGGCCGCGCGCGACGCCAGCGCAATCGTCGGCAAAGCCGGTCCGCGCGTCGGTCGATCTCCGCGAGCGCATACGTCGGACGTGGCGATAGCATTAGCTCATTACTGCCCTGCAATGCCTTGGAACGGGTCTCAGGCAGCGGGGCATGGCGGCTCGCAGGCCTTAGTGACTGAGCTGGCCACCTCCCGTGGCCCGAATTTCATCGGCGCCGGACGACAAAGCGGTCTTTGCTTCGTCACTCGATGGCGCTTCGATCGGCTTTTCAGGCCGCCGCGAAACCCCTTCGAATTGCACGTCTTGCTCAATGGTTAGTGACTTGTTGTAGATTTCGCCGCTAACCACGGCCTTGCCCTGCAGCTTGACACTATTGCTATGGATAGTGCCCTTAAAACCGCCCTGAATGCTTGTCTCGTGGGCGATGATGTTTCCTTCGACCTGCGAACTCTCGCGAATGATAAGTTGCGAAGCATGAATATCGCCGATAACGCGGCCAAAGATCTGCAGGGGGCCCTCACAGACGATGTTGCCGGTCACTCGCATGCCGGGACCGAGAGTGGAAACCACTTCCGGCGACGTCTTGCTGGAGATTGGTGCCGTGTTGAGGCTAACCCCGTTTCTGGGGCTATTGAGGCCCTTGTTGTAAGTTTCGCCTTTCAGATTTGAAAAGATACTCAATTCGACCTCCTCAATCGCTATAGAGCGAATAGTTCGCTGTTCACACAGCAAACAAGTGGCGCTGCCACAACCAACAATGAATTATAAATCAGATCGCTTTGCCAAGTACAAAATAATGGAGATATTGATAACGGAGCCAGAGGACACCCTGCGCGGGACTTTGGCTTACATTCGGCAGATTTCCAGCGACTGATCGAGTGCAACGATATCTTGCGGTCTTGCAGCGTTTACCAAAACGAACGTTAATAGTTGTGCCGCTTTTACCGCAGGGGTCGGTACGGTTCAGGAGACGCGCGATGAAGGACGAAGCATTGCAGGCGGCAGTGGCCAAGTTCCTGAAGAACGTCAGCGGTATGGCACAGCCGGAAATAGTACAGGCGGTCCGTAGCGCCATCGCCAGTGGAAAACTGCAGGGCAACGAATCCTGGACCGGCGCAATTACGTTTTCCAGCGAGAAGGTCGGATTGGATATAACGATCTACGGCAAGATTGAACTCTAGTCCGAGGCAGGAGCAAAGGCTCTACAGTCGGTTGGCCGATAGACTGGCAGCCTCTGACTCGGCCGTTCGGAGTGATCCGGCACCCGATCCAGTCAGCTCGATCCTGTCAGGAATGGCGCCGCAACTTTCTGCTGCTCGCCGGCCAATTTCTCGGCCGTCACCGCGCGCCGGTAGCCGTCCCGCTGCTGCAGCCGCTGCCAGTAGGCCGCCACGTTTGGGCCGAAGTCCTTGGCCAGGCCGGTGCTCTCGGCGAGCCGCAAGGCGAAGCCGACCGAGATATCGGCCGCGGTGAACCGATCGGCGCAGAGGGTCTCGGCCTGGCCGAGCGCCGCTTCGACAGCCTTGAGCCGGCCGAAGAACCACTTGGTGTAGTCCGCGGCAACCTGCGGGCTGCGCCGTTGCTCCGGCTCGAGGAAGCTATAGCGCAGCACCAGAGTCTGCGGAAACGTCAGCGTGGCCTCGCCGAAATGAAGCCAGTTGAGGTAGGCGCCATAAGCCGGCTCATCGACGCCGACTACGAGCGGTGTCGGCCCGTACCGCGTTCCGAGATAATGGCAGATCGCCGACGATTCCGTCATGCGGGTTTCGCCGTCGATCATGAAGGGGATGGTGCCGAGCGGATTGATGGCGAGATAGTCTTTCGCCAGCACGCGCGGCGGGAACGGCAGCATCTTGAGCTCGTAAGCGAGCCCCAGTTCTTCCAGCATCCACAGCGGGCGAAACGAGCGCGCCGCCGCACAATGATAAAGCGTGATCATGGCGCCCCCTGTCGCTGGTCGACCGCCGCTCACAGGCCCATTTGCCTGCTGGCGAGATCCTTCATGATCTCTTCGCTGCCGCCGCCGATCGCATTGACTTTGACCTCGCGGTAGATGCGTTCGACCTTCAGCCCGCGCATATAGCCGGCGCCGCCGAAAATCTGCACGGCTTCAGAGGCGCAAAACGCCATGGTCTGGGTCGACTGGTTCTTTAGCATGCAGATTTCCGCCACCGGATTTTCACCCTGATCGAGCCGCCAAGCCAGCATTTCCAGCATCGCCTGCGAGGCGGCGACGCGCTGCGCCATATCGACCAGCTTGTGCCTGATCACCTGGTGCTGTGCCAGCGCCTTGCCGAACGTCTGCCGCTGTTTGGCGTATTCCATGGCATCGTCGAGACAGACACGGGCGGCGGCGGTGCATCCGGCCGCCATCGTCAAACGCTCGTTGTTGAAGTTGTGCATGATGAGCTTGAAGCCGGCCCCTTCGTCGCCGAGCAGATTGCCGGCGCGCACGCGGCAATTGTCGAAATGCAGCGTCGCGGTGTCGGACGCCCACCAACCCATTTTCTTCAGCGGCGTGCGCGTGAGCCCAGGCGTCGCGCCTTCGATCAGCAGCAGGCTGACGCCGCCGGCTCCCGGTCCGCCGGTGCGGACCGCGGTGGTGATGTAGTCGGCGCGCATGCCGGAGGTGATGAAGGTTTTCTCCCCGTTGACCACGTAACAATCGCCGTCGCGGCGCGCGACGGTCCGCAGATTGGCGACGTCGGAGCCGCCGCTCGGCTCGGTGATGGCGAGTGCGGAAATCTTCTTGCCCGAAAGGATTTCAGGCAGCACGCGGGCCTTCAGTTCCGCGCTGCCGGCGCGCGCGATCGGCGGCGCACCGATCGAATGGCTGTTGAGGCCGGCGCTGACGCCGCCGGCACCGGCCCGCGCCAGCTCTTGCACCGCGATGATCCACATGAAGCGGTCGGTCTCGGTCCCGCCGTACGCCTCGGGAAATCCGAGCCCGAGCAAGCCGATCTGTGCCGCCTTCTCGTAGAGCGCGCGGGGAAACTCACCGGCCTCGTCCCACATATGCGCGTACGGCTCGATCTCGCGTTCGACAAAGCGGCGCACCGCGTCGCGGAACGCGATGTGGTCGGCGGTGTAAAATGGGCTTTTGCTCAAGCGTCGCACTCCGTAACCTCAGCGCGCCGGAATATCTGCGACAGGATACGGCAAGACTGCAAGCCCGACGCGCGCCGCGCCGATAAATGCTCGCCGCGACGATGGACCCAAAAAGCGCCGCTTACGACAGCGCAACGTGCCGCAGCCGCAACGCGTTGGCGACGACGCTGACCGACGACAACGCCATGGCCGCTGCCCCGATCGTCGGCGACAGCAACAGCCCGAACAGCGGGTAGAGCGCCCCGGCCGCGATCGGCACGCCGGCCGCATTATAGAGAAACGCAAAGAAGAGGTTTTGCCGGATGTTGCGCATGGTCGCGGCGGAGAGCTTGCGCGCGCGGACGATGCCGGTGAGGTCGCCTTTGGCGAGCGTAATGCCGGCGCTGGCCATGGCGGCGTCGGTGCCGCCGCCCATGGCAATGCCGATGTCGGCGGCGGCCAGCGCCGGGGCATCGTTGACGCCGTCGCCCGCCATGGCGACGACGCGGCCGGCGCGCCGCAGCTTCGCGACCACGGCGCTCTTGCGCTCGGGCAATACCTGGGCCTCCACGTCGGCAATGCCGAGGTGCCTCGCCACGGCGAGCGCCGTGGTGCGATTGTCGCCGGTCAGCATGACGATGGCGATGCCTTGCGCCTTCAGCGCCACGAGCGCCGCCGGCGTCGTCGGCTTGATCGGATCGGCGACGGCGAGGAGGCCGGCGAGCTTGCCGTCGATCGCGACGAAAACGACCGTGGCACCGTCGTGGCGCAGACGCTCGGCGTCGTCGCGCAGCGGGTCGGTGGCGAGGCCGAGTTCGGCAAAGAATTCGGCGTTGCCGAGCGCGACGCGGCGACGTTCGACCAGGCCGAGCGCGCCCTTGCCGGCCGGGGCGTCGAACCCGACGACGCGCTGGAGTTCGATCTTTCGCTCGGTTGCCGCGGCGACGATCGCCGCGGCGAGCGGATGTTCGCTCGCGCGCTCGACGCTCGCGACAAACCGCAGCAGCGTGTCCTCGTCGAAATTCTCCGCCGGTACGACGGCGGTAAGCTTCGGCTTGCCTTCGGTCAATGTGCCGGTCTTGTCGACGACGAGGGTGTCGACCTTCTCCATGCGCTCCAAGGCTTCGGCGTTTCTGATCAGGATGCCGGCCTGCGCGGCGCGGCCGACGCCGACCATGATCGACATCGGCGTGGCAAGCCCGAGCGCGCAGGGGCAGGCGATGATCAGCACGGTGACGGCGGCAACAAGCGCGAACGCCAGGCGCGGCTGCGGTCCGAAAACCGCCCACGCCGCGAACGCGATCAGCGCCGCCACAATGACCGCCGGCACGAACCAGGAGGCGACCTGATCGGCGAGCCGCGCGATCGGCGCGCGCGAGCGCTGCGCGGCGGCGACCATCTGCACGATCCGCGCCAGCATCGTGTCGCGGCCGATCTTTTCCGCGCGCATAATGAAGCCGCCGCTTTGGTTGAGCGTTCCGGCGATCAGTTTTGCGCCCGCCTGTTTGGCCGCCGGCATCGATTCGCCGGTGACCATCGATTCATCGATCGACGATTGGCCTTCGACCAATACGCCGTCGACCGGCACCCGTTCGCCAGGGCGGACGCGGATCAAGTCGCCCACCGCGACGGCGTCGAGCGGCACGTCCTCGTCGCTGCCGTCCGGCCGCACGCGCCGCGCGTTGTTGGGCGTCAGCGTCATCAGCGCGCGGATCGCGCTCAAGGTCGAGGCGCGGGCGCGCAGTTCCAGCACTTGCCCGAGCAACACCAGCACGGTGATGACGGCGGCGGCCTCGAAATAAAGCGCTATGCCGCCATGCGCATCGCGGAACGCCGGCGGAAACAATCCGGGCGCCAGCGCCGCCACCAGGCTGTAGAGGTAGGCGACGCCGATGCCCATGGCGATGAGCGTGAACATATTGAGATGGCGCGTGCGCAGCGATTGGATGCCGCGCACAAAGAACGGCAAGCCGCCCCACAGCACCACGGGTGTCGCCAGGAGAAGCTGCACGAGGTCCGACGCGCCGTGCGGCAGCGGCGCAAATCCGAAATGCCCGCCCATCTCCAGCACCAGCAGAGGCAGCGCCAGCGCCGCCGACACCCAAAAGCGCTGTGTCATATCGGCGAGTTCGCCGCCGTCATCGGCGCCGCCGGCCTCGGGCTCGAGCGCCATGCCGCAAATGGGGCAGGCGCCCGGTCCCAGCTGCCGGACTTCCGGATGCATCGGGCAGGTATAGATCGCGCCCTCCGGCGGCGGCGCGTCCGGCGCGGCGGCCTTTTCTCCCAGATATTTTTTTGGATCGGCGGCGAACTTGCTGCGGCAGGCGGCCGAGCAGAAGGAGTAATCGCGGCCATGATGGGTGTGATGGTGCGGGCTCGTCGCCGCATCGACCGTCATGCCGCACACCGGATCGATGGCGCCGCCGCCGGCGTCATGCGCCTGAACCAAAGCTTCCACGCTGAAGGCCTGCTTGAAACGGATACCCTGGAGGGGTATATAGCGGACATGCGTGCGGATGCCAAGACGGCGGTGATGAAGCGGCTCAAGCGGATCGAGGGCCAGGTGCGCGGGCTCACCCGCATGGTCGAGGACGACCGCTATTGCATCGACATCATCACCCAGCTCTCGGCGGCGCGCGCCGCGTTGCGCCGCGCCGAGGAGGAAATCCTCGCCGATCACGTCGCGCACTGCGTCGACCACGCGATCGCGTCCGGCAACAAGACCGAGCAGCGGCGCAAGGTCGGCGAACTGATCGAGGTGCTGTCGCGCAGCGATCGGTGAGGGGGGTAGAGCCCTCGGAACCCGCGCAGCCGCGTGCCCGCTAGGCATCCGTCATCTCGCCGATGCGGGCGTACGCATCGCGCCAAATCTTCGGCTTCTTCTTTACCAGCCGCCAGAGCCGTTGCACGCAGGCATTCGGATCCTGGCTGGCGCAGGACCTCGCACGGCGGCATGCTTTGTTGCTGCAGAAGCGGAACGAGCCGAGAAAATCGCATTGCGCGCGCCGCACCAGATCGCAGCGCCGATCGCGCGGCAGCGCCCGCCATTGTTCGCGCGTCAAGCCGCCCGGATATGCTTTGTGCTTGGGCAATGCCCGTTCCTTTCTTTTCCCGGTGTGCAGGCAGAAAACCGTCATCTCCCTCTCAAAAGGGAGGGGGCAATGTGAACTCGTTCTCGCGGCGCATCCTGCGTCCGAGTTTTGCAAACAACAGCAACCGACTTTTGCCTCCCGCATCGCATGATCCCGAAAAGTGGTGTCCGGTTTTCGGACCCGATCATGCGTAACAAAGAGGGAGGCGGAGCGCCGAAAGGCGCATCCAACCATGGCCGTGCCTTAAGCGGGGCACGGCAGCGCGCCAAACAGACGGGCCGGCGCAAGTGTGCGTGCGCCGTTCGCCTGCTTTGCCGGGGCGCGCTCGCCTTCCGGCGCTCCACCGCGGCACTTCGCCGACTGCTCGGCTCATCTCCGGGCCGCGCTTCCTGGAATTACCGGGTGCGAACGGGAGGACCCTCCCGGCGCCAGTGCAGCGAGCACCTCGCAGGCCGGTCATAGTGCCGGCCCAGGTCAGTCCGACCCGTGCGACGAGCGCCGCATCTCGTAAATCGCGACAAGAAGGATCGCCAACGCAAGCGGCAACACGAAATAGATCAAGCGATAGGCGATGAGGGAGCCGAGCAAGGCCGCTTTCGACGTACTGGGCACCAACGCGACAACCATCGTCTCGAATACCCCCAGTCCTCCTGGCACAAGGCTCAACAGAGAAATCGGCGTAGCGATGACGTAAACACCGAGAAATTGGTGGAAGCTGATCTGGGTTTCCGGCGGAAGCAGCACGTAAACGACTCCTGCTGCGAGCGCCTGATCTAACGACGCTACGGCAAATTGCATAAGCCCGCACCCGAGCGAGGGCAGCCGCAGTTGATAATGCCACAGAGCGATCGGCCGGCGCCGGGCGACGAGAACGACGACGTAAGCGACGCCCACCGCAAGCATCGCAATCCCCGCACCCAGCAGAAGCGGTTGTGGCAGGTTGAGGATGGCCGACATGCCGGCGGGATCGAGCAAAATCATCAGCCCGCCGACGGTCGTGACACCGA
>Ga0208455_1000204_pt1 | contig 35761 bp, 28 predicted proteins | sample June2015DPH_4_50_FD_184690 | JGI IMG/M metagenome (GOLD analysis project Ga0208455, IMG submission 184690) | Peatland microbial communities from SPRUCE experiment site at the Marcell Experimental Forest, Minnesota, USA - June2015DPH_4_40... | ecosystem: Environmental > Terrestrial > Soil >... | reverse complement strand
ACTGCGGATTTCGTCAATTTGCGCCTCGAAAGCGAGATCGCGCTGAAGCTCGGCGCCGACCTGCCGGCATCCGGCGCGCCCTGGACGCGCGAGACGGTGGCGCCGGCGGTGGCGGCCGCGATGCCCGCGTTCGAGCTGATCGAGGACCGCCATGCGGATTATGCGCGCACCGAGGCCACCTCCCTGATCGTCGAGAATTGCTGGAATGGCGGCGTGGTCGTCGGGGCGCCAAAATCGGTAGCGGCCGCGGCTTTGGTCGGCATCACCGGCCGCCTCACGGTCGGCGGCATGCCGGCCGGCGAGGGCAAGGCCGAAGATCCGTGCGCGACGCTCGCCTGGCTTGCCAGCCATCTCGCCGAGCGCGGCCGCGATCTCAAGGCCGGTATGGTGGTCATCACCGGAAGCCTCATTCCGACGGTATCGATCGGGCCCGGCGAACGGGCGGTGTTCACGGTCGAAGGGCTCGGCGAAGCCGTGATGGAGGCCGTCTAGTGTCGCGAGCGGCACGGTGACCCGGCTCGGCGATCCCATCCTTTCCACCGCGCCCCTTGCGCGCGCTTCGTCCGTCCCTCATTTGGCGGTAAGCTCCGCCAGGCGACTCACGCGAAATCGTAACCGCACAAACCGCAAAAGATGCGCCAATACCTCGATTTGATGGAACGCGTGCTGAGCGAAGGCGTCGAGAAGCGCGACCGCACTGGCGTCGGCACCCGCTCGATCTTCGGGCACCAGATGCGCTTCGACCTCAACGCCGGGTTTCCGCTGCTCACCACCAAGAAGCTGCACGTCAAATCCATCATCTACGAGCTGCTGTGGTTCCTGCGCGGCGACACCAACATCAAATATCTCGACGATCACGGGGTGCATATCTGGGACGAATGGGCCGACGCCAACGGCGACCTCGGCCCGGTCTACGGCCGGCAATGGCGCTCGTGGCCGACGCCGGACGGCGGCTCCATCGACCAGATGGCGAACGCGGTCGCCGAAATCCGCCGCAACCCCGACTCGCGGCGGCTGATCGTCACCGCCTGGAACCCGGCGGAGAACGATCGGATGGCGCTGTCGCCCTGCCACTGCCTGTTCCAGTTCAATGTCGCCCAAGGCGCGCTGTCGTGCCAGCTCTATCAGCGCTCGGCCGATGTCTTTCTCGGCGTGCCGTTCAACATCGCCTCCTATGCGCTGCTGACGCTGATGGTCGCGCAGGTGACCGGGCTCAAGCCCGGCGCCTTCATTCACTGCTTCGGCGACACCCACGTCTATCTCAACCATCTCGAGCAGGCGCGGCTGCAACTCACCCGCAGCCCGCGTCCGTTGCCGACGCTGCGGCTCAATCCGGCGGTGAAGGATCTGTTCGGCTTTCGCTACGAGGATTTTTCGCTCGAAGGCTACGAGCCGCACCCGCACATCAAGGCCGCCGTGGCGGTGTAAGGATGGACATCCTCATCGTCGCGGCGATTGCCGAGAACGGCGTGATCGGCCGCGGCAACGCCCTGCCCTGGCGGCTCAAGTCGGACATGCAGCATTTCCGCGCGCTGACCATGGGCAAGCCGGTGATCATGGGGCGCAAGACCTACCTCTCGATCGGCAAGCCGCTTGCCGGCCGCACCACGATCGTGGTGAGCCGCGATGCGAAATTCGCCGCGCCGGGAATTGTCGTGGCGCCGAGCCTCGATGCCGCCTTGGCGGCGGCCCGCGGCGACGCGCTGCGGCGCAACGCCGAGGCGATCGTCATTGCCGGCGGCGCCGACCTTTATGCCCAGGCTATGCCCGTGGCGACGCGTCTGGTCATCACCCACGTGCACAAGCGCGTCGACGGCGATGTACGGTTTCCGCCGATCGACCGCGGAGTCTGGCGCGAAATCGCCCGCGATGAGCATGCGGCGGCGAGTGGCGACGAGGCCGCCCTCGCCTTTGTCACCTACGCACGCGCGACTGAGGCGGCGCCTCGACCGCCAAGCGCGGCATAACTGCGCGTTGTAAGGGCCCCGCCGCTCCCCTATAACCCCCGCAACCAAGCCGGAATGATCCCGGCGTCAGGAGACATTGAATGCCGTGGAACAACCAATCCGGTGGCGGCGGCCCTTGGGGGTCGGGGCCGCGGGGACCCTGGAGCTCGGGGCCGCAATCGCCGGGCGGGTCGAAGCCGCCCGATCTCGAGGAATTGCTGCGCCGGAGCCAGGATCGCCTGCGCAGCTTGCTGCCCGGCAATCTCGGCGGCCGCGGCATCGCGCTGATCGCGCTGGCGGCGGTCGTGCTCTGGGGCTTTTCCGGCTTCTTCCGGGTCGAGCCCGACGAGCTCGGCGTCGTGCTGCGGTTCGGCAAGTTCACCCGCGAGGTGGTGCCGGGGCTGAACTATCACCTGCCCTATCCGATCGAGACCGCGCTGACCCCGCCGGCGCTGCGCATCAACAAGATCGATATCGGCATGCGCCCGGTCGAAGACGTCCGCCGCGGCACCTCGGTGCGCGAAGTGCCGGAGGAAAGCCTGATGCTGACCGGCGACGAGAACATCATCGACGTGGATTTCTCGGTGCTGTGGAAAGTCAGGCCGAGCGCGGTCGGCGACTATCTGTTCAACATCCAAAATCCCGAAGGCACCGTGAAAGCGGTAGCCGAAGCCTCCATGCGCGAGATCGTCGGCCGCTCGACGCTGCAGCCGATCCTCACCGGCGCGCGGCAGACCACCGAGACGGCAGTGCAGGACTTGATGCAGAAGACCCTCGACCATTACGGCGCCGGCATCCAAGTGCAGCAGGTGCAGCTGCAGAAAGTCGACCCGCCGGCGCAGGTGATCGACTCCTTCCGCGACGTGCAGGCGGCGCGCTCGGATCTGGAGCGGGCGCAGAACGAGGCGCAGACCTACGCCAACCGGATCGTGCCGGAAGCACGCGGCCGCGCCGCCAAGATCACCCAGGACGCCGAAGCCTATCGCGAGCAGACCGTCGCCGAGGCCACCGGCCAGACCTCGCGCTTCCTGCAGGTTTACGATCAATACAAGAAGGCGCCCGACGTAACCCGCGAGCGCATGTATCTGGAAACCATGGAACGCGTGCTCGGCGGCAGCGACAAGACGATCATCGATACCGGCCCGCAGCCCGGACCGGGAGTGGTGCCCTATCTGCCGCTCACCGAATTGCCGCGCACGCGGCAGGCGCCCGCTGCGGGCACGCCGTCATCGGGAGGCAATCCATGAAGCTCAGCCTCGCCGGCGGCGTGATCGCCATTCTGCTGCTGATCGCCGCCATTGTCGGCTACAGCACCTTGTTCACCGTCAACCAGACCAAGCAGGCCCTGGTGGTGCGGCTCGGCCAGCCGGTGCGGGTCATCACCCAACCCGGCCTCAACGTGAAGATCCCGTTCATCGACAACGTCATCTACGTCGACAAGCGCATTCTTGATCTCGAATCGCCGGCCCAGGAGGTGATCGCCTCCGACCAGAAGCGCCTGGTGGTTGACGCCTTCGCGCGTTACCGCATCACCGACCCGCTCAAGTTCTACCAGACCGTCGGCGAGGCCGGCGCCAATTCGCAACTGGCGATCCTGCTCAACTCGGCGCTGCGCAGCGTGCTCGGCGGCGCCACCCTGGTCGACGTGGTGCGCAACATGCGCGAGCAACTGATGTCGCAGGTGCGCAGCGCGCTCGATCACGAGGCGCAGCAGTTCGGCATTCAGGTCGTCGACGTGCGCATCCGCCGCGCCGATTTGCCGGAGCAGAACAGCCAAGCGGTTTATCAGCGCATGCAAACCGAGCGGCAGCGCGAAGCGGCGGAATTCCGCGCTCAAGGCAGCCAGAAGAGCCAGGAAATTCGCGCCAAGGCCGACCGCGACGTCACCGTGCTCTTAGCGGACGCAACGTCGCAGGCCGAGCAGATCCGCGGCCAGGGCGACAGCGAAAGGAACCGCATCTTCGCCGACGCCTACAACCGCGACCCGGATTTCTTCGCCTTCTACCGCTCCATGCAAGCCTACGAAAAGAGCATGCAGCATGGCGACACGCGCTTGGTGCTGCGGCCGGATTCGGATTTCTTCCGTTATTTCTCCGACCCGGCGGGCCGCGGCACGCCCAACATGCCGCCCGCGCCGCCTGCGCAAGCGCCGGCCGCCAAACCCTCGGCCGCGAAATAGCATTGGCAAAACCGGCGCGCCGCGCCGCGGTCCCGCATGTCCGATTTTCTCGCCGCGCTCGGCTTGGTCTTTGTGATCGAAGGCGTCCTGTTTGCGGCGTTTCCGCTCGGCGCCAAGCGCGCCATGACCGCCGCGCTCGATGTGCCGGATGGCGGAATGCGCATCGTCGGCCTGGTTTCCGCCCTGGTCGGCGTGCTCATCGTCTGGCTGGTGCGCCACTGAGCCGGAGCCTGGCCCGGGAAAGTGCAAGCCGGACTTCCGATAAGATCATCTTTACTATGGCCGCCGAGTCGCTTTTCCGCCCCAATCCGGTCCCTAATGGCCCTTGCGCCGCCAACGGGACGAAGGCACCCTTTTCATGATTGAACTCTCAGGAGCACAGCCCTCCATGTCCGGCCACATGTCTTGCCACTTCCCGCGTTTGGTGCGGCGCGGCCCGGCCATCGCCGCGCTGGCGGCGGCGATCATCATCCTGCCGGCATGGAACGCGGCGGCGCGAGGGCCCGAGAACATCGCCGACGTCGCCGAACAGGTGATCGACGCGGTGGTCAACATTTCGACATCGCAGAAAGTGGACCCGCGCATGAGCGGCCTGCCCGAGCTGCCGCCGGGCTCGCCGATGGAGGAGTTTTTCGAGGAATTCTTCAAGAACCACCGCGGTCACGGCGATGCCGATCGCATGCCGCACCGGATCAACTCGCTCGGTTCCGGTTTCATCATCGATGCGTCCGGCGTAGTCGTCACCAACAATCACGTCATCGCCGACGCCGATGAGATCAACGTCATCCTCAACGACGGCACCAAGCTTCCGGCCGAGCTCATCGGCAAGGATTCGAAGAGCGACTTGGCGCTGCTGCGCGTGCATCCCGACAAGCCGCTGAAGGCGGTGAAGTTCGGCAATTCCGACAAGCTGCGGCTCGGCGAGTGGGTCATCGCCATCGGCAATCCGTTCAGCCTCGGCGGCACGGTGACCGCCGGCATCGTCTCGGCGCGCAACCGCGACATCAATTCCGGACCTTACGACAATTACATCCAGACCGACGCCGCCATCAATCGCGGCAATTCCGGCGGGCCGTTGTTCAACCTCAACGGCGAAGTCGTCGGCGTCAACACCGCGATCATTTCGCCGTCCGGCGGTTCGATCGGCATCGGCTTCGCGGTGCCGTCGAACTCCGCGGTTGCGGTCATCGACCAGCTCCGCCAGTACGGCGAGACGCGGCGCGGCTGGCTCGGCGTGCGCATCCAGCAAGTCACTGACGATATCGCCGAGAGTCTCGGCATCAAGCCGCCGCGCGGCGCGCTGGTCGCGGGCGTCGACGACCGCGGGCCGGCGAAACCCGCCGGCATCGAGCCGGGCGACGTGGTCGTCAAATTCGACGGCCACGACATCAAGGACATGCACGATCTGCCGCGTGTCGTCGCCGACACGCCGGTCGGCAAACAGGTCGAGGTCGTCGTCATTCGCAAGGGCAAGGAAGAAACCCACTCGGTGAAGATCGGCCGGCTCGAAGACGGAGAAAAAATGGCCGCCGCCGAGGCCGGCAAAAACGCCGCGCCAGAACAAAAATCCGTGGTGCAGAAGACGTTGGGCCTGGAGCTGTCCAGCCTGTCCGACGACTTGAGGAAGAAATTCAAGGTTCGCGACAACATCAAGGGCGTGCTCGTCACCGGCGTCGATCCGAGCGTGGCGTCGGCCGCGCCCGACAAGCGGCTTTCGCCCGGCGACGTCATCGTCGAGGTGCAGTATCAGAGCGTCGGCAACCCGGCCGACCTGCAGACCAGGCTCGACGCGCTCAAGGCCGAAGGCAAGAAAGTCGCGGTGCTGCTCGTTTCCAATGCCGACGGCGAAACGCGCTTCGTGGCGCTGAGCTTGCAGTAGGCAATAGCCCGGATTGAGCCAACGGGTCCGGCCCGAAGTGGCCGGCCCGATGACAGGCTCCGCGAAATCCGGGGTCAACCTCCCCACCCCCCACCCTTGTCCAAATTTCACCCCTCTTTTTTCGGCAACCTTTTACGCTTATATTGCTTGGTGCCGGCGCAAGCCGGCTATGGCGATAAACGGCCGTCGTAATAAACCTTTCGGACCCGGGGGCAGTACCCGGCGACTCCACCAATTTTCCGGAGAACGGACGATGGACGACGGACGACAGAATTAGCTACGTCTATCTGTCCTCCGTCTTCTGTCCTCTGTCTCCGCTACGGGGTCGAAATAGGATCGACGAGGGCGTAAAGGACGGGCTTTTGCTCGGCATGGTTCCGCCGTTATCGGGCCAAATTATAGTTGCAAACGACAACTATGCTCCGGTTGCTCTGGCCGCGTAAGCGGCTCGAAAGACCGATCTGAAGCCCTGGCGTCTTAGCAGCGTCAGGCGGGGTTCGGAGGCACCTGGCAACAGAAGCCTCCACTTCTTTCAGAGGACAGAGGACGGATGACAGAGGACAGAATCGATCTGGACCTCTATGATTCGTTGACTATCTCTCATCCGTCGTCTGTCATCCGTCGTCCGAACCATGGCCCTCGATCTCATTCGCTATGACATTCTCGCGCAAGCGGCCCTGCGCGGGGTCGTGCGTACCGTGCTGGCCGACGCGGCGAAAAAAGGCCTGCCGGGCGAGCATCATTTCAAGATCACCTTCAATACCACGGCGCCTGGCGTGCGGCTTTCGGAGCGCATGCGCGCACGGTTTCCGCAGGAAATGACCATCGTTCTGCAGCATCAATTCTGGGATCTCGCGGTAACCGAGCACGCCTTCGAGGTCGGCCTGTCGTTCGGCGGAATTGCGGAGAAGGTCGGCGTTCCGTTCGAGGCGGTGACGGCCTTCCACGATCCGGCGGTCCAATTCGGCTTCCAATTTGAGACCGTCGAGGCCGCCGCAGCGGGCGATTCGCCCGCCGGGGCACAGCCGGCCGAAAAACCAATAGGCTCCCCAACCAAGCGGCCCGCCGCGGAAACCAAGCCGGAAGCGTTGCCGGCACCGGTTGCTCCTGCGCCCCCGGACGCGCCGGGTCCGGACAGTGGCGGCGGCGAAGTCGTGCGGCTTGACCGGTTCCGGAAGAAATGACGACAGATGACGGACGGCAGACGACAGAAAGAACCTAGTCATCTGTCATCTGTCCTCTGTCGTCCGTCCTCCGTCATCTGAGATGAAAACCCGCACCGAAACCGACACGTTCGGCCCGCTCGAAGTGCCCGCCGATCGCTACTGGGGGGCGCAGACCGAGCGCTCGCGCATCAATTTCCGCATCGGCGACGAGCTCATGCCGCTTCCGATCATCCGCGCGCTGGCCATCGTCAAGCGCGCGGCGGCGGAGACCAATCGCGAGCTTGGCTCGCTCGACGCGCGCCGCGCCAAGGCGATCGTCGAGGCCGCGCAGGAGATCATCGACGGCAAGCTCGACGATCAATTCCCGCTGGTCGTGTGGCAGACCGGCTCCGGCACCCAGACCAACATGAACGTCAACGAGGTGATCGCCAACCGCGCCAACGAGCGGCTCGGCAGCGCGCTCGGCGCAAAATCGCCGATCCATCCCAACGATCACGTCAACATGAGCCAGTCGTCGAACGATTGTTTTCCGACCGCCATGCACATTGCGGCGGCGCAGGAGATCGTGCGCCGGCTCATTCCGGCGCTGACGCATCTGCATGCGGCGCTGGAGGCGAAAACCAAGGCCTTCGCCCGCATCGTCAAGATCGGCCGCACCCATACCCAGGATGCCACCCCGCTGACGCTGGGACAGGAATTTTCCGGCTATGCGGCGCAGGTGAAGTCCGGCATCGCGCGCGTCCGCGCCGGCCTAAAGGAACTCTATCCGCTGGCGCAAGGCGGCACGGCGGTCGGCACGGGACTTAACGCCAAACGCCCGTTCGCCAAGTTGTTCGCCAAGAAGGTCGCCGCCATCACCGGGCTGCCGTTTGTCAGCGCGCCGAATAAATTCGAGGCGCTCGCCTCGCACGGAGCGCTAGCATTTGCGCACGGCGCGCTCAACGCGCTCGCCGCGGATCTGTTCAAGATCGCCAACGACATCCGCTTGCTCGGCTCCGGCCCACGCTCGGGCTTCGGCGAATTGCTGCTGCCGGAGAACGAACCGGGCTCGTCGATCATGCCCGGCAAGGTCAATCCGACCCAATGCGAGGCGATGACCATGGTCTGCTGCCGCGTGTTCGGCAACGACACCACGATCGTCACGGCGGCGAGCCAGGGGCATTTCGAGCTCAACGTCTACAAGCCGGTCATCGCTTACGCGGTGCTGCAATCGATCCGGCTCCTCGCCGACGCCGCCGTGTCGTTCACCGATCATTGCGTGGTCGGCATCCGCGCCAACGAGCCGCGCATTCGCGAGCTGATGAATAATTCGTTGATGCTGGTCACGGCGCTGGCGCCGCGCATCGGCTACGACAAGGCGGCGAAAATCGCCAAAACGGCGCTCGCCAATGGCACCACGCTGCGGGAAGAGGCGATCAAGCTCGGCTTCGTATCGGGCGAGGAGTTCGACCGCCTGGTGCAGCCGGCCCGCATGACCCGGCCGGGCCCGTGAGCGGGGCGAGGTCAGCTACGCGCGATAACGCTTTTGTGTCCGCCATGGCCGATGCAGTGCCACCGTACCGGCGTAATTCTTTCAGACCACACAAGCCAGGATAGCCCCAGCCACTGATCCGGTTACCGCTGAACCTGACATGGGCGATCTCGTCAACCTCCGTACTGCGCGCAAGCGGGCCAAGCGGCGCCAAGCCGAGCAGCAGGCCGCGTCCAACCGGCTGGTGCACGGGCGCTCCAAGGCAGAACGAGCCCTGACGCAATCGCAAAGCGACAAAGCCCGGACAGATCTCGACCAACGCCGGATCGACACGGGAGACGGGCAATGAAATCGCAAATCGTCAAACGCTCCATTGTCATCGCCAGCCACAAGACCAGCGTCAGTCTCGAGGATGCATTCTGGAAGGCACTGAAGGAAATCGCCGGCGGCCGGGATATGACCTTGTCCGAGCTTGTCGGCGCGATCGATGCCGAACGCCAGCATGGCAATCTGTCCTCGGCGGTGCGGCTGTTCGTGCTCGACTACTACCAAGCGCGGACCACCGGTCGTGGTGAAGGCGGAAATCCGCCGCGCGAGGTGATGGTGGTTCCGCCGCCGGACGCGTCAGTTCTGCGATCGGAATAGCAAATCGAGCAGAGAGCGGGCGGAAGGTATAATCGACAGTGGCGCGGATGGCGGCGGGGCCGCGCGCCGCGCGCTTGCGCTCTCGGTCGCCGGCGGCTGTTTGGACCCGGCCGACGACGACGGCAAAGCAGCAGCAGCCGCTCCGTGATCGGTGCCAAGGTCTAAACGGCTCTCCGGCGCGGTCGGCGGCGCTTCCGGCAGCAGCCGGTCTAGCCCGCGCGTGTTGGATGCCGGCCCGGTTGAGGCATTCGCCTGGATCGCCGTTTCCAGCGTCGTGCCGGCCGGGATGTAGCGGACGGACGGCGATACCGGGCGCACGACGGGGCCGAGAACGTCCTCGCGCCGGTTCGCCTCGACCGATTCGAGCCGTCGGGTCTGCAGCTCGGTGGCGCGCAAGGTCAGCCAGCCCAGCAAAGCCGAGATATCGAGTTTCGTCTCAGGCGCCGCCAGCGGACCCTTCACCGTCAACGCCAGTTCCGGCCGTGTGCTGATCAAGGCATTCGCCGCCGGTTGTCCTGAGAGCGTCATGTGCGCGTCGATCGCCGCGCTGTTGAGATCGAGAACGCCGTCGAGTGAAAACTCGGCCCCGCTTTGCGCCGGCAGGGTCATCTTGGCCAGGCGAATCTGCCCGCCGGCGATCGTCACCTCGGCGTCGCCGTTCGGCACGGTGAGCCGGCCGGACTCCATCGCGGCACTCACCGCGGTTCGGATTTTCGGCGTTTCGATCGAACCGCTCTGGTCGGCGGCGTGAATAGCCGCGTCGAATGCCGCCGGATCGATGCCGGCGACCTGCGCATTCGCGAGCGTCACCGCACCGCTGCCGTGAACCGAGCCGATGAGGCCCGCGGGGCTCAGTCCCATGCCGTCGGCCTGAAGCTTCACCGTCAAAAGGCCGTCGAGGGCATTCTTTTTGGATGCGATGATCGTGGCGGCATTCGCGCCGACAAGCACGAGGCGGCCGTGCGCGGCGAGCTCTGCCGAATCGCGGCGGAACGTCAGCTCGCCGGTGAGGCGTCCGCCGGCGAGCCCGCCGTCGATGTCGCTCACAGCGATCTCGGCCGGCTGAAACCGCACGACGCCCTTGAGGTCGCGCGCGACCCAAACCGGCGTCAAGGCGGCGCGATCGAGCTTGAAGGTCACGGCTCCGTTCAACGCACCGAACGCGCCGGCGCCGATCGGCTCGGGCGACCACGCGGCCGTGCCGGCGATCGGCATTCCCAGGATCGTCGCCGCAACCGCCGCAGCGTCCACATCGTTGGCCGCAATATCGCCCTCGATGCCGATCGGGCTCGACAGTTTGACGGTGAGGCGGCCGTGCAGCGACGCCTTTCCGACGACAACGTCCAGATCCGTGAACGACAGCATCCTGCCGGCAACAGCGACGCTCGAACTCGCAGTGAGCGGGACCGCGGAGCCGGGCTGGCCAGTCATGGCCCGGTGCAGCGGCCGCAGGTCGGCGGCGGCGGCTTTGACCTGCAGGCGGCCGGTCGGCGCGTCGTCGCCGCTCGGATGCAGCATCCCCTCGACCGCCACCGAGAAACCGCCGGCCGCAGCCAGGCCCTTGACGCGAATATTGCCGCCGAGTGGTCCGGCGGCGGACATCGTCATCTCGCCGGGCAGCTGATCGACCGCGAGAACGGGATCAAGATCGAGCAGTCGCACCAGCGCGCCGCCATCATCGGCCTCGAGCCGGCTCGCGACCCGCACCACTGCGGCGCCGGGATGCGCCAAATCCCCCGTTGCATCGCCGTTGAGCGCGAGGCGCAGTGCGCCGACATCGCCGTTAAGATCGAGCTTGGCCATACTGCCCGCGACCGCCGTGTGATCGATGGTCAGGACGCCATGCACCTTTGCCGGCGCCAGACGGTCGGCCAGATGGCGGAACGTCTCCGCAGCCTGCGGCGCCAACTTGCCGACGATGCTGGTCAGACCGGCAAGGGTTTTGGCGTCGAGATCGAGCGTCAGCCGCCCGCGCGGTTGCGACGACAATTCGTCGATGCGCCCGCTGATGTCGAGCGCGGTGCCGCCCAGATCGCCGACCGAGAGCCGGTCGATGTGCAGCACACCGGCGTCGAACTTGACCCGGGCGTTGACCTGTCGCGCGTCCACACCGGCGACGGTTGCCTTGCCGACCTCGACCAGGAGCGTCACCTCGTGTGGCACCTCGAAGGCGCCGTTGGACAGCGCCGCCTTGGCGAAGGCTGCCAGCGCGTCGACGTCGAGGTTTGCGGCGCGCAGTTCGCCGTCGAGCGTGGCCGGCCGATCGCCCGCCGCCCAGGTGTAGGCGAGCCGCCCTTCCAGGTTCTCCTGGTCGAGCGCCGCCGACAGGCGATCGAGCGCCAAGCGATCGCTCGCGATCGTGATGACGCCGCGCGCGGTCAACGTTTCGGCCCGGCCCGAAGGCGGCTCGCTGCGGCCCTCGAGCCAAGCCATCAGCATTTTCAGATCGGCCGATTCGAGGCGGGCGGGCCCGCTGAAGCCAAGGCCCTGCGGGTCGTCGTCGAGCCGGCCGCTCAGGTTGACCGCGGTGAACCCCGGCGCCTGGAATTCGACGTCGTTAAGAGTCCATCCCTTATCATCGAAACCGACCCGGCCGTGCAGCGCCTGAAGCGTGGTGCCGCCGACCGTCAACGCATCGACGGCGACGCCGACCGCAACCGGAATCGGCGGCTTCACCGCCGCGACAAACGAGTCGAAAAAGCTTTTGATCATGACGAGCGGCGGCCGGTGCGTCACGTCCGGCGCGGCCAGCGCGCGATCGACATCGACTTGCACCGCCGCGACCGTGCCGTCGAGATGCGGATGCTCGCCGAACGTGAGTTCCGCTTTGCCGCTGAAAATGACCGCCCGCTCGTCCGGCCCGTACTGCAAGGCGAGCTCGCGCAGCGATGCCGAAGCCGGCGTGGCGCGCAGCTTGCCGGCGAGCTGCCAGGGGTCGTTCATCACCCGCTGACCGCGCGCCAGTGTCGCTCCGACCGGCCGCGCCAGCGCCAGCGTACCGTCGAATTGCGGGACGCCGCGGTTGAAACTGAGCGTACCGTCGATCTCGGTGGTCAACGGATGATTTGACGGGTCGACGCCGAGCCGGACCTTGAGGCCGCCGTCCTCGTCGATGCGGCTACCCGATATGCGATAGCCGTAAAGCTCGTCGCCGACGACGAAGGCGCCCTCGCCCCGGAACGGCCCGGCGAAGGAGCGAATGTCGCCGTTGAACGAGAGCTTCTGCAACACGACGCGCCCGCCGGAGCCGGCGTCGGTGAGCGTGACGCGTCCGTCCTCGACCTCAAGACGCGAGATGGTCAGCGTGTCCGAAGCGAAAGCCGGCGATGCAGCGGGCCAGTCGATCGCGCCTGTGCGGTCGATGCCGAGACCGATCTGCGGCGCCACCAGGCGCAGCTCCGTGGCCTGCACTTGGCCGCGCAGCAACGGGCCAAGCCCGACTTCGAGGTCGACCACGGCGGCCCGCAGCCGCGGCTCCTGGCCGGGCTCACCGACTTCGACCTCGCCGAGCCTGATTCGCGGACTCGGCAGAATGCGGGCTTCTATGGGGCCGTTGACGCGAACGGCGAGGCCGGTCAGCCGGCTGGCCTCTTCCTCGAACGTCGAACGGTAGTGATTCCAATCGACGACAAGCGGAGCGACCAGCGCCGACACGAGCGCCAGAATGATAGCTATGGCCAATCCGAGCAGTGTCGTCTGCACCGCGAAGCTTCCCCTAGGATCGCTTAAATGACCCCGCGCGTACCGGCCGCAGGCTAGAGCAAGCCCATGCGGAACGCACGGCTTCCGCGATTAGCGGCTTTTGCGGGCGATTCTGTGTCAGTTTCCCGGGCCGGCCGGGCCAGGGCCTCGATTTGGAAGTCCGCGAGGACGTGCGGCGCGTTCTAGCGCGCGGAGAAGCTCGTCACGGAATTACCGGCGGATGGTATTCGAGCGTATAGGCCAGCGCCCACAGCAGGAACAACACGACCGGCACGTGTACGAGCAACTGCAGGAACGTGAAGCCGACCAGATCGCGCGCGCGCAGCCCCAATACGCCCAGCAACGGCAACATCCAGAACGGGTTGATCAGGTTCGGCAGCGCCTCGGCGGCGTTGTAGACTTGCACTGCCCAGCCGAGATGCACCTTGAGATCGTTCGCTGCCTGCATCACGTAGGGCGCTTCCAGCAACCATTTACCGCCGCCGGACGGAACGAAAAATCCCAGGATCGCCGAATAGACGCCGATCACCAGCGGATAAAGATGCTGAGTAGACACGCTGACGAAGCCGTGGCTGATCTGATCGGATAGCGTCACGCCGCTGCCGTTCTTCGCCTGGGTCAAGACAGTGGCGATGGCGCCGTACAGCGGAAATTGAATCAGTACGCCGGCAGTGGCGGGCACGGCTTTGGCAACCGACGCTAAAAACCGCCGCGGCCGCCAGTGCAGCAGCAGTCCGGCCATGACGAACATGAAATTGTAGGTATTCAGGTTCGAGATGGCGAGGATCGCGCTTTGGCGGGAGAATTCGTAGAACAGCCATCCGGCGGCGAGCAGCACGAGAACAACCGTCAGCAGCGGCGAATATTCGAGCCAATCGCCGGGCTTTTGCGGCGGCGCCACCTTGATCTCATCGTCGCGCGCGATCTCGATCCCCATCGCCTCCGCCGTCACCGCGGCGCCCGGTCCGGGCGCCGACCAGATGGCGATGATTATGGAAATCACCAGCAGCACGGCGACGATCACGAACGATTGCCACATGAAGATCGTTTCGGTGAACGGGATCACGCCGGTGATGGCCAGCAAGCTTTTGGGCATGCTCGCCGCATTGGCTTGCAGCTGCGCCGCCGACGACGACAGGCCCATCGCCCAGGTCGCACCGAGGCCCAGATAGGCCGCGGCCCCGGCGGCGCGATAGTCCATGTGCAATTCGCGCCGCTCGGCCAGCGCGCGGACCAGCAACCCACCGACAATCAGGCTGAACCCCCAATTGAGCAGCGAGGCGATCATCGCCGCCGCGGCGACAAGCCCGACCGCTCCGGTACCCGTCTTCGGCAGGCGGGCAATGCTGCGGATCAGTTGCTGCGCCGGCGCAGAGGTGGCGACGACGTAGCCGCCGATCACGATGAAGGCCATCTGCATCGTGAAGGTGATCAGGCTCCAGAATCCATTGCCGAATGCGACGCTCACCGCAAGCGGCGATGCACCGTTGGCCATGGCGCCGATCGAGACCACCACCACCGCGATAGCGACAAAGATGAAAGCGTCGGGGAACCAGCGCTCGGCCCACGCCGTAAAGGCAATGGCCATTCGCGCCAAGACGCCATCGGGTTTTGTCGGACCGCCGGACGCACGGCCCGGTGCCGCCGCTGTTGCCGTTGCCATCGCTGGTCCCCCCAAATTTGCTGCGACACTAAAGGCTGACGATCTTGCCCGGGTTCATGATGTCCAGCGGATCGAACGCCCGCTTGATCGCGCGCATGGCCGCAAGCGCCGGCTCGCCGTGCTCGGCCGCCATATACTTCATCTTGCCCTGGCCGATGCCATGCTCCCCGGTGCAGGTGCCGTCCATCGCCAGGGCGCGCTCGACCAGCCGTTCGAGGAAGCCGTTAATGCGCGCGACTTCGTCGGCGTCATTGAGGTCGACGGTCAGCGCGACGTGGAAATTGCCGTCGCCGACATGGCCGACGATCGGGCCCAGGAGCCGGCTTTCGGCGATGTCGCGTTGCGTCGCCGTCACGCATTCGGCGAGCCGCGAGATCGGCACGCAGACGTCGGTCGCAATTCCGAAGCCGGTTGCGCGCAAGCTGCGAACCGCCCAGGCGGCGTCATGACGCGCCTGCCACAGCCGCGTGCGGTCCTCCGCCCGCGTCGCCCAATCGAACGGACCGCCGCCGAATTCCTTGGCGATCTCGCCGAAGCGCTGCGACTGCTCGGCGACGCTCGCCTCGGTGCCGTGAAATTCGAGGAACAGCATCGGCGTCTCCGGCAACGTCAGCTTGGAATAGAGGTTGCACGCACGCACCTGCAGGGCATCGAGCAGCTCGATCCGCGCCACCGGAATGCCGGACTGGATGGTCTGTATGGTCGCATTGCACGCCGCCTCGACCGAGGGGAACGGACAGGTGCCGGACAGGATCGCCTCCGGGATGCCGGTCAGGCGCAACGTCAGCTCGGTGATGATGCCGAGCGTGCCTTCGGAGCCGACCATGAGACGGGTGAGGTCGTAGCCGGCGGACGATTTCTTCGCCCGCCGCGCCGTCGACATCACTTCGCCGTTGGCGAGCACGACTTTGAGCGCCAGCACGTTGTCCTTCATCGTGCCGTAGCGCACCGCATTGGTGCCGGAAGCCCGCGTCGCCGCCATGCCGCCGAGGGAAGCGTCGGCGCCGGGATCGATCGGGAAAAACAGTCCTTGATCGCGCAAGTGCTCGTTGAGCTGCTTACGCGTGACGCCGGGCTCGATGACGCAATCGAGATCCTCGGCGTGGACCGCGAGCACGCGGTTCATGTCGCGGAAATCGAGCGAGATGCCGCCGCGCGGCGCGTTGACCTGGCCCTCGAGCGAGGTGCCGGTGCCGAAGGCGATGATCGGCACGCGGTGCGCCGCGCAAAGCCGCACGATCTGCTGCACTTCTTCGGTGGTGTGCGGAAACACCACCGCGTCCGGTGGCTGGTTGCCCAGCCAGGTCACCGTGTTGGCGTGCTGCTCGCGAACCGCGCGCGAGGTGACGAGCCGGTTGCCGACCATCGCCGCGAGTGCGGCAATGACGGCCTCGACCGCGTTGCGGTCGTGCTTAAGTCCCTCCCACGCTTCGGTCATGACCATGGGCCTTCCTCCTGGAGCGAGGGTGGCGGCAGGGCTTGCGCCGGTCAAGTGGCGCCGCGGCCGCGCTTGCCTATCGCGCCGAATCCGCCAAAGTTGCCGCCTAGCGTCCAGATTCCGAAGTTCGCAAGCGCTAGCGGCACACTCTCATGCGAACTTCGGAATCTGAGGACACTAGCAAATTTTTCGTTCTAGTGCGGTCTTTGGATTTGAAGTTCCTATGCGAACTTGCGGCTGAGTTGTAGGAACTTCAAATCCACCGCACTAGCAAGATGCGATAGCACCAAATGCTCGACCGCCTCGACCTGGAACTGGCTTTCTTCGCGCCCTTCGTGTCCTCGGTGATGCGGGTCGAGCCGGGCTGGATCGACTACAACGGCCATCTTAATATGGCCTATTATAACGTGCTGTTCGATCGCGCGGTCGACGAAGTGTACGAACTCATCGGCTGCGGCCCCGCCTACCTGGAGCGGACGCGGCATTCAACCTTCACCGCCGAGGCCCACATCCGCTATTTGCGGGAACTTCGCGCCCACGACCCGGTGCGGGTCACGTTTCAGCTGCTCGATTACGACGCCAAGCGGCTGCATTATTTCGAAGAGCTGCATCACGCCGAGGAGGGCTGGTTGTCGGCAACCTCCGAGAACATGGTGCTGCACGTCGACATGATCGCCAAAAAGACCGCGCCGTTTCCCGATTTCATTGCCGCGCGGCTGGCCCGGATGAGGGCCGCGCATGCCCATTTGCCGGTGCCGGAAGGCGCCGGCCGGCGCATCGCCATGCCGGCCAAGGCCTGAATCACCCGCACAAACCGTCCCCTCGCCTCGCAAAAGCCGCGCGCAGATGCCATGTTTGGCCTATGAGAATCACGGACATTTCGCGTCTGACTGACCTTTGGCTGACCCTTGGCTGATCCATTGAGGGAGACCCATCCGCTTGAGCCGCCGCCCCCCGCGCCAGGCGGCATTGCCGCGCGGGCGCGCGCCGGCGGCCCGGGCGCGCCCTATCTGGCGGGGCTCAATCCGGAGCAGCGGCTCGCGGTCGAGACGCTCGACGGCCCGGTGCTGGTGCTGGCCGGCGCCGGCACCGGCAAGACCCGTGTGCTCACCGTGCGCATCGCCCATATCCTCGCGACCGGCCGCGCCCGTCCGAGCGAAATCCTCGCCGTGACCTTCACCAACAAGGCGGCGCGCGAGATGAAGCACCGCGTCGGCGAGATCGTCGGCCATGTGGTCGAGGGCATGCCGTGGCTGGGCACGTTCCACGCGATCGGGGTGCGGATTTTGCGCCGCCACGCCGAGCTGGTGGGGCTCAAGCCCGATTTCACCATCCTCGACGTCGACGATCAGATCCGGCTGCTCAAGCAGTTGCTCGAAGCCGAGAACATCGACGAGAAGCGGTGGCCCGCGCGAGTTTTGGCCTCGTTGATCGACGGCTGGAAGAATCGCGGCCTCACCCCCGAGCAGGTGCCGGCGGGCGAAGCCGCCGCCTTCGCCAACGGCAAGGGTCTCAAGCTCTACAAGGCGTTCCAGGAGCGGCTGAAAATCCTCAACGCCGCCGATTTCGGCGACCTGCTGCTGGAGAACATCCGGCTGTTCCGCGAGCAGCCCGAAGTGCTGCGCCAGTACCAGGCCCGCTTCAAGTTCATCCTGGTCGACGAATACCAGGACACCAACGTCGCCCAGTATCTCTGGCTGCGGCTGTTGGGACAGAGCAGCAGCCCCTCCGCCGGAGAAGGACAAGGCCATGCCACCGAACGAGCCGACGCCGCAACCCACCCCGAAGCCGGTCCGCGAACCGCCGACCCCCATAGAGGACCCGCAATGGGAACCGATGGGGGACCCGCTGACACCGGAGCCGGCTCCGGCGACAGAGCCGCCGACCCAGCCGGGCACCGGCCCGATGGAAGACCCGCAGCTACCGCCGGACCAGGCGAGCGCGATGCGCACCCGCTAGCGGTCCGGCCCGCATCGCCATCCGGCCGCTTTTTAAAAAACATCTGCTGCGTCGGCGACGACGACCAGTCGATCTACGGCTGGCGCGGCGCCGAGGTCGACAACATCCTGCGCTTCGAGCACGATTTCCCCGGCGCCACGGTGATCCGGCTGGAACGCAATTACCGCTCGACCGGCCACATCCTCGCCGCCGCTTCGCACCTGATCGCCCACAACGAAGGCCGGCTGGGAAAAACGCTGCGCACCGACGACGTGCCCGGCGAGAAGGTCACCGTGACCGGCTCCTGGGATTCCGAGGAAGAAGCCCGCGCCATCGGCGAGGAGATCGAGCAATTGCAGCGCGGCGGTCACGCACTCAACGAGATCGCCATCCTGGTGCGCGCCTCGTTCCAGATGCGCGAATTCGAGGACCGTTTCGTCACGCTCGGCCTGCCCTACCGGGTGATCGGCGGCCCGCGCTTCTATGAGCGCGCGGAAATCCGCGACGCGCTTGCCTATCTGCGGGTGATCAACTCGCCGGCCGACGATCTCGCCTTCGAGCGCATCGTCAATGTGCCGAAGCGCGGGCTGGGCGACGCCACCGTGCAGCTCCTGCACGACCACGCCCGCAAGCGCCGCGTGCCGCTCACCGCAGCCGCACGCACCATGGTCGCGACCGACGAATTGAAGCCGAAGCCGCGCGGCGCGCTGCGCGGCCTCCTCGACTCGATCGAGCGCTGGCGTAAGCAGCGCGACAATCTCCCGCACACCCAGCTCGCGGAAATCGTGCTCGACGAAAGCGGCTATACCGAGATGTGGCAGAAGGACCGCTCCGCCGACGCCGCCGGCCGGTTGGAGAACCTGAAAGAACTCGTGCGCTCCATGGAGGAGTTCGAGAACCTGCAGGGTTTTTTGGAGCACATCTCGCTGGTCATGGACAACGACAAGGCCGCCGAGGCCGACGCCGTCAATATTATGACCTTGCACTCGGCCAAGGGGCTCGAATTCGACACCGTGTTCCTGCCCGGCTGGGAGGAAGGCCTGTTTCCGCACCAGCGCACGCTCGACGATCAGGGCCGCGCCGGGCTGGAAGAGGAGCGCCGGCTCGCTCATGTCGGCATCACGCGGGCGCGCAAGCGGGCCAAGATTTATTTCGCCACCAACCGGCGCATGCACGGCCTGTGGCAGACCAATATTCCGTCGCGGTTTTTAGACGAGCTGCCGGAAGCCAACGTCGAAGTGACGGAGGCGCAAGGCGGCTATGGCGGCTTCGGCGGTTATGGCGGCTACGGCGCCTCGCGCTTCGACGCCACGACCGCGTTCGGCTCCAATTACGCGACGCCGGGCTGGCAGCGCGCGCAGGCGAAAAAGGGCGGCGGCAGCAGCGGCGGCTTTGCCGAAACCGGCTCGCGCTACGCCGCCGACGAAGATTTATCCCACCTCTCCCCGGCGGGGAGAGGTCGCGCCGCTGGCGCGGGTGAGGGGGCGCGGCGCTCCGGCTTCAGCGCGCCCGACGACACGTCATCTCCCTCCCCCTGGCGCGCCCGCGAGGAGCGCAGCGCCGGCGGCGCCCGCCGCCTGCCGCTCACCATCGAAGGCGAGCTGGTGGCGAAATCGACCGGTGCTGTCTCCGCCTTCACGCTGGGCGACCGCGTCTTCCACCAGAAATTCGGCAACGGCAACGTCACCGCGATCGACGGCAACAAGCTCACCATCGCCTTCGACCGCGCCGGCGAGAAGCGCGTGGTGGATAGTTTTGTGGAGCGGGTGTGAAAACATCCCCAACGAACGTGAAAAGGAAGAAGAGTCCTAAACATCCGAAGGCGAAAGCTAACAGAGAAAAATGAGCGCATGGCCACCGCTAGCTACGTTCTCATTGGCATTATTGTCCTGTTGCAGGTCATTCTCGCGTTTGGAAACTATTTTCTTCGACCAATCCCGAGACGCTTTGTCGCCAAGCTGATGTTTGTTGTTGGGCTTCTATTGGCTTGCGCTGTTGTGGTCCAATTTCTTTTGGGGCAAGCAGGTTTGAATGCAGCAATATTTAATTTGCGGGGTCAAATGTTCGGACTCATGGGCGGAGGGAGTCTGTAGATGAGACGGCGCGATTCCGACGCGCGCGAGGTGCGGTGCGGACCAGACCTGTTGCGGCGGAAGAAGATTTGAATTCCCTGTCGCCTTCGAGCGCCATCACCCTCTACATCGACGCCGATGCCTGCCCGGTGAAGCAGGAGATTTATCGCATCGCCGAGCGGCATGCGCGCAAGGGCGTCAGCCTCAAGGTCTCTGTCGTCAGTAACAGCCCCATCGCGGTGCCGCGGGAACTTTTTAGTGGCGCGCGGCCGGACGCAAAACCGGAGGCCACTTTTGCTGGCCGGGCGCTGATCGAGCGCGTCGTGGTCGGCGCGGGCATGGACGAGGCGGACAATTGGATCGCCGAGCGCGCGGGACGCGGCGACATCGTCATCACCGCGGACGTGCCGCTGGCGAGCCGCTGCGTCAAAGCCGGCGCCGAAGTGATCGCGCCGAATGGGCGCGCCTTCACCAAGGAGTCCATCGGCCTCACATTGGCCACCCGCAATCTGATGGATTCGCTACGCAGCGCCGGCGAGATCACCGGCGGCCCAAAACCGTTCTCGCCCCGCGATCGCTCCAGCTTTCTCTCCGCGCTCGACCAGGCGATCGTGCGGCTCAAGCGGGCGGGGTTTGGAGCCACATTGTAGGACGTAATGGTGGTGCTATCTTGTCCGACGGGGCAGAGGATGCTCACAAACAGCCGTGACATAAAGCGCCGCCTAGAACGCGAGGGTTGGATTCTTGAACGCGTCGCCGGGTCACATCACGTTTTCAAGCATCCTCGAACCCGAGCAACCGTCGTTTTACCTCATCCCAAGAAAGACTTGGGACGCGGCCTGGTTCGTAATATCTATAGGCAGGCTGGATGGCAGCCCGATTGATGATGCCATGACCCACTATGTCGCCATTGTTGAAGATGCCGGAGCGGACAAGGCCATCGGCATCTGGTTTCCTGATCTGCCCGGCTGTTTTTCAGCCGGCGATGATATCGACGACGCGCTACGCAATGCCCATGAGGCTTTGGCTCTTTACGCCGAAGCGGAAGCGCAGGAGGGCCGCGCGCTACCCGAGCCCCGCTCCTTGTCGGTGTTGAAAGCCGACCCAGCCGTTTTGTCCGACATCCGCGATCACATGGTCGCTTTGGTCGCTTTGCAGAGCCGCGCAGCGCACGCGGCGGAATAAACGCCAGAGCTTGTTCGGCCCGGAACCAGCCGCCGCGCTAGCGCTTGATCAGGCAATGTGACCGCCGCGAGAAACCTCGTCATGATCCGCAAGCTGGCTTCAGGCAAATACCGGCTCTATTCGCGCAAGAAGAACCCGAAGACCGGCAAGCGCCGCAATCTCGGTACCTTCACCAGTCGCGCGGCGGCCGAGCGGCACGAACGCGCGGTGCAGTATTTCAAACGGCACTGACCTTCTTCCGTCGCCCCACGCAATCGTGATGGGGGCGCCGGACTAACCTTTCCCGCCGTATTTCATTCAACATTTCGCCCGGGTCGTTCACCATTGCGCCGCTTTGGCGCAACGACGCCCTTGATTGAACCAAAATCCCGCAGGAGACTTCCTCCAGAGGGCGATTGTCGCGTGATCCCATCGGGTGCGTTCATGCGTTTCGGTTTTTTCCTCCCCGCCTCGCTTCTGGCAGCGGCGCTGGCGCTCCCGTGCGCCTCGCTGGCGCGCGCCAACATCGTCGTCACCATCGACAAGACCACGCAGCAGATGTCGGTCGCGGTCGACGGCGCGCCGCGCTACGTCTGGCCGGTCTCAACCGGACGGGCCGGCTATGACACGCCGAACGGCACCTTCAAGGTCAACCGCATGGACGCCGACCACCTGTCCCAGGAATGGGACAACGCGCCCATGCCGCATACGATGTTCTTCGACATGCGCGGCCACGCCATCCACGGCTTTTTCGACGTCAAGCATCTCGGCCTGCCGGTGTCGCATGGCTGCGTGCGGCTAGCGCCGGACCATGCGGCGACGCTGTTCGAGCTGATCAAGGCGGAAGGCACGAGCAACACGGCGGTGGTGATTTCCGGCCACACGCCCGCGGGGCAAAACCCGGCGGCGGCGCGGCGGAGCGCGCCGGTCGAGCAAGCCGCGGCGCCGCCGATGCAGATCGCGCCCGATGACGGCCAGCCGTCGCCTTACGGGCAGCAATATTACCGGCAGCCGCAGCCCTATTACGCGCAGCAGCCTTATGACGGCCAGCCGCAGCCTTACTATGCCGGGCAGCCGGCCTACCTGCCGCCGCAACCGCCGCCGCCGCAATACTACGTGCTGCGGCCGTATAACCCGTATTGAGGGCTAAGCCGCGATGCGGTGCATGGCGGCGCCCTCATGGACGCCGTGGATCGCCTTGACCGATTTTTCGATCGCCGCCCACAAACGGGCGATTTCGGCGGCCGCCTGCGACTCGGCGTCGTATTCCTTGGCGCCTTCGCCGTCGCCCAGCGCCAGCGAGAAATTCGCCCGCTGCGTGATCTGGCCGCCCCACACCGGAATGTTCAGCTTGCCCAGGCTTTCCCGCGCCTGCGTCACCATCGGCGACTCGACGTCCTGCCGCCGCGGCGGCGCGCCGTTGATGACGACCGCGTAAGGCCGGCGCGACTGCCGGGCAAACGACACGGTCTCCCTGACCGCCTCGAGATCGAATATGCCGGGCCGGCACGGCACCACGACGATGGTCGCGGCGCGCATCGCGTCGGTGACGCAGGCCGACATGTTCGGCGGCGTATCGATCAACACCCACTCGATGCCGTCGTTCTTGGCCGCCTTAACGATATCGGGAATGCCGCGTTGCGTGGTCCGCAGCGGCAGATCCTCGGCGTTGCGCAGCTTGTGCCAGAGCGTGAGCGACCCCTGCGGGTCGGAGTCAATCAGCAGGCAGGGCCGCGACGGCCTATGGACGTGCGCGGCCAGATGCGCCGCCAGCGTGCTCTTGCCCGAACCGCCCTTGCGCGAAGCGAAGACCACAACGTTCATGCGATTTCTCCCAAAGCGGCCCGATCAAGCATCCTGCCCTTTGTTGGTCCGAAGTTCGCGGCGCTCGGGGCCCATGAGCTGATGCGAACTTGAGAATCGCTGGCACTGTAACTGATTCGTCATATCAGTGCGGTGCGAGATTTGCCGTTGCGAGGATGGGGGAAAAGTGCGTGGAGTAGTTGTGGATAATGCTGTGGAGGAGCGGCATATGATGATGTGGAGAACCTTCGCCCATGCCGCTGCAGCCGGATTTTTGCCGCGGCGGTGAATAGCGGGCATTCATTGGCGCTTGCGTTCTAAAACATAAGCAAATCAATGACTTCAAGCGTTCCTCCTCACTCCTCTACGACCCCGGTCGCCAACCTTGAAATCGATGAACAATCCGCGCGCCGGATCGCCGATTTGCTCACTCAGACCGTTGACGCCGACGAAGTCGCTGTCGCCCTGTTCGATGCGGGCGGTGGCCGCTGGGGCGTGACGATCCATTTCCGCGCCGCTCCCCACGAGAATGCGGTACGTGCGCTGGTGGCGGTCGCCGCCGGGCCCGCGGTGGCCAAGGCGCTGCGCTTCGCGCGCGTCGCGGCGCAAGACTGGGTGCGCGAGAGCCTCGCCGGCCTGGCGCCGGTCGCGGTTGGGCGCTTCGTTGTGCACGGCGCCCACGACCGCGCCGGCGTTCCGGTCAACCGGATCGGTGTCGAGATCGAAGCGGCGCTCGCCTTCGGCACCGGCCATCACGGCACCACGCGCGGCAGTCTGCTCGCGCTCGATGACCTTTGCAAGTCGCCGCCCAGAGGGCGTCGGAGTCGGCGCATCCTCGATCTCGGTACTGGCAGCGGCGTCCTTGCCATTGCCGCCGCCCGCGCGCTGCGCCGCCGCGTGCTGGCGACCGACATCGACGCCAGCGCCGTCCGCGTCGCGCGCGCCAATGCCCGCCTCAACCGGGCGGGCGCGATGGTGGAAGCCGTGAAGGCCGACGGCGTCACCGCCCAGAGCATCCGCCAGCGCGCGCCGTTCGATCTCGTCTTCGCCAACATTCTGCTCGGCCCGCTGCAGCGCCTCGCCGCGCCGCTCAAGAGACTGGTGGCCCCGGGCGGCCGTGTCGTCGTCTCTGGTCTGCTTCCCGCCCAGGCCAACGCCGCGATGGCGGCGTACCGGCCGCTTGTCCCCGAACGGCGCATCGACCTCGACGGCTGGACGACGCTCGTGCTCGCCCGCCGCACGCGGCGGCGAGGTACCTCGATCTAGCTTTTTGTTTGACCGGGATTTTTTCGCAAACCGGTTTCCCCTTTGCGGGATGATGCCCTACATTGCCGCGCATGTTCGAGGCCCTGTTCCAATCATTCGAGGATCGTGCCGACCGCCGCGCCAGCGCACCGCGCGTCGCGGCGCTGCGCGCCGAGCTCACGCGGCGCGGGCTCGACGGCTTCATCGTGCCGCGCGCCGATCGCTACCAGAACGAATACGTGCCGCCCTACGAGGAGCGGCTGGCCTGGCTCACCGGCTTCACCGGCTCGGCCGGGGTCGCGATCGTGTTGGCCGACCGCGCCGTGCTGTTCGTCGACGGCCGTTATCAGGTGCAGGTGCGTGAGGAAGTCGACGGCGCGATTTTTTCCATCGAGCATCTGGTGGAACGCCCGCCGCCGGCCTGGATCGAAGCCAACCTGCCGGCCGGCACCCGGCTCGGCTATTCGCCGTGGCTGCACACGGTCGACAACGCCGAACGGCTGACAAAAGCCTGCGCCGCCGCGCGCTCAAGCCTCGTTTCGGTCGAAGACAATCCCATCGACGCCATCTGGATCGACCGGCCGAAGCCGCCGCTCGGCGCCATCGTGCCGCACGATCTGCGCTATGCCGGCGAAGATGCCGAAAGCAAGCTCACCCGCATCCGCGCGGAAATGCAAAAACTCGCCGCCGATGTGCTCATGGTGTCGGACCCGCAGGCCGTCTCCTGGCTGTTCAACATCCGCGGCAGCGACGTTCCGCACACGCCGGTGGCGCTGGCCTTCGCCATGATCCCGAAGGAGGGCCGCCCGGCGCTGTTCGTCGACCTGCGCAAACTCAACAGCGACATGCGCCAGCGGCTCGAAGAGATCGCCGAAGTGCGGCCGAGCGCCGCCTTCGAGCGCGATCTCGTCACGCTGGGCAAAGAGCATCGCGCCGTGCGGCTCGATCCGAGCATCTGTCCCGAGGCGGTCGCGCGGCTGATCGTCGAGTACGGCGGCGAGGTGGTGCGCGGCCCTGATCCGCTGGCGCCGATGAAAGCGGTGAAGAACGCCGTCGAGATCACCGGTGCGCACGCGGCGCACCAGCGCGACGGCGTGGCGGTGACGCGCTTCCTCGCCTGGTTCGACCGCGAAGCGCCGCGCGGCACCTTGACCGAAATCGACGCGGTGCAGGCGATGGAGAGTTTCCGCCGCGACACCGGCTTGCTCAAGGACGTCTCGTTTCCCACCATCGCCGGCGCCGGGCCCGACGGCGCCATCGTGCATTACCGAGTGACCCGCAAGAGCAATCGCCGCATCGCGCCGGGCGAACTGTTTCTGCTCGATTCCGGCGGCCAGTACGAGGACGGCACCACCGACATCACCCGCACCATCGCCGTCGGGCCGCCGACCGCCGACATGCGGCGAAAATTCACCCTCGTGCTCAAGGGCCATATCGCCATCGCCCGCGCGGTGTTTCCCGACGGCACCACCGGCGCACAGCTCGATCCGTTCGCGCGGCAATATCTCTGGCAGGCCGGGCTCGATTTCGATCACGGCACCGGCCACGGCGTCGGCAGCTATCTCTCGGTGCACGAGGGGCCGGCGCGCATCTCCAAGCTCGGCAATGCGCCATTGAAGCGCGGCATGATCCTTTCCAACGAGCCCGGCTATTACCGCAGCGACGCCTACGGCATCCGCATCGAAAATTTGCTGCTGGTGGCGGAGGCCGCGGCGGTGGCGGATGCGGAAAAACCGCTCAACAGGTTCGAGACCCTGACGCTCGCCCCGATCGACAGGCGCCTCATCGAGCCGGCGATGCTGACGGCCGAGGAAACCGCGTGGCTCAACGCCTATCACGCGCGCGTCCTCGAGACGATCGCTTCGCTGGTGGATGTGCAGGCGCGGGCTTGGCTGCTCGGAGCCACCACACCGCTGCCGCGACGATGACCGGCGCTAGCGGATCAGTTTCGCCCACTCGTCTTCGGTGAGCACCGCGACGCCGAGTTTTTTCGCTTCCGCCAGCTTGGAGCCGGCGCCGGGACCGGCGACCACGTAGTCGGTCTTTTTGGAGACTGAACCGGCGACCTTGGCGCCGAGCCGTTCGGCCATCGCCTTGGCTTCATCGCGCGTCATCGTTTCCAGCGCCCCGGTGAAGACGACGGTCTTGCCGGCGACCGCCGAATCGGCGCGCGGCCGCTCGGCATCGCGGATACGGACTTCTCCCGCCAGCCGCTCGACGCGCCGGCGGTTGTGCGCCTCTCCGAAATAATCGCGCAAGCTTTCGATCACCGTATCGCCGATCTGATCAAGCGCATCCATTTCCAGCTTGGTCTCCTCGTCGCCCTCGACAAGCTTCAGGCACGCCGCCAGGAAGGCATCCCAACTGCCATAGCCGCGGGCGAGCGCGACCGCCGTGGTTTCCCCGACATGGCGGATGCCGAGCGCGTAGATGAACCGCTCCAGCGGAATTTCGCGCCGCGACTCGATGGCGCCGAACAGATTGCGCACCGAGGTGTCGCCGAATCCCTCGACCTCTTCGAGACGGATTTTGCTGTTGCGCTCTTGCAGCGTGAAAATGTCGGCCGGCTCCTTCACCCATCCCTGCTCGTAAAAGAACTCGATCTGCTTCTCGCCGAGGCCGTCGATATCGAAGGCGCGGCGGGACACGAAGTGCTTGAGATGCTCGACGATCTGATAGGGGCAGGCGAGACCGCCGGTGCAGCGCGCGACAGCACCTTCCTCTCCCGTCGCGGTCTGCTCGCGCACGACGTCGGTGTGCAGATGACACGGGCACTTTTTTGCAACCGCGTAGGGTTTGGCCCCGCGCGGCCGCTTCTCCAGCACGACGCCAAGCACCTGGGGAATGACGTCGCCGGCGCGCTGGATCGTTACCGTATCGCCGATGCGGACGTCGAGCCGCGCGATCTCGTCGAAATTGTGCAGCGTCGCGTTCTGCACCACGACGCCGCCGACGGTCACCGGCTCGAGCTTGGCGACCGGCGTCAGCGCTCCGGTGCGGCCGACCTGGATCTCGATGTCCCTGACGATGGTCGTCGCCCTCTCGGCGGGGAATTTGTGCGCGATCGCCCAGCGCGGCGAGCGCGAGACAAAGCCGAGCCGCTCTTGCCAGTCGAGCCGGTCGACCTTGTAGACGACGCCGTCGATGTCGTAATCGAGCGTCGCGCGCTGCGCCTCGATCTCGCGATGGAACGCCAGCAGCTCCTCGACCGAACGGCACAACCTGGTCAGCGGGTTGGTGGTGAAACCGCAGGCTTCGAACCACTTGATCATGCCGGTCTGGGTGTCCGCCGGCATGTCGCTCATCTCGCCCCAGCCATAGGCGAAGAAGCCGAGCGGCCGCGATTTCGTGATGGTCGGGTCGAGCTGACGCAACGAGCCAGCCGCGGTGTTACGCGGATTGACATAAAGCTGCTTGCCGGCTTCGGCTTGCTTGCGGTTAAGTTCGAGGAAAGCAGCCTTGGTCATGTAGACTTCGCCGCGCACTTCACACACAGCCGGAACGGATTTGCGCTTGAGCCGGTGCGGGATGTCCTTCAGCGTTTTCACGTTGGCGGTGACATCCTCGCCTTCGGTTCCATCGCCGCGCGTCGCGCCGCTGACCAGTTCGCCGTTCTCGTAGCGCAGCGACATCGACAGGCCGTCGATCTTCGGCTCGGCGGAAAAGGCAATCTCCTCATCGTCGCCGAGCCGCAGGAAGCGGCGGATGCGGGCGACAAAATCGACGACATCCTGCTCGGCAAAGGCGTTGTCGAGCGACAGCATCGGCACCGCGTGGCGGACCTTGGCGAAGCGCGCCACCGGCGCCGCGCCGACGCGCTGGGTCAGGCTTTCGAGCGTGCGCAGATGCGGAAAGCGCGCCTCGATCGCGGCATAGCGCTGGCGCAGCCCGTCGTATGCGGCATCGGAGACGGTCGGCGCGTCTTCTTGGTAATAGCGCCGGTCATGTTCGGCGATTTGCGCGGCGAGCCGGCCATGCTCGGCCTTGGCCTGCTTTTCCGTGAGATCGTCGACGGGCGTTTCGTTCTTGTCGCGGCGTGGCATGACCGGGTGTCAACTCAACCAGCCGCGCGGATCAAACGTTCGGCGGCGGCGCGGGCTTCCGCGGTGATTTCGGCGCCGGCGAGCATGCGCGCGATCTCCTCGCGGCGGCGCTCGGCTTTAAGCTCGACGACGCGGGTCGCCACCCGCTTGCCCTTGGCCAGCGCGTCCTTGGTGATGAGATAATGGCGGTCGGCGCGCGCCGCCACCTGCGGCGCGTGCGTGACCGCGATCACCTGCACCCCGGACGCGAGCCGCGCCAGCCGCACGCCGATGGCATCGGCAATGGCGCCGCCGACGCCGGTGTCGATCTCGTCGAAGATCAGCGTCGGCGCCGAGCCACGGTCGGCGAGCACGACCTTGAGCGCGAGCAGGAAGCGCGCCAGCTCGCCGCCGGAGGCGACCTTCATCAGCGGCCCCGGCCGGGTGCCGGGATTGGTGCGCACCCAGAACTCGATGCGGTCGAGACCTTCCGGCCCTTCGCCCTCGGCCTCGATTTGCGTGGAAAATTGCGCGCGCTCGAGCTTGAGCGGCTTTAATTCGGCATTGACCGCCTTGTCGAGCGCCTGCGCCGCGCGCGCCCGCGCCGCCGAGAGCGCCTGCGCCGCCTCCCGATAGCGCGTCGCCGCCGCCTGCGCCTCCTGCTCCAGCGCCTTAAGCCGCTCGGCGCCGGCGTCGATCAGCGCCAGATCGTCCTCGTAGCGGCGCGCCAGCGCCGCCAGCTCGTCGATCGGCACATTGTATTTGCGCCCCGCCGCGCGCAGCGCGAACAGCCGTTCCTCGATGCGTTCGAGCTCCTGCGGATCGTAGTGCGCGACGCCGAGTGCTTGTTCGAGATGCGCGCGCGCCTCGTCGAGCGCCGACAGCGCGGCGTCGATCGCCTTCACGACCGGCGCGATCAGCGCCGGCGCCAGCGCCGCGCGGCGCTCGAGGCGGCGCACCGCGGTCGCCAGCGGCGGCACCGGCGATTGCGGCCCGCTGATGGCCTCATGCGTCGCGCGTAAATCCTCGGCGACCTTTTCCGCCTGCATCATGGCGGCGCGGCGCTCGGCGAGCGCGGTCTCCTCGCCGGTTTCCGGCGCCAGGCGGCGAAGCTCCTCGACCGCATGGCGAAGCCATTCGGCCTCGCGCTGCGCGCGCTCGACATCGGCGCGATGCGCCTCGACCGCAGCTTTGCGCGCGCGATGCTCATGCCAGAGCCGGCGCACCTCGGCGGCGTCGCCCTCGAGGCCGCCGAAAGCGTCGACGAGCGCGCGGTGCGTCGCCGCCTCGACGAAAGCGCGCACGTCGTGCTGGCCGTGGATTTCCACCAAGGCAGCGCCGAGCGCGCGCAGCACCTGCACGCTCACCGGCTGATCGTTGACGAAGGCGCGGGTGCGGCCGTCAGCGAATTGCACCCGGCGCACGATCAGCTCGTCGTCGGCGTCGGCAACGAGATCGTTGGCGGCGAGCACGTTGCGTGCCGGATGGCCCTTGGCGACCTCGAAGGCCGCTATCACCTGGCCCTGCTCGGCGCCGTGGCGCACCAACGCCGCCTCGCCGCGCGCGCCGAGCGCCAGCGCGAAGGCGTCGAGCAAAATCGATTTGCCGGCGCCGGTCTCGCCGGTCAGCGCGGCGAGACCGGAGCCGAAATCGATGTCCAGGCGATCGATCAGGATGATGTCGCGGATAGACAGCCGTGCAAGCATGGAAGCCGAGGTGGACGACGGAGGACGGACGACAGGGGACGGATAATATTCTCGATTCTTTGTTCTGTCGTCTGTCCTCCGTGGTCCGTCGTCCGTCGTCTGAATCTAGCCCAGCCCCTTGAACGCGCGGCTCATCCAGGACTCCTTGTTCTCGTTGGGCTCGCCGCCCGCGGATTTCACGAGCTTATAGGCGTCCTTGTACCAGGGACTATCCGGAAAATTGTGACCGAGCACGGCGGCCGCGGTCTGCGCCTCATCCAAAATGCCGAGCGAAATATAAGCCTCGGTCAGTCGCTCCAGCGCTTCCTCGACCTCTCGCGTGGTCTGATACTGGGTCACCACCACTTTGAAGCGGTTGATGGCGCCGGTGAAATCGCGCTTCTTCATGTAGAAACGGCCGACCTCCATCTCCTTGCCGGCGAGCTGGTCCCGCGCCAGGTCGATTTTTTTCTTGGCGCTGATGGCGTATTCGGTATCCGGATATTTGCGCACCACCTCTTGCAGCGCGTTGACGGCTTTATCGGCCCGCGCCTGATCGCGGGTGACGTCGAGAATCTGATCGTAATAGGAGGCGCCGATCAGATATTGGGCATAGGCCGCATCCGGGCTGCTGGGGTGCAGCGTCACGTAACGTTTGGCCGAGTTGACGCAATCGTCGTATTTCTGCGCCTGATAGTACGAATAGGCCGACATCAGCAGCGCCTTGCGCGCCCAGTCGGAATACGGATTCTGGCGATCCACTTCGTCGAATTTCTTCGCCGCGCCCGCGTAGTCCTGCTTGTCGTTGAGCAGGAAAAGCCCCTCGTTATAGAGCTTATCGGCGGGATCGTCGGGGACGCGGTCCTCGTCCTTGTTGAATATGCTGCTGCAGCCGGTCAGCGGCGCAGCGATGAACGCCAGCGCAACAAGGCCGGCCAGCGCACGCAGCCTGCAACCGGATCTCCGCGATCCTTTGAGCCGCAACATCATGAGCGTGATGAGAATCCCGTCCCGCCGACGCATTCGCTTCCCGCCGCGCACGGTGCGCGGTGGGGAGCGCTCGGCGCCCGCATCGGTCAATAGGTCGACAATCGGCCGGGATTAAGGCAATAAAGTCAAGTAAATCAAGAGACGTCTGGCCCGTAAGCCGGCGCTGCAAAGCCGATCGCGAGATCGGCGTACCCACGCACACGGCGCACGGGCTCCTCGATCTCGCCGTAGGCCCAAGCGCTCGGATCGGCCATCAATGCGCTGACGACCGCATGATTGAGCTTATGGCCGCCGCGCACCGATCGATAGGCGCCGATCAGCGGCGCGCCGGCAAGCGCCAGGTCGCCAATGGCGTCCACTGCCTTGTGGCGGACGAACTCATCGGGGAAACGTACGCCCTCCGCATTGAGGACACGGTTCTCCGCAACCACGACGGTATTCTCGAACGAGGCGCCGAGCGCATAGCCCGCGCTCCACAGCTTGGCGACGTCGCGCATGAAGCCGAAGGTTCGCGCCCGCGCCAGCTCGCGACGGAACCCATCGGGCTCGACGTCGATCGCGAATTTCTGCCGCCCGATCAGCGGGTGATCGAATTCGATTTCGGTCTCGACACGCAAGCCGCGCCAGTGCGGCCGCAGCTCGCCGGAGCAGCCGTCGGCGTTGACCTGGATCGGCTTCAACACCTTGATGTAGCGGCGCGGCGCCGACATGGTCGCAACGCCGACCTGATCGATCGCTTCGACGAACGGCGCGGCACTGCCGTCCATGATCGGGACTTCGGGGCCGTCGACCTCGACCACCACGTTATCGACGCCAAGGCCGTACAAAGCAGCGAGCACATGTTCGGTGGTCGATACCGCCGGACCGCTCTGATCGCCGAGCACGGTCGCGAATTCGGTCGCCGTCACGGAGCGGAAATTGGCGGGAAGTTCGCGATCTCTCTGGCCGTCGCTGCCGCAACGCCAGAACACCACGCCGGTATCTGCCTCGGCCGGATGCAGCGTTACCGTGACTGGCGAACCGGAGTGAACACCGATGCCGGCAACAGTAACCTGCTCGCGCAGGGTGGTCTGCCTGCCAGCTTGCGTGCCCCTCGTCATGCCCTCGTCCTACACCTCATAGCCGGACTGCCTAGGCAATCGAGCCAACCCCAAATGAGGGATGCGAAGGTTTGTACAAAAGGAGCCTTTTCGCCAGACCCCCGGAGTACCCCAACACGAATTCCCTCCAACGGGATGGGACCATACCGGCGACATGGTTCCCGGCCAATTCACTGTTTCTTACCGACTGTTACCTCTTTCCGGCCGCACTCTTGTCAGCAAGATGCCGCAAGGGCCGTCTGGCAAGAGCCCAGATCCGCCATCTGCAGCTTCAAAACGGCACCGACCATCAGCTTCCTGCGCTGCGGATAGAGCTGCAAATTCAACAACTTGATCGCAGCGGATCGGCGCCAGCCGCCGCGCCAGGCGGCGGCTGACCGGTCGCCGATTTGCGGCCGATTTAGCGTGGCTTAATTCGCCTGCCGGCGCAGGAAGGCCGGAATGTCGAGCTGGTCCTCTTCGCTGCGGTTATGCACAGGGGCCTGCCGGCCGTGCTGGTCCAGCCCCTGCGGCGCGGCACGTTTGGCATAGTCGGAGACCGGGTCCGGGCGCGATTCAGCGCGCGGCTGTGGGCGTCCGGCAAGCCGTTCGGCCGCGGGTTGCGCCGGCATCGGCGCGCCTGGTGCACTCGGTGCGGCGCGCGAGCTTGGCAGCGGTTCTTCTGCCTCCGGCTCGCGGCGGCCCAGACCGACCGCCGCCAACCGCTGCAGCAGGGTCATCCGGCGTTTCTCCGGGTGCTCCTCCGGCGTGAGTTCGCCGCGCCGCGCGCGAATCTCGTTCTGCGCCGGAACCGGCAGCTCATCGATCCGCGGCATCCGCAGCGCGCGCTGCGGCAGCCGTTCCGGCTGCGGTGGAATAAACGCCTCCGGCTCGTGCTGCTCCGGCCCGCTTGCAGGCGGATCGATAAACAAAGACGGCTTGGGACCGAGCGGACGGATGGTCACGTCTTGTCCCGCGCTCTGCGGCAGTAGCGCCGCGGCAACCGCGGCTTTGGCCGATTCGATCGAGGCGTTGACGGAAGCCGGCGCTGCGGCGGCGAGGGGCCGAGCCGCCTCCGTTCGTTCGATGCGTTCCGCCAGCCGCTCGTTGTCGGCACGCAGCCGCTGCGCGACCTCCGCGATCCGCGCCTCCGCCGCCGACACTGCCGGCCGCTGCGCCAAGGCATTGTCGATCCCGGTCGCGACCACCGACACGCGGATGATGCCGTCGAGGCTCTCGTCGAAGGTCGCGCCGACGATGATATTGGCATCCTGGTCGACCTCGCCGCGGATCCGCGTTGCCGCTTCGTCGACTTCGTAAAGAGTCAGGTCGCGGCCGCCGGTGATGGAGATGAGGAGGCCCTTGGCTCCCTTCATCGAGGCGTCGTCGATCAGCGGATTGGAGATCGCCGCCTCGGCGGCGGTCGACGCGCGCTTCTCGCCTTCGGCCTCGCCGGTGCCCATCATCGCCTTACCCATTTCGCGCATCACGGCGCGAACGTCGGCGAAGTCGAGGTTGATCAGGCCCTCCTTGACCATGAGATCGGTGATGCAGGCGACGCCGGAATAGAGCACCTGATCGGCCATGGCGAAGGCGTCGGCAAAAGTCGTCTTCTCGTTCGCCACGCGGAACAGGTTCTGATTGGGAATGATGAGCAGCGTGTCGACGCACTTCTGCAGTTCGACGATGCCGCTTTCGGCGACGCGCATGCGTCGCTGGCCTTCGAAATGGAACGGCTTGGTAACGACGCCGACGGTAAGAATGCCGATCTCCTGCGCCGCCTTGGCGATGATCGGCGCCGCCCCGGTGCCGGTGCCGCCGCCCATGCCCGCCGTGACGAACACCATATGCGCGCCGGACAGGTGATCGCGAATCTCGTCGATCACCTCTTCAGCGGCGGCGCGGCCGACGTCGGGCTGCGAACCGGCGCCGAGGCCTTCGGTCACCTGCGCGCCCATTTGGATGATGCGCTCGGCCTTCGACATGGTGAGCGCCTGCGCATCGGTATTTGCCACCACGAAATCGACGCCCTGCAGGCCGGCGGTGATCATGTTGTTGACGGCATTGCCGCCGGCGCCGCCGACACCGAACACGGTGATGCGCGGCTTGAGCTCACGGATGTCGGGGATTCTCAGATTGATAGTCATTTGCTTGCCTCTTCTTTCATGCGCGGGCGTCGACGACGCCCGACCCCGGCCGATCCGCCACCGGCCGTTGTGATGTCACGCGTAACTTCCCGGCTTCGAATCTGGGGGCCATCAGAAACTCTCGCGAAGCCATTGTCCGACGCGGGCGAAATAGCCGCCCGTGCCAGTCATCAGGTACCGCTTACCGCGTGTTTCGAAGTGCTCGAGATGCGCTGCTTGCGGGTAGACGAGGAGTCCGGTCGCCACGGCAAAGGCTGCGCCTTTGGCCGCGTCCGGCAGTCCGGCGATGCCCAGTGGCCGTCCGATCCGCACCGGGCGGCCGAGAATGCGGGCTGCAAGTTCTGGCAATCCGGTCAGCTGACTCGCTCCGCCGGTCAGGATCACGCGGCCGCGCGGCTCGGCAGCGAACGAGGAGGCCGCGAGCCGGTCGCGCACCATTTCCAGGATTTCCTCGACGCGCGGCTTGATGATGTGCACCAGCGCCGCCCGCGGCACGAATTGCGCCTGCTCGCGCTCCTCAGCGCTGATCGGCGGCACGGTGATCATGTCGCGTTCGTCCGATCCACCGACGAGCACACTGCCATAAAGCGTCTTGATTCGCTCGGCATCGGCGATGCTGGCGTTGAGCCCGCGCGCGATGTCCCGCGTGACGTTCAGTCCGCCGAGCGCGAATCCGTCCGAATGAATGAAGCGGCCGCCGACGAAGACCGCCATCGTCGTAGTGCCGGCGCCCATGTCGACAACCGCCGCGCCGAGATCGGCTTCGTCGTCGGCCAGCACCGACAGGCCGGCGACGTAAGGGCTCGCGACCATGGCCTCGACGGCGAGATGGCAACGCTCGACCGCAAGCATCAGATTGCGCGCCGCCGCGACATCGGTGGTCGCGACATGCATGTCGACCGCGAACCGCCTACCCAGCATGCCGCGCGGATCGCGGATGCCATTGCTGCCGTCGATCGAAAAGCCGATCGGCAGCGAATGCAGCACGGCGCGGCCCTCCCGCATCGAATGCCGGTTGCCGGCGGCCAGCACGCGCGCGATATCGCCCTCGGAGACGGCGGTGCCGGCGATGTCGATCTCGGCGGCGAACGATTCGCTGGCGAGCCGTCCGGTCGATATCGACAGCACGACCGACTCGATCTCGACCGCTGCGGTGCGCTCGGCGCCATCCACCGCCTGGCGAATGGCTTCCTCGGCCTGCGCCAGATTGACCACTCCGCCGGCCTTGGTGCCGCGGGCGCCGGCGTGGCCGAAGCCGACCACTTCGATCGCGTGGCTCCTTCGGGTCAGGACCTGCTGCGGGGCATGCGGCCGCAGCCGCGCAATCAGGCAAGCCACCTTGCTCGATCCGATATCGAGCGCGGCAATAAGAGCGCTGCGCCGCGGCGAGATCGGTTTCAGCTTCGGGGTGAGGCCGTAATGCAGGGCGCTCATGCGTCGCCCGCCTTTTTCTTCTTCTTGTCCTTGAGCGCGTCGTCGCGGACCTGCGCCGCAGCGTCCGACAGCCTCACGGTAACGCGGTCGGGC
>Ga0208455_1000199_pt1 | contig 36742 bp, 43 predicted proteins | sample June2015DPH_4_50_FD_184690 | JGI IMG/M metagenome (GOLD analysis project Ga0208455, IMG submission 184690) | Peatland microbial communities from SPRUCE experiment site at the Marcell Experimental Forest, Minnesota, USA - June2015DPH_4_40... | ecosystem: Environmental > Terrestrial > Soil >... | reverse complement strand
GACCTCATCATGCGATCAAGTCCTCAGCGATGTCCGTACTGCCGATCCTGGATCAGCGAGGAAAAGCAGCGTGAGTAAATCTGCCAAAGTAGTGTTAGCGTCAATGCGGCGGAGCCTGGATCGGCGCGCAGGTCATTCAGCCCGAGAGAAGGCAATCTTGCGTGCGCGCCGAGGCGGAGAGCTCGTGGACCAAGAGAGGGCCGGGAGGCGCGCGCCGAGTTTCCTCGCGGCGAGCATCCGCAAGATCTCGTCCCGAGCGGTTGAAGCGGGTTATTCGCCGCCGCCGGTGACGTTCTCTTCCAGTGAGTCGGGGTGCTGCAGCCGGGTGAACTCGATGGCGAAGCCATCGTCGATGTGACGCACCACGCGGCCCTGCACCTTGCCAAGCGTGACCAGCGAACCGATCGGCGGCCGCTGGTCGCTCATGATGCCGGCGCCGGATTGCGAGACGTCGATGATCCGGCAACTGAGATTGAGGCCATTCGGCAGGATCAGACGCCCGATGGGATTGCGCGGCACGAAACGGCCGTGGCGACGATCTTCCGGAGAGTCGAGAATGTGGCGATTGGCCAGCCAGGTCAGCTGCGCGGCGAGCTTGTCGCGCTTGCGCGTCGTTGCCGAGATCGTCATGGCGAAGCCGTTCTGAAAGACCCGCGCGACATTGCCTTCGAGCCGACCCAGATGATCGACATAAGCGATGACGCGATCGCCCGGCTGGCCGCTGACCGGCGCAAACAGCGCCATGCCTCCGGGCGACATGTTCACGACCTGGCAGGGGAACTCGCGGCGATCCGGCAGCATATAGCGGCCGAGCAGGTCGACGCGGACACGTTGAAAGCGGCGGCGCTCTTCACTGAGCGTCCGTAATATCGGTTTTGGTTCGGCTAGTGCTATGCCCATTTGCCTGCCGCCGTGCGCGCAAGCAGCCTAGGCTGGGCGATGTTAACGCCCCGTTAACCGCCCTTAACGTGGAGCCCTAATCAGTTCGTTCCCACGCAATATCCGGCTCGCTTTCCCCATTTCGCGGTGCAGATCGTCCGCCTTCGTAAACGAGCAGGCCGCGGCGGCTTCGCGGCGCCATAAAGCGCGGCAGCAGGCGCTTCTCGAGCGCAGCCCCTACGTGCCGACGGCCGCCGAGATTGAGAGCGCCGATCGGGCTTAGGCCCAGCCAATGCGGGACTTTGAGCGGCGCCAGCACGCCAATGGCGCGTGCGAACTTTGGGCGCCGTGTGCCGACCGGCAGCAACAAAAGCTCGAGGTCGATCGGTTCACCGATCCTGTTCTGCGCCGTCACCGCCGCAACCGTGCCGATGCATTCGTCAGCAAGGATCGCAAGCAGGTCGGCCACGGTGGGCCGGCTTGCCGTGGCCCAGAGGCCAAGAAAGGATTCCCCCTTGAGCTCGCGGCCGAACAGCGCGCAGACCCGCGTGCCGGCGAGGCGAACCGGATGACCGGTACTGCGATCGAGCGCAAGGATGAAGGCGTCGCTGAGCGCGCTGCGAATGGCGCCGGGCTCGATGTCGGCGCGCTCGGGCGCCGGACGCGCCCCGCGCTTCTCCTGCCAATAGGCATAAAGCTCCCGGCTCGCGGCGTGCTTCATGAAGAGCTGCTCCCGTACTGGCGCCCGCCGTTCACCCTGTCCCCGATTGGGACAGCGATCGCGGCGTTTGGCCGTCCGGGAAGCTCGGAGCAGGGCTTGTGCCGTGCGCGGCTTTGGCGCCGGCGCGTGCGCGGCAACGCTCAATTAATACTAACGAAACGTTGATGTTGGCGCGGCAGACGCGGCCGCATAGGGTAGCGGTCAGCAACGTCACGCGCTGCCGACGCTTCTCGGCGACATTGATCTAAGGGAGGCGAGGGGATGTGACCGGCGCCGGACGGCCCCGCTGAAGCGGGTGCTCATGCGATCGCGAGATCGCCGGCGTCGCGTGCGGAACCAAGCTGCAAAAGGGAGGGCTCTTGCCCTCCCTTTTGTTTTTCCCGTGCGCTCGCGCTCGCCCATGACGGCTTGCCGTCGCAGCCATGGCGGCCTATCTCGGCGGGACCCTAGGTGCATCCCGGTGATTCAGCGTTCAGAGCCGATGTTCAATATACCGCCGGTCGTTATCGCGACGGTGGTGGTGCTGGTCCTCGTCCATGCGCTGCGCATGCTGGTGTTGAGCGACGCCGTGGATCTGCGGTTCTTGCTGACCTTCGCGTTTATTCCGGCGCGCTACGACACCGATCTCGTGCTCGGCGGCTCTTTCCCCGGGGGCTTGGGCGCGGATCTGTGGACCTTTTTTACTTACGCTTTTCTCCACGCCGATCTCCTCCATATCGGCCTTAATCTGGCTTGGCTGTTGCCCTTTGGTACCGCGCTGGCGCGCCGTTTCGGTACGTGGCGCTACGTGGCCTTCATGCTGGTGGTGGCGGCTGCCGGCGCGTTCGCGCATCTTGTCAGCCATCCGGGAGCGATGGTTCCGATGATCGGCGCCTCGGCGGCGATTTCCGGCGCCATGGCAGCGGCACTGCGTTTTGTGTTCCAGCGCGGCGGCCCGCTAGGGTTGTGGCGGCTGGATAGCCCGGGCGACAGCTACCGCGTGCCCGCCGCGCCGCTGCTTGCGACGCTCCGCGACCCGCGCTTTCTTATTTTTCTCGGCGTCTGGATCGGGCTGAATGCGCTCTTCGGCCTGGGCTCGACTTCGATGGTGGGGGACGGGCAGGAAATCGCCTGGCAGGCGCATATCGGCGGATTTGTCGCCGGCCTTTTGCTGTTCACCGCGTTCGACCCGGTCATGCCGCGGCGGGAATTGGATACCAGGCCAAACGGGTAATGGCGTTCTCAATCAGATCATGCGACGGCCGCATTCTCGTGCTATACACTAAAGAGAGTCAGCGCCGGTTTTTATGGGCGACTAAGCGAAGACTCGATGCTGCGCCGCAATAAGGTGCAGGCAGACGAGGACGGATCCCGCCCGCGTGGAGCGGCCCGCCGATGAAGGTTCTCGTCCGTCGGAACTCGGCGCCACCTATAACATAAACTCAGACAGGCGCGGCCCATGCGTGCGGGTCGTGTTGTTGTGAAGCAAGGGAGGCTACCGATGACCGTCAGCGTTATTGTCGCGAACAAGGGCCGCGAGGTCGTCAGCATCGAACCGAACGCCAGCCTTGCCGAAGCGGTACGGCTTCTCGCCGAGAAGCGTATCGGCGCCGCGGTCATCCTCGGCGCTGACCGCCGCCTCGCCGGCATCATCTCCGAACGCGATATCGTGCGCGTGCTTGCCGAGCGTGGCGCTGCCGTGCTCGACGAACCGGTGAGCCGGACGATGACGCGTAAGGTCGAGAGCTGCAACGAGAGCGAGACGGTGTCGCAAATCATGCAGCGCATGACAGAAGGCAAGTTCCGCCACATGCCGGTCGTCGACCAAGGTCAGGTTGTTGGCGTCGTCTCGATCGGCGACATTGTCAAGTACCGGCTGCGTGAGATGGAACGCGAGTCGACGGCGATGCGCGACTACATCATGACGGCGTAGCATTTTCGCCGCCGCAGGGCGGCGTGGCGATTGCGCTGCAGATTCCACGGGCTGGTAGATCGCGCTATCATGGCCGCTCACGCGTGCGATGCGGAGGCGGTCATGCGCGGCCTTGCAATTGTTCTCACGGTGGCGGCCATCGGCGCTGCCGCACCCACTGCCTCGGCAGAAGTAAAAATCAGGCTCGCGCAAACGTCGGCGGCGACCACCTGCATGATGACCTGCAATGCCCAGGCAGCGAGTTGTCAAACCGCCTGCGTCGTTCCGGGCACGCCGCCTGCGGCCGCCGCGACCACCACCAGCAACGCCACGGCGAGCACGATATGCTTATTGAATTGCAGCACCGCCCAGCTCACGTGCCAGACGAGTTGTGCCCGGCAATCGCCTTCCCAGTAACGATTTTCCACCGCTCTATCGTCGGGCGTTCAACCCAGCGCGGCCATCGTGTCGGCAATCGGCTCCAGGGCCTTTTCCGTCGCCGTCTTGCCCGCCGCGATCGCGTCCGCGGCGCGATGGAAATCGAGCCAGCCGATATGCCCGATCTGCGGCGTGATGTGCACGTCCGGGGGGTCGCCGGCGAGCCGCATGCGGGTCAGCCGATCCTGCATGATATTGAATGCTTCGATCATCACCGTGGAAAAACCCGGCCGCGCGTCGCTGGTGAACATTTGGCGCTTGAGCGTGCGTTCGGTGCCGAACATGCCGCGCAAGCCCAACAATCCATTGTGCGGCGCCCCCTGCGGCGGTTCCGGCGTTTCATCGTCCGCGTCCGAGCCGTGGCTCGCGATCGTGGCGCCGCGGGCGAAGCGATCGGCGTCGAGATTGACCGCGATGACGACGCGCGCACCGAACGCGCGCGCTGCGCTGACCGGTACCGGATTGACCAGTGCGCCATCGACCAGCCAGCGCCCGCCAAGGCGTACCGGCGGAAAGATCCCAGGCAAGGCATAAGAAGCCCGCATCGCCAGCGACAACGCACCTCGCGTGAGCCAGATTTCGTGACCGGTCCCGACCTCGGTCGCAATCGCCGCGAACCGTAGCGGCAGGTCCTCGATCGAAGTCGCGCCGACAGCTTCAACGAGCCGTCGTGCCAGTCGTCCGCCGCCGATGAGGCCCGAACCGCCGATTCTCACGTCGAGATAGCCGATGATGCGGCGAACCGTGAGGGAGCGTGCCCAGGCCTCCAGCTCCTCAAGTTGGTTGTTGGCGTAGCAACCGCCGACCAGGGCGCCGATCGAGGTACCCACGATGATGTCGGGCCTGATCCCGTGTTCGATGAGGGCGTGAATAACGCCGATATGGGCAAAACCGCGCGCCGCGCCACTGCCGAGAACAAGCCCGACCGAAGGCCGGGCGCCTTTTCCCCGAATGGGCTTGGGTCCAACGTCGACGATCGTCACTGCATCCTCGTTTCTCGCGGCGCGAGCAAAGTTTGCAAGCGAACATGATCCACCGCGAAGGGTAACAAACCGTTAGCTCTATTATGTTTAGGCGACCCCTCCACCGCAGCGGTCCGATCGCGTGCGCGGCGTTGCCGCGGCATGAAATTGCCGTGATTGAGCACGAAAAACCCGCCATGCCAGGGCGGGGCTTCAGCGGGATCGGGCGCTCTGCCGTGGTGGCGGCAGCATGGCTATTCATTGTTGCCGCGCCGGTCCAAGCCCTGGCCCAGGCGCGCAATCTGATCTCACCACAACTGACGGTTCCCGTCCCACTGACGCCCGGCACAGGCTCGCCGGGCGCCACGCTCGTCCCTATGGAGCCAACTCAGCCTTCGCCCGCGTCGCCGCTCGCGCAAGCTGTGCCCATGGTGCCGGCCGGACAGGTGGCGCTAGCGGTCTCTGCCCGGTACGGCCGCGACGCGCCGGCGATCAGCGGCGGCCTGATCTGGCGCGTCTATGCGGCGAAGCCGGACGCCACCGGGATTTTCCGCTTGATCAAGGAAGACCGGGCGGCGGCGCCGACCTTCATGCTGCCGCCGGGCAACTACGTCGTCCATGCCGACCTCGGACTCGCCAGCGCGGCGAAGGCCGTGCAATTGCGCGCCGAAACCGTCCGCGAAATTTTCGAGATTCCCGCCGGCGGCATTCGGCTCGAGGGCCGGGTCGGCGATGTCCGCATCCCCACCGGGCAGATATCGTTCGACATCTTCACCGGCAGCCAGTTCGACACCACCGAACGCCGACCGATCGTGCAGAACGTGGTGACCGGCGACGTCGTGCTGCTTCCCGAAGGCACCTATTACATCGTGTCGAATTACGGCGACGGCAATTCGGTGGTGCGTTCGGACGTCCACGTCCAAGCCGCGAAGCTTACCGATATCGTCGTCACCCATCGCGCCGCGGTCATTACGCTCAAGCTGGTGAACGAGGCCGGCGGTGAGGCGCTCGCCAACACGCAATGGACGGTGCTTACCCCGGGCGGCGACGTCATCAAGGAATCGATCGGCGCATTCCCGCGCGTGGTGCTCGCCGAGGGCGACTACCACGTCATCGCCCGCAACGAAGCCAAGACCTATCAGCGCGACTTCAAGGTCATCACCGGCGTCGACGGCGAGGTCGAGGTGCTGGCGCGCTGAGCGGGAGTTCGCGGCTCACGCCGCCTTTCGCATCCGCGCAACATCCGGCGGCACCGCTTCCTGCGCCAGCGCGGCAAGCGCGGTGTCGAGCGGCATGACCTGCTGGCCCTCCTTGCCGAGGCGGCGGATCGAGACGGTTCGCTCGGCGGCTTCCTTCTTGCCGACGACGAGCAGGGCAGGGACCTTGGCCAGGGAATGTTCGCGGACCTTGTAGTTGATCTTCTCGTTGCGCAGGTCGCCTTCGACGCGCAGGCCTAACCGCTGCGCCACCGCGATGACTTCGCGCGCATAGCCGTCGGCGTCCGAGGTGATGGTGGCGACCACCGCCTGCAGCGGCGACAGCCACAGCGGCAGGTGCCCGGCATAATGCTCGATCATGATGCCGGTGAACCGCTCGAGCGAGCCGAACATCGCGCGATGCAGCATCACCGGCGTCACCTTGTTCGAGTGCTCGTCGATATAAAATGCGCCGAGCCGGCCCGGCATGTTGAGATCGACTTGCACGGTGCCGCACTGCCAGTCGCGGCCGATGGCGTCGCGCAACACGTATTCGAGCTTGGGGCCGTAGAAGGCGCCTTCGCCCTTGTTCAGCGTCCACGGCCGGCCCGACGCTTCGAGCGCCTGCATCAAGGCGGCTTCGGCCTTGTCCCAGACCGCGTCGTCGCCGATGCGCTTGTCCGGCCGGTCGGAGAATTTGATGCGCACGTCGTCGAAGCCGAAATCGGCGTAGATCGACAGGATCAGATCGTTGACCGCAAGCACCTCCTGCGCGATCTGCTGCTCGGTGACGAAAATGTGCGCGTCGTCCTGGGTGAAGGCACGCACGCGAAGGAGCCCGTGCAGCGCGCCCGACGGCTCGTAACGGTGCACCTTGCCGAACTCGGCGATCTTGAACGGCAGATCGCGATACGATTTCAGGCCGTTCTTGAATATCTGGATGTGGCCGGGGCAGTTCATCGGCTTGATGACATAGGTGCGATCATCCTCCTCGGGCGGGTGCACCAGAAACATGACGTCGCGGAACGTCGCCATGTGGCCGGAGGCCACCCACAGCGAGGAATCGATGAGCTGCGGCGCGTTGACCTCGGCATAGCCGGTCTCGGCCTGCCGCCGCCGGATGTAACTCTCCAGCGTCTGGAACAGCGTCCAGCCCTTCGGATGCCAGAACACCGAGCCCGGCGCCTCTTCCTGGAAATGAAACAGATCCATTTCGCGGCCAATTTTTCGATGGTCGCGTTTTTCCGCCTCCTCGATCTGCTTCAGATAGGCGTCGAGCTGTTCCCCTTTGGCAAAAGCCGTGCCGTAGATGCGCGACAGCATCTCGCGGCTCGAATCGCCGCGCCAATAGGCGCCGGCCACCTTCATCAGCTTGAACGCGTTGCCGACCTTGCCGGTCGAGGTCATATGCGGCCCGCGGCACAGATCGAACCAGTCGCCCTGTTTGTAGATCTTGATCTCCTGATCTTCCGGGATGGCGTCGATCAGCTCGACCTTGAACAGCTCGCCCTTGTCGCGGAAGATTTTCTTCGCCTGCTCGCGCGGCCACACCTCCTTGGTGAAGGGTTTGTCGCGGGCGACGATCTCGCGCATCTTTTGCTCGATGGCGTCGAAGTCTTCCGGCGTGAACGGCTGGTTGCGGAAGAAATCGTAATAGAAGCCGTTGTCGATCACCGGGCCGATGGTGACCTGGGTGCCCGGCCACAGCGTCTGCACGGCTTCCGCCAGCACGTGCGCGGCGTCGTGGCGAATGAGTTCGAGCGCGCGCGGGTCGTCGCGGGTGAGGAACTCGATCTTGGCGTCGTGCGCGATCGCATCGGCGAGGTCGGCAAGCTTGCCGTCGACCGCCATGGCGACCGTGCGCTTGGCGAGCGACGGCGAAATGCCCTTGGCGATGTCGAGGCCGGAGGTGTTTTGCGGGTACTCCCGACGCGCGCCGTCGGGAAAAGTCACAGCGACCATTTCTTGCTCCTGTTGCTCACTCCTGCGAACGAGCGCAGGTAAGCGGTGTTAATGGTCCAGTCTCTCTGTCACTCGCCGGTCGCGTCAGATTCGGCAAGTACGCGCAGCGGCGCCGCCGCATTGGTGCCGCGCCAGCGCGCGTAGCGCCACGGCATATACCAGCGCGAATTTGCCGGCAATGCGTCAGGCACGAAATCGAGGCCGTGCGTGCCCCAGGGCTGGCAGCGAAGGAGGCGTGCCAGCGTCATCCAGCCGCCGGCCCACAAACCGAAACGCTCGATCGCCTGGTCGGCATAGTCCGAGCAGGTCGGCAGATGCCTGCAATGAAACCCGACCAGCGGTGACAGCGTGTAGCGATACGCCTTGATCAACCCCCGGCCGGCGAGGCGAGGGGCACGGCGGCAGAAGTCGGCGGCGGCCGGCAACTTATTCCGCCGCCGCCTTGGCGGCGCGCTTGGCCTCGATCTGGCCGATGGCGTCGACCACGGCGTCGAAGGTCAACAGCGTCGAGGCGTGGCGCGCCTTATAGTCGCGCACTGGCTCGAGCACCGCGATATCGGCCCATTTGCCTTCATGCGGCGGCTCGCCGTTTTCCTTGAGCATTTTGCGCACGGTTTCGCGCAGCGCCCGCAGTTCGTCGGCGCTGGAGCCGATGACGTTGCGCGCCATGATCGAGGACGAGGCCTGGCCGAGCGCGCAGGCCTTCACCTCGTGGGCGAAGTCCGTCACTTTGTCGCCCTCCATCTTCAGATCGACGGTGACCGTCGAGCCGCACAGCCGCGAAACCGCCTTGGCCGTCGCGTCCGGGTCGGCCAGCCGTCCGATCCGCGGAATCGTTCCCGCCAGCTCGATGATGCGGCGATTGTAGACCTCGTTGATCATGGTAGATGCGCGGTTCGGATTTGCTGTGTTGCCTGACCGATAAACTATATAGGTATGGCCCGGCTGCGGCGAGAGTCCCGGCCGACCGAGCCATACCGAACCATGCAGCAAACTGAAGCGTCGCTATGCCAGACAAAACCCCCTTCGCACCACCGGGCACGGTCGCCGACCTCGAAGAAGGCGCCGCGCTGACGCCAAAATTCGGCGCCGACGGCCTCGTCACCTGCGTGGCGACCGACGCCGCCTCCGGCGACGTGCTGATGGTCGCGCACATGAATGCCGAGGCGCTGGCCAAAACCATCGCCACCGGGCAGGCCTGGTATTACAGCCGCTCGCGCGGCGCGCTGTGGCAGAAGGGCCAGACCTCCGGACACACCCAGCACGTCGTCGAGATGCACATCGATTGCGACCAGGACGCGGTGTGGATCAAAGTCGAGCAGACCGGCGGCGCCTGCCACACCGGCCACCGCTCCTGTTTTTATCGCGCCGTGCCGCTCGGCAAGGCCGGTGCGGTCACGCTCGAATTCCGCGACGAGCGCGTGTTCGATCCGAAAGCGGTGTACGGCGGCAATGGCTGAAGATCGCGCGGGACGCTGAAATGAAACCCGCGAGACGAAGGCGTCATTGCGATCCTGAGCCCTAGAGCGCAATCGCTTCAGATTGAAGCGATTGGCGCTCTAATTTTCTTGGTGGAGCATGATCTTTTCGGAAAACCGGCCTCCACTTTTCCGGATCATGCTCTAGCCGCTAGCTCATGGGCCATGCCCGCGGCATTGCGCTATGCGGGCAAAGCCGCGATACTGGATATCAGTGCTGAAACGCCACGCGGATTTGGGTGCCGTGGAGCAGCGGATTGACCAAGTTGCCGGCCGGCCCGCGTTGCGCGATTGCAACGTGCTCATGATCTATCCGCGCTTTCAGGCGAATAATTTCTGGAATTATGCGGAAACCTGCAAGCTGATCGGCGCCAAGTGTCCGACAGCTCCGCTCGGATTGATCACCGTTGCCGCCATGCTGCCGGCGAACTGGAATGTGCGCCTCGTCAATCGCAACAGCGAAGACGTCCGCGACGAGGATTTCGCCTGGGCCGACATGGTCATGACCGGCGGCATGTTCAATCAGCAGCTCGATGCGCTCCGGCTGATCGCGCTGGCGCATCAGCACGGCAAGCCGGCGGTCGTCGGCGGGCCCGATGCAACGTCGAGCCCGCATGTCTATGAGGCCGCCGACTTTCGGGTGCTGGGCGAGGTTGAAGATGTCATCGCTCGCTTCATCGCGGCCTGGAATGCCGACGAGCGGGGCGGCTGCTTCACCGCCGAAAAGTTCCAGATCGACGTCAGCACGACGCCGGCGCCCCGGTTCGATCTCTTGAAGTTCGACCAATACATGTACATTGGCTTGCAATATTCGCGCGGCTGCCCGTTCACGTGCGAGTTTTGCGATATCATTGAACTGTACGGCCGCGTGCCGCGCACGAAGACTCCGCCGCAGATGCTCGCGGAGCTGCAGCGGCTCTATGATCTCGGCTATCGCGGCCATGTTGACTTCGTCGACGACAACCTCATCGGCAACCGGAAATCGCTCCGGATTTTCCTGCCGGAGCTGATCGCTTGGCAGGAGGCGCACGACTACCCGTTTGAGTTCTCCACCGAAGCATCAATCAATCTTGCCGACGATCACGATCTGCTGCAGCTTATGCGCAAGGCGAACTTCTTCGCCCTATTCGTCGGCATAGAAAGTCCTGATCCCGAGACCCTGGTGCACACTAGAAAGAAACAGAACACGAGACGTAACCTTGCAGAGAGCGTCCACAGACTTTACAGCGCCGGAATGTGCGTCACCGCCGGGTTCATTGTCGGCTTCGACACCGAGAAGGTTTCGGTCGCCGACGCCATGGTGGATTTGATCGAAGAAGCAGCCATCCCGGCGGCGATGGTCGGCTTATTGTGGGCGTTGCCGAACACCCAGCTCACACGGCGTCTTGAAAAAGAGGGGCGGTTGCACGCCGATTACGATCGCTGGACCGACGAGTCCGGCGATCAATGCGCGCTCAGTCTTAACTTCGACAGCCTGCGGCCGGAGCGCGATATCCTGCTCGACTATCGCCGGATTCTGGAGCGCGTTTACGAGCCTGCGGCATATGCCCGCCGCCTCGCGCGCCTGGCTTCTAAGCTCGACTGTTTCGGCCGGGCAGCGGCGCTGGCCGAAGGCAACAGGCAGCGCGACGTGCCCATGCTTGAACTCGTCTCCAGCATTTTCCGCCGGTTACCGGAGGCGCGCGACGAATTCTGGAACGTGCTCCGGGACTGCCGCCAGAGCAACCCAGCCGCCGTTAGATTTATTGTCGGTTTGATGGCCCTCTACGTCCATCTTGGTCCGTTTTCGCGTTTTGTCATCGCGGAAATCGATCGCCGCATTGGGGAGATCGACCAGACCGCGCGGCCGGTGGCCGTCGGCAGGGCGGATCTCACCGCCACGTTGACGTAGGCGTCTTCGCCAAAGCGTGGCGGGCAATCGCTTGATGCGACTCCCAAATGGCACGCTCGCCATTCTCGCCCCGGGTCGGCCGATAAAATGTTACATGCCGGCGCGCGCAAGCAATCGCTTGGCGCGCGCAAGATGCGGCCGGTCGACCATGACGCCGCCGATGCCGACGACGCCGGCATCAGGGTTTGCGGCAAACGCATCGACGATCGCTTGCGCCTGGGCGAGGGCTTCCGGCGTCGGCGTGAACAGCTCGTTGATGATTGGTACCTGCGCCGGGTGAATGGCGAGCTTCCCCGCAAAGCCGTCGCGGCGCGCCTCTTCGCATTCGCGGCGAAAACCGTCGTTGTCGCGGAAGTCGATGTAGACGGTGTCGAGCGCCGGCACTTCGGCGGCAGCGGCGCCGGCGAGGCACAGGGACCGCGCTAACCGATAGGGATCGAGAAAGCGACCTTGCGCGTCGCGGTTACGCTCGGCGCCGATGTCGGCGGAAAGATCTTCGGCGCCCCAGGTCAAAGCGCTGAGCCGGGCGCTGGCGCCGCGATAGGTGCCGGCAAGGAACAAGGCGGCCGCGGTTTCGGTAGCAAGCGCGATGATCTTGACATGGCCGTCGGGTAGCCCGCTCAGCGCCTCGCGCACGGCGAGCTTGGCATCGGCGTGAACGACCGCGGCGCCGCCTTCCGCCTTCGGCAGCATGATGGCGTCGGGTTTTTCCGGCACCACGGCATCGAGATCGGCGTCGGTGAGGCCGGTCTGCAGCCCATTCACGCGCACGACGAGATGCGGGCGCGCGGCCGTCGCCATGGCCTCCTTGAGGAAGGCCGCCGCGCTTTGCCGCGCCCGCGCCTTGCCGTCGAGCGCGATCGAATCCTCGAGGTCGACGATCAAGGCGTCCGCGCCGCTCGCCATCGCCTTGTCGAGCTTTTTCGCGCTGTCGGCGGGGACGAAGAGGAGCGAGCGCATCGGGAAAGGGAGCATCACTTCGGCCGCATGCGCATGAAAGCCTGCCGGCGGCATTCGGCGACCAGCTTGTTGTCGTGATTGTAGGCGCGATGGTGAAACTCGACGATGCCGGCGCCGGGCCGCGATTTCGATTCCCGCTTGCCGATGACCTCGGTCGTAGCGTGCACGGTATCGCCCTCGAACAGCGGATGCGGAAATTTCACTTCGCTCATGCCGAGATTGGCGATCGTAGTGCCGACGGTGAGATCGCTGACCGACATGCCGATCATCAGGCCGAGCGTGAACAGCGAGTTCATCAACGGCTGGCCCCATTCGGTCTCCTGCTCGCAGAAATGCCGGTCGATATGGAGCGGTTGCGGGTTGAGCGTCATGTTGGAAAACAGCATGTTGTCCATCTGCGTGACGGTGCGCGTATAGCGGTGCTCGACGACTTCGCCGGGGACGAAATCCTCGAAATAAAGCCCGCCGCGCTTGTGCCGTATGGCCGTGTTCTGTGTCATTGCCACCTCCTGCCGTTAAGGCCCCGTTTACCACAACTGTTAATCATTCCTAGCGCCCGGAACGGCCCGGCGCAGCGGAAGCCAAGGTTGTGATGACACCCATGGAATTCCGACGACTTGGCATCGCCGGCACCCGGCGCAAGACCGCCGCGGTTACCAACATTTATGGTGAACGCTTTGTTAAGTCCGCGCCTTTACCATCGCAATCGGCTTTTCTCTTTCCTGGCGTGAGCGAACCATGATCGTCCGCCATTTTCTCGACTATGTCCGCATCGCGCCGGCCGGTCAGCGCGCCGAGGCGACCGGGGCGCTGGCCCGCAGCTACCTCTATTCGGATCTGGCGCCCGACGATCTCGCCGCGGCCGAGGGCGCGATGCTGATGCTGCTCGACGACCCTTCGCCGCTGGTGCGGCGGGCGCTGGCTGATGTGCTGGCGGCAAGCCCGAGCGCGCCGCCGGCCATCGTCTTGGCGCTGGCCGCCGACCAGCCGCAGATCGCCGCACCGGTGCTGGCGCTGTCGCCGCTTTTCGTCGATGCCGATCTGGTCGATGCGGTCGCGACCGGCGGCGGCGTCGTGCAAGCCGCAATCGCCAGCCGCGCCGGCTTGCCGTGTTCGGTCGCCGCCGCCATCGCCGAAGTCGGCACGGCGGAATCGTGTCTGCTGCTGGCGGAGAATAGCGATGCCGACATTGCGCCGATCTCGGCCGATCGGCTGGTCGAGCGCTTCGGCCACCTGGCGGCGATCCGCGAAGCGTTGCTGGCGCGCGACGACCTTGCGGCGGCCACGCGGCTGACGCTGGTCGCCAAGCTGTCGGAGACGCTGGCCGGCTTCGTCACCGAGCGCCGCTGGCTGGATGCCGATCGCGCGCAGCGCATCGCGCGCGAGGCTTGCGAGAAGGCGACCGTGGTCGTCGCCGCGGATACGCCGACGACGCAGATGCGCGCGCTCATCCGTCACTTGCGCGTCTCCGCGCAACTCACCGCCGGCCTCATTTTGCGGGCGCTGTTGTCCGGCAATGTCGCATTGTTCGAGGAGGCCTTGGCGGAGCTGACCGACATGCCGGTCGAACGCGTCTGCAGCCTCGTTCACGACCGCGGCAATGCGGCTCTGCGGGCGATGTTCGACCGCGCCGGGCTGCCGCACTCGACCTATCCGGCCTTCAAGGAGGCGATCGAGGCGATGCGCGAGGGCGGCTTCATCAGCGAACCAGGCGGCGCCGCCCGCCTCAAGCGGCGCATGATCGAGCGCGTCCTGACCCGCTGCGCGAACGAAGCGCTGGGCGAGGTGGCGCCGCTGCTCACCTTGTTGCGCCGCTTCGCTACCGAGGCTGCCCGCGATGAAGCGCGGTTGTTCTGCGACGAGTTGGCGGCGGCAACTTTCGAAGACGAGCAGCGCTCCGCGGCAGCGTAACTCAATTTCCGTTTGTTCCCGCGCTCCTCAATATCCGAATTGCTCGCGCAGGATGCGTTCGTCGAGGCTGTGGCCGGGATCGAACAGCATGTGCGCGGAAGCGCTGTGGTCCATGCCGATCTCGACGGAGCGGACCGAGCGCACTTCGTCGTGGTCGGCGACGGCAGCGACCGGACGCTTGCCCGCTTCGAGTACCTCGATGGTCACACGGGCGCGGTCCGGCAGCAGCGCGCCGCGCCAGCGCCGCGGCCGGAACGGGCTGATCGGCGTTAGCGCCAGGAGCGGCGCGCCGATCGGAATGATCGGCCCCTGCACCGAAAGATTGTAAGCGGTCGAGCCCGCCGGCGTCGACAACAGGATGCCGTCGGCGATGAGCTCGGCGAGGCGTTCCTTGCCGTCGACCAGGACGCGCAGCCGCGCCGCCTGGTAGATCTCGCGGAAGAGTGAGACCTCGTTGACGGCGCGGTGTTGATGCACGCGTCCTTTGGCGTCGCGCGCGCGCATCAGCAGCGGGTGGATCAAGGTGATTTGCGCGGCGGCGAGCCGTTCGATCAAATTCCGTTCGGAGAACTCGTTCATGAGAAAGCCGACCGTGCCGCGATGCATGCCGTAGATCGGCTTGCCGGAATTCATGAACCGATGCAGGGTCGTCAGCATCAGGCCGTCGCCGCCGAGCGCGACGATGACGTCGGCCTTCTCCGGGGCCGCGTCGCCGTAGCGGCGAACGAGCTGGCGCAGCGCCTTCTGCGCCGCCGGTGTGTCGCTGGCGACAAAGGCGATGTGCTTGAAACGGGACTTGGTGCGGCGCTGAGGCATGGCGGGGTAGGGGCTCTCGGCCTCGCCGGATCGGCGGCGCAGGGGACCGGCGGCGCGGCGCCGCGGGAGATGAAGATGGAACGCGCGGTTTTCGTCTATACGACTTATCCCTCCATTGTCGAGGCGGAGCAGGCGGGGCGTGCGCTGGTGGAACGGCGGCTATGCGCCTGCGTCAACATCCTGCCGGGAATGGTCTCGTATTATTGGTGGCAGGGCACGATCGAGCGCGGCGACGAAGTGGTGATGATCATCAAAACCCGCGCCGGCCTCGCCGAGGCGGTGCGCGCCGCGGTGCGGCAGATGCACTCCTATACCACGCCGGCTATTCTGGTGATTCCGATCGAGAGCGTCGACCCCGACTACCACGCCTGGATCGTCGGCGAGACGCAGGCAGCAGGATAGCGCTAATACGTCGCCGTGCCGTCGATCACGTCCTTGAGCATTCTGTACGCGCGGCAGTCGGTGCCACAGATCAAACGCACCTTTTCGAGATCGTCCTTGGCCTTGAGCACATTGCCCTGTTCGGCGTGCCACATGCCGTAATAGGACCAAGTCACCGCGTGGTTGGGATCGGCGGCAAGCGCCCTTTCGTACCAAGCCTTGGCATCGTCGTAACGGCCGAGCTTGCGGCTGGCATAGCCGATCAGCGTCGCGACGTCGGCATTATCGTCGTAGCCGAGCGCCCGCAGCGCGGCGATGCCGGCGAGGTAATCGCCCTTGTCGTAAATGAGCGCGTAGGCGGCGTGGTAGCCGGCGAGAAAATCCTCCGCCGAGCTGCTCTTGTCTTTCTTCGGCTTTTTGCTCTGGTTGTCCTTTTTCGGCGGCGTTTGCTGATTGGTTTGCGGCGGCGGCGGCGTGGGATTGGGTTCGTCGGCGGCGGCGGCGATGTCCGGCGCAATAAGGACGGCCGAAAACAGCAAAGCGACTGCGAGCGCACGGGATGACGTCATGGCGGGGCTCTCCAGAGGTCAGCGTCCGCGATTCTACAACATTATGTCTGGTTTGGCGTGACGCTTCGGCATCATCGAGAAAATGTGATCCTATAAGTCCGGCTGCCATTCGACCGGCACGTGCTCGTAGCCGCTCGCGGTCTTGATGAGGTGGCCGCAGGCCGGGAACGGGAAGTGATAGCCGGTGACCAACATGCGGTCGGCGGCGGCGCGGTCGAACAGTTTTTTGCGGGTCGCGACCGCCGCGGCGCCGTCGATATCGAAAGCCGCCTGCCAATCGGGATGGCGCGCGAACACGGCGGGATGCTGCGCGGTATCACCGAGCACCAGCAGCGATTGATCGCCGGAATGGATCGAACACACGGTGTGGCCCGGCGTGTGGCCGGGTGCGGCCAGCGTCAAAATGCCGGGCGCGACCTCAGCTCCCGGCGTAAAGCGCGTAACGCGCCGCGCGATATCGGAAAATATCCGCCGCTGATTGCGGAAGGTGAGCTTTTGCTCCGCCGGCGCCGCGTTCATGTTGGCGTCGTCCATCCAGAACGTCCATTCCACCGCCGGCACCATGATCTCGGCATTGGGGAAGACGACATCGTTGTCCTTGTCCTTGATGCCGTTGATGTGGTCGGGATGGAAATGCGAGATGACGATGAGATCGACCGCCTTTGGATCGATGCCGGCGGCGGTGAGGTTCTCCCGCAACGCGCCGGCCGAGGGTGCGATCTGGCCGCCGGTGCCGGTGTCGATCAGCACGAGTCTTTTACCGGTATTGACGACCAGTGTGGTGAACGGCGTCGCTAATTTGTCGGCCGGCATGAAGGCGTCGGCGAGCGCACGCTCCACTTCAGCGAACGGGGCGTTACGAATGAATTTGGCGGTGATCGGCCGATACCAGATGCCGTCATAGAGCGCGGTCAGTTCGAAGGTCCCGATCCGGTAGCGATAGACTCCCGGCGTTTGCCGGCCGGCGGGCGGCGCTGCCGCGGCGGCCGGAGCGGCGCGCGCGGCGAGCACTGCCGCGGCCGAGCCGGCGAGAAGCGTGCGGCGGGTCAGCATCGGCATCGTTGTCCTGCTCTCGTCGGCCGCATCGCGCCCGCGCTCAATGTCCGCGAGTGTGACTTTCTCCCCCTCGATTGCAACGAGGGATGCAAGGGAGAATGCACCAATATTATCATATCATACGCGGGCATCAGGAGCCGGTCGGTGGGGAGCGGAACCCGGCCTCAGTGCTTGGGCAGGTGGATTACGAGGATAACGATCCACCTGCAATTGCAGCATTTCTACGCCTGGATACTCTCTGATGGGCCGGCCGGTAGCTCGGAGAGTCCCATGGCATCGCTTGAGCGGCAACCCCGGCGCCAGTTTGGCGTTGATGATCAACCTATCTGTCCGCAGTGCGGGAACGCGATGCACCTGACCGGACGCGCTCCACATCTGGATTATGGCGGGTACGGCGAACGTCAGACGTTCATGTGCTATGTCTGTAGATATGAGAGCCAGCGCAACGCCGACGCCGGCGGCAAACCGTGCAATTAGACCGCCGCCGCGCCATGGAGCGAGGCGCCAAGACCGGGATGGGTCACCATGCTTTTAGTTTTGATTCACGTGCTCATCATCTGCGTTGTCGGCGCGATCTTATTCTGGGTCATCGACAGGTTCGTGCGCGATGCGCGGCTCGGGAATTTGCTCAAGATTCTCGTGGTGCTGGTCTGTCTGGGGGCAATCCTGCAACGGGTGCTCCCATTTCTTGGCGTAGGATTTTAGTGAACAGCCCGGGCGCTCAGCCTAATCGCACATGGCAAAGCGCGGGCGCCGGACGACAGGCCGACGGCTATTCGTCGCGCCGCCAGACTTCGTAGCCGACTTCCTTGGCGATCGTTCCGTCGCGAATTTGGAAGTTATGCAGCAAACGCATTTTCACCTTGGTGCCGATGGGGAACGGGCAATTATCGACGCCGTCGGCCGAGATGCGAAATGTGGCCCACGTGTCATCGAACGCGCGGTCTGGCGCAAGGATGGCGTCGCCATAACAATTTTCATCTGCACCCGTAATGTTTAGTTTCTCGTGATTGTCGGCCATCCATTCCTCGTTTTCGGCGAGCACGAGGTAGCTTCGCTTGAGCCGGCGAAATTCTTCGCCTTCGGCGGATAAACTCGCCGCTGCTTTCAGCAATTCCGTGTATTCGGCCGCTTTCGCACGATATTGCTCTGCTGCTAACATGAAAAGAGCCTGATTGGCGCTTTTTTTGGCGCTTTTTGGTTCCAATTGTAAGCTGATTGTCAACTTACATAGGGACGAGCACGTCGATTAGCGAGGGGTGAGCGCCTGAATTTGAATCCACTCATCCTCGTTCAATCGGCGTCGCGCATTATTCCGAGACCACCGACACATCGACGATCATGCCGAGATAGTCACCGGGCCTGCCGACGAAACTCCCGGCGATGGGGACCGCCTGACTGATGTCGCGGGTGACGGCAACGCGTATCACGTTGCCGCCGCCGATCGTCCCGTTCGTGGGGTCATAGGCAATCCAGCCGGCACCCGGGACATAGATGTCGGCCCAGGCGTGCGTCGTGCCGGCACCTATTGCGGCGCCGAAGTGACCGTCCGCTGCAGGATTATAGAGATATCCCGTCACGATGCGGGCGCCGAAGCCCAGGCTGCGGGCGGCCTCGATCAGCAAGACGGCGAGATCACGGCACGAGCCCCAGCCCCGGTTGAGGGTCTCAATGGGGCTCTGTGTCCCTTCGGTTTCCCGGCTCTGATAAGAGACCCAGGCCGCAACGCCGCTGTTCAGATCGGCCAGCAGCGCCGACGTATCGGTCGGGGTGCTGCGAATGAAGCCTCGCGCCCAGGACCCCAGCCGGTCAGTTGGATCGGGGTGATGGCGTTCGAGCAACCGGCCCAGGTCGATACGATCATCGGCGGAGTAGATGAACGGGTAACTCACCGCCTCCGGCGTGATCTGGAATGGCGGCCGTTCCACGGCGTAGGTCTCCAGTTGCAGGCTGCTCTCGATCCGCAACTCGGCGGCAGATTCGGCGAACGACGCGAGCGCGATCGAATTGCCGAACACGTCATGTTGCCAGCGCAGCTCCGCCGGCGGCGAGCACTTCAAACTGGTTCGGATCAGGCGAAGATCGTGGCTGTCTCGCGGGCGAAGCATCAGCCGATGATCGCCGAAGCGGACGGGGCGGGCATAATTGTAGGTCGTCGTATGCCGCACATTGAGGATCGCCATAGCAGTTCCCTCGGCATTTCCGTCGGCGGCCGAATGGTGCCGGGTGAGAGGATTGAACTCCCGACCAACGGTTTACAAAACCGCTGCTCTACCGCTGAGCTAACCCGGCCTTTCGATGACTTAGCATTTTCTCGGCACCAGTTAGGTACCGATTTGTATCCTCCAAGGGTAAAGCGGAGTTGATAGCAAAGGGCGCCGACGAAGTCATGATGGCCTTCTGTTTGGAGCTTGGCTGGCGATGAGCGCCGCCCACTGCTAAACGCCTCGCGAATGGATTAGTCTATTCGCCGCATATTCGGCGTGATTCCGTTGTTAGGAAATCCGCCACATCGGATGGGAGTTTCGGGCATGAGCAGGTCGAGGCGCTTTACGGTTTTCGTGCCGGTGGTGTCGATCTTCGCCGCGCTATCGCTCTCGGCAATGGCGCAAGAACCGCCAAAGAAGCCGCCCCCAAAAGCGCCGGCAGTCCAGCAGAAGGGCCCAGTGGGGCCGGGGCCGCAGGTTGGTCATGGGCCACCTGGTCACGGGGGGCCGCCGGCCCATGCGGTCGAACATCACCCTATGGGCCGTGATCCTGGCCATTGGACCGATCGCGACCGTTATGCTTGGGGGCACGGCAGTTGGCGTCCTTATGGATGTCACTTCGGGCGCTGCGGCTATTGGTGGTGGGCCGACGGCTATTGGTATTTCTACGATCATCCCATGGAGGGTCCGCCGGTTGAGATTTCCGAATACGCCTATCCGGATCCATCGGCGCCGCCACCGTCTGAGGGATATGCCGAGCCACCGCCTCCTCCGCCACCGCCACCTCCGCCAGGCTCGAGTGTCCTCGGAGGCGCGATCGGGGGCAGCATACTCGGCGGCATAATTGGCGGCGCGCTGACGGGAAGAGCCGGTGGCGCGGCTGTCGGGGCCATCATCGGCGGAACGACCGGCGCGGCCATCGGCGCGCAAGCCGAGCAGCGGAACGGTTATTATTTGTATCAAGGCGCTTGTTATTACCGATACCCGACCGGCGAGTTCGCTGTCATTGACCCCGGCTACTGCAATTGAACCGGAGGGAACCAGGAAGCGCCATCGCCGAGGAGAGGACAACGACCCGATCCGGCTCGGCCTGAAGATAACCGAGTATTGAAGAAGCGCGAGTGGCGTGGCGGAATTTCGTCGGCTCTCGACAGCGAGGTTTTAGGCCTCAGTCTTGCTGTCCTCCGCCGGCGGGTCGACCTCGGCGCGCTCAGCCTTGCGCAGCGCCGTCTTCTCGTCCTTCTTGCGCTGTTTCTCTTCGCTCTTGAGCCGAGCCGCCCGCGCCCGCTCGGCGCGATCGCGTCCGTAATTCGGCCTGAATGCCATCCGATCCTCGCTGGTTGATTCCCGACCTCACAGCGTCATATAAGCACGCCACGTTGCCAGCGCAGCGCTACACGCCGGCATTGCCTCCCTCCCGGCACGGATCATCGCATGGCGACACGGCAGGCGCGACTCGATGCTTTCATCCACGACGGCGTACCGCCGGCGGAGCAGCCGCTTGAGCTCTTGTGCGAGGATCACGTCGGCACTTATGTCATCCCGTTCCTGTGTCGATGGCGCGGCGGTGGCTGGCAAAGCGTCGATACCAGCAATCCCATCGAAGCGACGGTGGTCGGCTGGCGCGTGCGTTGATGGGAGTTGCGTTCACCGTAACCGAGCCGCTTCGCGGCACTTCATGCAGGGTCAAGATTGATGAGCGGCTTTAAGCAACCGGGTCTCCTCGAGCGGCAACAGGCGGCAGCCAGGGCCAAGAAGGCGGCGCTGGAGAAGTTTCACGCCAAGGCCGCCGACCCGGCGCTGGCGGAGCGACTCACGGCGCGAGCCACGCGCGCGGCCGACCGCACGGCGATCAAGCAGGCGCGCGGAGCGGAAAAAGCCGAGCAGAAGGCCCGCGATGCCGAACGGGCGCGGCAGGCTGAACATGAGGCGGCTCTGGAGGCTGAGCGTGCCGCAGTCGCAAAGGCCGAGCGCGAGCGCGAGCAGGAAGCCGAACGAAAGGCCGCCAGGGATGCGCGCTATGCCGCCCGCAAATCGCGCTCGAAGCGTCGATAGCTGAGGTTGCGCGAAGTTGATACCATTTGCGCCGTGCTTTTAGGCACATGATTTTGGGTACATGATTCAAGTGAATTCAAATCCGCATTTCCCGTGGCGCCTCGAATTGCGATTGCGCATGCGGCGCTAATTTCAGAGACTGGATACCAAGGGCGCAATCGGCCCGACGCTTCAGCGCGCCCGGTCAGCAAACGCGGATGCTCACAAAGGGGCAAAATCACCATGATGCCATATTCAGCGCTCCGTCGAAGTCTGCTGCTTGCCGTGATGATCGGCGTCCCCGCCATCGCGCTTGGAGAAACCGCTGCGCCGCCCAACGCCTCCGTCTATTTCATCAGTCCGAAGAACGGCGACGCGGTCACGAGTCCGTTCAAGGTCCAATTCGGCTTGACCGGCATGGGCGTAGCGCCGGCCGGCGTCGAGAAGCCGAACACCGGCCATCATCATCTCCTAATCGACGCCACGCTTTCGCCGGAGGAGTTGAAGCAGCCCATCGCCAGCGACGCCAAGCACGTCCATTTCGGCGGGGGGCAGACCGAGGCCATGGTGACGCTGCCGCCAGGCCAACACACGCTGCAACTCGTGCTCGGAGACTGGACGCATATTCCGTTCAATCCGCCGATCATGTCGCCCGTCATCACCGTCACGGTGAAATAACTTAGGGCGAGACGACCGAAATGGTAGCGCAAGAGGAAACTCAGATCGTGCATCTCGTCTTGCCCGATCTCGCCGGGCTTAAGGCGCAGCAGCCGGCGCAAGTCGCGGCGGCCGAATAGCGCGCGCACATAAAACTGCGAGCGCAAGAGGCCGCCAGAAACCGCGTGCCAGAAGATGCCGCTTCCCTCGTTTTTTGCTTCGGGAGATAGCACACGGGTGTGGAGTGTAACGCGCGCGGCAGTCTATGGCGCCGGGATCGGCGCGCTTGCGGCATTATTCAAGACTTTGGGGCCGCGGCACGAGGCCGGTTCGGTTCCAGTCGATTTTTTACAAATCGCTGCCGCTGCGCTAGCCTTTGCGTTGTTATGCGCCGCCGCCGCTGCATTGCACAATTTCATTGCGCGGCGGCTGATTTAGCGCGCGTTCCGACAGAAAAAGCCACGCCGCGGCGGCGGCGGCGGCATCGTGCCGGCCGGGCGAGAGCGCCGGCGGTCAACTCCCATTTTTTCATTCAAGTTGTGCGGAGTTTATCTAAAGTCGTATAACGGCTGGGCCGCGCGGGGTGTAGACTTTAAACGCGCGGTAGACCCTGGGGGAGGAGTTGAAATGGCTCAAATGGCTCAAACAACTGATGTGGCTCGAGTCCCGAAGAACTTCAGGACTGTGATCACTGCCGCGGCCGCGGGAAACGTCATCGAGTGGTATGACTTCTATATTTTCGGGAGCTTGGCCACGATCTTGGCGGTCAAATTCTTCGAAAAGAGCCACCCCGTTGCGGCGCTACTCAGCACGATCGCGCTGTTCACTGCCGGCTTCCTGGTCCGTCCCTTGGGGGCGTTCCTGTTCGGCTGGCTGGGAGACCGCGTCGGTCGCAAATATACGTTCATCATGACGCTGGCTGGCATGGCTTTGGGCACCGGCGCGATCGGGTTGATTCCGACGTTCGAGTCGATCGGCTTGGCCGCCGCGTTCATCCTGTTCGGTTTGCGAATGATCCAGGGCCTTTGCCTAGGCGGCTCCTACGGCGGCGCCATTACCTATGTCGCCGAACACGTCTCCGACGAACGCCGCGGTTACTATACCGGCTGGCTGCAGACCTCGCCGACGCTTGGCATCGTGCTGTCGCTCGTCGTGATCATCGTTACACGCACCTACGCCGGTGAGGCAGTATTCAATGCCTGGGCGTGGCGCATCCCGTTCTTGTTCTCCTTCCTGCTGGTGTTCGTCACCCTCTACATGCGGGCCAACTTCGAGGAGTCGCCGGTCTACGCGGAGATCAAGGCCAAGGGGATGACGAGCAAGAATCCATGGCGCGAGGCCTTCCTCAACCCCGCCAATTTGAAATACGTGGTGATCGCGACCATCGTCGTATTGGGCGAGGGCGTGGTCTGGTACAGCAGCCAGTTCTGGGCGCTGTACTTCCTGCAGACGGTTGCCAAGGTGGACACGCTGACCACCGCCTACATCGTGGGACTCGGGCTGATCATTGGCACCCCGACACTCATCTTGTTTGGCTGGCTGTCCGACATCATCGGCCGCAAACCGGTGATATTAGGGGGCTTCTTCCTCGCGGCGGTCACTTACTATCCGCTGTATACGTGGCTCGGATCGGTCACGCACCCGGGCAATATCAACATGCCGATTGCGATCCTCATCATCGCGATTCTGGTCGCCTATGTCGGGATGGTCTACGGACCGATCGGCGCGTTCCTGGCTGAATTTTTCCCCGGCCGGATCCGCTACACGGCGGTATCCATGCCGTATATGATCGGCAACGGCTGGGGCGGCGGGTTGGTGCCATTCATCACCACGGCGATGTACACGGCGACCGGCAGTGTCGCTTATGCACTGATCTATCCGATCGCTGTTCCGGCGATATGCTTGGTGCTCAGCCTGTTCTTGATGCCGGAGACCCGCAAGATGAAAATCTGGGGGCCGCAGGCGGCATGAGCGGAATCGCCAAACTGGCACTATAAGCCGCATGCGGGGCCCGTTCGGCCCCGCACTTTTTTGGTACCACGCTCGCCCCTGCGCGCTTCTATGCGCCGGCGCGTTTCGCAATCCTCATTGCGCGATGGCTCATCTGGCCGGACGTGAGATAAACACAGACGGGTCCGTCGCCGCGTAGTCAGGCAGCGGTGAGATTCTGTTCCCGTAACCGCGGCAGGATGAAAAGCAAACGAGACGGCCGTGTTGGCCGTCCCGCTGTAGCTCGCTCAGATTCGCTTCCCCTGCACGGCGTCGGCAATTAATGCGCCCGCACGTAGCCGGCAATTAATATTACCGCGCAATTCAACGGCGCAATCGGTCGGATTTAAACGAATTTACGGCGCGATCCTCCTACACTGGCGCTTCCTGAGGGAACTCTTCGTAAGGGAGTATCATGTCCTTCCATCGCGTCATGATCGCGGCCTTGGCCGCATTGTTTGTCACCGGCACCGCGTCGGTCGCATTGGCCGGCTGCGTTGGTTGTGGGTGGAGCGGGGTCGCTCCCTTTGCCTATCCGCCAGCGCCGCTCTACGTTTCCGGCGGCTGCGGCGGTTGTGGCTCGCTTGCAGTGACTTATGCGCCGCCCGTCTATGCGCCTCCAGCGTTTGCTCCGGCGCCGCCGCCGATTGCTCCGGCGCCGATCGCCGTCGATCATTGGGATACCGGCGGCTGGGGCGGCTGTGGCTGGGGTGGCTGCGGTGGAATTGGCTGCGGTTGCGGCAGTTGCGGCTGCGGTCGTGGGTTGCTGTACGGTCAGCTGGCCGCCCCAGCCCCGATCTACGTGGTGAACCAGGGGCCGGAATATTCCGGTCCGGGAATCATGGTGCCTTACCACACCTATTCGCCGCAGCAGGGTTTCGTGGCTCCTTACGACTATCCCTATATTTCGGGCCCGGGTTATGGCTACGGCCACCGCTATGGCTACGGCCACCGCTATGGCTACGGTTACCACCACGGCTACGCGCATCCCTATTATCACCGTACCGGTCAGCGCTTCGCCTATGGCGAGCACGGCTATGTCCATCCGCACCATTATGGCTACGGCCCGACTGGATATGGTCACCGCTATGGGCATCCGCATCGCCCGGTCGGCATGCGGAACTACTGAGACAACCAGTCAGTTGAGTTACGAAGGCCCGCCCGCGCGCGGGCCTTCGTTTTTTTCAGCTCGCCGAAATCTGTGCGGCGGCACGGCTCGCGATGTAAAGCGCCAGCGCCGCGGCGTTCGACACGTTGAGGCTTTTGATCGCGCCGGGAAGGTCGAGGCGCGCGAGTTGATCGCACTGAGCGCGCGTCCCTTGCCGCAAACCTTTGCCCTCGGCGCCAAGCACCAGCACCAACGGTGCCGGCAGCGCGATCGCAGCGAGGTCGTCCGGTGCTGCGCTGTCTAATCCGACGACGAGAAATCCTCGCTCCTTCAGAGCGGACAGCGCGCGCGCAAGATTTTGCACGGTGACGATCGGCACCCACTCGAGCGCACCAGAGGCGGATTTGGCGAGCACGCCGGTCGCCTCCGGGCTGTGGCGCGCGGTGGTGACGATGGCGGCGACGGAAAACGCTGCGGCAGTGCGCAGAATGGCCCCGACATTGTGGGGATCGGTGATCTGGTCGAGCACCAGCACGATACCGGCGGCGGCCAAATCCTCGATACCGGGCGAGGGCAGGGGATCGGCCTCGGCGAGCAGGCCCTGATGCACGGCATCGGGCGAAAGGCGGACGGCGATGGCGTCGGGCCGCACCAGTTCCGGCGCCATCGGCAGCGTGATGCCCTCCTCGGTGAGGCGTCGCGCGGCGTTCTCGGTCGCCAACAGCCTGCGAATACGCCGCGCCGGATTGCCGAGTGCCGCGGTAACCGGGTGCCAGCCATAGAGGATGACGGGGCCGTCGCGGTCCGAGCGCGAGCGATGAACCCCAACATTCCCGTAGCGGCGCGGGCCGCGGCCGCTCCGGCCGAACAAGTGCTTCGCGCTCATGGAAGGCACCCATAGCGCGGCGAGCTTTCCAGGCCAAGGCGATGGACTAGGCTCGCGCGCCGGCCGCCAGGGCCAGCGGCGTTCGCACGTCAGTTGGCCTCATGGCCGCTGCGGCGGGCTCGCAGTGAGGAAATCAAATGTTAGTTGGTGGAGGAGGTAGGACTCGAACCTACGAAGGCGTAAGCCAGCGGATTTACAGTCCGCCCCCTTTGCCGCTCGGGACACTCCTCCGCACGTCTCACGCAGTCGGGTGACGTGTGGAAACGGCGATACCCGCCAGAAGACGAGAATTCCGTGGGCGGTGTTTAGCACGCGATGCTAACGCAGTGTCAACCGTATGCGCCGTCCCCCGGGCCAACATGATGGGGCGACACGCGCGGCATGGGGAAGGTGAATAAATCGTGGCGAAAACCTCTGCAAATCAACGCTTAACCGACACGTCTACTCGCGCGAATAAACCGTATTTTTAGCCTGTTATTTAAACTGATCTTAGACCCTGACGCTTATGGTGACGCTACGATGGGAAAACAGGGCCCGTCGACGACAACAAAATAGAATTTGGAAAGGCGTCATCATGAAAGCCGTCGTCAAGACGGTCGAGCCCGCCGAGCGCGAGGCGCGTTTCGACCATATCCGGCCCCACTATCTTGAGGCGCTGACTTTGGTCGAGCGTCTGCACCGGCGTTTGCTCGACGTCATCAAGGACGAATTCGACCGCCGCGGCCGTGCCGACATCAACTCGGTGCAGGCGCTGCTGTTGTACAATATCGGCGACAAGGAGCTGACCGCAGGCGAGCTGCGCACGCGCGGCTATTATCTCGGCTCCAACGTCTCCTACAATCTGAAGAAGCTGGTGGAGACCGGCTTCCTCGATCACCAGCGTTCGCGTGTCGACCGGCGCTCGGTGCGCATCAAGCTCACCGACAAGGGCCGCGAGGTTCGCGATATCGTCGATTCACTCTATCAGAAGCATGTGCGCACCGTGGAGCAGGTCGGCGGCATCAACGCCGACGAATTCGGCGTCCTCAACAAGGCGCTGCACCGGCTCGAACGTTTCTGGACCGATCAAATCCTATACCGGCTGTAACAAGCCGGCCTATTCCGCCAGCGCTTGCGTTGCACTGGCGTGCCTCAAAACCCCGGCGCAAGCCGGGGTCTTTTTTTGCGCGCATTGTGTGCTAATGCGGTTTGGCCAATTTCGGCCTTCATGCTGTGTTGATAACCGCTCCATGAACAAACCGCATGACCGCGACGGGGCGCCAACCGACCGCCGGACCTTCCTGAGGCGGGCCGCCGGGGTCGCGGCCTTGGGTGCCGCCGGATTGGCCGCGCGAGCGGCCTTTGCCGAGGATGCCGCCCTCGACGCCCTCATCGGCGATACCCAGCGCGGCGAGTTCGGGCAGGGTTTCGACGAGGCATCCCGCACCATCCACATGCCAAAGGCCTCGGAGCCGACTGTCTCGACGGCGACCGCGCAAACGACCGAGAAGGCGATCGACCGTTATGCCGACATTGTCGCCCGCGGCGGCTGGCCGCACGTTCCCTCCGTCGGTGTGCTGCGGCTCGGCGATCGTCATCCGAGCGTTCCCGTGCTGCGCGACCGCCTGGTCGCGTCCGGCGACATCGACCCGAACGCGGTCGGCAACGACATTTACGATTCCTACGTCGAAGCCGCGGTGCGGCGCTTTCAGGCGCGCCACGGCCTGACCGTCGACGGGATCATTCGCGCGGAGACGCTCGCCGCGCTGAACGTGCCGGCGCCGGTGCGGCTGGCGCAATTGAAGGTCAACGTGACGCGGCTGCGCACGCTTAGCGCCAATTTGAGTCCGCGCTACGTGGTCGCCAATATTCCTGCTGCCCGCGTCGAAGCGATCGAGAACGGCCTCGCGGTGTCGCGGCACGCCGCCGTCGCTGGCAAGCCGGATCGGCCGTCCCCTGAACTCACCAGCAAAATTGTTCAGATCAACTTCAACCCTTATTGGACGGTCCCCCCTTCCATTGTGCAGAAGGACCTGATCCCGAAAATGCAGGATCAGCCTGATTATCTCACCAGCAATCACATCCGTATTTTCGATGCGCGCCACAAGGAGCTCGAGCCGTCACAGATCAATTGGTACTCGGAAGATGCGACGCATTATTCTTTCAAGCAGGATCCGGGCAGTTACAACTCGCTGGGTTCGATCCGCATCAATTTTCCCAGCGCCTACGGCGTGTACATGCACGATACGCCGCTGAAGAATCTGTTTGGCGAGGACTTCCGCTTCCATTCGTCAGGCTGCATGCGCGTGCAGAATGTGCGCCAGCTGGTGGCCTGGCTGCTGCAAGGCGTGCGCGGCTGGTCGCTGGAGGACATCGATCACGTCATCAAATCCGGCGAGCAGAAAAATGCCCAGGTGACGAAGCCGGTGCCGCTACATTGGGTCTATATCACCGGCTGGGCAACGCCCGACGGCGTCGTGCAATTCCGCGACGACATCTACGGCAAAGACGGCCGGCCCGGCGCCCAGACGACGACGAAGCTGTAACGGTCCGCGGTCGGCGGCGCCGGCCGCAACGAGTTCCCACCCCGCGCTCTGTCGTGTATGGTGCCGCGAGCAGTTTTAGCGTGGGAGGATGGCGTGAGCAGTCAGGTCAAATTCGTTCTCGACGAAACACAAATTCCGAAAACTTGGTACAACCTCGCGGCCGATCTGCCGAAGCCGTTGCCGCCGGTTCTGCATCCCGGCACCAAGCAGCCGGTCGGCCCCAGCGATCTCGAGCCGTTGTTCCCGATGGCGCTGATCCTGCAGGAGGTTTCTGCGGAGCGCACCATCGACATCCCGGAGCCGATCCGCGACGTCTATCGCATGTGGCGGCCGACGCCGCTCATCCGCGCGCGCCGTCTCGAGCAAGCGCTCGGCACGCCGGCCAAGATCTATTTCAAGTACGAAGGCGTCTCGCCGGCGGGCTCGCACAAGCCCAATACTGCGGTGCCGCAGGCCTGGTACAATAAAGAACAAGGCGTCAAGCGGCTTTCCACCGAGACCGGCGCCGGCCAGTGGGGCTCGGCGCTCGCTTTTGCCGGCGGGCTGTTCGGCGTCGACGTAACTGTGTTCCAGGTCCGGGTCTCCTACGATCAAAAGCCCTATCGTCGCGCCCTCATAGAAACCTATGGCGCGCGCTGCATCGCCTCGCCCTCGAACGAGACGGATTCCGGCCGGGCGATCCTGGCAAAGGACCCGAAGAGTCCGGGGTCGCTCGGCATTGCCATCTCCGAGGCCGTGGAGATGGCGGCCAAGGATCCGGCGGTGAAATATTCGCTCGGCTCGGTGCTCAACCACGTGCTGCTGCATCAGACCGTCAACGGGCAGGAAGCGATCAAGCAGTTCGAGATGGCAGGCGACGACCCCGATATCGTGATCGGCTGCACCGGTGGCGGCTCGAACTTCGCCGGCCTTGCCTTCCCGTTCCTCGGGTTGCAACTGCGTGGCGGCCGCAAGCGCCGCTTCATCGCGGTCGAGCCGGCCGCATGCCCGTCGCTGACCCGCGGACAATACGCCTACGACTTCGGCGACACCGCGCACCTGACGCCGCTGGTCAAGATGCACACGCTCGGCTCGACGTTCATTCCGCCGGGTTTCCACGCCGGCGGCCTGCGTTATCACGGCATGGCGCCGATGGTGTCGCACATCCACGCGCTCGGCTTGATCGAGGCGCGCGCCTATCATCAAAAGACCTGCTTCGATGCCGGCGTGCAATTCGCGCGCTGCGAGGGCATCGTGCCGGCGCCGGAGGCGACGCACGCGGTGCGCTGCGCCGTCGACGAGGCCTTGCGTTGCAAACGGGAGGGCAAGGCCGAGACCATCTTGTTCAACATGTCGGGCCACGGCCACTTCGACATGGCGGCCTATATCGCCTATTTCGAGGGCAAGCTGGTCGATCAGGACTATGACGAAGGCGAGCTGGCCATGGCGCTCGCCGGCCTGCCCAGCGTCGCCGCCTGACGAATGGGCTAAACTGGCGCCGGGGGTCCTCCGTCCCCAAATCTAGCGGGGATAACCCCGGCCCGGTCCAAGGCCTTGCGCTCCACGGCCGGTATGCTATCGGCGGGCGTTCAGCCGCCCGGCGGAGAGGATTCTTCTGGCCAGGAGCAAGGAATGTCGGTCCCGCAAGGTGTAGCGATCACCGCCGAGGGTTTTTTCAGCGCCTCACTGGCGGAAAGCGATCCCGAGATCGCCGACGCCATTTTCCGCGAACTGGGGCGCCAGCGTGACGAGATTGAGCTGATCGCCTCAGAGAACATCGTCAGCCGCGCGGTGCTCGAGGCACAGGGGTCTGTCCTCACCAACAAATACGCCGAGGGCTTGCCGGGGAAGCGCTATTACGGCGGCTGCCAGTTCGTCGACATCGCCGAACGGCTGGCGATCGAGCGGGCGACACGGCTGTTCGGCTGCGGCTTCGCCAACGTCCAGCCGCATTCCGGCGCCTCGGCCAATGCCGAAGTGTTCATGGCGCTGATGCAGCCCGGCGATACCTTTATGGGGCTCAACCTCGCCGCCGGCGGCCATCTCAGCCACGGCTCGCCGGTCAATCTGTCGGGCCGCTGGTTCAAGCCTGTCCCCTACGGGGTGCGGCGCGAGGATCACCTCATCGACATGGACGAGGTGGAAAGGCTGGCGAAGGTGCACCGGCCCAAGGTGATCATCACCGGCGGTTCGGCCTATCCGCGCATTATCGATTTCCGCCGGTTCCGCGAGATTGCCGACGAGGTGGGCGCCTATCTCATGGTCGATATGGCGCATTTTGCCGGCCTTGTGGCCGGCGGGGTGCATCCGAGCCCGTTCCCGCATGCCCATGTCGTGACCACCACGACGCATAAGACGCTGCGCGGTCCCCGCGGCGGAGCCATCCTCTCCGATGATGAGGAGCTGGCGAAGAAGCTCAACTCCGCAGTGTTTCCGGGCATGCAGGGCGGCCCGCTCATGCATGTCATCGCGGCGAAGGCGGTCGCCTTCGGCGAGGCGTTGCGGCCGGCCTTCAGACTTTACGCGAAGAACGTGGTCGAGAATGCCAAAGCTCTTGCGGAAACTCTCAAATCTCGCGGGTTCGATATCGTCTCGGGCGGCACCGACACGCACCTCATGCTGGTCGATCTGCGGCCAAAGCGCCTGACCGGGAAGGTGGCCGAAGCGGCGCTCGAGCGCGCCCACATCACCTGCAACAAGAACGGCATTCCCTTCGATCCGGAAAAGCCCACAGTGACCTCCGGCGTGCGCCTGGGCACGCCGGCCGGCACCACGCGCGGATTCGGCATCGCAGAGTTCCGGCAGATCGGGGACATGATCGCCGAGGTCTTGGATGCGCTTTCGCAGAAGGGCGCCGAGGCGGACGACCACGCCGAGTCGAAGGTCCGGGAGAAAGTCAAACGTCTGGTCAGCCGGTTCCCGATCTACGAGGGGTAAGGGATGCGCTGTCCGAGTTGTGGAAGCCTCGATACCCAGGTGAAGGATTCGCGGCCGACGGAGGATTCTTCCGTCATCCGCCGCCGCCGCGTTTGCCTGTCCTGCAATTTCCGCTTCACCACCTTCGAGCGGGTGCAGCTGCGCGAGCTCATCGTCATCAAGCGCAACGGCCGGCGCGTACCCTTCGACCGCGACAAGCTATTGCGCTCGGTCCAGATCGCGCTGCGCAAGCGGCCGGTCGAGCCCGAGCGCATCGACCAGATGGTCTCGAAGATCGTACGCGAGCTTGAGAGTCAGGGGGAAAGCGAGGTTTCGTCGGAGACAATCGGCGAAACGGTGATGGCGTACCTGCGCGACCTCGACGATGTCGCCTATGTGCGCTTCGCCTCGGTCTATCGCAATTTCCGCGAGGCCAAGGATTTTGAGACCGCGCTCGCGGAATTATCCGGGGAAGAGGCCGCGGAGATTGCGCGCAAGTGAGCGCGCCGGCAGACGCCTTGCAGCAAGATGCCCGCTTCATGGCGCTGGCGCTCGCACTCGGGCGGCGCGGGCTCGGCCGCACCTGGCCCAACCCGGCGGTTGGTGCGGTGATCGTCAAGGACGGCATCATTATCGGCCGCGGCTGGACGCAACCCGGGGGTCGGCCGCATGCGGAGATCGAGGCGTTGCGTCGCGCCGGCGAGGCGGCGCGCGGCGCGACGCTTTACGTCACGCTGGAGCCATGCTCGCACTACGGAAAATCGCCGCCTTGTGCCGATGCGATCATCGCTGCAGGTCTCTCCCGCGTCGTCTCGGCGCTGGAAGACCCGAATCCCGAAGTCGCGGGTGCGGGTCATGCGCGGCTGCGCGCGGCCGGCATTGCTGTTGACATCGGCATCGGCGCCGAAGAGGCGCGCCGTGACCATGCCGGCCACATCAGGCGCATGCGTGACGGCCGGCCGCATGTGATCCTCAAACTCGCGGTTTCGGCCGACGGCAAAGCTGGAGCGCCCGGCCGGAAGCCGCTAGCTATCACCGGCGACGCGGCGCGCGACCGCGTGCATCTCTTGCGGGCGCAGAGCGATGCGATCATGGTCGGTATCGGCACCGCGCTCGCCGACGATCCAATGCTGACCTGCCGTCTGTCGGGCATGGAAAAAAATTCGCCGGTGCGCGTTGTGCTCGACAGCGCGCTGCGCCTGCCGCGGGGCTCGCGCTTGGCGCACACTGCGCGCGACGTGCCGGTGTGGGTGATTATCGGGGGAGGAGAGGCGCCGCGGGCCGCAGAGGACGCTTTGCTGAGAGAGGGCGTCACAGTCTTGCGGGCCGCGCAGAGCGATGGATGCCTCGATCTCACTGCCGTCCTCAAGCTCCTGGCCGCCCGCGGCGTGACCCGGCTGATGGTGGAGGGCGGCCCGATGCTGGCCGCCGCATTGCTTGCCGCCGACCTCATTGACGAGGCCGTGCTGTTCCAGTCATCGAAGGTCGTCGGAACCGACGGCGTCGACGCGCTGGACGGGTTGCCGCTGACGGCGCTGACGCAATCGCCGCGCCTGAAATGCGTGATGAGCGAGCCTGTCGGAGCGGACACGGGGCTGGTTTTCGAGCGAAGGTGACGGTCGTGTTCACTGGTATTATCAATGATATAGGCGATGTTCTTGAAGTCAACGAGCAGGCGGTTAACCTGCGCCGCCTGCGTATCGCCTGCAGCTACGATCCAGAAACGATCGGCGTTGGCGCCTCGATTGCCTGCTCCGGCATATGCCTCACGGTGGTCGCGCGCGGGCGGGAAGGCAGCCGGGCCTGGTTTGCCGTCGACGCCGCGGCGGAGACCTTGCGGGTAACGAACGCCGGCGCCTGGCAACGCGGCACAAAGCTCAACCTCGAGCGGGCGCTGCGGCTTGGCGACGAACTCGGCGGACACATGGTCAGCGGCCATGTCGACGGCCTTGCCGAGCTGCTCTCGCGCGACGACCTGCCAGACATGGCACGGCTGTGGCTGCGGGTCCCGGCCGAGCTGGCGCGCTTTGTCGCGCCCAAGGGCTCGGTCGCGCTCGACGGTATCTCGCTCACGGTCAACGAGGTCGAGGGCGACGCGTTTTCGGTGCTGATCATTCCCCACACCCTGAAGGTCACGACGTTTGGCGGACTGCGCGCGGGCGCGCGGCTTAATCTTGAAGTCGACCAGATGGCCCGCTATGCCGCGCGGCTGCTGGAGGCTTCAAAGTGAGCGCATCGTAAGAACATCCACATTCACCTTCGGGGGGAAACATGCGGGAACTCGCCGGTAAGACAGCGTTCGTCACTGGCGGCGCAAGCGGCATCGGGCTGGCGCTCGGACGCGCCTTTGCGGAGGCGGGCATGAAGGTGGTGCTCGCCGATATCGAGACGGACGCGCTGTCGGCCGCCGTCAAGAGTCTGCACAATGTCGGACCCGATGTGCGCGGCGTTGTCTGTGACGTCACCGATCCCGGCAGCGTCGAGCGTGCGGCCGACGCGTCTTACGAAGCATTCGGGCAGGTTCATGTCGTCTGCAACAATGCCGGCGTCGCCGGAGGCGGCGATATCGACGACATCCCGCTCGACGATTGGCGCTGGGTGCTCGACGTCAACCTGATGGGCGTCCTTCACGGCATCCGCACTTTCCTCCCGCACATCCGCGCCCACGGCGAGGGCGGCCACGTTGTCAACACCGCCTCCATGGCCGGTATGGTCAGCGGGCTGGGGTTCGGTCCGTATTCGGCGAGCAAGTTCGCGGTGGTCGCGATGTCGGAGGGCCTTGCGATGCACCTCAGGCCGCTCGGCATTGGCGTAAGCGTGCTCAGCCCCGGCTGGGTTCGCACCCGCATCAGCGAGAGCGCACGCAATCGGTCGGAGCGCTACGGGCCGGCCCGACCGCCAGACCCGACGGGGCCGGCCAGCGTGGTAGCTGAACTTGTGCAGTCCGGGCTCGACCCTTCCGTTGTCGCGGAGCGGGTCCTGACCGCGATCCGCGAGGACCAACTCTACGTCTTTACGCATCCTGAGATGCGCGTCGCTGCGGAGGAGCGGTTCGCCGCAATCCTGGCGGCAATGGACAAAGCGGCGGCTTCCTAGGCGTAAGTCCCTTCGAGAATGTGGCGGCGCTTGTTCGCGTTGGTTTCGCTTGCTACCACCGCCCCGCAACCGGAGCGAGGCGATGGCTGGGCCGCGGCGAGGCAAGCGTGAGAAAAGCGACGCCAAAGGCGCGCGCATCCTCATTGTCGAGGCGCGCTTCTATGACGATATTGCCGACGCGCTCCTTGCCGGGGCGATGAAGGTGCTCAAGGCGACGGGTGCCGAGGTCGACCGCATCAGCGTGCCGGGTTCGCTGGAAATCCCCGCCGCCATCGCGATCGCGCTCGATGCGGCGCAAAGAAAACGCCGGCCTTACGACGGCGTCGTCGCGCTCGGTTGCGTCATCCGCGGCGACACCATCCACTTCGAGATCGTATCGCAGGAATCCGCGCGCGGATTGATGGAGTTGTCGATCGCGCGCAGCCTGCCGATCGGCAACGGCATCATCACGGTGAATACCGAGGCGCAGGCGTTGGAGCGCGCCCGCATGGAGGAGCAGGACAAGGGCGGCGATGCCGCGCGGGCGTCGCTCGTGCTCGTCGGCGTCAAGCGTAGCCTTGCAGGCCGCTGACATGGTGCGCTCCGGACCAAAATCCGCCGCCAGGGAGCCGCGCAAGGCCAACAAGCGGGGCGCGGCGCGCTTGGCGGCCGTGCAGGCGCTTTACCAGATGGATCTCGCCGGCACCGGCCTGAACGAGATTTTGGCGGAGTTCGAAGGCCATTGGCTCGGCGGTGAGGTCGAGGGCGAGCAATACCGGCCGGCGGAGGCCGCCTTCTTCCGCGACATTGTCGGCGGCGTGGTGCGCGAGCAAAGCCGGCTCGATCCCTGGATCGACGATGCGTTGTCGCGCGGCTGGCCGCTCAAGCGCATCGAGACGGTGTTGCGCGCGGTGCTCCGCGCCGGCGCCTACGAGCTTGCTTGCCGCTCCGACGTGCCGGCACGCGCCGTCGTGTCGGAATATGTCGACGTCGCCGGCGCCTTCGTCGATGCGGACGAGACCGGCATGGTCAATGCCGTGCTCGACCAGCTCGCGCATCAGCTGCGCGCCAGCGAATTCGATCGCGGGGGCGGCTGAGCGTTTTGCCGCGCAATCAACCGGTGCAGACGATGCAAGACAAAGCTGAATCGGCCGAAGAGCGACTGATCGCGCGCTATTTCCGCCCGCTCGCCACGCATCCGGGCGCGTTTGGTCTCGGCGACGATGCCGCAGCGTTGACGCCGCCGGCGGGGTGCGATGTCGTGCTCACGACCGACGGCGTCATCGCCGGCGTCCATTTTTTTGCCGACGACCCGCCGGAAACGATAGGCCGCAAGGCGCTGCGCATGAACCTCTCCGATCTCGCCGCCAAAGGCGCCAGGCCGATCGGGTTTCTGCTCGCGGTCGCGTTGCCGTCGGGGACCGATGAGGCGTGGCTTGCGGCGTTCGCCCAAGGGCTCGGCGAAGACGCCGCGCGCTATGGCTGTCCGCTGCTTGGTGGCGACACCGACCGCACGCCTGGTCCGACGTCGGTCTCGATCGCGGCGTTTGGCGCTGTGCCGCACGGCAAGATGGTGCGGCGCTCGACCGCCAAGGTCGGCGACTGCGTGGTTGTCACCGGCACGATCGGCGACGCGGCGCTTGGTGTAAAACTGCGGCGCGACCGCGGTCTCGCCAGACGGTGGCAGCTCACGGACGCCATGGCCGACCACCTCGAGCAACGCTATCTGTTGCCGCAGCCGCGCAACGCGCTGGCCGAGGCGGTGCTGCAGCATGCGGCGGCGGCGATGGATGTCTCCGATGGGCTTGCCGGCGATCTCGCCAAGCTGTGCCGTGCCTCTTCGATCTCAGCCGCAATCGATGTTTCGCGGGTGCCGCTCTCGGACGCGGCGCGCGCCGCGATTGCCGCCGCGCCGGAACTGATCGAGACGGTGCTCACCGGCGGCGACGATTATGAAATCATCTTGACGCTGGCACCGGAAAAACTCGCCGCCTTCCGCGCGGCGGCGAAGGCCGTCGGTATCGCAGTGACGGAAATCGGCAATGTGCAGGCTGGGGAGGGCGCCCGCTTCATTCAGGACGGCAAGGCGCTGACCTTCGCGCGGCCTTCGTACAGTCATTTTTAGCTAAGGCCTCGCCCGTAATCAAGTGAGTCAAAATTGCCAGGGAGCGAGGAGGATACTTTGGAGGGGATTCACAAGAGGGAATCACCTGACGTAGCGTCGCAGCATGATTCGCGCTGCGCAGGTGCGCGCT
>Ga0208455_1000198_pt1 | contig 36814 bp, 34 predicted proteins | sample June2015DPH_4_50_FD_184690 | JGI IMG/M metagenome (GOLD analysis project Ga0208455, IMG submission 184690) | Peatland microbial communities from SPRUCE experiment site at the Marcell Experimental Forest, Minnesota, USA - June2015DPH_4_40... | ecosystem: Environmental > Terrestrial > Soil >... | reverse complement strand
CCGGCGATATTGGGCGGGGCATTTTCGACGCGGCATTCTCCCGCTTCGGCGTGATGTTCTTCAGCGATCCGGTGGCGGCATTTAGGAATATCCGCGCATCCTTGAAGCGCGGCGGCCGTCTGGTCTTCGTCTGTTGGCGACCCCTCGCCGAGAACCCGTGGATGCTGGCGCCGCTGCAAGCGGCGCTTCCATTCATACCGCCTGTTGCGCCGCCCGATCCGACGGCGCCTGGGCCGTTTGCCTTTGCCGACGCTGGCCGCGTGCGCTCGATCCTGAGCGACGCGGGGTTTGCTTCGGTGACGACCGAGCCATTCGACGCGCGCATCGGCGGCAGCGACCTTGAGCAGTCGTTGAAGCTCGCCCTGAGGCTGGGGCCATTAGGTGCGGCGCTTCGCGAGCATCCGGAGCTTTCCGGCAAAGTCGCCGGCGCCGTGAGAGACCTTCTGTCGAGGTACCTCACGGCCGGTGGTGTTCTGGTGCCCTCCGCTGTCTGGATCGTCCGGGCTCAGAACCCGTGAGCGCGGCCATGGCATCCCTGTTATGTCGAAACGGAAGGGCTCACCGGCCGCTACACGTTTAACTGCCGCCTTCATCCGATTATGGCCCGACAAAAATATGCACCGGCCAAATCGAGTAAGCGATTGAATATTTGAGTTATTCTGACGATCGCGGCCCGTTCCGTATGAAAAAATTATACTTGGAGCGTATCTGAGGTCTGGTCCTGGGGGATCGGGGCAAGACCTAAACATTTGAACCATATGGCTTATTTAGCTCCGTGCCGGGCCTGGCACGACTTATGCGGTTGTTATGGCGGGTAAGGACCCAAACAAAGAGCCTCATCGAGGCCAAAAAAATAGGAGCTGGCCATGACCGCATTACGCCGCGTGCTCGTTGTCGACGACGATCCCGCCGTCCGCAAGAGCTTTGATCGTGTCCTCACCGGCAAGGGTTACGCCGTCATCACCGCCGAAAACGGTGAAGAAGCGTTGCGCAAGCTGAACGAGGAAAAATACGACCTCGTCTACAGCGACATCCGCATGCCCGGCATGAGTGGACTGGAGGTGGCCGAGAAGGTCAGAGCCCGACGGCCCTGGACTCCGGTCGTGATCATCACCGGCTATGGCACCGACATTGCCGAAGAGCGTGCCAAGGCGGCAGGTGTTTCGAAATTCCTGCACAAGCCGCTGTCTCCCGCGATGATCGAAGACAGCGCCCGCGATGTCCTGGCAGTGCCGGCGGCGCCGGTAGCCGCGGCTGTTATTGCGGCCGCCCCCGAAGCGCCTGTGGCAGAGGTCGCCCGCGCGGGAAGCATGCTGGGAAACATCCTACTCTTCTTCGCCGCGCCCTTTATCGGCTTGGCTTACATCATGGCCATGCCGTTCTACGGCCTCGCCATGGTCGCCTTTCTGGCGGCCCGCGCTGCCGCCAGAAACGCAACGGTGAAAGCCGCCGCCATCGTGCTCAAGCATGTTGCCATGGTGATTGCGGCGCCGTTTGTCGGATTGGCCTACGTCGTGCTCTTCCCGTTCATCGGCTTGGCGCTGTTGCTGTGGATGGCCGGGAAAGCGGTGGCGGCCAAAGGTTAATGCGGCCGACTGGGCCTAGCCTCATGGGCGATGGCCGAGGCCGGGGAGTTTGCCCCGGCCTCCCTTTTTCCTCCGGGCTCAGCGCCTCTACCGGTGCCGGCAAGTCCGACCGGATCATGCGCTAGATCAAAGCAACGCCGATCGATCTGGGGCAAGTACCGCGCCAATATGGGCCGCCGGGGGGGTTAAGGACCGACTGGGACGTGGATGAAACCGACGGCGGTATGAGGACAGTTATGGATTGCAGCACACTGCTCAAAATCTCGCGAGCGGCCGTGTGCAACGGCTTCGCCATCGCGGTCGTTGGCGCAACGGTTGCTTTTCTCGCCGCCGCGATTCCGCCGGCGCTTGCCGAAGACAAGGCGCCATCGGCCTCCGACCAATGTCTCGCGTGCCATGGCAGCGCCGGCATGGAGAAGACGCTGGGGGACGGACATACCCTGCAACTGCAGGTACCGGCCGATATGTTCGGCAAGTCCGTGCACGGCGCGATCGGCTGCGCCGGCTGTCATTCCGACGTCGATTTGACCGCGCACCCTCCAGCCGACAAAGTCATCGCGAATGCGCGCGGCTTTTCCATCGCCATGACGCAGGTCTGCCGCGGCTGTCATGCCGACAAATTCGATCAATGGCAGACCAGCATCCATGCCGCCCTGATCCTCGCCAACAATCCGTCGGCTCCGTTGTGCACCGACTGCCATAACCCGCACGCCGTCATCAAAGGCGCGGCGGCCTCGATCGAGCAAATCCCCTGCAAGAAATGCCACGCCGATATCTACACGGCCTATCTCGGCAGCATGCACGCCAAAGCCCGGCTCAAGTCCGCAGAAAGTTATGCGCCGATCTGCACCGACTGCCACAGCGCCCACGCGGTGCAGCCGACCTCCAGCGGCCAGGGTCCGGAGGCGGCTTGTTTCGGCTGTCATGCCGGCGTGCTGGAAGCCCACGAGACCTGGCTGCCGAACGCCGCTTTGCATTTCGAGGTGGTGTCGTGCCCGGCCTGCCATGCCCCCACAGCGCAGCGCACGGTCGATCTCATGCTGATCGACAGTAAGGACGCGCAGCCGCGCGACATCCAGCAAGTGGGCGTGCCGCTGTTCGAGGCCAGCGCCCAATCGGACGGCAAAGGCATCGATGCGCAAGCGCTATGGAACGTGCTGCAGACGCTCAATCGCAGCGGCATAGCCGGCAAAACCATCGTGCGCGGCCGCCTGGAAGCCAGCACCGGTCCGCAGTCGCACCAGCTCACCGACAAGAGCAAGGCGATCAGCGACTGCCGTATCTGTCACAGCTCGGGCTCGAAGGCCTTCCAGAACGTGACCATCTCGCTGGTCCAGGCGCAGGGCCAACGGCTACGCTATGGCGCCAATGCCGATGTGCTGAGCTCGCCGATTTCGCTCGAATCGGTGGGCGGCTTCTACGCAATCGGCGGCACCCGCATCAAGCTCCTGGACATCTTGGTGATCCTGGCGATCGTCGGCGGTCTGGGCGTTGCCGTCGGGCATCTGACCCTGGGATGGGTTTTCAAGTACTACGGCTTGACCCGCCCGGGCGGTCCTGGCGGCGGTCATGGCGCCGATCCTGGCGGTCAGCCGGGTGCCGGCCAACATCACTAAACGACATGACCGCACAGCAACGCTGAAAGGAACAGCGACATGCAAAGGCTCTACATCCATCCGCTGCCGGTCAGGATCTGGCACTGGATCAACGCCATCGGCATCGTCCTGATGATCCTCACCGGCATGCAGATCCGCTATGTCGGGCTCATCAATGTGGTGTCGTTTCGGACCGCGGTCCAAACCCACAACACGATTGGCTTTATTTTGATCGCCAATTTTTTCGTGTGGCTAGCCTATTACCTGACCTCCGACCGCATCAAGGCCTATCACCCCGAACTAAGTCCGCGGAAGCATTTCCTCGGCAGCTGGCGGCAGGCCTATTACTATGGTTACGGCATCTTCAAGGGCGATCCCAATCCGTTTCACGTCAGCATCTATCGCAAATTCAATCCGCTGCAGAGCATGCTCTACCAGATCATCATGATGCTGCTGCTGCCCATCCAATTCTATACGGGGATTCTGCTATGGGACCTCAAGCGCTTCTCCGCCCAGGTCGACTTCTTTGGCGGCGTGCGCGTTATCGACACGGTGCACGTTCTGATCTTCGTCTTCTTGATCTTTTACGTGCTGGTTCACATCTACCTCGGCAGCCTCGGCCACACCCGCGCGGCGCATTACAAGGCCATGCTGACCGGTTACGAGGACGTGGAGGAGGTGGCCCCAGGGACGGAGCTGTGAAACTGCTGTTCGGCGACGTGCGATGAAATAACCGGACCGACAGTCGATGCAATCTGAAGCGGTTGCGGTCTAAGTTTCGTCGGTCTCGTGTTCGCTGTCGCGCACCCGGATCGCATATTTCTTCATCAGCGCCTGGAAATTCGGACGCTGCAGCCCGGTGTCCTCGGCGCTCTTGGTGACGTTCCATTGATTGCGCTTGAGCGCTTCGAGCACGAACTGTTTTTCGATCTCTTCCACCGACTTCTCGCGCGCGGCTTTTTTGAGGCGCTTGAGCTCATCGCCCGTTCGCGGCACCGGGAACTCCTCCGGCCGGCGGGAGGGATCGACGATATTGACGAGATGAGCGCGACGGATGACGGTGTCGCTAGTCAGGATGGCCGCGCGTTGTATGACGTTTTCCAGTTCGCGCACATTGCCCGGCCATGAGTAATTCGTGAGCGCGCTCATGGCGCCTTCGGAAATGTCGGTGACCTTCTTCCCCAGCTCGGCGCTGAACGTCTTGAGGAAATGATAGGCCAGCGCCGGAATGTCGTCGCGCCGGTCGCGCAGCGCCGGGACGTGGATCGGGAAGATATTGATCCGATAATAAAGGTCGTCGCGGAACGTGCCGGCGACCACCATGGCGTTGAGGTCGCGGTTGGTGGCGGTGATCAGCCGGAAATTGGCGGTCTGCATGCGGGTGTCGCCGACCGCCCGGAATTCGCGTTCCTGCAGGACGCGCAGCAGCTTGGCTTGCGTGGCAGGGGAAAAATTGCCAATTTCGTCGAGAAACAGGCTGCCGCTGCCGGCGACCTCGAACATGCCTTTCTTGCTGGTGACAGCGCCGGTGAAGGCGCCCTTGACGTGACCGAACAGCTCGCTTTCCAGCAGGTTTTCGCTCAGTGAATTGCAGTCCACCGGAACGAACGGCTTGTCCTTGCGCAAGCTGTTGTAATGGATGGCGCGCGCGATCAACTCCTTACCGGTGCCGCTTTCGCCGGTGAGCAAGACGGTGGAATTGGTGGGCGCGCATTGCGCGACCAACCGATAGACTGCCTGCATCGGCGGGCTCGAGCCGATGATGTTATCGAAGCGGTATTTCGAGCTGACCGCGCTCTTGAGATTGAGATTCTCCTGCAGCAGCTGCCGCCGTTCCCGCGCCCGCTGCACCACCAGCTTGAGCTCGTCCGGCTCGAACGGCTTGGAGATATAGTCGAAGGCGCCGAGCTTCATCGCCTGCACCGCGGTGTCGATCTGCGACAGGCCGGTGATCATGATGACGTCGATGTCGGGATGCGTCTCCTTGATCCGGCGCAGCACTTCCATGCCGCCCAGGTTCGGCATCATGATGTCGAGGATCATGACGTCGTAGGTATTGCTTTCGACTTTGCGCAGCGCGTCGTGGCCGTCGTGCGCCACGTCGATCTCATAGCCGTTGCCTTCAAGAATACGCAGACAGCTGCGGATGACGATTTCCTCGTCGTCGACCACGAGAATTCGCGCGCTCATGCAGCGCCCCCGCTCGGTTTATTGTCGGGCCCGGAAGGCGGCGGCATCAGCGGCAGCAATACGCTGAAGGTGGATCCCTCGCCGGCTTTGCTTTGCACCTCGATGACGCCGCCATGGGCTTCGACGATGCCGTGACTGACGGAAAGCCCCAATCCGGTGCCCTTGCCGACTTCCTTGGAGGTGAAGAACGGATCGAAGATGCGGCGTAAGTTCTGCTCGGAAATGCCGCAGCCGGTGTCGATGATCGATATTTCCACCATCGCTATCGGCTCGGCGGACTGCGCCGACGGCCGCAGCTCGGCGGCACGGCGTGTCCGGACGGTGATACTGCCTTTCTCCTCGACGGCGTGTTGGGCGTTGACGATCATGTTCATGATCACCTGCTTGATCTGATCGGCGTCGATCCAGATCGGCGGCAGGGTGCGGTCGAGATCCATGGTGATAACGATATCACGCAGATGCGCCGGCCGCTCGACGATGCGCACAGTGTCCTCGATGATCTGGTTGATATCGTTGAATTTCTTCTCCGGCTGTTTTTCCCGGGCGAAATCGAGCAGCCGCTTGATGATCGCCGCGCACCGCTTGGTTTCGCGGATCACCAGGTCCATGTCCTCGGCGTCGCGGCTGTTGTCGGCCATTTTCTCGCGCAGCAGATGCGAGAACGTCAGGATTCCGGTGAGCGGATTGTTCAGTTCGTGGGCAACCCCGGAGGCCAGGAGGCCGACCGAGGCGAGCTTCTCGCCACGCATGGTTTGCGCCTGGGCGCGCCGCAGTTCCTGGGTCCGGGTGTCGACCTTCTGCTCGAGCGTGCGGGCCAATTCTTGCAGCTCGGCCCGCGAATTGCGCAAGGCGTTGGTCATGCTGTTGAACGAGCGGGCGAGCTTGCCGAATTCGTCGCTGCTGCGCACCGGAATGAGCTGGTCGAGATTGCCGGCAGACAGCCGTTCCGCGCCGCCTTCGAGGTCGCGCAGCGGCAGGTAAACCAGATGGTGGACGAAATAGCCGATCGCTAACGCAGCCAACGCGATGAAGCCCATGGAAAATCCGGCGATCGCCAGCGTGCTGGTGCGCAGCTTGCGATGGATCTCGTCGAGCGAATAGTTGATGTCGAGAACGCCGAGAACGGAGGTCTCTTTGCTGTGCTGATGGCAGGGGGCATTGTAGCAGGACGGATCGTTGCGGATCACTTCCATGCTGCCGAGCAGCGGTTTGCCGTCGGCGCCTTGGAACGTCCAGGTACGTTCGCTATGGGGGACCTGTTGCAGCGGCTGCTCGCTTTCATGGCAGCGCGAGCAGGCCTCGGCGTTGCGATCCACGGTGCTGCCAATCTCCGGCGGGTAGGTCGAATGGGTGATGCGCCCATCCTGGCTAAAGATTCTGACCCGGTGGATCTGTTCCTGGCCGGCCACGTCGTGGATGATGCGGTCGACATAAGTGGGTTCATTGTTCAGCATGGCGAAGCGGGTGCTCTTGCTGATCACTTCGGAAAGCTGAATGACGTGATCGGAGACCTTACCGAGGATTTGGTTGTACAAGAAAAAGGCAACCGCCCCGGTGAACAGCAGCACCCCGACCGTGAGCGCGATCGTGAGGTAAAGCACAAGCTTGAATTTCAGGGTTTGCGGCTGCATGCGCGTCGTCACATGTCGTCCAGTGCCGGAAATGACCGCAAACTATCCCCCCGGAGCTTGGCCGCGCCCAGAAATCGCCAATTACTCAGCCGTTAGCAGCCCGCTGCGGACCGGGCATTGATGCGTATCAAATGCGGCCGGGTCGCATTGGGGCCATGCCGTTCGCTGCCATGAGGAATTGCGGCAGCGCCCAACAGATTTTGGATGTTGCTTGGTATTGCCGTGCCGGTATGATGCGGCCGTTGGAATGCGCCCCGCGCAATATGTCTGCAGCAATCGGTTCGGATAAAGGGGTTCGACAATGCAAAACTCGAAAGCGGTTAAATCGGTGCTCGTGCGTGCAGCGGTCGCGACGGTGACGTTGTCAGTGCTTGCGTTCGGGATGCTCGCAGTCGCAGCGCCGCCGGCATCGGCAAACCCGGCCATCGCCAAGGCGACCGGCCAGCCGTGCACGAAATGCCACTCGGCGCCGCCAGCGCTCAATGACTACGGCAAGAAATACAAGGAAGGCATGAAGAAATAGCCGACAGCCGCGTTGCGCACGCGCTAGCCGTATGAGCTCGCAATCCAGCGCGGGGCGGCGGGTCGGCGCGTGGCGGGGCGCCAGATTCGCGATGCTCGGTGTCTGATCGCCCCGCGCGCGTTGCCCTTTACTACGCGACGCGCGACGGGCAGTCGCGGCGCATCGCCGAGCATCTATCGCGGCGCCTGACGGAAGCCGGGGCGCCCATTCCGGCGCTAGACCTCGCGGTGGCGCAGCCTGCAGCTTCGGACTTGACCGCGGCCGCGATGGTGGTGCTGGTCGCGGCTGTCCGCTATGGCCGGCATTTACCGGAGGCGGATCGCTTTCTGACGGTCTATCGGTCGCTGCAATCGCCGCCGCCCTTGGCGCTTGCTTCGGTCAACCTGACCGCCCGCAAACCGGGCAAGGCCACGGCTACGGGCAACGTCTATCTGCGCAAGGTCATTGCGCGCCATCGGCTCGCGCCGGCCGTGGCCGTCGCCTTTGCCGGACGCCTCGACTATCCGCGCTACGGCTGGCGCGATCGCTGGATCATCCGCTTCATCATGCTGCTGACCGGGGGACCGACCGACCCGACCACCTGCATCGAATATACGTCATGGCGCGCGGTCGACGACTTCGCGGCCGCCGTCGGCGCGCTGGTGCGGCGCGCCGGATCGCCGTAACGCTGCGCCAAGGGCGGATTTTCCGATCCCGGGGAATGGAGCGGCATGGTCGGAGCGCCGAGATTTGAACTCGGGACCCCCAGTCCCCCAGACTGGTGCGCTAACCGGGCTGCGCTACGCTCCGTCGATGCGGCCGGACTATAGTGAGCGGCCTACCCAGGCACAAGCGGCCGCAACAGGCCCTCGCGCGGCGCCGCGTGACAACGTACACTACGTTCTCTGTCGGCGCCCCGGACAATCGGATTCCCCCGTGAAGCGGTTTTATTGCGCGACGATCAACTCGCTGCGTGCGTTCACCTACGGCGCCAGACACGAAGCCGCGCTGCGCGAGGAAGTCGTCGTGCTTTTGCTCGCGCTTCCGCTTGGCCTCTTCATCGCGCCGAGCGCGGCGTGGTACGTTGCCATGATCGGCACGTTGCTCGTCCTGCTCGCCGTGGAACTGTTGAACACCGCGATCGAGAAGCTGGCCGACCATGTCACCCCGGATCACCATGTCGAGATCGGCCGCATCAAGGATTACGGCTCGGCTGCCGTGTTCTGCGCAATCGCCCTGGCGGGGCTCATTTGGCTGGCGGCGCTGGCGGTGCGCTGCGGGTACATCTGACAATTCGTTAGGCGGGCCCGCTGGCGCTAGGGTCGACGCCCCGCGACATTTTCAAGTTCTCTGCCGCACCACACGGTCGACGATGCTTGTTGTCGCGAGCTCACGGAACTGGTTTCGACACGCTTAGTACGATGCTTCCATCGGCCTCGCGCCGCAATTGAGTGCGCAGCGGATAGTTGCGCGCCCACGCCGGAACCTCGGTCCGCCAGTCGAGGACAAGCCCGCCATCCTGCCGTGTTATGTGCACATTGCCGGCAACGAGATTGTGGAATTCGTCAAAGCCGATGCGATAGGTCGCCTCGTCCGAAGCCGCGACCGGGGGCGAAAAATCGACTGTCAATGTATGCGGGCCTCGCCGATCAACATAACGCTCGATCTGCCCCTGAGCATCGGCGAGCAGCTCGATTTGGTCGCCGCGCGCGCGAGTGGCGACGTAAAGACGGTGCCCAGTATCCGCGCTCCGCTGCTCGCGAAAATTTAATTCGCCCGCGATCGCGGCGCCGAACGAAACCCGACTCTCGGCGAACGGGATCGCGCCGACAAAGATATTGCGGCTATAGGCGGCGCGGAAAGGCGGCGCGGGTTCATTCGCGCGGGGCTCCGACACTTCGCTGCCGTCAATGGTGACCGCGCTCTGTTCCGTTCGTGCCGCCGACTCGCGATAGAAGAGCAGGAAAAGACGATCGGCGCTATGGCCGGTCTGATCGGTGAGACCGGCGCCGAGATGCGATAAACGGGCGCCAGGCGCGAAATCTACGTTGATCGCCACCGACTTGCCCTGTCCATCGGTGAAGCGCACGAGAACGCCAAGCGGCGCTTCGGCCCCACCGGTCGGAGTGTAATCGATAGCGGCATATGTCCAGCCAGTCGTGGCGGCCATGTCGTGACTGTTGGTGTAATGATGCTGTCGTTTCGGCGGCGCGCGCTCGGTGAAGAACGCCCAGACCAGTGGCGTGGCGGACCCCGAGGTGGTTAAACTCATCACCTCCACGGCCTCATAGAGGGGATCTCGCGGCAACCACACGTACCAGTGGTGGTCCCAATGGTGGAACTCGGTAACGAAGGGAACGATTGGCTCGGCCGACGGTGTCAACGTCGACGCTATCAACGCGAGGAGCGGCAAGCCGAGAATTCTGAGCATGATTTCTCCAGCTCAAGTATAGCCGAATACTCAGCGATTTTCTTAGAGCGGGTTCGGCACCATCGCCGTGCTTTCCGCGAAACCGCGTTGCGCGACGTCGCGGCGGTGGAAATTGATGGTCGCCGCCGTCAATCCCCAGATCAGGCCGAGCAGCAGAAAGAAGTGGCGCCAGTGATCGGTGTCCACGATCAGGCCTTCGCCCGCCTCGCCGACGAAAGCCGCATAGGCGGCGATCAGATAGTGCTGCCACGGCGTCGGCAACAGCACCGCTCCCAGTCCGATCGCCAGCGTCACCACGACGATCGTCAAATAGGCGGCGCCGCCGAGCCAGCCATAGACTAGGAAGCCCTGCATGTAGACGTCGTGCTGCTGCGTGCCGAACACGCGGCTGAACGCGAACGGCCCCATGCCGTTCGGATGATCGAGGATCACGCTGAGCGCCAGCTTTTGTTCCCAAAAGCGGCCGCCCGGCCCGACGTCGTAGGGTTGAATCGCCTTGGCCCGCTCCAGGAACAGGTCATGGACGGAATCGATCGACATCAGGGCGATCACCAGTAGCAGCACTCCCACCACCGCGATGATGCTGAACAACAAGAAGCGGGCGCGTGTGCGCGGGTCCGGCGTCGTGACCAGCAGGAGCCCGATCGCGACGGCGGCGGAGATCGCGAAATGCGCCCAAGCGCCGCGCGAAAAGCTGAGGAACAGGCCGCCCGACAACACCGCGATGATAACGACGCTGGAGAGCCGCATGCCGCGCGTCATCACGCCGATCAACAGCAAGAGCAGCGGGAAGATCAGGAACGGTCCATAGACGTTCGGATCCTTGAACGTCGCGCTGACGCGGTCATAGGCGAGAAATATGTCGGAGCCCGGAAGCAGGTGAAAAAAGCCGATATAGCCCGCCGCCGTGGCGATCAGCGCGGCGAGGATATAGGCGCGGCGCAGGATCGTCAGGCGCACCAGATCGCCGTCGCAGAACAGGCAGGCGAACATGATCGCCGCAAGCGCCAAATAGAACGACGTGGCGACATATTGGATGGTTTGTTGCTGGTCGCCGACCTGGATCAGCGATAGACAGCCGCCGACCAGCCAGATCGTCAGCAGCACCACCAGCGGGGCGAGTTTGCGGTCGAACGGCACACGGGCACCGACGCAGATGAAGAGCAGCACGATCATCAAGCCGTCGTGCGGCGACGGCTCGATGAAGGCGACCGAACTGGTCAGCACCGTGACGAATAGGACGATATGCAAAAGCCGCTGCGGCAGCGCCACGGCCGCACCGGAATTTTCGCCCTCGGCAAAAACCGCCGCCGGACTGCGGACGTCGCTCAATAGGCGTTCTCCGTGCGGATCAGCGCGAACGGGGTTTGCGCCAGGATGTAAAGGTCGAGCAGGATCGACCAGTTCTCGATGTAGTAAAGGTCGTGCTCGACGCGGCGCTGGATTTTTTCCTGGCTGTCGGTCTCGCCGCGCCAGCCGTGGATCTGCGCCCAGCCGGTGATGCCGGGCTTGACCCGGTGGCGGGCAAAATAGCCGTCGACCGCCTCGTCGTAGAGGCGGTTCGCCGCCTTGGCGTGCAAGGCATGCGGACGTGGCCCAACCAGCGACAGATTGCCGGCGAACACGACGTTGAAGAGCTGCGGCAGCTCGTCGAGGCTGGTCTTGCGGATGAAACGGCCGACCCGCGTCACCCGGGAATCGTCCTGGGTGACCAGCCTGCTCGCGGTTGCGTCCGCCTGATCGGCATACATCGAACGAAACTTGTAGATTTCGATGAGTTCGTTGTTGAAGCCGTAGCGCTTCTGCTTGAAGAGCACCGGGCCCTTGCTGTCGAGTTTGATGGCGATGGCGACGAGGAGCATGATCGGTGCGGCGCAGATCAATGCCAGCGAGCCGACAATCTTATCGAACAGCCATTTCATCACGACGTCCCAGTCGGCAATCGGCTTGTCGAAAATGTCGAGTACCGGGACGTTGCCGACATAGGAATACGAACGCGGGCGGTAGTGCAGCTTGTTGGTGTGCGCGGACAGGCGGATGTCGACCGGCAGCACCCAGAGCTTCTTGAGCATCTGCAGGATGCGGCTTTCCGCCGAGATTGGCAGCGAGAAGATCACCAGGTCGACGCGGGTATTGCGGGCGAACGCCACCAGGTCATCGACCGTGCCGAGCTTGGGGACACCGGCACAGCTGGGCAGACTGCGGTCGTCGCCGCGATCATCGAACACGCCGACGAGGCGCACGTCGGAATCGCGCTGGGCGGCAAGCGAGAGGATCAGCGACTCGCCGTTGCCGTCGGCGCCGACCACGACGGTGCGGCGATCGAGCCGGCCTTCGCGGGTCCAGCGACGGACCAGGAGAAACAGCGCGCGGCGAAAGGCGATCAAGGCGAACAGCCCGAGCACATAGAAGGAGCCGAGCCACGCCCGGGAGAACTGGTCGCCGGCTTTGGCGAAGAACGACGCGCTGATGGCGATCAAAAACACCACGGACCAGGCCGAGGCGAGCCGCATGTACTGCTTCTCGTGGCCGCGGAACGCCTGGACCTGATAAATATCCGCCACCTGGAACGCGAGCATGGCCAGAAGGGCGATGCCGAGAATGGCGGCGAAGTAATGCCAGGCGAAGCCGTGCGCGGGCACCACATAACAGACATACACGGCGAAACCGACCGCCGCGACCAGCGCAACTTCGATCACGCGGACCAGGCCGGCCAGCACGATCGGCGAAAAGGCGGCCTCATAGGGCTCCGCGGCGACGGCGCGGGCGGCGTCCGACAGCTCGGGTTCCGTGACCTGCGGCGCCGCAGCGCGCGGTGTGGCCGGCGCCGCCGAAAAGATCGCGGAGGCGGTCTTGAAAATCGTGCCGGGCTCGGGCTTGGACATGTTTGATACGCGATTTACTGCCCACTGCCGGGCGCAGGAACGCTCAGCCAGCAGTCTGATGGGCAAAATAGTGAATAAAGTTCAAAAATTGGTTATGTGAACGGCGCGAAGTCTTCGCATGGCAAGCGCCTCGCGATAGGCGGCGATGCCGGCGTCCACCATGGTGGTCGATGAGAACACCTGGTGGACCCGCGATTTGACCAGTTGCGCCACGCGGGCGACTTGCGCCGGGCCATCGAGCGCGGCGCCGATTGCATCGACCAGCGCGTCGACATTGTCGGGCGCGATGAGGTGCTCGGCTTGGGGGCCGAAGATCTCCGGGATGCCGCCGACGCGCGTGGCGATGATCGGCACGCCGGCGGCCGCCGCCTCGAGCACCACATAGGGCAGCGATTCAGCGCGTGACGGCAGCACCAGCATGCGCCCCATGGCGAAAGCCTCGCGCGCTGGCTGATGGCCGACAAAACGGATCTGGTCGGCGATCCCGAGACGCCGCGCCCGCGCGGCAAGGTCCGGGCCTTGCGGCCCTTCGCCGGCGATGGTTGCGCTCACGCGCCGGCCGGAGCGATTGAGAAGCGCCAGCGCTTCGATGAGGACGTCGATGCCCTTGACCGGCCGCAATTCGCCGACGCAGACGATGTCGGTTGCATCGTCTCTAACCTTGAGGGGTGCGAATTCGGTTTCGCCGACGCCGTTGCGCACGATGCGCACCATAGCCCGCGGCCGGCCGATTTCGGCGCGAAACAGGTCGGCGACGTAGGCGCTTTCGAACAGAAAAAGGTCGGTGCGCCAGCGCAGCAGCCATTCGAGCTTGCGGTAGAAGCCGCCGCGCAGCGTGCCCGGGGAATAGACCAGCGAGCCGCCATGGGGCGTATAGACGCGGATCGCGTTGGGCGCGCTCGGCGCCAACCGCGCCAGCGCGGCGCCTTTGGCGCCGTGGCCGTGCAGTACGTCGGGGGCGAGGAGCCTGATGCGCTGCGAAATCACGCGCAGCGCGAAGAGGTCGGACGGACCGAGCTCGCGGGCGATGGCGACGCGCAGCAGCCCGAGCGCGAGATGCGGAAGAAGCTCGGCAAGAGCCGCATCGGCGCGCGCCCCGCCGGTCGTTGAATCGACGATGAGGCCGACGCGGTGGCCGCGCGCGGATTGGCCGCTGGCGACGTCAACGACATGGCGAAACAGGCCGCCGAGCGGCGCCCGCAAGATGTGCAAGATCTTCAGGCTTGGCGCCGACGCGGTACGCGGCATCTCGGCCGCGGAGAGCGCCGGAGCCGCCGCGGCTTGCATCGACGCGACAGCCCGCACGTCGCCCATGGAGCGAATCCTTAAAAGTCGCGGCAGAGAGTTAAGTCCGATTGAGCCGCGCCGGGGTTAAGAAAGCCTGACCGGCGCCCGGATGCGGTCCGTTACCTCGCACTGTTGTTCTCTGCCGCCGGCGCGGGATTTGCCGGGGCAGCGCGGGGAAGGGCCCTTAACGGGATGGCAACCATAATCGTTTGTTATCGGGGTCGGTCAGCCAACGGGTCCGCAGGAGCCGCGAAATGAGTGTGGCGTCGCAGTCGCATCGGCCGTCGTTGCGGGGGCAATTCATCGACGCGGATTTCGACATGCCGGCGCTCGGCGCGGCGCTGTGGCGGAATAAATGGAAGATCCTGCGCCCGACCATCCTGATCGCGCTGGCCACGCTCGCCGTGGTCATGGTGATCCCGCCCAAATATCTGTCGGAGTCGCGGGTGCTCGTCGTCGGCCGCGACAATATTTATCTGCGGCCCGACGCCGACAAAGACATCGTCGACCGCAGCGTGGTCGACCCGGAGGCGGTGACCAGCCAGGTCCAGCTCATCCTGTCGCGCGATCTCGCCAGCGAAGTGATCGACAAGCTGAAGCTCGGCGAGCGCCGCGAGTTCGATCCGGCGCTCGGCGGCGTCTCGCTGGTCAAGCGCGTTCTCGGCATCTTCGGCTTCATCAAGAACCCGATGAGCATGACGCCGCAAGAGCGCATGCTCGAAGCCTATTACGATCGGCTCAGCGTCTACGCCGTCGACAAGTCGCGCGTCATCGTCATCGATTTTCTGTCCCAGGATCCCGAGCTCGCCGCGCGCGTCGCCAACGCCGTCGCCGACGCCTATCTCGAGCGCCAGCAGGCGGCCAAGCAGGAGCAGGCGCGCAGCGCCGGGCAATGGCTGGCCGGCGGAATCGAATCGATGCGCAAGAAGGTGGCGGAGGCCGAAGCCAAGGTCGAGGTGTTCCGCGCCGAATCCAATCTCTTGGTCGGGCCGAACAACACCACGCTCTCGGCCCAGCAGCTCGGCGACCTCAACACCCAGCTTGCCGCCGCGCGCGCGCAAAAGGCCGACGCCGACGCCAAGGCCAGGCTCATTCGCAAAATGCTGCAATCCGGCGAGCCGATCGAATACTCCGACATTCTCAACTCGGAGCTCATTCGCCGGCTTTCCGAGCAGCGCGTGACGTTGCGCGCGCAGTTCGCCGAGCAGTCGTCGTCGCTGCTCGACAACCATCCGCGCATCAAGGAACTGAAGGCGCAGATCGCCGACCTCGACAAGCAGATCAGGAAAGAAGCCGAAACCATGGCGCGCTCGCTGGAAAACGATTCCAAACTCGCCGACGCGCGGGTGGAATCGCAACTGGCGGCGTTCGACCTGCTCAAGGGCCAGGCGGCGACCACCAACGAGCAGGATATCCAGTTGCGCGCGCTCGAGCGCGACGCCAAGTCGCAACGCGACCTGCTGGAGTCGTATCTGGCCAAATACCGCGAGGCGAGCGCCCGCGACACCATCAATTCCGCGCCGCCCGATGCGCGGGTGATTTCACGCGCCACGGTATCGAACGTGCCGGCCTACCCGAAAAAACTGCCGACGGTGCTGATCGCGAGCTTGGCGACGCTGGTGCTGATGTCCGGCATGGTTTTGACCGGCGAGCTGTTAGCGAGCCCGGCGAGCGCGGCGACGCGTGTGCCGGGCCGCGCCGCGGGTAAAGCCTTCGCTGAAAGGACGGCGGCACCGGTGCGCGCCGCCGCGGCGCCCGCCGCGCCAGCAGCCCCCGCCGCAGCCAGGGCGACTACCGCCGCGCCGCTCGGACGCCGCTGGGCCGGGCGCGGCTCCTTCACTGAACGAATCGCTGCCGTGATCCGGCGGCCGCGCCTCGCCGGCATTCCCATCAGCGCGCTCGAGGAATTTGCCGACAATCTGCGGCGGGAAAGCGAGGACGGCACGCAGATCGCCGTGCTCGGCGTCGCTCCCGGCATGCACACGACCGGCGCCGCGATCACGTTCGCTCGCGCGCTTGCCGACGAGGCCCGCGTGGTGCTGGTCGGGCTCGGTGCGGGGGATGCCGAGATCGAGGCGATCTCCGGCAATCCGTCCGCCGCGGGACTGGCGGAACTGGCGCAAGGCGCGGCGTCGTTCGCCGACATCATCACCAAGGACAAATATTCGGCCCTCCATCTCATCGTATCGGGGCGCGCGCCGGCGGATCGCGGTGCGCTGTTGTCGGCCTCCGGCATGGCGAAAAACTTCGGCGCGCTGGCCGCCACCTATGGCCACGTCGTGATCGATGGCGGCGCGATCGGCAGCCCGGACTTTGGACAAGACATGGCGGCGCTCGCCGAAATCGCCCCGCACGCGCTCCTTCTGGTCGAGACGCTGTCGAGCGCCGCGACGGCGGATGCGCACGACCGGCTGCTGGAGGCCGGCTTCGGCCATGTCACGATCATCGTGACCGGCCGCGCCAGCACGGCGCCGTTCAAATCAGCCGCAGCGGCCTAGCGGAACTCTTCATCCGCCCCGCTTCGCCGGGCAGGATGGCTTTCGCGAAACAATTTCCGCGGGTCCGCGTCATGCGCGATAATGCCCTCGCCACGAGCGAGGGAGACCGCACATGACCATTCGCCAAGCGCTGCCGCCTGCGGCTACGGCCGAAGATGTTGCGCATTTGCTGCCGCAGCTTGCCGAGCAGGTTGCAACCCGGCGCGGGCTGTTGCTCGCGCCGCTTCTCGCCGCGCTGCCGCTCGGCCTGACGAGCGGCCCGGCGGCGGCGATCGACCCCGCGCAAACTCAGGTCACGCTGCCCGACCAATTTCAGTGGAAGCCGGCGCTCCCCGGCGCGCCGCCGCACTCGGTCGAGATCGTGCCGGTGTTCGGCGCCACCGACCGGCCCGGGCAATATGTGGTGCTCATAAAATGGTACCCGGGCTACATGAGCGCGCCGCACGCTTACGTCACCGACCGGCTGTGCTTTGTCCTCTCGGGCACCTGGTGGGTGAATTCCGGCGAAAACTTCGACCCCGACGCCACCGTGCCGGTCCCCGCCGGCGGCTTCATCCGCCGCGTCGCCCACACCCCGCACTACGACGGGGTCAAGAAAGACGACAAGGAGCCGGCCGTGATCGGCATTTTCGGCGAGGCTCCCATCAATGCGACCTGGCTGGATCCCAGAAAGCCCCTGGTGCGGGCGGTATAGGGGGGCCGGCGGCCCGGGCTTATGGACCCCGGGCGCTGCCGCCGTGCGGTATCCGGGTATGAGGCCTTGCAGAAGCTTTACCCTGCGTACCTTTACCGGTTGCGACAATCGCGCATTGTGCTTTTATAGTGGTGCAATGTAAGGGATTCGACGCCATGCTGACTCGCAGTGCTAACGCCGTGGACATTCATGTCGGCCGCCGGGTGCGGACCGCGCGCCTTGCCCAGCGCATCTCGCAGGAAAAGCTCGCCGACGCCGTTGGCGTGAGCTTCCAGCAAATTCAGAAATACGAAAAAGGCGTGAACCGCATCGGCACCGGACGGCTGCACGCCATCGCCAAGTTCTTTGACTTGCCGGTGACGTATTTCTTCGACGGCATCGACAAGCATCCGGGCAAGCCGGCCCGCGATTCCGGCATGACCGCCATCACCGAGGCCTTGAGCACCAAGGAAGGCACGCGGATTGCGGTGGCGCTGTCCCGCATCCAAAGTCCGAAAATGCGGCGGCGCATCGCCGATCTTCTGGAAGCGATCATGAAGGAGGAACGTGGGCAGGCGCGCGCGCTGAGCGCCTGAGAGTTTTTTGGGGGGTGCATGGCCGCAGGCATGCTCGATATCGGTCGAGCGGCATTCGACTTCGTCGATGACATCGAACGACTGTCCGACCAGCGTTTGCTCATGGACCGTTTTGGCCGTGAACTTGGCGGCTACGGCTATCATGCTTGGCTGATTGCCAGCCTGCCGAACGGCCGCAGCGGCTCGCTGGCGCTGCTCAATGGCTGGCCGCAGGGCTGGACCGCCCTTTATCGGCGCCACAAACTCATCCGCAACGATCCGATCGTGGCGCATTGCTTGCGCTCGACGGCGCCATTCGAATGGCGCGAGGCGCCGTACGATCCGCTCGCCAATCCCAAGGCCAAGGAGGTGATGGATCGGGCCAGCGATTTTGGCATGAACCAGGGCTTTTGCGTCCCCATCCACACCTCCGACGGTTACGAGGCCGTCGTCACCATGGGCGGCGAACGGCCCGAGCTCAGCGGACAAGTGCGGCCGGCGCTGCATTTGATGGCGCTGTACGCCTACGGCAAGGCCGTCGATCTGTGCATGCCGAAGCGGTTCGCGGCGGCGCCGGCGCTGTTGACCAAGCGCGAACGCGAAGTGCTGCAATGGACCGCCGCCGGCAAGACCTCCTGGGAAATCTCGCAAATCCTCGGCGTCGCGGAATCCACGGTCACAGCGCATATCAAGGCCGCCACCGCCAAGTACGCCGCGCCGAACCGCGTGGCGACGGTCGTTGTCGCGCTGCGCCGCGGCGAAATTTCACTCTAAAATAATCCGTCAATTCCCAAAATTGGGAATAGCCGCCTTCCCAATCGAAATTCCATGGCTTTCCGGCTGGCACCCCGGTGAAGCGAGATGCAGGTGGCCCTCGAATACGATACGCCGTTCGGCAAGCTTCGTCAGATACAGTTCCGCAAGCGGCCCGACGTCGGCTGGATGTGGCAATGTCCGGTCTGCAAAACATGGAGCGCCTTGGTCGATGCCCAGGTCGAAGGCCGTGTGAGCATCGACTGCGCCGCCGACGGAAATTGTACTTTTTGCGAAACATACGACTTCCGTCCGGCGCTGCGCGCGGCCGGTGCGGAGATTTGAAGATTGGACAATGAGCGAAATCGCGTACGCCGCAACCGGCCGGTGAAGGCGTTGGTCATGCCGACTGCAAGCGTGCCTCCGTACGTTGCGGTTGCCTAGACCGACATGTCCGCCACCTTCAAGAGAACCGATGGCATCACCGGCCGCAGGATAACCGCCACCGACATTCATGTCGGCCGGCGGGTGCGGACCGCACGGCTTGCCCAGCGCATATCTCAAGAAAAGCTCGCGAATGCCGTCGGCGTCAGCTTCCAGCGGATTCAGAAATACGAAAAAGGCGTCAATCGCATCGGCACCGGACGTCTCCACGCCATCGCAAAGTGTTTCGACTGAGGTGTCATGGAACCAGAGTTAGCAGGGTTTCGCCTGTAGTTCACGCTTGCCGCCTAAGTCGGTCCTCCGGTTTTTTGTCCGTACAAGAGGTGCCGGTGCGTGCTACTCCCCAGCATGGACCGCCGGGTCAAGCCCGGCGGTGACGAAGGAGCGAAGCCTACTCCCTCAGCTCGCAGTCTTCGAGATTGACGAGCTGGCCGTTTTGCTCCTGGTTGATCTTGCCGCTGACTCTGACGGCGTCGCCGACGCGCAGCGTGGCGAGCTTGGCTTTGGCGCTATCGGCAAAGGCACATTGAATGTTGCTGTTGTCCTTTTTCAGCAAGACAACGCCGCCGCCGGCGATGCCGACGACCCGCATGCTCGTCGTTTCGATCCATTTGCCGGCTTCGTCGGCCGCCGGTGGCGTGCCCGGGGCCGCCTCGCCGCCGGCATAAAGCTCGCGCAATTCGGCGACCGATCGTTGCGTATAGACTTTGCCGCCGGCGGCCGGCAGCGGCGCAGGCGGCGCCGGCGCGGGGCGCGGCTGCGCCTCCAATTGCTGGGTGCGCCGCTTCAGGGCCGCGGCCTCGGATAGCGCCGCATCGCGTTGCCGCGTCGCCGCCTCCAATTGCTTCTGCATGGCCGCGGCGGCCTTGGCCTTGTCGCCGGCCGGCGCCGGCGCCGGTTTGTTCAAGGCGTCGAGCTGCTGCTTGAGATTGTCGCGATCGGCGGCGATCGCCGCGAGCGCGAGCTTGGCGGCCTCCAATTCCTTGCGCATCGGCTCCGTCGCCTTGGCGAGGTCGGCGGCGGTCGGCGGAGCGTGAACGACCGTGGCCGGCGATGCCGGCGCGGCTTGTCGCAGGTAGATATCGTATCCGGCCGTCGCCGCCGCCGCCAACAGCGCGGCAATCACCAATGATGAGAGAAACGAGCTGCCGGGCATGCGAGCCTTACGCGAATGATCAGCCGGGGTTTTGAACTCCCGAAGCGGCGGGAAGTGTGGCGCTTTCGCAGCGGCGCGGCAAGATTTCGTGTCACCGGCGTCGCTAATGTCGTGACGTAGCGCTTCACATGGGTCCCCGTTTCGGCTACGGTTAGCCAATCTCGCTCATCGAGGGCGTCACCGGTGACGTACCGACGGCGGAGCGAGAGCGGTTCCCGCGGGCGGGGCTCGTAACCCCGCACTCGGGCGGCTTCGGGCATTGACCGTCCGGCACTACGACCGGTCCGCGAGGTGCTCGCTGCACTGGCGCCGGGGAGGGTCCTCCCGTTTGCACCCGGTAATTCCAGGAAGCGCGGCCCGGAGCTGAGCCAATGGGGTCAAAGCCTTGGCGAGTGCCGCAGTGGAGCGCCGGAAGGCGAGCGGGCTTCCGTCAATAGCCCGCTTCCGCGCCCCGCGCATTGGCAGGCGGCAACGTCTGCCGGTGTGGCGCGGACATTGGTTGGATGCGCCTCTCGGCGCTCCGCTCCCCTCTTTCTTGTGAGGGAAGCGAATCAAAAGAGCTTTGTTGTTGTGGTGGTTCGCAAAACTCGGACGCTGATGGCGCCGCGAGAACGAATTTCTATTTCGTCATTGCGAGGAGCCAACGGGTCCGGCCCGAAGTGGCCGGCCCGATGACAGGCTTCGCGACGAAGCAATCCAGAGCCTTGTGGCTCAAAAGACTGGATTGCTTCGCTTCGCTCGCAATGACGAGAGCGGCAACGGCCCCTCACCCCAACCCTCTCCCCAGTGCGGAGAGGGGAAGGGACCCGCAGGAGCCTCGGATTAACCCTTCCGCAGCTTGGCAAAAGATTCTCAACGAAGGGATGGAATAATGCAGCCGGCAAAGCAGGGTGTCATCCGTGGCCGGACTCCGACAGACTATCATCCGCGGCGGGCTTGAATCGCTGTATTTTTCCGGCGCGCACGCGGCGCTGAAGCCGTTGGTCGGCGGCGTCGGCGTCATTCTGACGCTGCACCACGTCCGCCCGCCGCGGCCCGGCCGTTTCCAGCCCAACCGGCTCCTCGAGATCACGCCGCGGTTTCTCACCCGCGTCGTCGCGCTGTTGCGCCGCTCCGGCCTCGACCTCGTCAGCCTCGATGAAATGCACCGCCGCCTGATGGAAGGCGATTTCGCCCGGCGCTTCGTGTGCCTGACGTTCGACGACGGCTACCGCGACACGCTGACGTTCGCCTATCCGATCCTCAAGGCGGCCGGCGTGCCGTTCGCGGTCTACGTCGCCTCGAGCTTCCCCGACCGCCTCGGCGAACTGTGGTGGCTGGCGCTGGAAGCGGTGATCGCGCGCAACGACCAGATCGGGCTCGTCATCGACGGCGAGAACCGCAGCTTCGCCTGCCGCAGCGTCGCGGAGAAACGCGCGCTCTATAACGAGCTTTATTGGTGGCTGCGCCGGCGGCCGACCGAAGCGGAAACCCGCGCCATCGTCCGCAATCTCGCAGCCTGCTATCAGGTCGACATCGCGGCGTTCTGCAAGGATCTGTGCATGAACTGGCCGCAGATCGCGCAGCTCGCCGCCGACCCGCTGGTGACCATCGGCGCCCATACCGTCAGTCATCCGATGCTGGCGCGGCTGCCGGCGGATGCGGCGCGCGGGGAAATGGATTTGAGCCGTTCGGTGATCGAGGCGGCGCTGTCGCGGCCGCCGCAGCATCTCGCCTATCCGTTCGGCGACCCGACCGCGGCCGGGCCGCGCGAATTCGCCACCGCCGCCGCGCTCGGTTTTGCGACCGCGGTGACGACGCGGCCGGGCGTCATCTTCGCCGCGCACCGCGACCGCCTCACCGCGCTGCCGCGGATCTCGTTGAACGGCGAGTTCCAGCAGCTGCGCTATGTGCGCGTGCTGTTGTCCGGCGCGGCGACGGCGGTGTGGAACGGCTTCCGCGGCCAGGGGACAGAGGTCAGTATTCAGTAATCAGAATGCAGCGTTTTCGGCTGTTCTTCTGATTACTGACTACTGATTTCTGCTCCCTGATCCGCTCATCCAGCGCACTAGCGGCATCGCCGGCAGCACCCAGCCGAGGCCGGCGATCACGTAGTAAAGCGTCGCGGCGAGCGCATGGTCGCGGATGGCGGGAAGCTGCGCCAGCGCCATGGCGGCGAGCGCCCAGACGGTGACGAGGGCGAACAGCGCGATGGCGCCGATGAATTTGCGCAATCGAAGCGGCATGGCGACGGTGCTAATGACATGACGCGAGCGACACAAGGTCCATTGCGAGGGTAGGGGTCGCGCGATATGGTCCGCGCGCCCCGCGAACAGCGATCGATGATGACGGCAACACGCGAATTTCACGCCCGCGCCATCCGGCTATGGCTTTACGCTGTCGCCGCGCTGGTTTTGGCGATGGTTTTGGTCGGCGGCGCCACCCGGCTCACCGAATCCGGCCTCTCGATCACCGAGTGGAAGCCGGTGATGGGCACGCTGCCGCCGCTCGGCGAAAGTGGCTGGCAGGCCGAATTCGAGAAATATCAGGCCATCCCGCAATACCGCGCGCTCAACGCCGGCATGAGTCTCGCGCAGTTCAAGACCATCTATTGGTGGGAATGGGCGCATCGCTTGCTCGGCCGGCTGATCGGCGTGGCGTTTTTGCTGCCGTTTCTTTGGTTCCTCTGGCGCGGCTGGGTGGAACCGGCTCTGCGGCCGCCGCTGTGGTTCATTTTCGGGCTCGGTGCGCTGCAAGGTGGCGTCGGCTGGTGGATGGTCGCCTCCGGCCTCGCCGACCGCGTCGAAGTCTCGCAATACCGACTGGCGACGCATCTGGTGCTCGCCTGCGTAATCTATGTGGCGCTGATCTGGACCGCGCAGCGGCTGCACGAGCGGCGGGATTTGCCGGCGCCGCTCGCGGAAGCGGATAGGGCGGCCGCGCGCCTGCGCTTCACCGCCGTCGGTCTCCTCGTTCTCTTGTTGGCGCAAATGTATCTCGGCGCGCTGGTCGCCGGATTGCGCGCCGGCTACGTCTACAACACCTGGCCGCTGATCGACGGCGCCTTGGTGCCGCGTGCCTCGGCGTTGTTCTTCGATACCCCGCTGTGGCGGAATTTTTTCGAGAATGCGCTGACCGTGCAGTTCGACCACCGCATGCTCGCCTATGCGATCTTCATCGTGGCGCTGTGGCACGCGCTCGACGTCGCGCGCACGGTGAAAGTGGGACCGGCGCGCCGCGGCGCCTTTGTGCTCGCCGCCTCCGTCGTTCTTCAGGTGGCGCTCGGCGTGGCGACGCTGCTGTTGCAGGTGCCGCTTCCCGTCGCGCTCGCCCACCAGGCGCTGGCGATGCTGGTCTTGACCGCTGCGGCCGTGCATGCCGCGAATGTCGTTGAGCTGCGCGTTAGCATGAGGTCGCCGGACGGCGTCATTGCGATGCCGAGTTAGTCCGCCAGCGCCTGTTCGAGATCGGCGATGATGTCTTCCTTGTCCTCGATGCCGATCGACAGCCGCACCACGTCGGGGCCGGCGCCGGCCTCGATCTTCTGTTCGTCCGTAAGCTGCCGGTGCGTGGTCGAGGCCGGGTGAATGATCAGCGAGCGGGTGTCGCCGATATTGGCGAGATGCGAAAACAATTTGACGTTGGAGACGAGTTTGACGCCGGCGTCGTAGCCGCCTCGCAGTCCGAAGGTGAACACCGCGCCGGCGCCGTTCGGGCAATATTTCTTGGCGAGGTTGTGATAGCGGTCGCCCGGCAGGCCCGGATAGCTCACCCAGTCGACGCTCGGGTGCGTCGAAATCCAGTCGGCGACGGCGAGCGTATTGTCGCAATGCTTGCGCATGCGCAGCGGCAGCGTCTCGATGCCGGTGAGGATGAGGAAGGCGTTGAACGGCGACAGCGCCGCGCCGATGTCGCGCAGCGCCAAAACGCGGCAGGCGATGGCGAAGGCGAAATTGCCGAACGTCTCGTGCAGCACGATGCCGTGATATTCCGGACGCGGCTCGCACAGCATCGGGTAGCGGCGCTCGCGCGACCAGTTGAAGGTGCCGGCGTCGACGATCAGTCCGCCGATGGAGTTGCCGTGACCGCCCAAGAATTTGGTCAGCGAATGCACCACGACGTCGGCGCCGTGGTCGATCGGCTTGCACAGATACGGCGTCGCCAGCGTGTTGTCGACGATGTAGGGCACGCCGGCGCGCTTGGCGATTTGTGCAACCGCCGCCATGTCGGTGACGACGCCGCCGGGATTGGCGATCGATTCGGTGAAGATCGCCTTGGTCTTCGGCGAGATGGCGCGCTCGAACGAGGAGATGTCGTCGGGGTCGGCCCACACTACGTTCCAGCCGAAATTCTTGAACGCGTGGGTGAACTGATTGATCGAGCCGCCGTACAGCTTTTTCGAGGCCACGAACTCGTCGCCCGGCTGCAGCAGGCAATGGAACACCAGCACTTGCGCCGCATGGCCGGACGCCGTCGCCAATCCGGCGGTGCCGCCCTCGAGCGCGGCGACGCGCTCCTCGAGCACCGCTGTGGTCGGGTTGCCGATGCGCGTATAGATGTTGCCGAAGGTCTGCAGGCCGAACAGCGAGGCGGCGTGGTCGACGCTTTCGAATACGTAGGAGGTGGTCTGGTAAATCGGCGTCGCCCGCGCGCCGGTCGTTGGATCGGGCTGGGCACCGGCGTGGACGGCGAGCGTGGAGAAGCCCGGAATGCGTTCGCTCATCGGCCGATCCTTGCGATCCTGGTGGCGGGAAGAAGCGCTTCCGGTTTATAGGAGCCGCCGGGGCCGTCAAGGCGCGCAAATCCGTTGCGTTAATAGGCAGCCGCCGCGCTGGCGCGCGCGTTCATCATGAATCTTTGATCGTCAGGCTTTGCCATCTTCGCGCTCGGCGCGTTCGGCGGCGTCGGTGGCGCCGCCGCGCGTCGAGGTGCGGTTGAGCGACAGCCGCTGGATACCGCCGCTCGCCGCCGCCCTCTTCGAGGTGATGGTGCGGGTGTTGACGCCCATCCAGGCGATCTCGGAAGACAACCGGCCGTATTCGATCTTCGGGCAGCGGTTCATCACGACCTTGAGGCCGTTGGCCTCGGCAAGCGTCGCCGCTTCATCGTTGCGGATGCCGAGCTGCATCCAAATGACCTGCGGCCGCGGCTTTAATGCCAGCGCTTCCTCGACGATCGGCTGGGCGTAGCGCGAGGCGCGGAAAATATCGACCATGTCGATCGGCTCGGTGACGTCGGCCAGCCGCGCATAAATGCGGCGGCCGAGCAGATCTTCGCCGGCATGACCGGGGTTGATGGGTATCATGTTGTAGCCGCGCTCGAGCAGGTATTTGAAGGCAAAATAGCTCGGGCGGTTCTCTTTCTCCGAGGCGCCGACCATCGCGATCGACTTCACGGTGTTGAGAATGCCGCGGATGTAGCTGTCGGGATAGGAATCGTGATTCATCGCGAGCGCCGGAGGTCAGCGGTTCTCCCATTTCGGCTCGCGCTTCTCGATGAAAGCGCCGATGCCTTCCTCGGCGTCGCGCGCCAGCATGTTTTCGACCATGACTTCCGAGGCGTACTCGTAGGCCTCGGCGAGCGGCATTTCGAGCTGGCGATAAAATGCCTGCTTGCCGAGCTTGACGGTCACAGTCGATTTCGTGGCGATTTTTTTCGCGAGCTTGACTGCGTCTTCGCGTTCGCTCCCGGGGACGACCACGTGGTTGACGAGACCGATGCGCGCAGCATGCTCCGCAGAGATCATCTCGCCGGTCAGCAGCATCTCCATGGCATGCTTGCGCGACACGTTGCGCGACAGCGCAACCATCGGCGTCGAGCAGAACAGGCCGATATTGACGCCCGGCGTTGCGAACTTGGCGGCCCGCGAGGCGACCGCGAGGTCGCAGCTCGCCACCAACTGGCAACCGGCGGCGGTGGCGGTCGCCTGCACCGCCGCGATCACCGGTTGCGGCAAGAGAACGATCTGCTGCATGACGGCGCTGCACGTGGTCATGACATGCTTGAAATAGGCCCGGCCGCGGTCGTCGTCGGAACGGCGTTTACTGAGTTCCTTGAGGTCGTGGCCCGCGGAAAAGGCCAGGCCGTTGGCGGCCAGCACGACGGCGCGCACTGAATCATCGTGCGCGATGGCGGTGAGCGCGTCGCCGAGCGCCTCCAGCATCGCCTCGGAAAGACTGTTGCGACTCTGCGGCCGGTTGAGAGTGAGCACGGCGACGCCCTCGATGTCTTCGCGTAAAAGGATCAGCGAAGAGACGGCGGCAGCGGCGGCGGGATGGGCGTGCATCGGTTCGGTCCTCGGTCCGGTCCTGCCGTGCGGATTGGCAAATCGACCGCCCGCATTGTATCCGATCTGGGTGACGGAGAGCAGGGGCATGAAGCACATGGCGGCGCCGAAACTCACGGTCAAGGAGCTCGAGCGGCTGCTCGGCGCCGAATTTCCGCAAATGCTCAACGCGCAGAGCGGCTATGGCATCGAAGAAGTCTGGTCGGGCGGGAGTCGCGTCCGCAAGCATTTCAGTCCGCGATCGCTTCGTCCCGGCGGCACGATTGCGGGCCCGGCGATGATGACGCTGGCCGATTTTGCGCCCTATGTGGCGATCCTGGCGACGATCGGCTGGGCACCAATGGCGGTGACTACGCATCTTTCCATCCACTTTCTCAAGAAGCCGGCAGCCCGCGACCTTCTCGCCGAAGCGCGGTTGATCAAGCTCGGAAAACGGCTTGCGGTCGCCGAGGTTGGGATTCGATCGGAGGGCGAGGACGATATGGTTGCCCACGCGACGGTGACCTATTCGATTCCTTCGCGGTGAAATAATACCTCCGGCTCAAACCTTTGAAATAAGGACAAAATAGAGCTTGCCGGTGTTGACCTTGCAGGGTGCGGCGGATAAATAGCCGGCCAAGGTGCCGGGGTTCCTCGGCGTGACCCCATAGGATGCGAAGATGAAAACGTATTCGGCCAAGCCCGCCGAGGTCGACAAGAAGTGGGTGATGATCGATGCCGACGGGCTCGTCGTCGGCAGGCTGGCGTCGCTCGTGGCGATGCGGCTGCGCGGCAAGCACAAACCGACTTTCACGCCGCATGTCGACTGCGGCGACAACGTCATCGTCATTAATGCCGCCAAGGTCGTGCTGACCGGGCGCAAGGTCGAACAGAAAGTCTACTACAAACACACCGGCTATATCGGTGGCATCAAGGAACGCACTGCCAAGTCGATCCTCACCGGCCGCTTTCCCGAGCGGATCGTGGAGAAGGCGGTCGAGCGCATGCTGCCGCACGGGCCGTTGGGCCGGCGCCAGCTCGCTAATCTCAGGGTCTACCCAAATGCCGAGCATCCGCACGCGGCACAGCAGCCGGAGCAGATCGACATTGCCGCCATGAACCGCAAGAACAAGAGGACCGCGTAATGGCCGACACGATACAGGCGCTCGAGGAGCTGGCGACGCTCAAGCCGGCGGCGGCGCCGCAGCCTCCGAAATACGTGCAAAAGCTCGACAAGCAAGGACGCGCCTACGCAACCGGCAAGCGCAAGGATGCGGTGGCGCGGGTGTGGATCAAGATGGGCGGCGGCAAGATTCTGATCAACGACCGGCCGGTGGAAACCTACTTTGCCCGCCCGGTGTTGCGCATGCTGATCCAGCAGCCGCTGGTGGCCGCCAACCGCCAGGGCCAATACGACGTGGTCTGCACCGTCTCCGGCGGCGGCCTGTCGGGTCAGGCGGGTGCCGTACGTCACGGCCTGTCCAAGGCGCTGATGCGGCACGAGCCCGACCTGCGCCCCGTGCTCAAGCGCGGCGGCTTTCTCACCCGCGATCCGCGCGTGGTCGAGCGCAAGAAGTACGGCAAGGCCAAGGCGCGCAGGAGCTTCCAGTTCTCGAAGCGCTAGTTGCGCTGCAGTCAGACATCCTGGACGCGCCGCGCGCTTCTTGACGTTTGGCGCGTCTTAACCTCTCGCGTGGGCGGCGCTGTGTCGCCCTGAACGCCGATATTTTTGGATTTTTTTGCTATCTTTCTCGAAATTTTTTGCGAAAATCCGCGTCGTCCATCACACGCTTGGCAAAGCCTGAAAAGCAAACCCTCAGCGCGGCGCTGCGATCGGTGATACGTATATATCCGCACAGTACGGATGTGGGAGCGCTATTCCATGGCGATGGATTGGGCGCAGGTGTCGCTATCCCTGGATACGGGAACGCTGTTCGTTATCGCCATCTGCGTGACCTTGGTGGTCGGCCTGCTGCTGCTGCGCGCCTGGGCGCAAGAGCGCATTCCGGCCCTCGGCTGGTGGGGCGCGGCCTATCTGATTGGTGCGTTCTCGGGCGCGATCTGGCGGTTCGGGGATTTGACGGGATCGGAGCTGCCGGCAGGCATCGCCAATATCCTTCTCTTTGTCGCTGTGGGCATGATCTGGAGCGCCGCGCGGCTGTTCCAAGGCCGCCGGGTGCGCTGGGGCCTGATGTTTCTTGGTGCCGCGGTCTGGCTGGTGGCGTGGCTTTTTCCGGCGTTCGCGCACTCGGCCGCCTCGCGCATCCTGGTCAGCTCACTCATCGTCGCCGGCTATACCTTCCTGATCGCCATTGAATTGTGGCGCGAACGCCGTCAATTGCTGATTCGCCGTTGGCCCGCGCTTTTCGTTCCCATGCTGCACGGCGCCATCTTTTTGTTCCCGGTGGCGCTCGCAACTCTTTCACACGATCGCAACGTGTTCCGCAGTCTCGCTGGCGGCTGGGTTGCGGCGTTTGTGATCGAGATCGTGCTCTACGTCGTCGGCGCCGCCTTTATCGTGCTCATCCTGTCCAAGGACCGCTCGGTGCGCTTCTACAAAACGGCGGCTGCGACCGACCCGCTGACCGGCGTCTTGAACCGCCGCGGATTTTTCCAAGGCGCCGCTATCATCATGGACCGCAATCGCCGCAGTCTGACGCCGGTCAGTGTGCTCGCCTTCGACCTCGATCATTTCAAATCGATCAACGACCGCTGGGGTCATGCGGTAGGCGATAGCGTTTTGCAATTGTTCGCGACGGTGGTGCGGAAAACCATGCGCGCCGGCGACATCATCGGTCGGGTCGGCGGGGAGGAGTTCGTCGCCATTTTATCGAGCAAGCCGGCGGACGCGGTCACTGTTGCCGAGCGCGTACGCGCCGCCTTCGCAGCCGCGAGCGCCGAAGTGGACGGCCGACCGATCGCGGCAACGATTAGCGCGGGTGTGGCATCGGGCTCGCCGTTGGCCACGGTCGACGCGCTCATCGCGGCGGCCGATGCCGCGCTCTACCGTGCCAAAGCGAATGGACGTGACCGGCTCGAAACCGGTGACGTGGCGGTCGCCGCCGCGCCGGAGCGGCTGGAAGAGCCCGCAGCGGGCGGCAGGCCGGCAATTTCGGTGCGGTCGCAACGCCGCGTCGCACACTGAAGCGTCAAGCCAATCGCACGTCGCTTAACCCGGCGAAACGCAGCACGACAAAAGAAGCGGGCGCCGTGAGAACGGCGCCCGGAAGAGCTGCATCGGCTAGGCCATGCAGGGAGGATGCGATCGGCTGTTTACGCCGAGTAGTACATTTCGAACTCGACCGGATGCGGGGTGTGCTCGAAACGGATGACCTCGCTCATCTTCAGATCGACGTAGGCGTCGATGAAGTCATCGTCGAACACACCGCCGGCTTTGAGGAAGCCGCGGTCCTTGTTGAGCTCCTCGATTGCTTGGCGCAGCGACCCGCAAACCGTCGGAATTTTTTTCAGTTCCTTGGGCGGCAGATCGTAGAGGTCCTTGTCGACGGCCTCGCCTGGATCCAATTTGTTCTTGATGCCGTCGAGGCCGGCCATCAGCATCGCCGCGAAGCCAAGATAAGGATTGGCGAGCGGATCGGGGAAGCGCACTTCGACGCGTTTGGCCTTCGGGTTGGTCGTGTAGGGAATGCGGCAGGCCGCCGAACGGTTGCGCGCCGAATAAGCGAGCAGCACCGGCGCCTCAAAGCCCGGCACCAGACGCTTGTATGAGTTCGTCGTCGGATTGGTGAATGCGTTGATCGCCTTGGCGTGTTTGATAACGCCGGCGATGTATTGCAAGCAGGTGTCGGAAAGGTCCGAGTACTTGTTGCCGGCGAAGACCGGCTTGCCACCTTTCCAGATCGACTGGTGGCAATGCATGCCCGAGCCGTTGTCGCCGTAGACCGGCTTTGGCATGAAGCATGCCGTTTTGCCGTAAACCTGCGCCACCTGCTGGATGCAGTATTTGTAGATCTGCATCTGGTCCGCCATCACGGTCAGTGGCGAGAATTTCAGACCGAGCTCATGCTGGGCAGAGGCGACCTCGTGGTGGTGCTTCTCGACTTTCACGCCCATGCGTATCATGGCCGAAAGCATCTCCGAGCGCATGTCCTGCACCGAATCCTGCGGCGGCACCGGGAAATAGCCCTTCTTGGTCCAGATGCGGTGGCCGGTATTGCCGCCCTCGTATTCGGTGTCGGAATTGATGGGGAATTCCACCGAGTCGAGCTTAAAGCCGGTGTTGTAGGGCTCGGCCTTGTATTTGACGTCGTCGAAGACGAAGAATTCGGCCTCGGGTCCGAAATAGACGGTGTCGCCGACTCCCATCGATTTGACCATGGCCTCGGCGCGCTTGGCGATGCCGCGCGGATCGCGCGAATAGGGCTCGCCGGTCGTCGGCTCGAGCACGTCGCACACCAGTACCAGCGTCGTTTCCGCGAAGAACGGATCGATAGTCGCTGACGCCGGGTCCGGCATCAGGCACATGTCGGACTCGTGGATCGCCTTCCAGCCCGCGATCGAGGAGCCGTCGAACATCTGCCCTTCGGCGAACGTGTCTTCCTCGATCAGACTCACGTCAAAGGTGACATGCTGCCATTTGCCGCGCGGATCGGTAAAACGGAAATCGACGAATTTCACGTCGCTGTCCTTGATCATTTTCATGACGTTCTTCGGCGTGGTCATGGCATGCGTACCCTTTCGTGGTGCTGGAATGTGTTGGAGCGCTGGTCGACTGTCGGCGGTTGAGCGCAAGCAGTCAGGCCAGGCTATCAGATGGCGTCAATTCCGGATTCCCCCGTCCTGATCCGGATGGCTTCTTCGACAGTCGAGACGAAGATTTTCCCATCGCCGATCCGCCCGGTTTGGGCGGCGCGACGGATCGCCTCGACAGCTTTTTCGACCATGTCGTCGCCAAGCACAATCTCGATCTTCACTTTGGGCAAAAAATCCACCACGTATTCGGCTCCACGGTAGAGTTCGGTGTGCCCCTTCTGGCGTCCGAAGCCCTTTGCTTCGGTGACGGTTATTCCTTGCAGACCCACTTCCTGCAGTGCCTCCTTCACCTCATCGAGTTTGAATGGCTTGATGATCGCCTCGATTTTCTTCATCGCGTCTCATCTCCCGGCTCCGGGTGGCCGAGCCACCGCTGGAACCGACGCATGGTTAGCAGGTCCCGTGCCAAGGTCGTAAAGATAGGAAAAGCACAGGTGGATCAATCTGGTAAGATGCAATCACCGTCCGTCTGCGAAGGCGCAGGACATGCCGTCGCTGCTAAACTGGGCACTTTGCCTATTATCGCGTCAACCATGTCAGACGACAAGCTGCATCGCCTTGCGCAATGTTCGCGCCGTGCCGCAATCGCTACGCTGGAAGCATGATGATTGAACTCCTCAGCAATGCGGAAATGGCGGAGGCCGACCGGCAGGCCATCGCCGGCGGCGTGGCCGGTATCGACCTTATGGAGCGAGCGGGCAGGGCTGTCGCCGATGCCGTGAGCGCGCGCCATCCGGCCGGGAGTCGCATCGTCGCGGTGGCGGGCCCCGGCAACAACGGAGGCGACGGATTTGTGGCGGCGCGGCTGCTCGCTGAGCGCGGTTACCGCATGGAGGTGTTGCTGGTGGGCGACGCGGCCCGGCTCAAAGGCGATGCGGCGCTGGCAGCGAAACAATGGGCGGGCCCAGTCGCCCCGGCGCTGCCGGGGGCGCTGGAAGCCCCCGTACGACCCGACGGCGCGATCGACGGAGTGATCGACGCTCTGTTCGGTGCCGGCCTCGACCGGCCGGTCGAGGGCTTGCCGCGCGCCATGATTGACAGCATGAATGCGCAAGCGGCGCCAATCGTTGCCGTGGACCTGCCGAGCGGGATCAACGGGACGTCCGGGGCGGTGATGGGAACGGCCGTGAAGGCCGCGCAGACCATCACCTTCTTTCGCAAGAAACCCGGGCATCTGCTGCTGCCGGGACGACTTCATTGCGGTGCGGTCTCCATCGCCGATATCGGTATTCCAGAGTCCGTGCTGGCGGAAATTGCCCCGAAAACTTTTGAGAACACGCCTGCGCTCTGGCGCGCGCACTTTCCGATGCCGCGCGAGGCCGGACACAAATACGACCGCGGGCACGCCGTCGTCGTGTCCGGTCCGTCGTGGTCGACCGGGGCGGCGCGGCTCGCGGCGCGCGGTGCGTTGCGCGCCGGAGCCGGTCTGGTCACCATCGCAAGCCCACGCGAGGCGCTGGCGGTCAACGCGGCGGCGAGCCTTGCCGTGATGGTGCGGCCGGTCGACGGTGCCGGCGAGCTGACGAAGTTTCTTGCCGATCGCCGATTCAACGCCTTGGCGATCGGTCCCGGAGTGGGCGTGGCGGACGCCACTTGCGACCTCGTTGTCGCGGCGCTTTCGGGCGAGCGCGCCGTCGTGCTTGACGCCGACGCCATCACCAGCTTTTCGAGCCATCCGCAGCGCCTCGCCGAGGCGTTACTGCGGCGGCGCGGCCAAGCCACAGTCCTGACACCCCACGAGGGAGAATTTCATCGCTACTTCGGAGCTTTGGACAAACAAACTCAAGCAGGGTCAAAGCTCGAAAGAGCGCTCCGCGCGGCGCGGCTCACCGGTGCTATCGTGCTCCTCAAGGGAGCCGATACGGTCGTGGCGGCCGCCGACGGACGGGCATCAATCGCCGCCAACGCGCCGCCTTACCTGGCAACGGCGGGCGCCGGCGATGTGCTGACCGGGATGGCGGCCGGCCTGCTCGCGCAAGGCATGCCCGCCTTCGAGGCGGCATCCGCGGCGGTGTGGCTCCATGGTGAAGCCGCCGTTGCCGCGGGGCCCGGCCTTATTTCCGAGGATTTGCCTGATATGCTGCGGGGTGTCTATCGTGCGCTCCTTGGGTGATCGCAGGACGCACTGGCGTGACGGCGCTGAATTTTGCAGGCCCGTGATTCAATGCCTATTTTTGTAGTGTCAGGCGTAACCTGCGTGATATAAGCCGCGCCGCCGAAACAGCCTCCCGTTGCGGGCGTGGCGGAATTGGTAGACGCGCGGGATTTAGGTTCCCGTGACGAAAGTCGTGGGGGTTCGAGCCCCTCCGCCCGCACCAGCCCGGGCGGCCTTTCCAAAAACCTAGCCGAGATGTGCTCGATCTCGGGCCGTGAAGAGTAGTGCCAATGCAAGTGACTGAAACTTCCGCCGCTGGCCTCAAGCGCGAATTTCGCGTTGTCGTCCCCGCGACCGATCTTGAGGCGCGGGTCAATGAGCGGCTCGACGACCTGAAGGGGCGCGTGCAGCTTCGGGGTTTCCGGCCCGGCAAAGTCCCGGTCGCGCATCTCAGGCGGCTCTACGGCAAGGCCGCAATGGCGGAGGTGATCGAGGCGGCGGTGCGCGAGGCCAATAGCAAGATCGTCACCGACCACGGCTTCAAGCTCGCCCTCGAGCCGAAGGTTGTGCTGCCGTCGGAGGAGGGCGCGGTCGAGGGCGTCATCGCCGGCAAATCCGATCTCGCCTACACCGTCGAGATCGAGATCCTGCCGCCGATCACGCTCGCCGATTTCAAGACCATCAAGCTCACCCGGCTCACCGCCGAGGTCACCGACGCCGAGATCGATCAAACTCTGCAAAGGATCGCCGAACAGAACCGGCCGTTCATCGCCAAGAGCGAAGGGGCGGAAAAGGGCGACCGGGTCGTCCTGTCGTTTCAAGGCACGATCGACGGTCAGCCGTTCGAGGGCGGCGCCGGCGAGGATGTTCCGCTGGTCCTTGGTTCGGGGCAATTTATCCCAGGGTTCGAGGACCACCTTATGGGCGTCAAAGCCGGGGAAAGCAGGACGTTCAACATCAAGTTCCCCGACGACTACCCGGCGAAGGCGATGGCCGGCAAGGACGCCACCTTTGCCGTGACAGCAAAGGCGGTTGAGGCGCCCGGCGCCGTGACCATCGATGACGACTTCGCCAAGACCCTCGGATTGGAGTCGCTGGCCAAGCTCCGCGACGCGATCAAGGACCGCACGCAGCGTGAGCATGCGGCGGCATCGCGCCAGAAGCTCAAGCGCGCGCTGCTCGACCAACTCGATGAGCGCCATAAATTCGAGCCGCCGCCGAGCTTGGTCGAGCAGGAATTCAACAATGTCTGGTCGTCGATCGAGAAGGACCTCAAGGACCAGGGTCGCACCTTCGCGGACGAAGGAACGACCGAGGAGAAGGCGCGGGCCGAATACCGTGCCATCGCCGAACGGCGGGTGCGGCTTGGTCTGGTCATCGCCGAGATCGGCGAACGGAACAATATCAAGGTCACGGAGGAGCAACTGAACGCCGCCGTGGTGGAGCAGTTGCGCCAGCTGCCCGGACGGGAGCAGGAGGTATGGGACTATTACCGGAAAAATCCCGGGGCCCTGGCCGCCTTGCGCGCGCCCTTGTTCGAGGACAAGGTGGTGGACTTCCTCATCGAGCTCGCCGAGGTCACGGAAAAGCCGGTTTCACGGGACGAACTATTCAAGGAAGATGAGGCGTGAGGGCGTGAGGGAATGGGCGTGACCGGGGCCGTTGTCTACGTCTTGTCGCGGAAGCTTCCGTGCATATCTGCGATAGTAGAAGCTTTTCATGGCGCTACGGTCCGCGGCTCTTTCGACAGTCAACCCCGACTCAGCCACACTGAGCGAGCCGCAGCGCGAGCACGCGAACACTTCTGACAGGGAACCCCATGCGCGACCCGAAGGACACTTACATGCAATACCTCGTCCCCATGGTGGTCGAGCAGACCAACCGCGGGGAGCGGGCCTACGACATCTATTCCCGGCTGCTCAAGGAGCGGATCATCTTCATCACCGGGCCGATCGAGGACGGCATGGCCTCGCTCGTCATCGCCCAGCTTTTGTTCCTCGAGGCGGAAAATCCCAAGAAGGAAGTCTCACTGTATATCAACTCGCCCGGCGGGGTCGTGACCTCGGGGCTGGCGATCTATGACACGATGCAGTTCGTCCGCCCGGCGGTGTCGACGCTGTGTACCGGGCAGGCCGCTTCCATGGCCTCGCTCCTGCTCGCGGCGGGAAACAAGGACCTGCGTTTTGCCCTTCCCAACGCCCGGATCATGGTGCATCAGCCCTCCGGCGGGTTCCAAGGTCAGGCCACGGATATCATGCTCCACGCCCAGGAGATTCTGAACCTGAAGCGGCGGTTGAATGAAATCTACGTCAAGCATACCGGTCAGCCGCTGAAGAAGATCGAGGATGCGCTGGAACGCGACATGTTCCTGACCGCCGAGATGGCCAAGGATTTCGGCCTCATCGACAAGGTCATCGAGAAACGGCCGGAGGAACCGTCGCTCAAGAGCGAGCCGGTTCTTGCTAAAGTGTGAGCGCGGCGATGGGACGAATCGGCGCCAAAATCAGCCCCGGCCGGCGTCAAACGGATTCCCCCGGGTGTGGTCTAGAAAGCACACCCGTCCAAAGTCGCGTTATCGTTAATGGATTCTTGATTGGCACGCCATTAGCATGCACGCTTGTATGAAGTGACTGGGTATTGTCACTGTGATGTCATGTTCGGGCGCAGACGCCGACGGTGCTACGGTTTTTTAGCACGGCGAAGCGCAAGGTATTGAGGGTCGCACGGCTTCCCTCGTGGTGAAGGCGGAGACGGGAATGAGCAAGGTTGGCGGCGGCGATTCCAAGAATACGCTCTACTGCTCGTTCTGCGGCAAGAGCCAGCACGAGGTGCGCAAGCTTATCGCCGGGCCGACCGTCTTCATTTGCGACGAATGCGTCGAGCTGTGCATGGACATCATCCGTGAGGAGAACAAGTCCTCGCTGGTGAAGTCGCGTGACGGCATTCCGACGCCGCGGGAAATCCGTAAGGTTCTCGACGACTACGTGATCGGTCAGGATCACGCCAAGAAGGTGCTTTCGGTCGCCGTTCACAATCACTACAAGCGGCTCAACCACCAGAGCAAACACAACGACGTCGAACTGGCCAAATCGAATATTCTGCTGATCGGACCGACCGGCTCCGGCAAGACTCTGCTCGCGCAGACGCTGGCGCGCATCCTCGATGTGCCCTTCACCATGGCGGACGCCACCACGCTGACGGAAGCCGGCTATGTCGGCGAGGACGTCGAGAACATTATTTTAAAGCTGCTGCAATCGGCCGACTACAATGTCGAGCGCGCGCAGCGCGGCATCGTCTATATCGATGAAATCGACAAGATTTCGCGAAAGTCCGACAATCCTTCGATCACCCGCGACGTGTCGGGGGAGGGCGTGCAGCAGGCGCTGCTCAAGATCATGGAGGGCACGATTGCCAGCGTGCCGCCGCAGGGCGGCCGCAAGCATCCGCAACAGGAATTCCTGCAGGTCGACACCACGAACATCCTGTTCGTCTGCGG
>Ga0208455_1000197_pt1 | contig 36852 bp, 31 predicted proteins | sample June2015DPH_4_50_FD_184690 | JGI IMG/M metagenome (GOLD analysis project Ga0208455, IMG submission 184690) | Peatland microbial communities from SPRUCE experiment site at the Marcell Experimental Forest, Minnesota, USA - June2015DPH_4_40... | ecosystem: Environmental > Terrestrial > Soil >... | reverse complement strand
CTTGGCGGCATCGATCGCTTGCGTTGCGATCTGATCGGGGGTGATCGGCAGCGCGTCCGACATGGTCGGAGTGTGGATCGAGCCGGTGATCGCGCAGCTGATGATGGTCTTGTTCGCCATGGTCGTTTCCCCCTGGTGGCCGGCCGGCCGGCCCGTTCATTCCTCGCCAACCGCTACGATCCTCGACGTTGCGGCGGCGTTCAAGTGGAAAATCCGTCGGTTCCACCGCCAGCCGGCGGCGAAAGCGGTCAAATTCTGCCCGCACGGCGACACACGGCTTCACACTATATTCAAAATTTTGCCGTCTCGAGCTGATTTATCTCCGCGTCTGGCGGGTGTGTTCGCTTCGCCAGACCGCTTGCGCAAGGGCTGCGCGTTGCATATTGGATAATCGCGGCCGGCGATGAATACCTATGAATTAACGCAACCGACGATCATGTTCCCGCGCCGTGAACGCCGTTCCGCGGAACCGGCGCACCGATACGGATTAAGATGATCGAAATTCGGAGAGCCGAGATGCGAGCAAGATACATAATCGCTGCCGCAGCGTTGCTGTCGCTCGTCGCCGGGCATGCGCTGGGCGCGGAGCCGGCAGCTGCCGGGCTTTGGCAAGCAGTCGATCAGGAAACCGGGCAACCGACCGGCTGGTTTCTCATTCGCGATCACGACGGTATCTATGATGGGACCATCGTCAAGATGTTCCTGAAGCCGGGCGAGAGCGTGAGCGTCGTTTGCGATCAGTGCAAGGACGATCGCCATGACAAGCCGTGGCTGGGCCTCGAGATCATCCGCGGCATGAAGCGCGACGGTTTGCATTACGGTGATGGGACTATCCTCGATCCGCGGTACGGCCAAGTTTACAGCGCCTTGATGAATCTCTCGCCGGACGGTCAATCGCTCATCGTGCGCGGCTATCTCGGCATTTCACTGTTGGGGCAAAATCAATATTGGACGCGATTGCCGGATTCGGCCTACAACGAGATCGATCCGCGCTTTAATCCCAACCACTCCGCAGCCGCAGCGGCGCACAAACCCCAGGCCTTACCGAAACCTGAGAATTCTGCGCGTCGCTAGAGCAGCTCACAGGCTGGTCTGCCCGGTCGCTTCAATTTGACGAAGCGCCGACGCCTTTGCGCTGGGCGTGCTCGCGTGTTTCCTCGTCGCGCGGCTTGCCCATCAGCACCGGCTGGAACAGTGCCGCCGCCGTCATCGTCGTCAACAGCGAGAGGGCGAGCAGCTTGCCCATGCTGGACGTACCCGGATCGCTGGAAAAATACAGGCTGCCGAATGCGGTCGCCGTCGTGCAGGCGCTGAACGTCACGGCTCGGGTCAGCACCGACTGCAATAATTTGGTCTGTCCCTCGCGCCACGCCATGATGTAGTAAATCTTGAATGCCACGCCGACGCCGAGCAGGAGCGGCAGCGCGATGATGTTGGCGAAGTTGAGCGGCAAGTCGATTGCCACACAGATTTCCAGCGTGACGACGCCTGCCACCAGGAGCGGGATGAGCGTCAACAACACGTCACCCACCCGCCGCAAGGTGATCCACAACAGGACGGCGATCGACAGCAGCGCGTAGGCACCAGCCTCGAGAAAGGCGGTGATGATCGTGCGGCGCGCTTCGAGAATCGAGATCGGACCCTCCGTCGCATTGGGCGCCACGCTCTGCACGGCATGCGCGAATGTCCGCAACGTCGCATTGTTGTCGGCATTGCCGCTCGGGGCGACCTCGATGCGGGCCTGCCCGTCCGGCGTCATCCATTGGCTGACAAGCTCGGGCGGCAGGTTGTCGCGGGTGACTTCGTGCGCCTTGAGCAGATTGCGCAGATCGTCGAGCGCCGTTCGCAACGGCTGCACGAACGCCGTTTCGGCCCGCTGGCGTGTCGCTTGATCGGCCTTGGCGAGCGCGGTCATGTCCGCGGCCAGCCGCTTGGCCGCGGCGGCACCGGGACCAGGAGCGCTACCGGCCAGCCGATTGAGCGCATTGACCGTGGAATTGATGATGGCGACATTTTCCGCGTCCGTCGGCGGCGAGTTGACGCTCGGCGGGTTCAGCGCGGGATCGAGCGTCTTTGCCGCGCTCTGGATCAGCGGCAGCTTTTGCTGCTGGTGATCCGGAATGAACGTCGAAAGTGTCACCACGCGCGCAACCTGAGGCAAGGCCCTGAGCTTGACGGCAAGCTGGTCGGCTGCCGCCAACGTCGGCTCCAGCGCCTGGATATCGTTGACGCCGCTTTCCTGCTCCTTCTCGAGTTGAAGGTAGGTGGCGACGGACTCGACATTGGGGTTGCGCAGGTTCATCGGATTGAAATCGAACCGCAGCCAAAACAGCAGCGGCGACGCGCCCAGAATGACAAGCGCGGTGCCGATGAGGATCGGTACGCGATAGCGCTCGAGGAAATCGTCGACCGGCGCCAGGAATGCGTAGCCGAGTGGATGCGGCTCGCTCCGCGGCTTCAGACGGCTGAGCAGGGCCGGCAACAAAGTAATACTGGTAACAAAGGCGATCAGCATGCCGAGGCCGGCGATCAATCCGAGCTCGGACAATCCCCGGTAGGCCGTCGGGAGGAATGAAAGAAAGCCCGCGGCAGTGGCGAGCCCGGCAAGCGTCAGCGGCGCGCCGGCGCGGCGCCCGGCATGCAGGAGGGCTTCGTATAGACCATCGACTTCATGCCGCTCGGCCCGGTAGCGGACGCTGAATTGGATGCCGAAATCGACACCGAGGCCGACGAAAAGCACGGCGAAATACACCGATATCAGGTTGAGAGTGCCGACCAGCAGCATGCCCAGTGCCGCCGTGGCGGAAAGTCCGACCACAAGGCTGACGAACACGGCGAAAATGATCCGCATCCAACGCAACGCCATCCACAGGATGAAGAGCACGACGGCAATGGTCACGACGGCGTTGAGCGCCGCGTTCTCTTTGATCGTGGCGAACTGGTCGTCGTTCATGGGCACGGGGCCAGTCAACCGCAGTTGTGCTTGAAAAGCGGATGCAAGATTGAGGTCCGCGGCGGCCTGACGGACGGCATTGCTCGCCTTCAGACCCGGCTCGAGCTCTGAATAATCGAGCACGGCGGTGAGTTTCACGAACCGCCGCAGATCGGCGGGTTTGGCCTCGTGGCCCTGAACCAGCACGCGCCAGGAGAAGCTTGCGGGCTGATTTGCCTTGACCTGGTCGAGCGTGTTGGCGACGAGGGTCATCGGCCAGGTCATGTCGTCGAGCTTGATGTTGCCGCCCTGGACGCCGAGCAGCCCGAATTGCAGCGCGCGGACCACGCCGCGCAAACTCGGATCGCCGGCCAGGACCTCCATGAGCCGCTGTGCCTGCGACAGCATGCTCATCTGCGGCGCGAGCTCGGCGGTCGACTCGAACAACAAACCGTTCTGGGCAAATAGCGAACTGCCCTGCAGATCCTGGACGGAACGGAAGAAATTCTTCTGCTGCGACAGCCGCGCAACCAGCGCGCCGCTGCCCTGCTCCACCAGCTCCGGCGTCGGCGCGTCGATCACCGCAATGATCGTATCGAATTGCGGGAAAGCCTTTTCGAATGCCAGTTCCCGTTGCCGACTCGGGCTATTGCTGGAAATGAGCTGATTGATATCCGTCGTCATCGAGAAACGAGTGGCGGCATACCAGGTCGACACCGCCGCGAGCACGATCGCGCCGGCGATCACCCACCGAGGGTAGTGGATGCAAAAAGCAATCGCGCGGACGACGAAAGCGGTAAGTGTCTTCATGGGATGAGGAGGTCAAACCGACGTTTGAGGCGTGGGACGTGAGGTGGGTAACGGCAAACCGATGTTTGAGGCGTTAAGAGAAAGGCGAAATGGAGGCACACGTTTTGACCGCCTACGGCATGGCACAAGGACATCCCCCCGCGCGCGGCGCTGCAGGCCCCTCCGTTCGGACGGAACCCTGGGCGCGCGTGCAGTGCGTTCACGGAATCTCCCCCGGCTTCGCGCGGCACTAGATGCCCTGAAATGCCACAAAAGTGAAATCATGGATATTTTCCTAGAAATCCGGGGGACCGCAGGCCACAGCCGGGGTGGGGTGGGCGAGGGGGCGTGCGGTAGACAAGGAGCCCCCTTTTCAGCTCAATGGTTCCGCTTAGAAACCATGATCGATCGGCTGCCTGGGGCCGCCGAGAGCGGGCTTGATTGTCACAGAATCGTGGCCAATTTGGTTGTCACGGGGTTGTAGCCAAAGTATTGGACAGGGAGCATGGGGGCGGCCGCCCGCGGCTCTTGCGGTCCAACGCCGCAGTCCGGCACCCGCCTGGAGGTCGTTGATGAAGGTCATACTCGCCCAGCCTCGCGGTTTTTGCGCCGGCGTCGTGCGTGCCATCGAGATCGTCGAGCGCGCGCTGCAGAAGTACGGTCCGCCGGTCTACGTGCGCCATGAGATCGTCCACAATAAGCACGTCGTGGAGAGCCTGAAGGCCAAGGGGGCGCATTTCGTCGAGGACCTGTCCGAAGTTCCCCCAAACGCGGTCACCATCTTCAGCGCCCATGGCGTGGCCAAAAGCGTCGAGGAAGAGGCGGCGGCACGCGAGCTCCCGGTTCTCAACGCCACCTGTCCGCTGGTCACCAAGGTGCACAATCAGGGCAAACGCTATGTGGCGCAGGGCCGCCGCCTGGTTCTCATCGGCCATGCCGGCCACCCCGAGGTCGAGGGCACGATGGGTCAGATCTCCGAGCCGGTGACCTTGGTGCAAACCGAGAACGACGTCGACTCCCTCGACATCCCGCCCGACACTCCGGTCGCCTACGTCACCCAAACAACGCTCAGCGTCGACGACACCCGCGACATCATCGCGGCGCTGCATCGCCGGTTCACCGATATCGTCGGGCCGGAGACGCGCGATATTTGCTACGCTACCCAGAACCGGCAGACCGCGGTGCGTGAACTCAGCAAGCTCGTCGACGTTATCCTGGTGGTTGGCGCCAAGAATAGCTCCAATTCCAACCGGCTCCGCGAGATCGGCAACGAGGCCGGCACGCCGTGCTATCTGATCGCCGACGGCAGCGAGCTGCAGCCGGAGTGGTTCAACGGCGCCCATACCGTCGGCATCACGGCGGGCGCTTCGGCGCCGGAAGTGCTGGTCGAGGATGTCATCGACGCGTTGCGCCGGCTGGGGCCGGTCGAGGTCAGCGAATTGACCGGCCGGCAGGAAACCATCGAGTTTCGCTTGCCGCCGGAATTGACGGACGGCAGAACGCCTGAACGGGCGGCGGCGAAGGTTTAGTTGGACGCCGGTTTGCGGCCGACGCAAAGGCAAACTATAGAAGGAAACGATTGTGGCTGTATCACTGCGACAGACGGCGGCCGTTGGCTCCTACATACTCCGGCAGCGACTTGCCGGGCGCAAGCGCTATCCGCTCGTGCTCATGCTGGAGCCGCTGTTCCGATGCAATCTGACTTGCTTCGGCTGCGGCAAGATCGATTATCCCGACGCGATTTTGAACAAGCGCCTTTCGGTGCAGGAATGCCTTGACGCGGTCGACGAATGCGGCGCGCCGATGGTCGCCATTCCCGGCGGCGAGCCGCTGATCCACAGGGAGATCGGCGACATCGTCAAGGGCATCGTCGCGCGCAAGAAATTCATGTCGTTGTGCACCAACGCGCTGCTCCTGGAGAAGAAACTGCATTTGTTCGAGCCGTCGCCGTATCTGTTCTTCTCCGTGCATCTCGACGGTCTCAAGCAGCATCACGACAAATCGGTGTGCATGGAGGGCGGCTTCGAGCGGGCGATCTCCGCCATCAAGGCCGCCCAGGCCAAAGGCTTCGCCGTCAACGTCAATTGCACGGTCTTCGACGGCCATCCGGCCGAGGATATCGCGGCGTTCCTGGATCTCACTGAAGAGCTCGGCGTCGGCGTCTCCATCTCGCCCGGCTACGCCTATGAGCGGGCGCCGGACCAGCAGCACTTCCTCAATCGGCGCAAGACCAAGGAACTGTTCCGCAAAGTCTTTGCCCTCGGCAAGGGCAAGAAGTGGAACCTGACGCACTCTTCCATGTTCCTCGACTTCCTCGCCGGCAACCAGGAATTCCATTGCACGCCGTGGGGCATGCCGACGCGCAACATCTTCGGCTGGCAGAAGCCGTGCTATCTGCTCGGCGAAGGTTATGCCGAGACGTTCGAGGAATTGATGGAGACGACGGACTGGGATTCCTACGGCACCGGCCGCTACGAGAAGTGCGCCAATTGCATGGCGCATTGCGGCTACGAGGCGACGGCGGCGGATGCCATGATGAAGCATCCGCTTGAGGCGCTGATGATCGGCTTGCGTGGCGTCAAGACTGAAGGGCCGATGGCGCCGGAAATCTCGCTCGAAAACCAGCGGCCGGCGCAATACGTCTTCGATAGCAATGTCCAGCTGACGCTGTCGCAAATGCGCGCCAACGAGGCGCGGGAGAAAGCGGCCAAAGCGGCGAAAGCCACGGCCAGCGCCGCCTGAACGCCATTGCACGGGCGGCGGCGGTTGCGACGCGCAGGTATAGAAGGGCTGGCTGAAGAGTTGTCAGCCCGTGCACGTCAGCGATCAACCCTCACCAAAACTTGTATGACACGCCAAAGCGCACAATGTTCTCGTTGAGCGAAGTGCGCAAAGGCACCGGCGGGTCGGATATGAATGTGCTGCCGGTGAAGGTCGTGTACGTGGGAATTTGCACGAAGAGATATTCCGCCCGGAGCAAGCAGTTGTCTGTCAGCGCATATTCCACGCCACCGCCGACCGTCCAACCGACCACCGTATCAGTCTGGCTATTCAACGTCGCCGCGACATTACCGGTGATAAACTGCGCGCTGGTGACGTTCATCAACGCGCCGCCGCCAGTCACGTACACCAGCGTCCTATTATTGAAGCCGGTAAAACCAAGCCTCGCGCGCAGGGTTGCTTGCCACGACTCGTTTGTGCTCCCAACGGCAAGCTGATTTATGAAGCCCGGAAGTGCCTTGCCTTGCCCACTCTGATTCAGCAAGGCGTCAAAATCGCCTTCGATGCCCACAACCCACTGGCCCCATTGACGGTTGCAGCCGGCCTGGCCGTCAATGACCGCCCCCTCGACGTTTGCCGGTGCGTAGACGCCTCCGGGGTATGGAGTAGTACTCCCGAAGAAAACGGTCGTCGGAGTGCCATCAAAGCCTGAGGTTTGCCCCCATCCGTAACCGGCGTTGCCTCCGGCATCTAGGTGTTGCCGTTTTGCCACTATCCCCTGGAAATTCCGACCTCCCCGGGAACCTCGCGCTACATCCCATAGGCTATGGCGCGGGTATTGCCGCGCTTGAGATTGCGGTAGCGCGCCATCGCCCACAGCGGGAAGAATTTCGCATAGCCGTGGTAGCGCAGATAGAACACGCGCGGGAAACCGGTCGCGGTATAGCGCTGCTCGTTCCAGAAGCCGTCGGCGCCCTGCGTGTCGGCGAGATACTTGAGGCCGCGCACCACTGCGGGGTGATCGACCTCGCCGGCGGCCATAAGTCCAAGCAGCGCCCACGCCGTCTGCGATGCGGTCGACGGCGCCTGCTCGTAGCCGCGATAGTCGAGCTTATAGCTGGCGCCGTCCTCGCCCCAGCCGCCGTCATCGTTTTGAATGGCGAGGAGCCAGTCCACCGCCTTGCGCATTTCCGGGGCCTGGTGATCGACGCCGACGGCGTTGAGCGCGCAGAGCACCGACCATGTGCCGTAAATGTAGTTCATGCCCCAGCGGCCGAACCAGCTGCCTTCGGCATGCTGCGTTCGGCGCAGATAATCGATCCCTTTTGCCACAGCCGCGCTGCTCGCTCTTGTCTCGCCGAACTGCGCGAGCATCGACAGGCAGCGCGCGGTGACGTCCTCGGACGGCGGATCGAGCAGCGCGCCGTGATCGGCGAACGGAATGTTGTTGAGGTAATAATATTCGTTGTCGGCGTCGAAGGCGCCCCAGGCGCCATTCTCGCTCTGCATCCCCAAAATCCATTCGCGGGCGCGCGCGAGCGAAGCATCAAAGTCCCCCCGCCCGGACAGATTTTGCAGCCGATCCATCGCCATGGCGACGACGGCGGTGTCGTCGACGTCCGGATAGTGCGGGTTGGCGTACTGAAAAGCCCAGCCGCCGGGACGAAGATCGGACCGCCGCGCGATCCAATCGCCGCGCACGTCGAGGATTTGTTTCGGGGCGAGCCAATCGAGGCCGCGCTTAACCTCGGCGGCCGCGCGGGCGTCGCCGGCTTCCAACAAAGCGTGGCAGGTGAGCGCCGTGTCCCAGATCGGCGACACGCAGGGCTGGCAATAGGCCTCGTCCTTGTGCACCATCAACAGCTTCTCGACCGACTCCCGCGCGATGGCGCGCTGCGGATGATTGTCGGGGAAGCCAAGCGCGTCGAACATCATCACGCTGTTCGCCATCGCCGGGAAAATGGCGCCGAGGCCGTCTTCGCCGTTCAATCGCTCGCTCACCCAGGCAACCGCGCGATCGATGGCGCGCTGCCGCGTGCTGCGGGGGAAGTACGGCTCCGCCGCGCGCAACACGTTGTCGACGCCGCGGAAAAACCAGAACCACGACGCCTTCTGCTGCGGTGCCTTCGGCACCGGCCCGAGCGTCTCCGGCGGTTCGAGGAACAGCTCGTCGATGCGGACGCCCTTGGCGTTGCGCGCCTGCGGTTTCTTCGCCATCAGCACCAGCAAGGGAACGATGACAGTCCGGCTCCAGTACGAGATCTTGTCGAGATGGAATGGAAACCATTTCGGCAGCAGCATGATCTCGACCGGCATCGCCGGCACCGCGCGCCAGGGAATAAATCCGAACAGCGCCAGCATGATCCGCGTGAACACGTTGGCGCGGGCGGCGCCGCCGCGGGCGCGAACCGCCTCGCGGGCGCGGCGCATATGCTCCGCGTCAACCGAATCGCCGATCATCTTCAGCGCGAAATAGGCCTTAACGGTCGCGCTGACGTCGAGATCGCCGTCGCGGAACAGCGGCCAGCCGCCGTGGTCGCCCTGGATGCGGCGCAGATAGACGGCGATCTTGGCCTCAAGCGCCGCGTCCACCGGCTCGCCGAGGTAATGCCGCAGCAGCACGTATTCGGCGGGAATGGTCGCGTCGGCCTCGAGCTCGAACACCCAATGGCCGTCCGGCCGCTGCTGCGCGAGCAGCGCCTGCCTTGCCTTTTGGATGTGCCGTTCGAGACTATCGCCGAGCGGACGCGCGACCGTTTGTTGCGTCGCCGTTTGGAAGTGCTGTTCGACGGTGTCTTCCATCACTGTAATTTCGCGATGATTTCGGCAGCGCGGTTGCCGGATCGGATCGCGCCTTCAATGGTAGCGGGCAGGCCAGTATCTGTCCAATCGCCGGCAAGGATGAGATTGCGCCACCCGGTGGCCGGTCCTGGACGTTTGGCATCTTGCGCCGGCGTGGCCGAAAAGGTCGCGCGCCGCTCGCGCACGATCTGCCAAGGGGGTAGTCCGCCCGGCAGCGCGGCCGGCAATCCGGTGATACGCGCGACCTCGTCCCAGATCGTCTTGGCGAGCTCCTCCCGCGGCCCGTCGATGAGCCGGTCGCCGGCGCTGATGGTGACTGACAGCCTGCCAGGAAAGGCGAACAGCCATTGCACCGTGCCATTGAGCACGCCGAGGATCGGCGGTTGCTGCGCAGGCGGTTCGATGCGGAAATGCGCGTTGACGATGGCGCGGAACTCGGTCGGCGCGTCGAGGCCCGGCACCAGCGACGTCGCCACATAGGGCGGAACCGTGAGGATGACGGTGTCGTCGGCGCCGAGCGCGATGGTCTCGCTGCCGAAATCGAGCATCTCGACCCGCTCGGCACTAAAGCGCAACCCACGCAGCTGATGCTCCATGCGCACCGTGGCGCCGCGCTGCTGCAAATGGGCGAGCGCCGGCTCGATCAGCGTCGAACCCAGTCCGTCACGCGCAATCAGCGGCCGGCAAGCGCGCCCCCCGGCGGCGAGCGTCTCGCGGATGATCGCGGCCGCAAGCCGCGCCGATCCTTGCGGCGGATCGATATTGAGCGCCGCGAGCAGCAGCGGCTCGACCAGCCGGCGATACAGCACTCCGTCGCAGGCTATGACCTCGCCCACCGCTTTGCCCGGCGGCGCCCACAGAAGCCGTGCCAGCGGCACATAGTCGAGCGCGCGCGTGCCGGGGACGCGCCGCCTGGGATCGAACACCCAGAACGGCAGCCGGCCGTCGTTGAAGCGTAGCGTCCAGCGTTCGCCGCTGGCGAGATCGACGAAGGGGAATTCCGCGGTCGGCGGACCGATCAGCCGATGCTCGGCGCCGATGCTGCGCAAATAGTCGAGCGCGGCACGGTTGCCCGAGAGCAACAGGTGATTGCCGTTGTCGATCGTCATGCCGACCGCCGCGTCGTGATAGGAACGGCAGCGGCCGCCGGCGAACGCCGTCGCCTCATGCGCGATAACGCGCCGGCCGCGCGCGGAAAGCTTGAGCGCGGCTGACAATCCGGCGAGGCCGGCCCCGATAATGTGCACTGTTGCAGTCATTGGCAGAATGGCATCACACGAGATTGCGCAGCACGATGAACAGCAGTTTTGCGCGCGGCAGGCGAATGGGCGCCCGCGGCGGCGCAAAGCCGCGCGCCACCAGTGCCGCGAGGATGATGCGATAGGCCTCGCCCATGATCCGCGGCGCCCGCACGACGCGGCGCGGGCTTTGCGCCATGATCGTCTTTGCTTTGCGGAAGTGCTCTTGCGCCCGCTCGACGATGCCGGCGCAGACCTTGCCGATCGCGGGATGCGCCAGAACCTCGCGCGGTTCTGTCGCAGCGATCCCCGCCGCTTGCAGCGCCTCCCGCGGCAAGTAGAGGCGGCCGAGCGCCGCATCCTCGTCGAGGTCGCGCAAAATATTGGTGAGCTGGAGCGCGCGGCCCAGGTGGTCGGCAAGCGCGATGCCGGCATCGGGCTGCATGCCAAAAACGCGCACTGAGAGACGCCCGACCGCGCAGGCCACGCGATCGCAATAGAGATCGAGCGTCGCGCGATCGGGAGCGCGGATGTCGGCGACCACGTCCATTTCCATGCCGTCGATGATGGCGATGAAGTCTTGGCGTTGCAGATCAAACCCGCGCACCGCCTGCGCCAAGCCGGCGAGCTGCGGCGGTGGCGCGCCGCGATAGACCGCGCCGATGTCGGACCGCCAGCGGGCCAATTGCCCGCGACGCAGTTCCCGCGGGCCGGTGTCGTCAGCAACGTCGTCGACGGCGCGACAGAACGAATAGATTTCGAACATCGCCTCGCGCTGCGCGCGCGGCAGAATGCGCATGCCCAAATAAAACGAGCTGCGGGAGGCGCGCTCGGCCGCCGGAGTGGGTTTGTTCACTCACGCACCCGCGGCTTCTGCGACGTGGCGGAGAAACGCCGACCGAGCCGCCGGGACGCGCCGCTCAAAATGCCGATCATCGTCAGGCCGGCAATGGCGGGCACGGAAAGATGGACGCGCTCGCTGAGCGGATCGCGCGTCGTGAGGATGCGCGTCAGGCGATGGGCCAGCGTATTGATGACCGAAACTTCCAGCGATAGCCGCCGGTCGTTGATCAAGAGCGGGAAGACATCGCTGTCGCCGAGCAATCGCTCCGTGCGTTCGGCCAGGCTATGCAGCGCGGCACGCAGCGGCGGTGAAGCGCGCGGCTCGCCGAGCGCTTCTACGCCGACGTTGTGCGCAGCCAGCGTGTCGAGCGGAATGTAGACCCGGTCAAGATTGAGGTAATCGTCCTTGCAGTCCTGCAAATGATTGATGATCTGCAAGGCCGCGCACAGCGCATCGTTGGCCGGCCAGGTGCCGCGGCTCTCGCCGTGCACGTCGAGCACGAAGCGGCCGACCGGCATCGCCGAATAGGCGCAGTAGTGCAGCAGATCGTCCCAATCGAGATAACGCAGCTTGGTCACGTCGAGCTTGAACGCGGCGAGCAAGTCCTGCGCATGGCGCGGCGACAGCGCCCGTTCGGCGAGAGCGGCGCGCAGCTCGACGGCGGCCGCATCGTCACCGCTGTCGCCGATGAGGCCGGCTTCGAGGCGGTCGAGCAAACCAAGTTTCTCATGCGCTGGGAGCGCGGCATGGTCGGCGATGTCATCGGCGGTGCGGACGAAATTGTAGAAGGCCAGGATCACTTTGCGGTGGCGCGGATGAATGAGCCAGGAGGCGACCGGGAAGTTCTCGTCCCGGTAGCCCTTTCCCGACCGCCAATGTTTGGCGTCGCCCATGCTCGCGTCGTTCATGGCAATTCCGAAACGTCTTGAATATTGCCTTGGGCGCGGCCTTTCCACATGCCGCCGCGCCCGCGCGCATGCTGATAGGCGGAATCAATCGTGAACGCCATATAGATCGCGGCAATCGCCGGCAACGCCAGCCCCCACAGCGGCGACAGGCGATAGAAGCGGAGCGTCGGCTGGAGGGCCAACGCCATGGCGAGCCATGCCAGGAATCCGAGGAGGCGCGCCAAGCCGCCGGCGAAAACGGCCAGCGCCACAGGGGCAAGATACGTGATCGCCAGACCGAAGACGGTTCCTGCCAGCAGAAGCAGCGAGTAGCGCAATTGTGCATAAGCGGTGCGCGCGACCATGCGGCGAATATCCTCAATGGCCGGGTAGGCGCGGCTGCTGCGCACGTTGTCGGTCAATCCGATCCAAATCGGGCCGTGGGCTTTGAGCACCTTCGCCAGCGCGCAGTCGTCGATCAAGGCGCTGCGGATCGCGGCCATGCCGCCGGCTTGGGCGAGCGCATCGTGGCGCACCAGCATGCAGCCGCCGGCCGCGGCGGCGGTGCCGCGGCGCGGGTCGTTGGCCCAGGAGAACGGATAGAGCATCTGGAAAAAGAAGATGAACGCCGGGATGAACATGCGCTCGGCCAGACTTTCACAGCGGAGCTTCGCCATCAGCGAGGTCAGGACGTAGTCGCTCGATTGCGCCCGCGCGACGAGCCCCTTGAGCGCACCGGGCGCGTAGACAATGTCGGCGTCGGTGAGGAGGAGGTAAGTCGGCGGATGCGGCACAGCCGTGGCCGCCTCCACGCCCTGGTGCTGCGCCCAGAGCTTGCCCGTCCAACCCCCCGGCAGCGCCCGCCCGGACACTACGTTGAGGCGGTCGGCGGCGCCGAGCGCCGCTGCGGCATCGCGGGCGACCTGCGCGGTGGCGTCGCGGCTCTGGTCGTCGACCAGGATCACCGCGAATTCGCCCGGATAATTCTGCCGCAACAACGAAGAGATGGTCTCACCCACGCATTCGGCCTCATCGCGCGCAGGAATAATTGCGGTCATCGCAGGCCACGACCTTGCCCCCGCCGGGATCGCGTCGTCACGCTGCCTTGCGAGCCAGAACCCTCCGCGCGCGGCCAGAAGGTAAAGCCAGATCGCAAGCACCATTGACGCTATGAGGTCGTTGGTCACAGATAGTCCTGTAGCGGCTGATTGGGGGCTGCCATTCCCCGAGTCAAAGCGGAGTCGCCCCAGCCGGGGGCGGTTCCTTCCTGCAATTATACGGTCAGATAGCACCCATTGGGGACACCGAAAGGGCGGGCAACGAAACTATGAACGCCAAGGATAACCCTTTCCTCTCACACCTTGACGCCACGGCCAAAGACATTGACGACCTGCTCAGTCGGCTTCTGTCGGCAGCGCCGGCGGAAGGCGAGCTGGCCCGGCCACCGCGCCTGGTCGAAGCCATGCGCTACGCCAGCCTCGGCGGCGGTAAGCGATTCCGGCCCTTCCTGGTGGTCGAATGTGCGGCTTTGTTCGAGGTTCCGCGGCAGCACGCTTTGATGGCAGGCGCGGCGCTGGAATGCGTGCATTGCTATTCGTTGGTGCATGACGACCTTCCCGCCATGGACAACGACGACCTGCGGCGCGGACAGCCGACCGCGCACAAGGCCTTCGACGAGGCGACCGCGATCCTGGCCGGCGACGGCCTGCTCACCTTTGCCTTCGATATCCTGTCTCGACCCCAGACGCATCCCGACTCCGCTGTCCGGATCGAGCTCGTCAACGCGCTCGCCCGCGCCGCCGGATTGGGGGGCATGGTGGGTGGCCAGATGCTGGATCTCGCCGCCGAGGGCCGCTTTGCCGGCAACGGTCCGCAACGTCTGGGCGAGGACGATGTGCGCACGCTGCAGGCAATGAAGACCGGCGCGCTGCTGCGCTTCGCCTGCCAAGCCGGCGGCATCCTCGGATCGGCGACGCGCGTGCAGCGTCGAGCGCTCGAGCGCTACGGTTCGGCGGTTGGCCAGGCCTTCCAGATCGCCGACGATCTTCTCGATCTCGAAGGCGACCCGGCGCTGGTCGGCAAATCGACCGGCAAAGACGCCGTGGCTGGCAAGGCGACCATGGTCGGTGTGCTCGGCGGGGCGGGGGCAAAGGCGCGGCTCAAGCAGCTGGTCGCTGAGGCCGAACAGGCGCTGGCGCCGTTCGGGCCCAGTGCCGCGGTGCTTATCGAAGGCGCGAGATTCGTCGCCGAGCGGCATGCGTGAAGCGCGCTGATGAGGGTTGATACGTGCTGCAGAGCGGCTACTCTGGGCTGCCGTTCATTTTCCACACTCGACGGAGTTCCCCATTCGGCCCGATTGAAGTTCGCGCAGGCGGGCCCTATCTGCTCACTGTCGCGCAGTCGTGCGTGATCGACGGCAACGAAACACGGCCCGGGCCTTTTGTGGATTTCGGGACTTTCATCTGCCATGACCATGCATACGCGATCGACCATCTGCGCGGCTGCCGCCCTGGTCTCCGTCCCGTTTCTAGCGCCTCCACAGGTGCTGGCGCAGGACCTGGCCGCTGCGGCAACAACGCAATCTCATCCGCAATGGGTCGCCCAGGCCCGAGTCAAGCCATCGGCCTCCGGAAACGTCGGTCGGAAGCCGGCCCCACCGCCGCCACCCACACAGCCGCAATTGCCGCCGCGCGTGCCGTTCACGGCTGCGGAGGACGCGGTCGCCAGCATCCCTGGAATTCCGACTGCGCGCTTTTGGGTCGATTCCGATACGGACTTCAACAATGCGTTGCCGCCACGGCCAGGCCCGTGGCTCGTTCTGTCCAGCGGCGGCGAGGATGGCGCCTTCGGCGCCGGGCTCCTCAGCGGCCTCGCCGCCGCCGGTAAACGACCGGACTACGCGGTGATCACCGGAGTCAGCACCGGCGCGCTCATGGCGCCCTTTGTCTTTGCCGGCCCGCATTACGACGAGGCGCTGCGCAAGGAATATACCAATGTCACGGCGGCGGACATTTTCGAAGCCGGCAAGACCGGCGAGAGCTTTGTCGACTCGTGGCCGCTGCGGGATCTGATCGCCAAGGAGATTACGCCGCAGCTGCTGGCGGATGTCGCCAAGGAGCACCGTAATGGCCGGCGTCTGTTCGTCGTCTCGACCGATCTCGATACCGAACGCTGCGTGGTCTGGAACCTCGGCGAGATCGCCGTTCATGGCGGCGATGCTGCCATCAAGCTGTTCCGCAGCGTGCTGCTCGCCTCGGCGAGCGTCCCCGGCGGTTTTCCGCCGGTGATGATCGACGTCGAGGCGAACGGAAAACATTTTCAGGAAATGCACGTCGACGGCGGCATCTGCGGACAATTCTTCGTCGCGCCGGCGGCATTGATGGCAAGCGCCAGCGACTATCGGCTGCCGGCGACGCAGCTCTACATCGTCGTCAACACCGGACTGGAACGCGACTTCAAGGTGGTCGAACGTTTTGCACCTTCCATCCTGACCCAAGCGGTCGGCATGGCAGTGAAGGTCGACACCCGGCTGATGCTTGATCGTGCCTACATCCTGGCGAAGCGGAGTGGGATCGAGTTCAACGTCGCCACCATTCCCGCAAGCTTCAATGCGCCAAGCCAGGGTTCTTTCGATCCCAAATACATGGGGGCATTGTTCCAGACCGGCTACGCGCTGGGCCAAAGCACCAATCCTTTCGGCGCCGAACCGCCGCCCTATCCGCGCGGACCCGCCCCGCCGTCGAGTCACATCGAGAAAACCGGAGCGAACTGATGAAGAATGTCTTGCGCTCGATCTTGGTCGCGACAATTGCCGGCTTGCTGGTAGCGAGCGCCAGCATTCCGTCCGATGCCGCACGTCGGGCGGCGCGTACGCGCGCCTTTGACGGGGTGTGGAGCGTGGTGATCTACACGCTCTACGGCGATTGCGACCGCTCGCTGCGTTATTCGCTGCGCATCGCGGACGGTCAAGTGCTGGCGGACGAGCAAAGTTACCAGGTCGCCGGGCTGGTGGCCCCCAATGGTATCATCCGCGTGGTGGTCGCCGAAGGCGGTCGGTCCGCTAGCGGCGTCGGCAAGCTGTCCGGCAATAACGGCAAAGGAGAGTGGCGGACATCGACGGGCCAGTGCGCCGGCCAATGGACGGCGGTGCGGCGGTCGAACGCCGAGTATTAACCGGATTAGTCCTCGGCGCGCGACCAGGCGACATTGTCGGCGAAGCGCGCCCACGCCCTCTCACACGCGCAGCGCCCGCGTCGTGTCGTCGAACAATTCCTCGGCGGATAGGCGGCGTGGAATAATCTTCATCTCGAACGCATAGCGGCTCATGAGATCGAGCGCCGGTTTGACCGCGTCGAAGCCGAACGGAATTAAGTCGATGGCGCCGGCCTTCGGCAGGCCAGCGGCCTTCTTGCTGTCGAGCAGCATGCGGAAAAGCTCGCGCACCGCGCCCGGATTGGACTTTGCCAGGTTTTCTTTGAGCACGACCATATGATTGACCGGCACGATGCCGTGCCGCGCGTACCAGTCTCTCGCCACCACTTCGGGATCGGCAATCACGCTCTTGAGCCGCGGGTCCGTCGGCATGACGCCGCCGTAGATCGCGGCATCGAGCTCACCCTCGAGCAGCATCTTGGTCATGTCCTTGCCGGTGACGCGCTCAACGCCCGGGGGATCGCTGTACTCGGCCAAATGGGCGTCCTCGAACGTCACCCATTGCACCTTGCCGAGATCAAGGCCGTAGTCCTTCGAGAGAATGCCGCGCAACCATACGCCCGTGGTCTGCGTGAAGGCGCGCACGCCGACCCTGCGGCCGGGCAGGTCTTGCAGCCGCACCGTGCCGCGTTCGGCATTGTAAAGCATGGCGCCGTGCTGAAAGCGCCCCAGCATCGTGGCCGGCATCAACGTCAGCACCTTGCCGTAGGCCTTGGCCTGCAGATAGCTGACGATCGCCATTTCGCTCACGTCGAACTTCTGCTCGCGTGCCATCATGCGGAACGCCTTGTTGATCGGATCGATTTCGGTGAAGTTCAAGACAACCCGCTCGGATTTGATATCGCCTTTTTTCAGCGCCCGAGTGTGCGGGTAAGTCCCCAGACAGACACTCAAAGTCTCGACCTTTGCGGCAGCGATAGGGTTCATACCGGCTCCTCGCGGGTTCGCATGATTCTACGATCGGGCGGGTGGCGAAACCAGTCCTGCCTTGTTTCGAGGACGTCAGTGACGGAGGCGACTCACTCCGGTTAGGCTATTGAAAGATTGTGATAAATCACGACTAGAAAGCGGAAAAATCCGGCGACGAATCGAGCGAGCTTAGACTTCCGGTTCCGTTAGGCCGCGGCGCCGGCAAGCGGCGATCAGCGTGTTGCGCAAGAGGCAGGCGATGGTCATCGGACCAACGCCGCCCGGGACCGGCGTGATGGCGCCGGCGATGCCCTGCGCCTCGGCAAAAGCAACATCGCCGACCAGCCTCGATTTGCCGCCTGGCACCGCGATTCTATTGATGCCGACATCGATGACGACGGCGCCTGGTTTGATCCAGTTCCCGCGCACGAATTCCGGCCGACCCACCGCCGCGACCACAATATCGGCTTGGCGCAGCATGGCCGGGATGTCGCGGCTCTTGGAATGAGCCAGCGTCACCGTGCAGTTCTCGGACACAAGCAACGCCGCCATCGGCTTGCCGACGATGTTGGAGCGCCCGAGCACGACCGCCGCGGCGCCGCTCAGATTTGGCATCACGTCCCGCAGCAGCAGCAGGCAACCATAGGGCGTGCAGGGAATAAGCGCCCTGGCCGGACCGCCACTCCACAAATGTCCAACGTTCTGCGGATGCAATCCGTCGACGTCCTTGGCGGGGTCGATCGCGGCAACGACGCGCTGCGGATCGATGTGCTTGGGCAGCGGCAATTGCACCAAAATCCCATCGATAGTGTCGTCGGCATTGAGCTTGGCGATCAGCGCCAGGAGCTCGGCTTCGCTGGTGGTCTCCGGGAGGTTCTGCTGGAAGCTGACAATGCCGGCAGCGGTCGCGGCTTTCCCCTTGATGCGGACATAGATCTGGCTTGCCGGATCGTTGCCCACGAGTACGGCGCAAAGCTCGGGAGCGACCCCCGACGCAGCCTTCATTTTCGCTGTGGCGGCCGCAATACCGGCAACCAAGCGGTCCGCGCGCGCCTTGCCGTCGATCCGTTTTGTTTCGACCATGACGGCGACGCTGTTAACCCAGACGAGCCTCTTTAGCTAGCCGCCTACATTCGGGGGTCGCTACTTTTCCGGCCGACAGATCAAATCGATGGCGGCTGTCGCGAGCGCCATGAGTTGCTTGCGCGACACGCCGACGCGAGAGCGGACGGTCTTGTACGAAAGCCACAAAACGCTCGTTTTGTTGGCTACGGCAGTCCAAAGCGAATACCTCAGCAAACCGCCCTCTACCCCGACCGCCATGCTTTTCCTGGCACCATATTCGTGCTAAACGATCGATTGGTGAATTCCCCGAGGAAAACGGCCTTGGCGGCGACCATTGCGAAACGTCAGTCCAACCGCTGGCCGGCGCTCTTGGATGCCGCCGCATCGCAGTTCGCCGAACGCGGTTACCACGCCACCAGTATGCGCGACCTCGGCGCCGCGATCGCCATGACGCCGGGCGCGATCTATTTTCACGTTGCCAGCAAGCAGGCGCTGCTGCTTGCTGTGTATGAGGAAGGCGTGCAGCGCATTCTCGACCGGGTCGAAGCGGCGGTCGCGGCCGAACGGGAACCCTGGGCGCGTCTGGAGAAGGCGGTCGCCGCCCATCTGGAGGCCATTCTCGACGCCAGCGCCTTCGCGCGCGTCGTCATTCGCATCCTGCCGACCGATGCCCCGGAGATCGCTGCGCAGCTCAAGGAGTTGCGTGATCGATACGAGTCACGGTTCCGGCGCTACTTTTCCGCGATTACCTTGCCGCGGGACCGCGACGCCGCGATCGCGCGGCTGTCGCTGCTCGGCGCCATGAACTGGACTCCCGTCTGGTACCAGGAGGGCGGCGAATCCGCCCAGACCATTGCCCGGGAATTTCTGGCGCCGCTGCGGGCGCTCGCCGGCGTCAAATCCTTGCGGGGGCGGAAATGATGACGAACACATTATCCCCGCCGGCCCGCGTCCTGGTCACCAAGATCGGTCTCGACGGGCACGATCGCGGCAGCCGCATCGTCGCCGCCTATCTGCGCGACGCCGGCATGGAGGTCATCTACACGCCGCCGTGGCAATCGGTCCCCGGCGTCGTCAAGCTGGCGATGGAGGAGGACGTCGATGTGATCGGCGTCAGCTCGCTGGCGACCGACCATCTCATTGTGCCGAAGCTCATGGATGCGTTGCGCCAAGCCGGCCTCGGTCACATCGGCCTGGTGGTTGGCGGCATCATTCCGGAAGACGAGCGCCCGGCGCTCATCCAGGCGGGCGTCAGCGCGATTTTCGGACCGGGCACCGCACGCGATGACATCATCGTGCATGTCGGTGCGCTGGCCGTCAAAGCGCGCGAGAGACGCAACGCCGAGCTCACGGAGATCGCCCAATGACCCAAGAGGCCGTTCAACTTTCGCTGCCCGGCTTCGAGCAGGCGCAAGGCCGCTGGCGCGCCGAATATGGCCAGCAGATCGGCACCGAACGCGTCATCAAGAACCGCTCGCGCATCGAGATCAAGCCGCTCTACACGCCGCGCGACTGGAACAGCGACGCCTTCCTGGAAAATCTCGGCTTTCCCGGCCAATACCCCTTCACGCGCGGCATCTACCCGACCATGCATCGCGGCCGCACCTGGACGCAGCGGCAATTGATCGGGCTCGGCACGCCCGAGGATTATAACAAGCGCGTGCGCATCATTCTCGATGCCGGCGCCACCGCGATCAGCCTGTTGCCGTGCAATTCCGGCTTCCGCGGCGTCGACTGCGATGAAGTCGACCCTGTCCTGCTCGGCACCTGCGGCACGGTCATCAACACCACCGACCATATGGATCGCGCGCTCGACTGTGTGCCGCTCGGCAGAATCTCCACCGCGATGAACGATCCTTCGCCGTTCACGCTGCTGGCCTTCACCCTCGGGGTCGCCAAGAAGCGCGGCATCCCGTGGACCTCGATCAGCGGCACCTCGAACCAGAGCGATTATCTCTCGCATTTCATCGCCAATCACATGTTCTATCGCCTGTCGCTGCCCGGCTCGCGCCGGGTTCTACTCGACCACATCGAGTTCTGCCGCAAGCACGTGCCGAACTGGAATCCGGTATCGGTCGTCGGTCAGCACATGCAGCAGGCCGGCGCCACGCCGGTCGAGACGATGGCGTTTACGATCTCGACGGCGCTGCAATACGCGCAGGACTGCATCGATCGCGGCATGGACATCGACTTGGTGTTGCGGCGCTTCACCTTCTTCTTCGACATCTCGATCAGCTTCTTCGAGGAAGTCGCCAAGTTCCGCGCCGGCCGACGGATCTGGGCGCGGCTGGCGCGCGAGCGGCTCGGCGCCAAGGATCCGGGCTCGTGGCGCTTCAAATTCCACGGCCAGACATCCGGCGTCGATCTCACCGAGCAGCAGCCGCTCAACAACATCGCGCGGGTTGCGGTGCAGGCGATGGCCGGCATCATGAGCGGGCTGCAGTCGTTGCACACCGATGCCTACGACGAGGCGATCACCACGCCGACCGAGGAAACCGCGCGCATCGCCGTCGCCACCCAGAATATCCTGCGTGAAGAAGCGCACCTTTGCGACGTCATCGACCCGCTCGGCGGCTCCTATTATGTCGAGACGCTGACCGACCAGATGGAGCAGGAGATGGTGGCGCTGATCGGCAAGATCGACGATGCCGGCGGCATGTACAAGGCGGCAGAATCCGGCGTCATCCAATCGATGATCGGTCAATCCGCGCTGGCGTTCCAGGAGCGGGTGGAAGCCGGCGACGAGAAGGTGATCGGCGTCAATTGCTATCAAATCGACGAAACCGACCGCCACGGCAGGCCGACCGAGCGCCCGGACCCCGAGCGCATGAAGGAGCATGTGGCGCGCTTCAAGGCCTACAAGGCGGAGCGCAGCCAAGCTGACGTGCGCCATGCTCTCGATGCGTTGGCGCGCGCCGCCAATAGCCCACGCGAGAACGTTTACGAGCGGATCGTCGAAGCGGCCGAAGCAGGCGTCACTCACGGCGAGATCGTCAGCATGCTTCGCAAGGAGCTTGGCTTTGGCCATCCCCTTGTCGTTGTCTGAGCCCGCGCACGCGCGTACCGCCGCCGATGCATAACGATGTCGTCGACAAGCTCATCGCCGGGGACGCCCCGACGCTGGCCCGGTGCATCACGCTGATGGAAACCGGCGGGCCGACCGCCGATCTTGTCCATCAGCGCATTTGCCGGCACGTCGGGCGCGCGGCGGTCGTCGGTTTCACCGGGGCGCCCGGCGCCGGCAAATCGACACTGATCGACGCCTATATCGGCGTGCTGCGCGCCCGCGGACACAACGTCGCCGTCGCCGCCGTCGATCCGTCAAGCCCGATCTCCGGCGGCGCCATTCTTGGCGACCGCGTGCGGATGCGGCGCCACGCCGAAGATTCCGGCGTCTTCATTCGCTCGGTGGCGTCGCGCGGCCACCTCGGCGGTCTGTCGGAGAGCATCCACCGCATCGTCGATGTCATGGACGCCGCCGGCCGCGATTTCATCATCATCGAAACCGTCGGCACGGGACAATCGGAAGTCGAGGTGGCCGAGATCGCCGATCTCTGCGTGGTGGTCAACGCACCCAACATGGGCGACGACATTCAGGCGATGAAAGCCGGCGTTCTCGAAATCGCCGACGTGCTGGTGGTGAACAAGGCCGACTTGCCGTTGGCGCGGCGCACCACCGAGCAGCTCAAGAACATGCTGAAGCTGCGGCGCGAGAACCTCGATGTGCCGGTCATCGAGACGGTAGCGACCAAGGAGACCGGAATCGAGTCCCTTCACGAGGCGATCGTCGGCCTGCTGACGATAGCGACCGGCGACAAGCAAAAAACCCGCGAGCGGCGCATGCGCCGCCTGATCGCCGAATCCGCCGGCCGCATCGTTCACGATCGCATTCGCGATGCCGCCGGCGGCGAACTGGAAGGCCTCATCCAAACCGCCGCCTCCGGCGAAATCGGCATTGTGGACGCCGCTCGGCGCGCGCTGAAGACTGTTCTTTAAAATCAATGGGCGCGCAACGTTGCATGCGGAGTGCGACTTACCCAACGGCTCGCGCCGCGGCGCGGCCGGCCGCGCGCCCGGAAAAAATACAGCCGCCGAGGAACGTGCCCTCAAGCGCGGCGTAGCCGTGAACGCCGCCACCGCCGAAACCGGCAGCCTCGCCGGCGGCGTAAAGCCCCGGCACCGGCTGGCCGTCGGCGCGAATGACGCGGCTGTCGAGGTCGGTTTGCAGGCCGCCCAGAGTCTTGCGGGTCAAAATGTTGAGGCGAACCGCAATCAAGGGAGCGGCGGCGGGATCGAGCAGTTTATGCAGCCGCGCCGTGCGAACCAGCCTATCGCCAAGATAGCGGCGCGCCGCCCGAACGGCGTTGATCTGCATGTCCTTGCAAAACCGATTATCAAGCTGCCGATCGCGGGCGGTCATTTCATGCTCGATGCCCGTGAGCGTCAGCAGAGGTTCGCCGCCGACGAGCGCATTCATGCGCTCGACCAGTCGCGGCAGATCGTGCTCGACAATGAAATCCTCGCCTTCGTCCATGAACGCCTTGACGGGTGCGGGAATGCCCTTGGTCGCGCGACCTAAAACCTGGCGCCAGCTTTTCCCGGTAAAATCGGGGTTCTGCTCCGAGCCGGACAGCGAGAATTCTTTCTCGATGATTTTCCGGGTCAGGATGAGCCAGGAGTAATCGTATCCGGTCGCCATGATGTGCTGGAGCGTCCCGAGCGTATCGAAGCCGGGGTAGAGCGGCACTGGAAGCCGTTTGCCGCGCGCATCGAGCCACAGCGCGGATGGACCGGGAATGACGCGAATGGCGTGCTCGGTCCAGATCGGGTTCCAGTTCTTGACCCCCTCCGGGTAATGCCACATGCGATCGCGATTGATGATGGTGCCGCCGGCGGCCTCCGTGATGGCCAACATGCGGCCGTCGACATGGTCGGGGACGCCGGTAATCATCCGTTGCGGCGGCGGTCCCATCCGCTCGGGCCAGTACTTGCGCACCAGCTCATGATTGGCGCCGATGCCGCCGGAGGTGACGATGACCGCCTGCGCCTTCAGCGCAAAAGCGCCGACGACCTCGCGCGAGCTTTTTTGGCCGCGCGCGACGCTCGACGGTGCGAGGATATCGCCAGCCACGCCGTCAACCGCCGCGCCCGACTTGGTCAGTTCGTTGACCCGATGCCGAAACCTGAAGGTCAGTAGGCCGCGGTTTGCGGCCTCGCGCGCGCGCTGGACAAAGGGCGCGATAATCCCCGGCCCGGTTCCCCAGGTGATATGAAATCGCGGCACCGAATTGCCGTGCCCGGTCGCGTTGCCGCCGCCGCGCTCGGCCCAGCCGACCACCGGAAAGAAGCGGATGCCGCGCTCGTGCAGCCACGATCGCTTTTCGCCGGCGGCGAAGGCGACATAAGCCTCGGCCCATTTTCGCGGCCAGAAATCCTCATTACGATCGAACGCGGCGGTGCCCATCCAATCTTCGAGCGCCAGTGCATGCGAGTCATGAATGCCCATGCGCCGCTGCTCGGGCGAGTCGACGAGAAAAATCCCGCCGAACGACCAGAACGCCTGACCGCCGAGCGATGGTTCGGGCTCCTGATCGAGCACGATGATCTTCCTGCCGGCTTCGGCAAGCTCCGCCGCGGCGACGAGGCCGGCAAGTCCGGCTCCGACGACGATCGCGTCGGCATCATAGGCCATCTGCTATTCCCCCCGTGCCATCACATTACCTGCGACCGAACAGGTCGCAAGCAGCGCAAAACTATGCTGTGGGCGATTCGGATATTCCGTTGAGTGCTTCCCACACGCGACGCGGCGTCGCGGGCATGTCGATGTGGCGCAAGCCAACACGCCGATGCAGAGCGTCGACGATCGCGTTGATGACCGCTGGAGGCGCGCCGACGGCGCCGGCTTCGCCGGCACCCTTGACGCCCAGCGGATTGGCTGTCGACGGCACGTTATGCGTCGAGAAAGCGAAGCTCGGGATATCGCTGGCGCGCGGCATGGCATAGTCCATGAACGAGCCCGAGAGCAGTTGCCCGCTCTCAGGATCATAGACCGCCTGCTCAAGCAGCGCCTGGCCGATGCCCTGTGCGATCCCGCCATGGACCTGGCCCTCGAGCAGGAGCGGGTTGATGGTGCGGCCGAAGTCGTCGACGACGGTATAGCGTTCGATGCTGACGACTCCGGTGTCGGGATCGATCTCGACCTCGACGATGTGACAGCCGTTGGGGAAGGTCTGTGCCGGCGGCACGCGGTGATGCGTCGTGTCGAGCCCGGGCTCCATGCCCGCCGGCAGTTTCGCGGGATCGCGCGCCGCCCTGGCGACCTCCAGAAGATCGATCCGGAGATCGGTGCCGGGCACGGAAAATACCCCGTCGGCAAAAGTGATGTCATGCGCCGAGACTTCCAGCAGGTGCGCCGCGAGCTGTGAGCCTTTGCTGATGATCGTGCGCCCCGCCTCGTAGAGCGCGACACCGGCGACGGCGATGGCGCGCGAACCTCCGGTCAGCCCGGCCGGTGTGCGGTCAGTGTCGCCCATGATGACGTCGATGCGGTCAGCATCGACGCCCAGCTGGTCGGAGACAAGTTGCTTGTATGAGGTGACGAGACCGGTGCCATATTCCTGGTTGCCCATCACCAGCTCGACGCGCTCGTCCTTGAATTCGATCGAAGCGGTCTCGGGAAAGCCGCCGCCGCAGCGCTCGGTATAGGTCGCCATGCCGATGCCCCGCAGTTTGTCGTTGCGCTCGCTTCGCGCGCGGCGCTGCGGGAACGAGGACCATTCCGCCGCCGTCATGCAGCGGTTCATCACCTCCTCGAATTCACCGGAGTCGAGCAGGAGCTTGGTCGCCGATGTGTAGGGCATCGCCGACGGCGGCACGAAGTTGACGCGGCGGATGGCGTCGGGGCTCATGCCGAGCTCGCGCGCGGCGGCGTCGACCAGGCGCTCGAGCAGGTATGCGGCCTCGGGTCGCCCGGCGCCGCGATAGGCGCAAACCGGCACGGTGTTGGTGCAGACGCCTTTGACGTTCACGTGAATCGCCCCGATCGCGTAGAGACCGGAGACGAGATCCGTCGAGCGGGTTGGCACGAAGCAGCCGAACGGCGAAAGATAGGCGCCAAGATTCGCCAGGATCGAAACACGCAAGCTGAGAAAGCGGCCGGCATCATCGAGCGCCAGCTCGGCGCGCGTTGTGTGATCGCGGCCCTGGTTATCGGAGACAAATCCCTCGGAGCGGTCCTCCTGCCATTTCACCGGCCGCTCCAGCTTGCGGCTTGTCCAGACGACGAGCGCGTGCTCGGGATAGACGAAGGCCTTCATGCCGAACGCGCCGCCGACATTAGGTGTAATCACGCGGAGCCGGTCTTTCGGGATCTTGAGCACTGCCTCGGCAAGCGGGTCACGCAGGAAATGCGGACCTTGCGTCGCTGTGTAGAGCGTCGAGCGGCCGCCTTCCCGATCGTAATCGGCAATAGCATTGCGCGGTTCCATCGAGTTGACCACGAGACGGTTGTTGACGAGTTCGAGCGCGACGACGCGCGATGCCTTGGCGAAGGCGGCCTCGGTCGCCTTGGCGTCGCCCATGTCATTGTCCCAATCGAAGACGATGTTGCCGGGAACATGGTCGAACAGCTGCGGCGCGCCCGCGGCGATCGCATCCTTGGCCTCGGTGACCGCCGGTAGCTGATCATATTCGACCTCGATGGCTTCAGCGGCATCGCGCGCGGCGTTGAAAGTCTCGGCCACGACCAGCGCCACCGGCTGACCGACGTGTCGAACCTTGCCCAGAGCAAGCACGGGCCGAGGGGTGTTATGCCGCGGTGTACCGTCGCGATTGATCAGGGGCATCATGCAGGGCACCTCACCGAGGCCGTCGGCCCGAACGTCCTCGCCCGTGGCCACAAGCAGTACCTCGGGCATGCGCCGCGCCGCGGTCGCGTCGATGCGCTTGATATGCGCGTGCGCCACCGGCGCACGCAGGACGAAGGCGTAAGTCATCCGCGGCAGGGCGATGTCGTCGGTGTAGCGGCCTTGCCCGGTGATAAGACGCAGATCCTCATGACGCCGTATAGGCTGACCGATGCCGAACTTCATGCCGTGTCCTCTATTGCCGCTCTGTCGGATACGCAGATATGGCGTCGATCAAACCGAACAATACCGATCCTGAATGCCCTTGTCGGCGAGCAGGCTGCTAGCGCCGGCGGAATACACGATCACGCCTTGGTCCATGATGTAGGCGCGGTCGGAGATTTTTAGCGCGCGTTCGACGTTCTGTTCGACCAGAAGGATGGTGATCCCCTGTGTCCGCAGACCGGCAAAAAGCTCAAACATTTCGTCGACAAGCACCGGCATGATGCCCTCGGAGGGTTCGTCGAGCATGATCAGCGCGGGCTTGGAGACCATGGCGCGGGCGATCGCCAACATCTGCTGTTCGCCGCCCGATAGAGTCTCGCTAATCTGGTCAAGGCGCTCTTTCAATCGCGGGAAGGTCTCGGCGATGCGATCGATCGCCTCCGCTTCGCGGCTACGGTTGGGCGCAGCGATCAGGCCGAGGCGCAGGTTCTCGCGCACCGTCAGGCCCGCGACGACGCGCCGGTCCTCCGGCACGTAGCCGAGCCCGCGGTGAAAGCGGATATGCGGAGCTTTGCTGAGAATCTCCTCGCCGCGGAACCTGACGCTGCCGCTGCGCTTGGCGATCAGCCCCATGATTGTTTTCAGCGTCGTGCTCTTGCCGGCGCCGTTGCGGCCTATCAACGAGACGATTTCACCCTCGCGTATATCCAGGTCGACCCCCTGCAAGACGTGGCTGCGCTGATACCAGGCATTCAGGCCGGAAAGCGTCAACATGCGATTAACCCGTCTGCCCGAGATAGACGCGTCGCACCTCGTCATTGGCACGGATGTCGCCGGGCGCGCCATCGGCCAGCAATTCGCCGTGATGCAACACGACGATCCGATCGCTGATCCCCATCACCAGTTTCATCTTGTGTTCGACCAGCACCACAGTGCGGTCCTCGGCCAGTTTGGTTATGAGGTTCATCATCATCATCGTCTCTTCGGGACTCATCCCCGCGGTTGGCTCGTCAAGCAGCAGTAGGCGGGGGTCGCTGGCCAGTGCCATCGCAATCTCCAGCGCCCGCTGTTCGCCGTGCGCCAGATTCTCGGCGCGACGCTCGCGGTTCCGGTGCAGCCCAACGAGATTTAGCAACTCGGCTGCCTTGGCGACCAATTCGGTCAGCCGGCGGCGCGGCGTCCAGATGTCGTAACGGATTTTCATCGCCTGAACTGCGATGCGCACATTCTCCGCCGCCGTCAGTTGCGGGAAAACGTTGGTGATCTGAAACGACTTGGCAATCCCCAGCCGGGCGAACTCGTGCTGGCGCCGGCCAGTGATATCGCGTCCCTCGAAAACGATGCGCCCCTCGCTAGGTGGAAAGGCGCCGGACAGGATATTGAAGAAGGTGCTCTTGCCGGCGCCGTTCGGTCCAATGATCGCCGTCAGGTCGCCCTTGCGGATATCGAGTGTGACATTGGCGAGCGCGCGGAACCCGTCGAATTTCATGCCCACGTCAGCGGCACTGAGGACCGTCTCGCCGAGGATCGCGTCGCCGCTCATCGCCGCCCCGATCACCGTTGCACCCAGTGCAGCAGCGAACCCCAGATGCCCCGCGGAAAGAACAACACGAAGAACACGAACAGCGCGCCGACGAAAAACTGCCAATATTCAGTCCACAGCGTCAGCACGTCCTCCAGCAATAGGAAGGCCGCCGCGCCGATGAACGGACCGAAGAAGGTGCCCATACCGCCGAGCAGCGCCATCATCACCGCCTGGCCCGACATAGTGTAATTCGCGGTCTCGATCGGCACGATCGAAAGGTGGATCGCATAGAGTGCCCCGGCGAGACCGCAGAACATTCCCGAGAGAACGAAGGCGAGCCACTTGGTGCGCAGCGTGTCATAACCACAGGCGCGTGCCCGCTTCTCGTTCTCGCGGATCGCCTCCAGCACCGCGCCGAAGGGAGATTCGAGGATGCGCGAGAAAATCCACAACGCCAGCGCGACGAAGACCAGCATAACGTAGTACTTCGTCATCGGGTCGAGCAGGTTCAGCTCCAGACCGAGGATATTGACCGCCCGCACGCGGACGCCGCGCAGGCCATTCTCGCCGCCGGTCAGATCGGTCCACTGGTACAGAATGTAATAAACGCACTGAGCCAGAGCGAGCGTCACCATGGCGAAATAAATGCCGCGGATCCGAATCGCCAGTCCACCCATGATCATCGCGACAAAGCCGGCCACGATCGTGCCCAACGCTATTGCGAGCAGCCAGTTGACGTCGAATGTCGCAACCGCGATGCCGCAAGCATAGGCGCCAACCCCAAAGAAGGCCGCATGTCCGAAGGACAGCAAGCCGGTATAACCGTAGACTAGGTTGAAGCCGACGGCGTAGAGGCCGAACAGCAGGATATTGACGGACAGAGCCTCGTAGGGCGCGACCCAGGGCAGCAGCACCAAGGTGACGATAACCGCGGCTACTCGATGGCGGGCAACGCCGCGGATCGCGGTTGCCAGCTGGTTGCCGAAAACCCTGATGCCGATGTCACTCATGGATCCTCATTCCATCAGACCGCGGTGACCGAATAAGCCCTGCGGGCGCAACAGCAGGACGATCGCCATCAGTCCGAACATCGCGGCATCCGCCAATTGCGGCGCAATCATCACAGTGATGCTGGTCACCACGCCGACCAGCAGGCCGGCAACCACCGCGCCTGGGAGCGAGCCCATGCCGCCGACTACGGTCACCACGAACGCCTGGACCAGTACCGAGATTCCCATCTCTGGAATCACGCTTTGCATCGGCGCAGACAAAAAACCGGCGATACCCGCCGCCCCGGTCCCGATTCCAAACACCACCATCCAGACGCGCGAAACGTCGATGCCAAGCACTCGGACAATTTCGGGATCCCGCGCTCCGGCCCGGATAATCAGGCCGTATGACGTCTTCTCTAGGAACAGCCACAGCCCGCTGACGATCACGGCCATCGCGCCGATCAAAAACAGCCGGTAGAGTGGAAAATATCCGATGCCGATATTGACCGCGCCCTGCAGTACCGCAGGCGCGCTGAGCGGCAGGCCGACTTTGCCAAAAATCATCCTGATGGCGTCGACAACCACATAGGACAGGCCGAAGGTCAGCAGCAGCGGATAGTCGACGCCACGGCCATAGAGCGGCCGGAGCAACACCCGTTCGACCGCAAGCCCGATGGTGCCTACGATCAGCGGCACCGCCACCAAGCCCAGCCAGAAATTGCCGGTGAGGCCGAAGACGAATACGCCGGTATAGGCGCCGACCGTGTAGAAGGCGCCATGCGCGAAGTTCACGACCGCCAGCATGCCGAAGATCAGCGACAGGCCGACGGCGAGCAGCACCAGCACCGAACCCAGCGCGAGGCCAGTGAAAATCTGTAACGCCCATAGCTGCAATGGAATGTCGATGACAGCCAAAATCGGTTCCCACGCTAGAGCATTTTTCGGCGAAGTATGGAGTAGTTTGCTGCCAAATACGGAACCGCAAAGGAGCTGGAGCGCCGAACGGAACATGCTCCAGCGTTATCTCCAGCAGAAGAGAGCGCGCGTCGCTCGACCCTGACCGCTGCGGGGAGCACCTGCACCGGGTCAAAGACCCAGTTCACTGCACGTCCGCAAAATACCCTCGCCGGCCGGTTCGCTGTGCACGATCTTGAATACGTCGTAAGTGTTCTTGACCTCGGCCTGCGCCTTGGACGCGATTATGTACACTGATTGCACCGACTGATGGTCGCATTTGCGGAAATACTGTAAGCCTTTGTACTTATCGTATTTCAAGGCCTCGAGCGCCGCGATGACCTTGTCGGCGTCGGTGCTGCCAGCCGCACGGGTGGCGGCCAACAATGCGCTGACACCGCTGTAGCCGTACGCGCCGTAATCGGACGGCGGACTACCGTTGCTTAGCTTGCGATAGGTGTTGTTGAACGCCTTCGCCGATGGGATGCTGTTCTCGAGCTCCCAGTAGTAGTTGGTCCCGCCAACCACCCCGTCATAGGCTGCGCCACCGACCAGGCGTTGGGTGTACAGCAACACCGGAACGACAAGCTGCATGTTGTTCTTGAAGCCAAACTCGATCGCCTGCTTGATCGAATTCAACTGGTCGTATCCGAAGTTGCAGAGGAAGAGAACATCCGGCTTTGCGGCCTGGATCTGCGGCATGAAGGCGGAAAAATCCTTGGACGCGATCGGATGCTTCACCTCGGCGACAACCTCAATACCGTACTGCTTGCCCTCGCGCTTGAGGCCACGCACCAGTTCGTGCCCAAAAGCATAATCAGCAATCAGGAAGGCGATTCGCTTGCCATGCTTCGGAAACACGTAGCGGCCGACCGGACCCGTCGTCATGTGCGGGTTCATCGCCTCGTGGAAAGTGTATTTCGAGAAGTCCCTGACTTCGTTGATCTCGTCCGATTGGCTGATCGACATGTAGATCACGCCGCGCGCCTTGCAGACCTCGTTCACTGCCAGCTGCACCGAGGCCGACAACGAACCGCAGACGAAATGCACCTTATCCTTCTCGATCAGCTCCTGCGTGCGGGTTGCCGCCTCGCCGGGATTCAGCTTGTCGTCGCGAACCAGCAGTTCGGCCATGCGGCCGTTGAGACCCCCCGCCGCGTTGAACTCGTCGAGGGCAATCTGGGCGCAGCGTGCCTGCTCGCGCGCCTCCGTCCCATAGGGGCCAGTTAGCGGGACGGGCAAGCCAACCCTAACGGCGTCGGACGCACCACGGGCGATGTTGAACATGAACGGCGAGACCGCCGCCGCCGTAGCGCCCGCCGCGGCAATCTTCAGCACGCTACGCCGGGACGTCCGGGTTTGACCTTCATGGTAGTTCCGCCCGCTCTGCCTGTTCATGATAGCCTCCCATAAGTTTCCCCTGTCCCCCGGTCCGGGCCGGAGGCAGAGGGGTCATTGCCCCTTATCAATCTTGCCTAGAGCTTCCAGAATTCGCCGCGGGGTCGCCGGGATTGCAGTTACCTTTGCCCCAAGAACGCCAATCGCATCGTTGATCGCGTTGGCCACGGCCGCCGGTGCACCGGCGGTTCCCGCCTCGCCCGCGCCCTTGGCGCCGAGCACGGATTCCGCGGTCGGCGTTACGATATGGCCGATTTCGATATCCGGCATTTCTGCCGCCATGGGTACCAAGTAATCCGCCATACTGGCGTTCAGCATTTGGCCCTGATCGTCGTAGACGCAGTGCTCATAAAGCGCCGCTCCGATGCCCTGGACGACGCCGCCGCGGATTTGCTCGTCGACCAGGCGCGGATTGATGACGGTACCACAATCCTCGACCACCCAGTATTTGAGCAGCTTGACGAAGCCGGTCTCGATGTCGACCTCCAGCCAGCAGGCCTGGATGCCGTTGGTGAAGGCAAACGGATAAGCGCGTGGCGCGTAATGGCGTGTCGCCACCAATTCTGGCCTGACTCCATCCGGCAATTCGTTGCCACGGAAATACACGATCTTGCCCAGATCAGCGAGCGTCATGCGCTCGGCTCCGGTGTCGGCATCGACTACCGCGCCATTTCGGATATCCAGGCCTGCCGGGGCTGACTGCAACAGCGCTCCCGCGACCTCCAGAATATTGGCGCGCAGCGCCCGGCCGGCCTGCAGCGTCGCCTCGCCGGCGATGCCAGTGGCGCGCGATGCCCACGTACCGCCGCCATAGGGCGTGGTATCGGTATCGCCGGTAATCACGCGGACCTTTTCGAGCGGCACGCCGACGGCGCTCGCCGCAATCTGCGCGACGATTGTCTCACTGCCCTGGCCGGTCTCGGCGATGCCTGTAGCACAGGTGATCCCGCCGCTTGGATCCATGCGAATGGTGCAGCCGTCCTGCGCGGCGATATGCGCGCCCCCAACGCCATAGAATGCCGCGCTGGGGTTGGTCACCTCGATCATCGCAGCGAGCCCGATACCGCGGTAAATTCCGCTCTCGCGCAGTGCCGTCTGTTCGCGCCGCAACCCGTGGTAATCCATCATCGCGAGTGTCTTCGCGAGGCTCTGCTGGTGCGAAAGCTTCTCAAATCGGAGCCCGCTCGCGGCAGTATAGGGATAGGCGTCGTCGGCGATCAGATTGCGACGGCGAAATTCCGCCGGGTCCATGCCCAGCTTGCCGGCAGCCGCATCGACCAGCCCCTCGGTCACACTAAACGCGATGGGGTGGCCCACCGCCCGGTATTGGCACATCACATTCTTGTTCTGGAAAACGACGCGGCACCGCGCGCGGTAATTGGCGAAATCGTAGACCCCCCCGGTCAGGTTCACGACTTGGTTGGCCTCGACCCCGCTGGTGCGCGGATAAACCGAATACGGGCCGATGCCGGTGAGATCGTCGATCTCGATAGCGGTTATGCGGTCCTCACGGTTCACCGCCAGGCGCGCCTTGACCCGATGGTCGCGGGCATGGATGTCGGAGACGAACGATTCCAGCCGGTCGGCGACAAACTTGACCGGCCGCTTCAGCATAATGCTGAGCGCGGCGGCGGACATTTCGTCCGGATAGGTATGAATCTTGATGCCGAATGATCCGCCGACATCAGAGCAGACAACCCGCACGGCGTCCTCGTCAAGGCCAAGATGCTCCGCCAGGACGTGTTTTGTCATGTGCGGCGCCTGGCTGGACATGTAAACGGTGAGCTTGCCATCGCCGGCGTTGTAGTCGGCGAGGGTGATACGTGGCTCGAGCGTAACGCCGGTATGGCGGCCGAAATGAAAGGTTTCCTCGACCACGACCTTTGCCGTCGCGAAGGCCGCATTTACGTCACCCGCTTCGACCCGGCGCTCGAACGCCAAGTTGTCTCCGAGGTCCGGGTGGATCACCGGAGTTGCGGGGTCGAGCGCAGTCTCCATGTCGACGACAGGGATCAGTTCTTCGAAGGCAACCTCGACCAGTGCCACCGCATCCTCGGCCTGGGCACGGGTCTGCGCGACAACGGCAACCACAGGCTCGCCCTGCCAGCGAGCGCGGTCCACAGCCAGCGCGTATTGTGGCGCGGATTTCAGGCCCTTCAGATGGGTCAACACGCCGACCCATGGTGTGCAGTGCTTCGTCATCTCGGCACCGGTGATAACGCGCACGACGCCGGGACTTCGCTGTGCTGCCGACACGTCGATCGATGCGATCGCAGCATGAGCATAGGGACTGCGCAGAAAGGCGACATGTACCAGGCGCGGCAATTGGATGTCGTCGACATAGGTGCCGCGGCCTTCCAACAGGCGGCGGGCATTCGGGCGCGGCACGCTGCGCCCGATATAGGAGTTCGGCAAATCTTGGATCGACAGCGGCATTTCCTTCGACACACTCATGACGAACCGCCTGCCATCGTGCGGGCGGCATCCTCGACCGCGTCGACGATCGACTGGTAACCGGTGCACCGGCAGTAATTACCGGAGAGATATTGGCGAATCTCCTCGCGGCTCGGCGACGGATTTTCCTCAAGCAGTTCCGCTGCCGTCAATAGCATTGCGGGTGTGCAGAAGCCGCACTGCAAGGCGTTGTATTTGAGAAACGCCGCCTGCAGCACCGCGATTTCGCCGCTGTCGGAGATGCCCTCGATGGTCTGGATCTCAGCGCCTTCGGCCTGGATCGCGAGCGTCAGACAGCCGCGAACCAGCATTCCGTTCAACCGAATCGTGCAGGCGCCGCAGATGCCGTGCTCGCACCCCACATGCGATCCGGTCAGGCCAAGTTTTTCACGAAGGAAATCAACCAGGTTTTGACGCGGCTCGATCCGTTGGGTGACCCGCTCACTGTTGACCGTCAAAGTGACTTCCCGATCTGCGATCATGCACCGTCAGCCTTTGCCATCGCCGTCAGCACCCGCCCGACCAGCACCTGCGATAAATGGAGCTTCATCTGCCCCGACGCCTGCAGATCATCGGGCGGGTCCAAATCCCTGGCCAGTGCCGCCTTGGCCTCGGCCAGCACCGCATTGCCGAACGGCCGGCCCTCCAGGGCCCGCTCGGCAACGCGGGCACGGACCGGCCGGGTGTCCACGCCGCAATAGGCGAGCCGAACGTCGTTGAGCACCTCGCCGTCGAACCGCGCATGGGCCGCCAAGCCGGACATGGCAAAATCGCCGCTACGTCGCGCGAATTCGGAAAAACCGGAGCGATAATCGGCCCGGATCACCGGCACCTCGATCGCCGTCAGTATCTCGCCCGGCTTGAGGTCGGTCTCGAAGAGGCCGCGGAAGAAGTCGGCGGCTGCGATCCGACGGCGGCTGCCCTTCGCTGCGATTTCCAGTCGGGCATCGAGCGCGAGCATGCAGGCCGGCATTTCTGCCGCCGGATCGGCATGGGCAAGGCTGCCACCGATTGTGCCACGGTTGCGGATGGCGGGGTGCGCAATCCAGGATATTGCCTGGCTGAGCATCGGTGCGGCACGTGCAACCTCCGCCGATGCCTTGAGCTGCGAATAAGTGGTAAGCGCTCCGATCCGCAACACGCCGTCGCCGACGACGATGCCGCGCAACGCGTCCAGCCCGGTGATGTCGATCAAGATTGCGGGCGCCGACAGGCGCATGTTGAGGCTGGGAATCAGACTTTGTCCGCCGGCGAGCAAACGCGCTTCATCACGATACCGATCTAGCAGGTCGAAGACCCCTTCAACCGAATTCGGTTTGGCATAGTCGAACGGTGCAGGCTTCATTACTCCACGTCACCCCATCCCAGGACCGAATAGCTCGTAAGGTCGCGACGGCTCACCGATTCCCCGGCCAACATAGGTCACAATGCATGCTTTGCCGTCGAGTCGGAAAGATGTGGTTTCGACGTGTGCCATGCCCAACCGCTCACGTCGCGGCCTGCGCGTAAGGTACGTTACGGCCACCGTAGCGGCGCACGCGGATATTGGCCTGCTCGGCGTGTGCGACAAAGCCTTCGAGCATGCACAGCCGTGAGCAGTATTCCCCGATCATGGCGCTCGCTTCATCGGTAAGCACTTTCTGGTAGGTGCAGGTCTTCATGAATTTTCCGACCCACAGCCCGCCGGTGTAACGCGCTGCCTTCTTGGTCGGCAGCGTGTGGTTGGTGCCGATCACCTTATCGCCATAGGCGACATTGGTGCGCGGCCCCAAGAACAGCGAGCCGTAGTTCTTCATATTGTTGAGGAAGTAGTCGGGATCCCGCGTCATAACCTGCACGTGCTCGGACGCCACGCGGTCAGCCTCGCGCACCATCTCGTCATAATCGTCGCAAACGATCACCTCACCATAGTCCTTCCAGGCCTGGCCGGCGGCGTCGGCGGTCGGGAGGATTTTCAACAGCCGCTCGATTTCGGCCATGGTGTCGCGCGCCAGCTTTTCGGAATTGGTGATCATCACGGCGGGGGAGGTGGGGCCGTGTTCGGCCTGGCCGAGCAGATCGGTAGCGCAAACTTCGCCGTCGATGCTGTCGTCGGCGATGATCAGCGTCTCCGTCGGGCCGGCCAGCAGATCGATGCCGACGCGGCCGAACAGTTGGCGCTTGGCCTCGGCCACATAGGCGTTGCCGGGGCCGACAATCATATCGACCGGCTTGATGCTCTCGGTGCCGAGCGCCATGGCCGCCACCGCCTGCACGCCGCCGAGCACAAAGATTTCGTCGGCCCCGCCAAGATGCATGGCGGCAACGATGGCCGGATGCGGACCGCCCTTGAACGGCGGTGCGCAGGCGATGATGCGCTTTACGCCGGCGACCTTGGCGGTGACGATGGACATATGCGCGGAGGCGACCATCGGATAGCGCCCGCCCGGTACGTAGCAGCCGATCGAGTTCACCGGGATGTGGCGGTGGCCGAGCACGATGCCGGGTAGCGTCTCGACCTCGAGGTCGTGCATGGTCTCCTTCTGCTTCTGCGCGAAGTTGCGCACCTGCGCCTGTGCGAATTTGATGTCATCGAGGTCGCGCTGCGGCACCTGAGCGATGGCGCGTTCGATCTCCTGCGCGCTCAATTTGAAATCGGCGGGCGCCCATTTGTCGAATTTCTTCGACAGGTCCTTCACCGCCTGATCCTTGCGCGCGTCGATATCGGCGAGAATACTCTCGACCGTTTCGCACACCTTGGCGTCGGCGGCCTTGATCGCCCCCGCGTCCATTCCGTGCTTGAGCCAGCGAGCCATGGGGTTTTCTCCTGTCTATTCCTCCACGCTTCGCAGCGGGAGGCTGTTCTCATTTGATCGCCTGCGGATTGATCGGTGAGCCGGTGCCGCCGGTGATGATCAGCGGCGGGCCGCAGAAGAAGAACTCGTAGACCTTATCCTTGGCGCAGTCCTCCGCCAGCTCCTTGAGGTAGAAGATTTCGCCCATGCACAGGCCCATGGCTGGAATCACGACCCAGTGCCAGGGCTGATTGGCCTCGGTGGTCTCGTTCGGCCGCACCTCGACG
>Ga0208455_1000185_pt1:7500-38904 | contig 38904 bp, 38 predicted proteins | sample June2015DPH_4_50_FD_184690 | JGI IMG/M metagenome (GOLD analysis project Ga0208455, IMG submission 184690) | Peatland microbial communities from SPRUCE experiment site at the Marcell Experimental Forest, Minnesota, USA - June2015DPH_4_40... | ecosystem: Environmental > Terrestrial >... | reverse complement strand
ACGAAGTCATAGGACCAGACGTGATTGCGGTGCTCGGGCCGCAGCCGGATGCATGATCCGTCCGCAAGCCAGAGCCGGCCGCGCTTGGGTTGTTTATGGGGGACTTTCAGCCCCTCGCGTCGCCAGATCCGCTCGACCCGCTTGTCGTTGACGAGCCAGCCGGCCTGCTCCAGCAACCCCGCAATCTTGCGATAACCGTAGCGGCCGTATTGCCGGGCAAGCGCGATGGTATCGGCGGTCAGCCGTTCCTCGTCATCTCGGCCCCGCGGCACCTTGCGCTGCGTCGAGCGGTGCTGCCCGAGCGCCGCACAGGCGCGGCGCTCGGAGACATGCATGACTGCTCGGACCTGCTCGATACAGGCGCGGCGGCGCGCGGGGCTTATAAGTTTCCCCGGGCCGCTTCCTGCAGAATGAGCTTGTCCAGCGTCAGATCGGAGATAGCTCTGCGTAGACGGGTATTCTCCGTCTCAAGTTCCTTCAGCCGCTTGACCTGCTCGGTCTTCAGCCCGCCGTACTCTTGCCGCCACCGATAATAGGTGACCTCACTCACACCGATCTGGCGGATCGCGTCAGCGATATTCTGACCCTGTGAGACCAGCACATCGACCTGCCGCAACTTCGCGACAATCTCTTCAGGCGTGTACCGTTTCTTCGGCATAGCAGTCCTCCTTGATGCCAAAAGACATACTTCAAGTCGGACCACTTCAAAGGGGGTGGATCAGCTTGCCTGACGCGTTTGGCATCGAGTGTGATGCTCACTCAACTTCCTCGATCCATTTCGAGAGCTTTTACGTGCCGATAGATCGTTCTCTTTACCACGCGTCCCTTGCTATTGAAAAAATAAGTGCCGGGACTGTCGACATTCGGATCATTGATGTGATCCGTCATAATGAAACGAAGAACGCATTCGTTATCTCGGTAGGGGGTGACAATTTGACATGCATTGCCACCGGGGGCGCATAGATCCAATGGAACACCGGAAATTATGGCAGGCGAACAAGCGCGCTCTCACTAGGAAATCATGAGGCAGGAGTATGCAAGCCAATTTGAGTGCGCATGCGGGCTGGTTTTCTTCGCGGCGGAACATGTCGAGGACCGATCGCGAAAGCAGGTGAATTCGATGATGCGCTCGCAATTCGGTAAGTAGGTCAAGGTAGAGCAAAGTTGCCGAAAATATGGTTGTGCGCTCGTCGATGAGACCATGGGGAGCGTTAGACGCGTTCTGTGCAAGAATTTGGCATTCCGGTCGCAGACCGCAATGTGACATGCGGCCATGACAGACGAACGGTCGCGTCCGTTGGTTGCGGAACCGGTGTGCCCGGTCTGCTCCGGCAAAATGCCCCTCGTGGGTGCACTACCGATTATCTTTTCGGGTAAGCCGAGGGAATGCATGTTTACGTTTGCGTGTGACAAATGTCGCATCCAGTGCGAAAAGTTTGAGGCGATTACGAAACCTCGTGGCGCGGGCCCCGCCTCTCATCATTGACATTGACGGGCACCCTCGGGATCATTGAAAGTGATTTTCGCTTGCGGCCAACAGGTGATGGCCACGATCCTTCTTCGATGAAAGCAGACGACTTTGACCTGGAAGGAATGAGTCGGTGAACTCCGACCCGAAATCAAAGGAAATCGCGAGCGTGTGCGGCCGCAGCGCCATTTTTGGTCAACACCTCGATCTCCTTCTTCCGAGGGAGGCTTACATGGGGAACCGCTCAGATAAGCGTTTAACCTTGGCGGTCGGCGGCGGGAGGCCGAAATCACCCTGACCGCTCATTTTTAAATTAACGCTATCCTAAAATCTCGGGGCTGCGGCGCGACAATGTTGGGACAGCCTCGTGCCGAATCGTATATAGTGTTTTCTATACCGGCGTGCCCCCCAACCTGCACCAAGTCACGTCGCAGCCGGTTGTAGCCCCGCCAAAGGTTCCCCCGTTGGCGGGGCATCTCTTTTCGGACCCGAGCTCCAATCCCGACGCCGCCGTTTCGCGTTCTATCTCTTCGACGCGGTTCTTAACCACATCGCCAATCGACACGATGCCAATGAGCTTTCCTTGTTCCACCACTGGCATGTGACGAAATTTCCCCGCCGTCATGCGGTCCATCAAACTTTCAATGGTGTCGTTTTCGGAGCAGGTCTTTACGTCACGCGTCATCACCTGACCGACCGGCTCATTCAATGCTGCCGACCCCTGTTCTGCGAGCACGCGCACGATATCACGTTCCGACAGGATGCCGATGATGCGATGATCGGCGCCAAGGATGACAACTGCACCGATGCGCCGCTCGCACAGCAGCTTTATCGCTGCAGTGAGATCTGCATTGGGCTCAAACCGGGAAATCCAAAAGCGTCAGACTGATGCTATCGCTTGCGCTTCGTCCGCGGGGTCCCGCAATATATATCCCCGGCCCCAGACGGTTTCGATGTAATCCTTGCCGCCCGAAGCGTTTGCAAGCTTCTTGCGCAGCTTGCACATGAACACGTCGATAATTTTCAATTCTGGTTCGTCGATCCCTCCGTAGAGGTTATTGAGAAACATTTCCTTGCTCAGCGTCGTCCCCTTGCGTAGCGCAAGCAGCTCCAGCATCTGATATTCCTTGCCGGTGAGATGCACACGGGTGCCACTGACCTCGACTGACTTGCTGTCAAGATTGATGACGAGATCGCCAGTCTCGATAAGGGACTGAGCGTGACCCTTGGAGCGTCGCACGATAGCGTGGATGCGTGCCACCAGCTCGTCCTTATGGAAGGGCTTGGTCAAATAGCCATCTGCGCCGTAGCCAAAACCCTTGATCTTGTCCTCAATGCCGGCAAGCCCGGAGAGGATCAGAGTCGGCGTCTTGACTCTGGCGGTGCGCAAGCTGCGGAGGACCTCAAAGCCCGACATATCTGGCAAATTGAGATCGAGCAGAATGATGTCGTAGTCGTATACTTTGCTTAGGTCGATGCCGTCTTCACCCAGATCGGTAGTGTAGAGGACGAAATTCGCAGACTTAAGCATCAGCTCGATCGATTGCGCAGTGGCGCTGTCGTCTTCGATCAGCAATACACGCATACAACACTCCTGTCGGTTCCCGGACTCAAAGGTGGTAGGCCCGCTGGCTCCGGAAACTTTGAGGCAAAGTCGGGGACACAGTATTAACGGATGACTAATAAGTCCTTACAGCGTTCGGCAGCTGATTCGGAAATACCCCGCGCACGAAGGGTGGCGGTGACCTACTCGCCCGTTTCTGGGTAGAGTCGGTTCGGGTCTGGCGAAGGTTCTGCGGAGTGCAACAAGGTCATTGTCATGCTAGCTGCGGTCCGCTGGCCGAATTCGTCGACTAGTTTCGCCGGCCGCATTGGATGCAAACCCGTCGTCAAAGCTGCCTGCGCGCCTATCCCACGTCGCTTCGATCGTGAAAACTGGCATTGAGGCAGGCCTTGCCGCCGACATCAGCTGATCCCCATTGGGTTTGCACGCTCGTCAACTTCGCTAAAGCTGTCTGGGGTGGTGCAGGGGTGCAGGGGTGCAGGGGTGCAGGGGTGCAGGGGTGCAGGGGTGCAGGGGTGCAGGGGTAGCCCTTACAGAGGCCGGCAGCGAAGGAGCGCCAAAGGCGAGACGGTGGTTACTATGAAGTCTGATTAAGCGTAATCACGGCCCGGCGATTCTGAGACCAGCATGAAATGTCGTTGCATACCGCAACCGGCCGCTCCTTCCCATAAGAGATCGTGCGCATGCGGTCATTTGAGACGCCACGCGATACGAGATATTCGCGTACGGTTTGCGCGCGCCGAGCGCCGAGGGCGATGTTGTACTCGCGCGTACCGCGCTCGTCGGCGTGACCCTCGATGGTGAAGGCGTAGCGATTGTAATGATTGAGCCACAACGCTTGCTTATCGAGCGTCTCCCGAGCCCGCGACGTGAGCTCCGAGGAGTCGGTTTCAAAGAACACACGGTCCCCAATGTTGACGACGAAATCCTGTTGGCTACCGGGCGCCGCGGTTCCGGCGGAGGCGGCGATCTGGTCTGCCTGCTGCTTAGCACACCCTGCTATCGCGAGCGCGCCGACGACACAGGTTGCGAATTTCACGCCGCGCATGATCGTCGCCACGTTCATTTTCGGTAGCTCCATGCCCAGGCCGCCAAATCGAATTATATCCCGGAGGGATTTAGCGGCATTTTTGTTAAGCGAAGGTTTCGTCAACCTTGATACGGCCTTGCAGCAAGCTCGATCGGCCCCAATGAGTTTGAAAGCTCACGCAAGGGTTAATGCCGCGTGAAGAATCATCTGTGGCGATGCGATGTTGAGAACTGAGTTCGCGCGAAGCTATGGGGACCAACATATCGCGACGAGGACTCACGACCTCGGGCTACGGTAGGCCGCTGCGGAATTATCGAAATCAGGATCCGTGCGACTAGCCGAACCGGAGACGTGACGGCCATTAACAAATGCCGATATGCGACAATGGAGCCACGCACTGTTCTGACAGAATAAAATTTCGCTGTGGCGATGAGGCGTTCAAGACTGTATCGGCAGTCTGCGGGAAGAGCCTTAATTGTCCAGACAGACCGCGCAATAATGCCCTGTGCAAGCTGAGCGAGGGAACCCGTTACCTTCGATGTCGTCGCCGCCAGAACTCGGTATTTCGGTTCTGAGAGCATGACGACGAGGTCGCAGCCAACGCTGGCGGTTCTTAGTATCCAAAGCAGCATCCACCCAATCGTCCACGCTGCCAGACCTGGCAAAACGCCGAGCACTAACACACTCAACATACGGAACGCTAACGGCTCGGGTGTAAGCGCGGCGAAGGCGCTTGCTAGCAGTAGTGAAAGTGTCGCAAGAAGCAAGCCGAGCCGATAGCTGAGCACACCCACCTGGGCAACCACTCGTGCCGCTTGAGAGTTAAGTGAACCTGCGTCGAATGTAATAATCTTGGCACCGAGGTGACGTTCTTTTGTGACCATGGGACCTCCAAAAAGCCGTCTGAATAATGATTGCGAAACAACATGAACGTAGCATTACCAGCCAATCAACAATCACCGTCAGGCAGGGGCAGATCTTGAGCATGGGCTTTGTGACCATTCATGAAACGTTAAATGATTGGCTTCATGAATTTTTTAGGGTGAATTTTTGGGGTAGCGAAAATGAAATACATCACTTGCGACTCGGACCGACGCACTACCAGGGCTATCGAGTGTACATTTGTCGCGGCGGGTATTAACGTTACGATACTCGTCGTCATTAATGGACTCGGCACGATACTGAACGGTGCATTTTTGTCCGTCAGCCCGTTCCTGGAGTCGGTCTTGCTTCGGTTTTGTTAATCCTCAGCGGGGCTAAAACCGGCTCTGCGACGACGATGCCAATGAGCTTTCCTTATTCCACTGCTGGCAATGTGACGGAATTGTTCCGCCGTCATGGAAGGTTTCAAGATGAGCCGTTCTGCGACTAATTTCGTCAGGAGACGGACAGGCAGCGCAAAATGATTGGTGGGTGGCATCGCTGAGGGTGTCGTCTCGCCCCACTGAATTATGCGGGGTTCTGATTTTGCTTTCGCCGAGTCCATGACGCATGCAGGGCCGCTGAAACTCTCCGGCCTCTTTCCGAACGCTTCATGTTACCGATTAATCCGAGACGATTAAGCTTACCGACGACAGCGGACCGTGACATGCCGAGTTTGCGGGAGATGCTTTTGGCGCTCTGCCCAGTCTTCCAAAGGTTAACCAGCGTCTGGACTTGAATATCGGACCAACTCATTTGACATCAACTGCCGTGAAGAACTCAAAGCTCGCGGTGATCGTCGTCAACACACCAATACGGCGAACGTGTCTTTGTCCATTATGTTTTCAGAAAATGGTTTCCGCCCGACCGGCGACGAGGTGGGGCCCTGCAATAGCATAACTGCAAGTTGAGATGGCCGTTCTTTGTGAATTTGATCACGAAGGCGATGCGCGCTGAACGTCGCCGGCGTCGTGGCGAAAAATGCCATTACGCTCACGATCGTTGGGTCGGGGGATGCAATAAACAACTCTTGTTACGACCGGCCAGCGGGCGTGAGATGAATGATTGGTTTGCCGCGGGCGCGGGGGTATCCTCAGCAAGACTGCGCAACGATGCACCGCCATGGTGAAGATCCGGTTACCGACGCCACCTCAAAGGCCTACGGAGCCCACTGGTGCGTTTTTTGGCCAACCTAGCACAGCCCGGGGTCGGTGATTGACAGAGGTCTCGCCTGGCGGTAGTGGGTCGATGCTTTTAGGCGGCGCACGTTTCGGCACTGCCGATGAAGGCAATGTGGGAACCGTCCAATCCCGTCAATGTGACTTCCTTCACAGGCAGGCGCTGCGGGTCCAGAGCGCGTAACAACGGGCTGGGCAGTACGCTGGCTTTGCTATAATCAGCACCGCGACGAGCCGAGATATCGTGAGAATTATGCATCGGAAAATTCTTATTATGGGCCTGCCGGGAGCCGGCAAGACGACGTTGGCCAATGCGCTGGCGCCGCTACTCAATGCGGTGGTGTTCAATGCCGACGCCGTGCGCGCCAATCTCTCGCGCGATCTCGGCTTTGGCCATGAAGACCGCGTCGAACACGCGCGCCGCATGGGCTGGATGTGCGATCGGGTTGTTGAAGCCGGCGGCACGGTCATCGCGGATTTCATCTGCCCGACCGCTGACACGCGCGCGGCATTCGGCGAAGCCTTCACCATCTGGGTCGATCGCATCGATGTGGGCCGATTCGAGGACACCAACCGGATGTTTGTGGCGCCGAAGGGTTTCGATCTCCGAGTGAAGGCGGAAGGCGCGCCGCAATATTGGGCCGAACAGGCGCTGGCGCTGCTCCGGCCGGCGTTCGATCCGCAGAAGCCAACGGCGCTGTTCATCGGTCGTTATCAGCCATTTCATGGCGGTCACCAGCGCTTGATCGAGGAAGGGTTGCGGCGGGTGGGTCAGGTCTGCATTGCGGTGCGTGACACCCATGGGATCGACGCGAAAAACCCACTGCCATTTTTTGCAGTAAAGCAGCGTATTGAAACTGCGCTCTCCGTCTATGCGGGGCGTTTCGTGGTGGTGCCGCTGCCGAACATCACCAATGTCTTCTATGGCCGTGACGTTGGCTACACCGTCGAGCGCATCCTACTCGATGAGGCAACCGAAGCGATTTCGGCGTCCAAGGTGCGCGCGCTGAGCGCAGGGCCGTGACAGTGGCACGAGCTGGTGCACTGAAATCATAACCGGGCTCCCGTTCCGCCCTCCCGCCATATCGCGATCAGAAGCGAGATGATCGCGGGGCCAAGGAATAGACCAATCAGACCGTAGGTCTCGAGCCCGCCGAGGATGCCAAGCAGCACCCACAGGAATGGTACGCGCGTGGAGCTACCGATCAGCATCGGCCGCACGAAGTGGTCCGCGACAAAGACGATGATCGATCCGAACAAAAACAGCGCGATAGCGGCCGCAGTCTTGGATTGGACGAACAGCACCAGCGAGCAGACGACGAACACCAATGGTGCACCGAATGGGATGGGCGCGAGTACGCCCGTCGCAAGGCCCAGCAGGGCCGGGTGGGACAGCCCAGCCGCCATATAGGCGCGACCCCGAGCAGCACGCCTTCCCCCAGGCCGACCAGCACGAGCCCGTTTACTGTGCCGCGCACGGCGGCCACCGAGTTTTTGCCAAGCCAAGGTGTCCGCCGAACGGACCGAACAACCGCTCGGCGTTCGCATCAGCTTCTTTGATGACCCTCGGCCTGTCGCGGTACAGGAAGAACAGCGCCAGCAGCGTAAACACCAGGATCGTCAGCCGGTTCGCCACTTCGATGCCTAGCGTGCGCGTGACGTTGAACATCCCGCTTATGTCGGCACGGCCGAACAGCACGCGAGCGGCTCCCGGCGCGGCAAGGTTCGCCTGCCACCAGCCCACTATGCTGTTGCCGACGTAAGGCAGATTAGGTAGCCAGTCGGGCGTACGAAGACCTTTCTGATCAATTTCGCTCACCCACTGCGCCACGGCGCGGCCGTCATTCGTTGCCTCGATGCCGAGCCTGATCAGCGGCAGGACCAAGACGACCGCCACAAGAAAGGTAAGTAAACTCGCCACGGCGTTTTTGCCCATACCCCGTCTGGCCAAGCCGTCGCGCAGCGGCCATATGGCGATCGCGAGAATGCCGGCCCAGGCCAAAGCAGGCAGGAAGCGCCACATGCGGAATATGCATTCACTGAGCAATCTGGTTTACAAACCGATCCAGCTCCAGAGCCAACGCTTGATCCCACGCCGGCGTGCTAACTCCGAATGTCTTCCTCAATCTCGTCAAGTCGAGCCGGGAATTTTTCGGTCGTCTAGCTTTGGTGGGATAATCCTCGGTCGCGATCGGTACGATCCTCTCCACAGCCAGCGGCATCCCGCGCGATTTTAGCCCCTCTACAATAGCCACGGCAAAGCCGTACCATGTCGTCTCGCCAGATGCCACGATGTTGATGATTCCGCCTGGGAGGGCGAAATGAACAGGGGTCTGCTTACCGGATGCGCCTAAGACGCTGGCGAGCGCGTCAGCAATTAGCGGCGCTGACGTCGGCGCGCCAAATTGGTCGGCAACAATACGCAGCTCTTTGCGCTCCTGCGCGAGGCGTACGATGGTCCGAAGAAAATTCTGTCCCGATGCGGCATAGACCCACGACGTTCGGATGATCAAATGCTCGCCGCCGGCCGAACGAACTGCTTCCTCTCCAGCGAACTTGCTGGCGCCATACGTGGACAAAGGGTTCGCCACATCATCTTCACACGACGGGTGCGTGCCCGCGCCATCCAACACATAATCGGTTGAGAAGTGGATAAGCGGCACTCGATGGTCGGCTGCCCAGCGAGCCATTATTCCGGGAGCTTCGGCGTTCACGCGGAACGCAAGTTCCTTCTCGTCTTCAGCGCGGTCAACCGCCGTGTAGGCGGCGGGATTGAGGATCAGATCCGGCCTGATGCGATCAAGCGTTGACGCAATGCGGTCGGGTTGCGCGAGGTCGAATTCGCTTCGGTCAGTGGGTACAACATTACCGGTCGGTGCAAGGACTTTGGCAAGGGCCCCGCCAACCTGTCCCGAAACGCCAGTGACCATGATGCGCATCAGACCTTCCCGTAGCGGGGTAGGTTGCGCACTTTCGAAAGCAGTGGCGCTTCGGCGTCGCGCGGCGAGAGCACGGGGTTATCAAGCTTCCAAGTAATTCCAATCGCCGGGTCATTCCATCGCACCGTTAGCTCATCGGATGGACTGTAGTATTCGTCGCATTTGTAGAAGAAGTCGGCGACGTCCGAAAGGACTGCAAAACCGTGGGCGAAACCTCGCGGCACCCAAAATTGGCGCCGGTTTTCTTCGCTCAATTCGACTGCAACATGCTGGCCAAACGTTGGGCTGCCGACGCGAACGTCGACTGCCACATCGATAACCTGGCCGCGCAAAACGCTGACCAGTTTGCCCTGGCATCTGGGATTTTGCAAATGCAAGCCGCGAATCACCCCATGCGCCGAACGCGAAATGTTGTCCTGGACGAATGGCATACTCAGCCCGTGGATCGCATAGCGATCGGCCCGAAAGGCCTCAAAGAAGAAGCCTCGCTGGTCGCCGAACAATTTCGGCTCAATGATCAATACTTCGACGAGTTGAGTGCGGAGGACATTCATGCCGAGGCCTGCCCGTTACGTCGATTTCCTTGCCTGTTGTGCTTGTATGGCGCCTGTCTTGTGGTTTACAAGCTTAAGTCGTTGGGGATAGCGGGACGATGAAGGGGATCATCCTAGCCGGCGGCAGGGCCACGCGACTTTACCCTGTCACTACAGTCGTGTCTAAACAGCTGCTGCCGGTATTCGACAAGCCGATGATCTACTATCCTTTGTCGGTGCTCATGCTGGCTGGGATTCGCGAAATACTGGTGATTTCAACGCCCCGCGATCGACCGCTGTTCGAGCAGCTATTGGGCGAAGGTGCTGAACTCGGCCTTTCTTTTCAATTCGCAGCCCAAGACAGCCCGAACGGCCTGGCAGATGCTTTCATCGTCGGACGGAACTTCGTTGGCTCCGACAGTGTGGCGCTCATTCTTGGGGATAACATCTTCTACGGCCATGGTTTGACTGAACAGCTGATCAGGGCTGCCACACGCACGAATGGTGCAACCCTTTTCGGTTATGTGGTCAACGCCCCGGAGCGATACGGAGTCATAGAGCTTGATCACCACGGTCGCTGCCGTTCGATCGAGGAGAAGCCAAAAAGTCCCAAATCGAATATAGCCGTGACTGGGCTTTATTTTTACGACAATGACGTGATTGACATCGCTGCTGCGATCAAACCATCGGATCGCGGGGAGCTCGAAATCACCGACGTCAACCGGGTCTATCTCGAACGGGGCGATCTGTTCGTAGAAGTACTAGGTCGCGGTTACGCTTGGTTCGATACCGGCACGCACACGTCGCTCCTTGAGGCAAGCAATTTCATCCATGCGCTGGAACATCGACAGGGCCTCGGTATCGGATGCCCGGAGGAAATCGCCTGGCGCCTTGGGCACATTTCGCTGGAGCAGTTTGGCGCACTAGCAGGTCGTTGCGCCAAAAGCAGTTATGGCGAATACCTTAGTTCAATGTACTATGCCGCTTCCACGAAGGGCGGGTTCAAGCGGGGGGCATGATGCCTTTGAACGGAAAGACGGTCTTCGTGACCGGCGGCGCCGGTTTTATCGGCTCAGCGGTAGTGCGCTACTTGCTGGACCGAACCGAGGCTAATGTCGTCAATATCGACAAGCTGACATATGCGGGAAACCTCGACTCGATTCCACAGGCGGTTGGACATAAGCGTTACGTTTTCGCAAAAGTGGATATCTGCAGCGGAACGCGGTTGCGTGCGCTTTTTGAACGTTATCAACCCGATGTGATCATGAATCTGGCTGCAGAAACTCACGTCGATCGCTCGATCGACGGACCAGGTAAGTTCATCCAGACCAATGTGGTCGGTACATTCACGCTGCTGCAAGAGGCGTTGCATTATTGGCATAACCTCGAAACCAGCCGACGCTCGGCATTCCGGCTATTGCACGTCTCGACGGATGAGGTTTACGGTTCGCTGGGATCGGTGGGACTGTTTACGGAGACTACTCCCTATGACCCGAGTTCGCCGTATTCCGCGAGCAAGGCTGCTTCGGATCACCTGGTCAGGGCGTGGTGGAAGACGTATGGCTTGCCCGCAATTGTGACCAACTGTTCCAACAACTATGGGCCGTTTCATTTCCCGGAAAAGTTGATTCCCCACATCATCATCAAGGCTCTCGCGGACGAGCAGCTGCCGATCTATGGCGACGGCCAAAACATCCGCGATTGGCTATTCGTCGAGGATCATGCCAGTGCGCTCGCGCTGGTCGCGGAGCGCGGTTCCGTCGGGGAGACGTACAACGTTGGCGGTCGCAGCGAGCGCACAAACCTTGAAGTCGTCGAGGCAGTTTGTACCCTGCTCGACCAAATGGAACCATCAAGACAGGGCTCTCGGCGCCGGCTCATCAGTTTCGTCGAGGATCGACATGGCCATGATCGAAGATACGCCATCGGTGCCGGTAAGATTGAGCAGGAACTTGGCTGGCGCGCGCGCGAAACATTCGAGTCCGGAATCGCCAAGACCGTCCGCTGGTACCTTGAAAATCGCGGCTGGTGGCAGGCAATTATCCAGCGAGGTTACGACGGCAAGCGTATCGGACTTAGCCACGGTACAGGGGTTGCCAGCATCGACGCCTAGTCCCGACGTCGGCCTCCTTTGCGACAACGCAGCAAAGAAGTACTTTCGTAGGGACTACTCAACGAAAGGTCGTATCCACTTACTCGGCGCGCAGATCAATAAAATTCCAAGAACCGTGGCTGAAAATGTCATTATTTGTGAAGCGGACCAGGTGGAGCATCAAAGAAACCGGTCCGTCTGAGTTTCGGGCGCTGAGCGATGACCCGCAATTTGTCTATCGATTTAGATTCAGGCGTCCGCTCCATATAGTCGTTTTCCTCCAATCAGTAGACGATACCCTGGATCCGAGAATTTACCTCGATCGCGGCGCCGGCTTCAGCGAGGCCACCTCTATCCCCCTGCAACATGCTGGTACATCCATCTATCTGCTCCACGTCTCGCCGCCGCGTAAGGTAGCCAAACTTCGAATAGATCCATGCTCTTTTCCGGGAAAATTCCGTTATTGGAGCAAGTTCGCCTGGAGCGAGACGGAACTCGCGAAACTGGTCAGCGAAGCCACCAGCCGCGAGGGCAACGCGTCGATTTATGATGTTGTGATTGACGGAAGCCCCGAGAAACGCACGACACAAAAGCCAGTGAAGCGGATTGATGAGCACTTCGCGTCAGTCGTTCGCCTTGCCGAGCGAACCGCACCGGCAATCGACGCGACCATGCTTGAAAACGGTCCGTTTATTTCCTTTATCGTACCATTACACAATAGCTCTCCGGTCCACTTAAATGACCTGCTTGAGTCGTTCAGAAAGCAACCCATTGGAGCCGCGGAGCTGATCTTATGTGATGACGGGTCGACATCGGCCGACACAATTTCCTGGCTTTCCAAGCAAGAACAGTCAGGCAGCATCCGCATTCTTCGCAACAAGAAAAACTGCGGCATAGCTGCGGCGACTAATTTGGGAATTGCCGAGGCACGGGGGGAATGGGTAGGCTTCATCGATCATGACGACGCATTGACGCCATGCGTCGTGCAGCTCATCGCGCAGACCATTCGGGAGCATCCTGATTGCAAATTCATTTACACCGATGAGGTTGTCACGGATGCGAGGCTGCGCCCGGTCACTTATTTTTTCAAGCCGGCTTACGATGAGGTGCTGTTATCCGGCGTCAATTACATCAACCACCTGTCGTGCTATCGCCTCGATCGATTGCGCGCGATTGGCGGGTTGCGCTCCGGCTACGAGGGCTCGCAAGATTATGAGCTTTTGCTTCGATATCTGCAGGGGCTGGGGCCGCAGGAGATCAAGCATCTTCCTTATCCCGGCTACCGTTGGCGCCGCACCGCAGATTCGTATTCGTCCAAATTCATGGATCGTGCGACCGCAAACGCACGTAAGGCACTGAGCGAACACTTTCGCCGCGGTGAGGAGCTTGTTCCGGTTGAGGCCGCTCTCGCTAAAGACCTGCATCGGGTGCGCTTTGATAAACTCAGCAGGACATGGCCACGCGTCTCGATCATTATTCCAAATCGCAATTCCTATTCGCTGATCTCCCGCGTACTGCTCGATCTAAGTACCAAAACTAATTATCCAGACCTTGAAGTCGTTGTGATCGATAACGGCACGACCGATTCCCGCGTTCTCGAGCTCTATGCCAAAATGAAGGTGGGGCCACTCGCGTTTCATTATGAGATCCGGCCAGCAAAATTTAATTTTTCGCGCCAGATCAATCGCGGCATTGAACTGGCGTCCGGCGAACTTGTTTTGATACTTAACAATGATATCGAAGTGAGCGATAAAGATTGGTTGCGCGAAATGGTTTCATGCTTCGATTACGAGCGAACCGGGGTAGTCGGTGCGCGGTTGCTGTATGCGAATGGCCAACTTCAGCACGCCGGCGTGATCGTTGGGTTGGGCGGGCTGGCCGGCCACTGGTACATCAGACAGCGTGGAAACACCCCCGGGCCGATGGCGCGATTGCGCGTCAGGCAATCCTTCACCGCAGTAACCGGCGCCTGCATGCTCATTTCTCGAGCCTGCATTCAGGCTGTCGGAAGGTTTGATGAGCATGAGTTCGCCGTGGCATATAACGATATCGACTTCTGCCTGCGCGCGGTGGAACGTGGCTTTCGGGTGATATGGACACCATTCGCGACATTGACCCACCATCAGTCGGCCACTCGTGGCGACGATAAGAATATGTTGAATCGGGATCGCTTCGATTACGAGAAGGAAAACATGCGTCGGCGATACAACACCGGTGGTTTCGAAGACCGTGCCTTCAGCCCATGGTACACCCGGGAATGGGGGGTGCCATTGCCGGCATTGCTCGACCATCTGCCGAAGGCGCGGTAACGCGAGCGGATCGGCCGCAGTCCGGGGGTCAGCTTAGCGCGGCACTCGGCGACAACGACGATCTCAATCGCCGCGACGGAACTGGCGGCACCGAGGTAGTCCTGGCTGTATCGGTGTCCTACTTCAGCTCGAATAAATCGACGCTGAACACCCTTACGGGCTTTGCGATCTCAGATACGGCCGCCAATGTTTCTTCCAAACTGGCTGTTCTGAACGGAGACGCCAGCCACATCACGTTGATCGAGGCGACGGGTGGTCAGGTCACCGTCGGCAATGGGCTGCTTGTCGCCGATGAAGCGGCCCTCAACCTGATTGTCGGCGGTTTCATTATCGTGGGGCAGGCGCCGGTGCTGTCCGGCAATCTCAATGGCCTCGAGGTAGACATAAGCCATATCAACACGATCGCGGAGTTGAATGGAACGATCACTGCGTCTTCCGTTACGCAGTTGTTGAGCGATGAAATGGCGGTCAACAAAGTTGTTGGCGGGTTTGCGATTTCGGACACGGAAGCCAACGTGTATTCTAATGTCGCTGCCCTGACGGCGGACGCCAGCCACATCGCGTCGCATAGACTAGCCACAGAATGCTACGGTCCTGTGCAGGCGTCAGGGGACCAGTGGTAGCGTTTGCTTGTTATGGGAACTGGACTGGCGTAGATCGCCACCGCGCGTCAACAGAATCGACTGCCGAGGTCGCACTTGCCCTATACCGTCGAGCCGGGCTACCTGCCTGATTGGCTGGACAAACGACACCGCCAAAGCGAAGTTGCCGTCGTGGGCTAAAGTGATTGATGAAATCAATGTTGCAAATTACTAACCGCAGACTTGCGTTGCACGTGCGGCATAATTATGGGCCGACGGCAGTGCTCAATCGATAACGATCTGCGATCAAATCGTACACGGGCTTGGGGTCGACGATAAACTCATTGACCACCTTCCTCTCGGCCGCGCCATAGTACGATATGGCTCCATCCGGCAATAATTCCAGACAGCCGGCGTTAAGCGCGGCAGTGCCCAGCTTCTTTCGTGCACTCAAAGGGAGAAAATCGCGGATCTCCTTCACATAAAGAGACGCAATTTCATCTGTTATATCATTGCGCGAGGCAATCGCTTCTGGACTTTCGCCTGATTGAGCGATGCCGCGAGCGATCAACTTGTTTACATTGCCGGAAATTCTTTGTGTAGGGAACAAATGCGCTAGATGGAGCAGGAAAAGGCTTGACTTGAATGGTGGAGCAAACAATTGGGTGCCCAATTGAAAATTGTGATTCACGTAACCGAATGGGATTTTGTCGGAACGAATGAGCGGCTTTCCGCACGCCAAACTGAGTGCAAGGTGGCAGGGTTCTGTGCCGCAATGAAATTGCGTTGAACTCCAGTTCGTATTCCACAGCCAAACAGTGGGAAACACAGCGTAGTTTCTGTTCTCCAAGATGAAGTGCAATATACGGCTGTCGTCGCAATAGGTGGCGTTTTCGATAAGAACGAGGTATTCATCTGTATCAACGAACAAAAAATATTTCGATGATTTTGCTAGGGACCGGTACAAATTGTTGTACGTCGGTATGTGATGCACATTATTGTGAGGGCCTGCAAATTGTATTATATGGATTTGGTCGCCATATTTAAGATATGTAGACAATACCTCCGGATCGTCGGACATGTTGTCAAAAATAATCAAGTTTTCAGGTCCAACGATCTTTATATGATGCTTAATCCAGCGCTCAATAAAGAACGGATCGTTCTTGGTCTTGAGTACGATCTTTAACGGGGAACGAACCATTTCAATTCGAGCGCAAAACGCGGCGGAATTTGCTTCCCAGCGCGGGATGTCTTCGCTGCTCGCCATGATCCCACCTGACCGCGCAATCAATCCGTCTCAGCGAACTATACCGTTAGTGCAACGAGGCGTCCACAAAGACGTGTCCACGACGAGGGCAAGCATCGCGTTGGACCGCGTCAGGCGGAGATTTCCGGGTGCCGGCGCGTACCCCACCTCTTTTCGGCAGTCTCAATTGGCGTTGGATAGCGCGATGAGCTGTATAGCGTGGCATCCTGTAGCACCTATGGAATGCGAAAAAACGTGCCCGGGCTCTTTAGCAGTCGCTGCCGTTGCTCTCTGGCGGTAAGGCATACTAGAAGGTGAGCAAGCCCTTTCAACCTCCATTCCCGCAAAGCGGTTACCGCGCAATGGCGGTGGTGCACGATCCAGCGGTCTTTCAAGAGATGCCACTGATCGGCGTTCAGGGCATTCGTCTTTGCAATCCGGTTGATGCAGCGCAGATGATACAGGGCTTCAAGATAGGCAGAATGCCGTCGAGAGCGGTGGTAAGACTGGTAACGAATGCCGGCGCCGTGCGTCCGACCGCTGATATCGTAGGTCGAGAGCACTTCATCGAGGTAGACGATACGGCCCAACCGATTGAGCCTTAGCCAGAAGTCGATGTCTTCGGTGCGTGCTAAGCGCTCGTCGAATAAGCCTGCCGTTAACGACGCGTCGCGACGAACAACTGCCGAGGAGGTGTGAATCCAGAGAAACCCGGCGATCGCCATGGACAATAGAATCGGAGGCCGGCTTATGACCTGAATATTGCGGCGCAATAGATCGACCGGAATAACCGCTGCCGCCGGCGCGTGGGTTTCCCACCATGGCAGCATGGTATTAAACAAGAACGATTTCATGGTCGATGCCGGACCGCTGGCTTCATCTGTGATTCTGTAATCGCTTCCGATCAGAACGGCATCAGGATGGCGTCGGGAAGCTATGAAAAATGCTGCAAGCTTTTCCGGATCCCAGTTATCGTCACTGTCGAGAAATGCAACCATTTCGGCTTGCGCAGCGCGGACGCCGGTGTTACGCGCGCCCGCTGGACCGATGCGGCCGGCATTCGGAACCAATTTCACGCGCCTATCATCATGTATTAACTTTTGCAGGACAGCGCGGCTGTCATCAGTGCTGCCATCGTCAACTACGATCAGTTCCCAATCCTGAAACGTTTGTGCCTGGACCGATCTGATCGCGCCGCCGATAATGTGGGAGCGATTATAGGTGGGCAGCACAACGCTGAATGTTGGTCGCCTCACGCTCAACCTGCCTTAAATTCGAGCTCCTTCAACCGGAATTCGGGCAAGAAGTCTGCTTCGATTCCCAACGCGGAAAGGACGCTGGGCAGACGTTTTGACCGCGAATATTCGGTCGCTACCCGCTCGGCGGCTGCGTGCCCCATTTTCGCTCTCGCGGCCGGCCCACAATCGATCAACGCACGCAATGCGGTCGCAAAGCTTCGCGAATCCGACAGATCCGCCAGCATGCCATGGGTTCCGTCCTCAATCAGCCTCATGGCGCTTGCCATCGGATGGGCAAGGCACGCACATCCGGTCGCCATTGCCTCGATCAAAGCCAGGGGAAATCCCTCGACGACACTCGGTAAGACAAATATATCGCAAGCCGCCAGAGCTGACCAGGGTGCGCTTGCCCAGCCGAAGAAGCAAACACGGTCCTCGATCCTGAGGGCATGCGTCAGCTCGGTCAGGGCCTTTCTTTTCCAGCCATCCCCGAACAGACCGAGCCTGACCGGGACATCTAAGTCTGTCGCAATGCCGGCGAATGCTTGCAATAGCGCGTCAACGCGTTTTTGGGGGGAAAGCCTTCCCAGAAATCCGATCAGAATCACCGCCGGATCAATACCCCGCGCCTGCCGAGCCTCAGCACGTTCTGCCGCCGTTGGAATCCTAAAAATAGGATTGGCCCAGTTGAAGCACGTTGAGACCTTTTGAGCAGGAACGCGGAAATCGTGGCTGACGTTCGAAGCAATTTCATCCGACACGGCGACAACGCCCGTCAGGAACATGGAGGAAAGACGCCCGTACACCGCTTTGGATATACGCAAATTCCAAGACTCCTCGAATGGACGGTGCACTATCGTATTGACGGTACGTCCGAATAGCGCCGCCGCAGCCAAATCCATGATACGAGTATCCCCTTGATGGCCGCAGCAGAAGATAATGTCGGGGCGGACAGCCTCTCCGGATAACCCTTGCCACGTCCGGATCCATTCCTGCCAGCCCATTTCACTCAACGGGCGAATAGCATCGATCGTAACAGCATCGTCGGCTAGCAATTGTGCAAAATAGTTGATGCTCGTACAGAGGATTGTCACGCGGCAACCAAGTGCTGCGCAGGACTGAGCAATATCCGCTGTATGAACGTGAAGCCCGCCAGGCTCGGACGTGCCGCCAACAAAAACCAAATGTCTTCGGACCGCGGAGGTTGTTTGCGTTCTGGTTAAATCAGAAGCGATCAAGCTCTTTCACCTATTTCGATCACGGGCATCACGGTCAATTCTTTGTTGGGGTTGGGCCGGGCGACACAGTCGCCGTGAAGCGCTTCAGTGCAAATCGCGCGCAAGCGCTCGTTTATCTGGGCTTTCTGATATGTCGACAGCGCACGCTGCGATGCCGCTTTACCGATCAGGGCAGCCAGCGCCGGATCGCGGAATAGCCGAATGCAGGCATCGGCAAAGCCCCTGGCATCGTCCTCGAGTAGAATCTCGGTGCCGGGAATGAAAACCAGTCCTTCGGCACCAACCGTAGTGGAAACCACCGGGCGACCGTTTATTGAGGCTTCAATGATCTTGATCCGCGTCCCACTGCCACGGCGAACGGGACAGACTGCTAGCATTGCTGCCGCGTATATCGGCGCGAGATTTTGCACAAACCCCAGCGCTTCGATCCCGAGCTGCGGAGACGCAATCCCGAGTTCGTCAGTCTTTTCACCAACCACAACGAGCCGCGCATCCGGAAGGGCGCGGCGGACATGCGGCCAGATATCGTTAGAGAACCACATGATTGCTTCCCGATTGGGACGATAAACCGCCGTACCCACGAATACCGCTACCGGCTGTGAATTGGGAGGCAATTCTCCAAGGACGGCTGCAGTATTGGGAACGGTGACGACGTGCGCCCGCGGACACATGCTTTGAACTTTGTGCTGCTCTAGCTCCGAGCAGACGATCACCGACGAGGCCATCGCGCTCACGCGACGCTGTGCTCGCTGCGCCAACAGAACTCCGAACCGGGCCTTCCATTTGCCGGCGAGGTGCGGCTTCGACATTTCTGAGCGTTCCAGTCTAACGCTATCGAGGTCATCGAAGTCGACGACGATCGGGGGAAGCTGTGATTTTATCCGCAGAAGCGGCACCGCTGTACTGAGGCGGTGCGTAAAGATTAGGTCCGGCTGCGATAGCCGCAAAATTTGCCGGAGACTCTCTATTTGCGATCGGCGGCACGTACGCATGTTTGGAGCGTCGTCTCCGGAAAACCCAACGAAGCCTCGCAGCATCCAGAAGGCATCGCTTACTCGATCGCAAAATCTCTTTGGGCCCCCAGTCGTCACAAAATGGACCGATCCTCGCAGCGGCCACGCTCGGCGGGCAATCGCCGTACGCGCGGCGATGTCGCCCTGCGATAATTCCTTATCCCCAGGCGAGAAAAAGACAACGTCGACCGGCCCGAGGCTATCGAGGGCCAGCACATGACGACGCAAGCGTTGAAACGCGCCAAAAACCGACCGCTCGGGGTCCCACGGAAAAAACATACTGAGTAAAAGAATTCTGGGGCTCCGCTGCGCAGCAGGGTCAGGCGGGCGGTCCGGAGGTCGGCTAAAAAGGGTTCGAGCATAGCGCCTGTATTTCAATGCATAGATCGCAGAAGGCCGCGCAATCGACGCCGCTCCCTTTACAATCGCAAAAGCACCAAGCCAATCGCGGTCCCTGGTCGCTTGTCTGGCAGCGACCATCGCCATCGTTAGCGTGTGACGCCGAAAGCTGCGCATAGCGGCTTGACGTACTGGCGGTGAAATGCGTTTTGCGCCTTCCGTTGCGCATCGCTTGAGTTCCAACCACGAATACGAGCGCCGAACGAGATCTATCGATGCGTTTTTGTTGTGCAAGCGGTAGTCGCTCAGCGGCCGCGGATCGAACCAGAGCGGATATTCCATGGCAATCCGCTGCCACATTTCGCGATCACAACAATATCGGTAGCTTGCGTCAAAGCCGCCCAGCCGTTCGTAGACCGGCCGTCTTACTACGATCGCGGGACATAGGATGGCTAGGTTCGCGAAGACATATTCTAGCCAGGTGTCTAGAACGCCGGCGGTGGGGCTTTTGAGATGACCGGAGCGAAGACGGTTGCCTTCACCGTCGATAAAAGTGTGTTGCGTAAATACCGCCCCAATCTTGGCGTCTGCCTGAAAGCCGGCCGAAATCGCGTCGTAAAAGGTCGAATGAACGCGATCGTCCTGGTGGAGCAGGTGGACGAAATGCCCACGCGAAAGGTTGAGGCAACGATTCCAGTTTCCCGCTAAACCGAGATTGGTCTCGAACAGATGGATCTCGATCCCTAGATCGCGACATTCCTGCGCGAAAGCGTTCCACGGCGCGTTTTGCCAGTTGAGGCCTGACGCATCATCGACCAAAGCAATTTGCATCTTGGTTCTGTCGACGGCCGAGGCAAGAGGTCCGCTTATCGCCTCACGCAACATCCGGATGTCGGACCGGTAGGTCGGGATCATCACCGACCATAGCGGCCGTTCGCCAGCCGAATTGACTGCCTGAATCAAAGGTATGGTCATGGGTAGCGTCGATATTCCTCTATCCGCATCCCGAGGGTATAGAGCAGCTTACCGACCTGCATCGCGCCACGGACAATATGCCGTCCGGATTTTACACGATCACGCTTCCAAACGGTCCCGGCCCGGACCAACTCCCAGCCCCCCGCGTATCCACACCTGAGACCCTCTCGCACGCGCATTGTAGGCGACATCGAATTCCACTTCAGTTCGACGAATGTACCGCCGTTCCGCAGTGCACGACGAAGAATCCAGCGAAAGTTCGCGCGCCCGACCGGCCGATATTCGAAAACGACCGCAGAAGCGGAAGCAACGACTCGCGCGTTCGACTCGATCATCCTTTTGAACAGGTGAACGTCCTCGCCACCCATTAGGTCGAAGCGGGTTGAAAAAGGCTCATTGCGATCAGGCAGCGCGTCGCGTTGAACATAGGCGTTAGAGGTCCGTGTGAGGTACCATGGCACGATCGCACCGTCCCGCAGGTGAATGGGGTCGAAAAGGCCGCAATGCCGAACGAATTCAGAGACCTCAGCATCGAATTCGACTTCAACGCGGCCGATGACAACGTCCGCTGCGGATCTGTTCTGTTCGCGGCTCAGCGCGGCAAGCCATTCCGGGCTAGCCCATTCGTCGTCGTCTATGAATGCCAGATATGGCGATCGCGACGCCGCCACCGTACGATTGCGAGCACGAGCTATGCCGGGAACGGGTTCAACCTGGTATGTCAGCGAAATCTTGTCGCAAAACTGCAATGCGACCGCTTCAGCCGACTTCTCCCGATCGTTATCGACGACGACGACTTCAAAGGGCGGCGCCCCTCTCTGGCTCGCCAAAGAACCCAGTAGCTTTGCGAGACCTTGAGGCCGTTTATGCGTTGCGACACAAACGGTGACGAATGGGGAAGTCAAGGAAACACCGAGCTTTGAGTTGATTCAATCCCACCAAAAAGCATGATACCATAGCGTTGCAGGTCAGCAACCATCTCGATCGGGCAAAAAGTAATGGCACCTCGAGTGAGCATTGTGCTGCCAACGTTTAACCGCGCTGACTTACTCCCTCGGTCTATCGATAGCGTGCTGGAACAGACTTTTCGCGATTTCGAACTCATTGTCGTCGACGATGGATCAACCGACCATACTGGGACGATCGTGCGCGACGTCAAAGACGCTCGCATGAAGTATGTTGGGCTCGCGTGCAATCGCGGACAGTCCATTGCTCGCAATATCGGAATTTCTGAAAGCCAAGGAAGCTTCATTGCATTTCAGGACTCCGATGATACTTGGCAAAGTGACAAGCTTGCGAGGCAAGTGAATGTTCTCGACGGTGACGCCGATGTTGCGGGGGTTTATTGCGATCTTTTGCGGATTCCGACGACCGGCAACCCGTTTGTCATCGAAGCCCCCAATCTCGTCCGCGGTGCCACGTTCGATCATAGACCATCTCTCTATCAAAGCTATGCCATCGGGATCCAGTCGTGCGTGTTGCGAAGGGAGGCACTGGAGGGGCGTGGCAAGTTTCGGGAGGATATGAGATGCTTTGAAGACCTCGAGCTTCTTTTGCGTCTTTCGAAGAGGCATCAGTTGCGTCGAATCCCGGGTCCGCTCGTGAACTATTACGAAAGCACCGGCGTCTGCAAGAATGCGGCGGCGGAAACTGAGGCCAGGGCACTGCTGTTCCAGTGGTATGGCTATCGCGCCGCGTTCGCAAATCGAAAGGCATGGCTCAAAGAACTGAAATTTTACGTCAGGTGTAAGACGGGCAAACTTCGTCCAGAAGATGTGGCGGGCGGGCTTGGCGGGTTGACGCCCTGAAAGAAACACATGTCGTTGGCTCGTCAGGTCCCCACGGCGGCGGCCACCGTGGACGAAAATTCCACCATCGACCGCCAACGTAAGATTCCTCGGCCGTGTATCAGGCTCCGGAACCGGTCCGCGAATTGCACCGAGCCTCCACCACGATCAATCAGTTCCTGAACAGAAGCAATATAACGAACGCGATCGACCTCGACACGGGCAAGCGTCTTGGCGCGGACAACTTCGCGCGGCACCGCACGCGCGATCAACGCATCGACCGCCTCTCGGATGCTGCGCGGATTAGGTTCGGCGATGATGCAATACTCCTCATCGAAATAGTAATCCCGGCCGCCTAGGCTCGGTGTGCTCACCACCGAGAGGCCGGCAAAGAGATATTCGATGGCGGCGCGCATCGCGCCTTCAACGGGTGATAGGCAGAGGCCTACACGGGACTGGGCTAGCACTTCATTGACTCGGTGCGGCGGGAGCATTTCGCACCCGAGTGGGGTAAGTTCGTTGACGAAAGTCGCTCGGGGCATCATTGCCCGTAATCTAGCGTGCTCGGCATGGAATTGCGGCACGGTGTGTTCGAATGGCATGTAGAAATACACAAGCGCCGGCCGATCGACTTCGACAGCCAATTCGGGACGTTTTTCAGGAGATAGACGCGCGTTATAAACGGCATCATAGATTGGCTCGATAGTTGGAATAGGACAGAAAACACTGTCGTTTAAGAGGCAGTTCTGATTGAGAGTGATGGCGTCGAAACCAGCTTCCATCATGATCTGCCATTCGCGGTCGGTATTCGTCAAAAAAGTGAAATGATGCTTGCTGTAATCGCGGAGATGGCGCTTTGCAGCGTGAATCATGGCTCGCGAATTGTCGGCAGGCTCGATCGTCCAAGATGGCATAATGAGGACATGAGCGGTTAAGTGGCCGACGACAGATGCGATGGTGCTCGCGCAGCCGAGGGGAAAACCGGTGGACGGCAAAGTGTGGATGATAAGTGGATCTGCGCAAAGGATTTTGCCCCAAGTTGAACCTGTTTGATCGGCGGCCACAGTGAATGGTCGTGCATCTAATGGCCTATTGGCAGGCGTCGATTCTGTCGAGCTTTTCGTATCAAGATGACCTTTCACGGCTTCGGCCTTTCCAAGAATCCGCTTCGATGCAGGTTACCATACTCAGGCTAGTACAACTTCGCGCGAAGCGCCCCGCAAACCTCAAGTGATGAAACGGAACTTCCAATCAGACCATGACCTGCAGCAGCGGCGATGTGCTACGTTGAAGTGAGTGTTGCGCGAACCTCATCCAATGCGGCGGCCACCGTGGACGAAAATTCCACCATCGACCGCCAAACCGAAATTCCTCGGCCGTGTATTAGGCTCCGGAACCGGTCCGCGAATTGCACCGAGCTTCCACCGCGATCGATCAGTTCCTGAACAAAAGCAACATAACGAGCGCGATCGGTCTCGACACGAGCAAGCGTCTTGGCGCGGACGACTTCGCGTGGCACCGCTCGTGCGACCAGCGCATCGACCGCTTCTCGGATGGTTCGCGGATCAGGTTGCGCGATGATGCAATACTCCTTATCAAAGTAGTGGTCTCGGCCGCCCAAGCTCGGGGTGCTCACGACCGAGAGGCCGGCAAAGAGATATTCGATGGAAGCCCACATCGCGCCTTCAGCCGCGGACAGGCAGAGACCTACGCGCGACTGGGCCAGCACTTTATTGACTCGGTTCGACGGAAGCCATTCGCACCCCTGCGGGGTTAGTTTATTGACGAAGGTCGCGCCCGGCGTCATTGCGCGCAACCTCGCATGCTCAGCATGGAATTGTGGCACCGTGTATTCAAATGAACCGTAGTAGTAGACCAGGGCCAGTCGCTCGATCTCGGTTGCCAGGTCTGGTCTCTTCTGAGGCGATAGACGCGCATTATACACGGCGTCAAAGACTGGTTCGATATTGGGAATTGGATGGTACACAGCGTCGTTCGCCAAACAATTCTGATTGATCATGACGGCTTCAATCTCGGCTGCATCTATGATCTGCCGCTCGCGCTCGGTGTTCGTGAGGAAGGTCAACCGATGCCGTTGATGGTTCGCAAGATAGTCTGTGGCTGCATCGATCCACGCTCGAGAATCATGTGGAGGCTCAATCGTCCAGGGCAGCATCAAAAGGAAATGGGCGTTGCGATCTCGTACAAGAGGCCCGATGACGCCCACGCTACCCAAGGGGAATCCCGTGGAGGGCACTGCGTGAATAACAAGCGGATCGGCGGATAGGATCTCCGACCAGGTTGAGCCGGCCGGATCCACCGGCTGCCAAGGGGCTCGCATATGTAAGGGCACGTCGGCTGGTGACCCGATCGGGTTCATTGGCAAGAAAAGTCTCCCAGTGAATCGGCGTTCTGCAACCCTACGCCTCATTGTGCGTTATGATCAAAGGCTAGTCTAATGAGAAGCCATGGCACAGGCATCTCTGTCATGCCTTCTGTGATAGAACACATAAATCTTCTTCCGGTCGATTGTGCGTAAATGGAATACAGGCAAGTGGGTTAAACAGCGTCAGCTCCCTAATGTTTTTGAACTCACCCGATCGTTGCAACTGATATGCCAGCCCCTCATAATCATAGCACCATTTGTGTTGAGACCGGTATTGATTGTCCTCACTATTCAACGGACTGTAACCGAATGAATGAGCAAATACCGAGAAGTAACAACTTGAGGGCGCATCTGAGGGTAGCCGGATTCGTGCAAATTCGCTAAATCGTTTGTTGTATCGATTGCGAAGAAATGACTTCACATAAATACGCAGATCAGGTACGGTGATCAAAAGAAATCCGTCTTTTTTTAGAAGTCTCCCGCACGATTTGAGAACCTGTAGCCCCTCCTCAAAACTAAAGTGCTCGAAAACGTGTTGCATTCGCACCAGATCGAATGTGCCAAGACTTGCGAGACTTCCAGAGACCTCCAATATGTCGCCTTGATGATATCTGCTGGCGAGCTCGGGTGGCAATTTCTCAGGTGGAAACCAGTCAAGATATTCAAAACCTTCATCGAAGGTATAGCCACTTCCGACATCAAGCCAACGTGTTCTCCCGTCCTGGATGAGCCGTTGCTTCAACGTACTTCCAAATCGCGCGAGTTGCCGTGCGACGGCAATTTGTCGCTGCTTTAAAGTTTTCAAAGTGCGGTCCCCGGAATTAACTTAGGTCAAATTCAAGCATCCCTCGACTGTCCTCACAAGGCCGCTCTGTCAACAAACTCTTCACTAGTCGCACGTGGCTTCCGGCAGCCCCCGCCGTCGGCTATCATCCTCGCCGTCCAGAGGTCTTCTGGGGCATGTCAGTCCTTGAGGCAAGCCATGTCGGTCCGCTCGGCTCTTCAGATCAACCTGTATCCGCTGGATGCGCGTCATGTTTCACATACGCTCAGGCACGAACTCGAAGTTTGGAGCGGGCAAGTCCAGCGGGTGATCCTCACCGTCGACACCAAGCGGAGCAACTCTGGCCGCTATCGGGGTATCGCCTATGAGGAGCATCGCAGACGTCTGTTCGAGCATATCGAGGGATTTGCGCGCCGCTTCCCGAAGATCGAGGTCACGGAGGTCGACTACACGCCGGCCGCGTTGGAGGCCGTGCGACAGCGCTATTTCGCGCGGAGCGCGGGTTATCCGGAAAAAGCCTTCGACGGCGGGCCGTTCCACGCCTATTTCCACGGCTTGCTCAAGGCCGACGCCGACTACGTTGTGCATATGGACGGCGACATGTTGTTCGGCGGCGGCAGCCAGAAGTGGCTCAAGGAGGCAAGCGGATGGCTCGCTTGCGGACCGGCATCGATTATCGTTTCCGGGTCTGGCGCGGCTGCAAGCTCCGGAGCGGCTTGCGGCCGACTATCCCGCTTATCGCTTCCCACACATAAGCACACGCATCTTCGTGCTGGATCAGCGCCGCTTCGATAGCCAGCTCGGCGCGCTCGATCTCGTCCGGCCCGATCTCAAGCGCAGGCTTCGCGCCCGCAGGGACTGCCAATCGCCGCTCTCTATGCTGGCCGAACAAGTCTTGACGGCGGCCATGATGCGGCACGGGCTTTGCCGTATCGGTTTCCTCGGCTCGGGTCCAGGGATGTACTCGTTACATCCGCCGTTTCGCTCCGAAACTTTCTATCGCGAACTACCCAATCTCATCACCCGTATCGGGTCGGGCGACATACCGGAGGCGCAGCGCGGAGATTACGACGTCAATGCGGGCATGATCGATTGGACCGAGGCTTTTATCGTGCCTCAGGCTTCACCTTCGCTAGTTGCCCAAGCAATTCGTCAGATTCCGAATGTTCTTCATCTGCGCCGATCTCGCGCGCCTTCTCAATGAACTGCTTGGAATGTTCCTTATCGTCTGGTTTGGTACCCGCTCACCGCCCGCGGCCCAGGATTAACAGAGGTGATTCTGGGGGGTCCTCGCCCATGCCCAACGCCCTCTATTTCGAGGATAATCTCGATTTACGTCGATTGATGTCAGCTGCGGGTCGTTGGCTGTGCAAAAAGGCCTTGCGGCAGCATTGATGCCTCGTGCCTTCGGCTAAGTGGCCGTGGGGTAATCGTTCTACTCGGTTATCGGCTTTTCGGTCTGGATGCGCTTCTGATGAAGAGTCCGGCCGTGCAGGGCAGTTGCAGCAGCGGACGGCTGCAGATTGGCGGCAAACTATGCCCTCTTCACCACCATGAGCGGTTGGACGCCGATGATGTTGATGACGCGGGAGAGATTGTGAGCGAGCACGCAGGCGTTGGTCGAGCTTCGAGAGCATAACCCCCCGGGCGATTCCTGCGACCGCCGTTAACAGAACGCGGCGTCCGTGCTATATAAGTTCGCTTGGGGTCTGATGGCCGTCGCAGGAAAGATGAATCGGCAGTGACGCTTCCGGAGGTCCTACATCGGGTGTCCGATCAAGGCGTTAGTCGCGCGGTTGGTGCTTCGCGAAGGGTCGAGCCGCGCCAGATTCGCGTCGAAGCTTCCTCATTTTGTCAATTGCGATGCCCATCCTGTCCAACCACGAGCGGGCACATCTACCCCGCGATTGGGAGTGGATTTCTCAAATTCGAGGATTTCCGCGAACTTTTGGAATCGAACCCCACGCTGGAGCAGGTAGAAATTTCCAACTACGGCGAAGTCTTTCTCAATCCTCAATTGCTGCAGATTTTTGAATATGCATGCCAAAGAGGCGTCGCCATTTCGATCGGGAACGGCGCCAATCTCAATCACGTCAAAGACGAAGTTCTCGAAGGCTTGGTCAAATACAAGGTGCGCACCATAACCTGCTCCATCGACGGTTCTACGCCCGAAAGCTACCGGAAGTATCGCATTCGCGGCAATTTCGATCAGGTCATCGGTAACATTGAAAAGATCAATTCCTATAAACACCGCTATCAATCGGCCCTGCCTGGTCTCGTATGGCAGTTCGTCGTATTCGGTCACAACGAGCATGAAATCCCCATTGCGCGGGAGATGGCGGTAAAACTTGGGATGGAATTTAGGACAAAATTGACGTGGGATGCTGATTTTTCACCCATCCGCGACGCGGAGTTCGTGCGCGGCCAGACCGGGTGGCGATCTATCACCCGTGAAAAGTATGAGCAAGAGCACGGAGAAAAATTCGCAAGCGAAATCTGCCATCAACTCTGGGACGCTCCTCAAATCAATTGGGATGGGAAGGTGATTGGTTGCTGTCGGAATTTTTGGGGCGATTTCGGTGGTAACGCATTTACCGACGGGTTGATGAACAGCATCAACAATGAAAAGATGACTTACGCTCGAGAAATGCTCAGTGGTCGAAAGCCGGCGCGAGACGACATCCCATGCTCGACTTGCGAAATCTTTATTGCAAGGCGCAGTCGCTCCAAGTTCATCGTCAAGGATTAGAGCCGATCCGGGAAGTTTGGATTTACGAGGAGGCATTTGCAGCAAGCCGCCCGAGCATGATGCGGGCGCGGTTGAACTGGGCGTTAACGCAGAAGCTCGTCGAGGCCGCCAACCTTCCGGTGAGCTTTCCGTGGCCAATTGCTCCGGCCGCTTGAGTGCGTCGGGGCAATCGGCGGGCGGCGATGGTCCTCGCCGTGATCCGCGTCATGCTCAGGAGGCTTGCTGCAAATGCCTCCTCGTAAATCCAAACTTCCCGGATCGGCTCTTAGCATCATCACTCTCGTGTGCGCGGAGCGCTCTAGTCGAGTTCAATCTATACAGTAAGGCCTGCCAGGACCGCTTCGGTCTGCCCCGGAAGCCCGCCCGGCCAGCTTTTCCTCGAGCGTCTCTCGTCGGCTCCGGCCGACATGGCCAAGCTCGCCTATGGAAATGCCGACGCACTGCCGAAGCTGAAGGACGGGTCCAAGTGAGGGGCGGTCGAATGCGAACACATCGTTCGGATGCAGCGCCCCATAGCCCTGGAGCTGATCACGGCTTGAAGTCCCACGTTACACGTCCTGAGCCGCCCGAGGATCGACTGTCGTAATCTTCAGATCCCCAAAATGCCGCACGTTTCGGGTAGCAACCGTGGCGAGTCGCGCGAGCGCGATACCCGCGATCTGCGTATCGCGCATGTCTATTGGACGCCCGGCTTTCTGTCAGCTTGATGTGCGCAAAAACGCAGGTCGGCGCGATCTCACCCGCAAGCGCGTTCTCGACATAGGGGCCTGGAACGCTATCAAGCGCTGCGTTATCAATATATTATCGGACCATTGCTCGCACTGGATATTCCTACATTGCCGGCGGTCAGAGGGGGGGCTCTCCGTGCACGCCAACTTCAAATTTGTTGTAGGCGATTGGTACCATTTGGACTCTATAAAGAGCGCTCAAGCTGGGTTTCCTCTTATCGTAGGTCTGCGGGCTAATGACAACGGAACGCCGCCTAGGCAGGTCGAGTGGCATCGCGATATTGAAGATGTCTTCGCGAAATTACCCGATCTTATCCTCCATTTGGATCCGCACGATAGCTGGATAAATGGTTTCCCTCCGCCGCGGGCCGCCTTCCAGAGGCTCTTCATTTCGCCGAGTCTGATGTGATTCTTGGCGTTGTGAGGGGAAGAAGTGTCCACAAAACCGGTTATGGGCACAAGCGAGCCTGGGCGGCGGCGTCACCGGTCATGGCCGGAGGCATTGAAGCGGGAGATCGTGGCAGCGTCGTATGCGCCGGGCTCGTCGGTCTCAATGGTGGCCCGGCATTACGACGTGAATGCGAACCAGGTATTCAGTTGGCGGAAGCTCTATCGCGACGACCCGGGTGCGGCGGCGGTCTCGTCGGTTCCGCAACTGATCCCTGTGATGGTCACGGCGGAACAGGATGCCGTCGTCACGCCGCCATCGCCTATTGTGGAGGCGATCGAGATTGAACTTGCCGGCAAGTATCGTATCCGCGTCAGCAGCGGCGTCGATGCGCGGGCACTGCGGCGTGTGCTCGACGTGCTGGAGCGGCGATGATCCCGATTGCCTCGGGCGTCCGGGTGTGGCTGGCGGTCGGACGAACCGATATGCGGCGCGGCATGAATGGCCTGGCTCTGCAGATCCAGGAAGCGCTGCGGCGCGATCCTCATGCCGGCGATCTTTACGTTTTTAGAGGCGCCAGAGGTAACCTGATCAAGATCCTTTGGCATGATGGCCTCGGTATGTCGCTCTACGCCAAAAGGCTGGAGAAGGGCCGCTTCATCTGGCCATCGCCGGCCGATGGCGTGGTTGGAATCTCGGCGTCGCAACTGGCCTACATGCTTGACGGGATCGATTGGAGGAACCCGGTTCATACCTTCCGGCCGGAGCGTGCGGGATAATTGCTGATGTTGCATTTTTTAGGAGTCGGCGGCCAGGATTTGTGATTCTATCTTGGCATGGATTCTCGCCTTGGCGCACTTCCAGACGACATCGAAGCGCTGAAGGCTGCGCTGATTACCGAGCACGGTGAGCGTATCGCCGCAGCCGCCCGGGCGGCACATGCCGAAGCGGAACTCGCGGTGGCGCGCGCCAAGGCCTCCGACGATCAAGCCCTGATCGCGCAGCAGCAATTACGCATCGAGAAGCTGACGCGCCAACTTTATGGCCCGCGCTCGGAACGTTCGTCACGGATTCTCGATCAGATCGAGTTGCGGTTCGAGGAGCTGGAGAGTTCAGCCACCGAGGACGAGATCGCCGCCGAGATGGCGGTGGCCAAAACCACGACGGTGACGGGCTTCACCCGCAAGCGCCCCGCGCGCAAGCCGTTCCCCGAACATCTGCCGCGCGAGCGGGTGATCGTGCCGGGACCAACTGCTTGCCTTTGCTGCGGCGGCGGGCGACTGCGCAAATTGGGCGAAGATGTCACCGAGACGCTGGAGGTGATCCCGCGCCGGTGGAAGGTCATCCAGCATGTCCGCGAGAAGTTCACTTGCCGGGACTGCGAGAAGATCAGCCAGGCGCCGGCGCCGTTCCATGTGATCGCCCGCGGCTGGGCCGGCCCCAGTCTTCTGGCGATGATCCTGTTCGAGAAGTTTGGCCAACATCAGCCGCTCAACCGGCAAGCCGAACGCTATGCCAAGGAGGGCGTGCCGATCAGTCTGTCGACCTTGGCCGACCAGGTCGGCGGCTGCGCGGCGGTGCTGACGCCTTTGTTTAAGCGCATCGAGGCGCACGTCCTGAGCGCCGAGCGATTGCATGGCGACGACACCACGGTCCCCGTCCTTGCCAAAGGCAAGACCGACACCGGCCGAATATGGGTCTACGTGCGCGACGACAAGCCGTTCGGTGGGCCGGCGCCGCCAGCAGCTGTGTTCTATTACTCGCGCGATCGGGCCGGCGAGCATCCCCAGGCGCACTTGGCTAGCTACACCGGAATCTTCCAGGCCGACGCGTATAGCGGCTACGGCAAGCTCTATGAGCCCGGCCGCTCGCCTGGGCCGATCTACGAAGCGGCCTGTTGGGTTCATGCCCGACGCCC
>Ga0208455_1000185_pt1:0-2500 | contig 38904 bp, 38 predicted proteins | sample June2015DPH_4_50_FD_184690 | JGI IMG/M metagenome (GOLD analysis project Ga0208455, IMG submission 184690) | Peatland microbial communities from SPRUCE experiment site at the Marcell Experimental Forest, Minnesota, USA - June2015DPH_4_40... | ecosystem: Environmental > Terrestrial > Soil... | reverse complement strand
CGGACCTGGCTCGTTCGCGAAGAAAGAGAAATGAAGACGGCGGCGTCCTGCAAGTAGGCAAACCGATCCGAAAACCGATCTGCCCTGATGTTTCCAAGAGATCCGATAGAAACGCGTGAGGCGCTCTGAAGGATCATCCTTAGAAAGGAGGTGATCCAGCCGCAGGTTCCCCTACGGCTACCTTGTTACGACTTCACCCCAGTCGCTGACCCTACCGTGGCCGGCTGCTTCCTTGCGGTTAGCGCACCGTCTTCAGGTAAAGCCAACTCCCATGGTGTGACGGGCGGTGTGTACAAGGCCCGGGAACGTATTCACCGCAGCGTGCTGATCTGCGATTACTAGCGATTCCAACTTCATGTGCTCGAGTTGCAGAGCACAATCCGAACTGAGACGGCTTTTTGAGATTTGCGCAGGGTTTCCCCATTGCGTCCCATTGTCACCGCCATTGTAGCACGTGTGTAGCCCAGCCCGTAAGGGCCATGAGGACTTGACGTCATCCCCACCTTCCTCGCGGCTTATCACCGGCAGTCCCCTTAGAGTGCCCAACTGAATGATGGCAACTAAGGGCGAGGGTTGCGCTCGTTGCGGGACTTAACCCAACATCTCACGACACGAGCTGACGACAGCCATGCAGCACCTGTGTTCCCGCCAGCCGAACTGAAGAGTTCCATCTCTGGTACTCATACGGGACATGTCAAGGGCTGGTAAGGTTCTTCGCGTTGCTTCGAATTGAACCACATGCTCCACCGCTTGTGCGGGCCCCCGTCAATTCCTTTGAGTTTTAATCTTGCGACCGTACTCCCCAGGCGGGATGCTTAATGCGTTAGCTGCGCCACTGACGAGTAAACCCGACAACGGCTAGCATCCATCGTTTACGGCGTGGACTACCAGGGTATCTAATCCTGTTTGCTCCCCACGCTTTCGCACCTCAGCGTCAGTACCGGGCCAGTGAGCCGCCTTCGCCACTGGTGTTCTTGCGAATATCTACGAATTTCACCTCTACACTCGCAGTTCCACTCACCTCTCCCGGACTCGAGCTTCTCAGTATCAAAGGCAGTTCTGGAGTTGAGCTCCAGGATTTCACCCCTGACTTAAAAAGCCGCCTACGTGCGCTTTACGCCCAGTGATTCCGAGCAACGCTAGCCCCCTTCGTATTACCGCGGCTGCTGGCACGAAGTTAGCCGGGGCTTCTTCTGCGGGTACCGTCATTATCTTCCCCGCCGAAAGGGCTTTACAACCCTAGGGCCTTCATCACCCACGCGGCATGGCTGGATCAGGCTTGCGCCCATTGTCCAATATTCCCCACTGCTGCCTCCCGTAGGAGTCTGGGCCGTGTCTCAGTCCCAGTGAGGCTGATCATCCTCTCAGACCAGCTACTGATCGTCGCCTTGGTGAGCCGTTACCTCACCAACTAGCTAATCAGACGCGGGCCGATCCTTCAGCGATAAATCTTTCTCCTTACGGACGTATCCGGTATTAGCCCAAGTTTCCCTGGGTTGTTCCGAACTGAAGGGCACGTTCCCACGTGTTACTCTCCCGTCTGCCGCTCCCCTTGCGGGGCGCTCGACTTGCATGTGTTAGGCCTGCCGCCAGCGTTCGCTCTGAGCCAGGATCAAACTCTCAAGTTGAAGAGAATTGATCTCGGCTGATCACAACGTTTGACGAGGTCCCACTTTAGTCTCTTGCGAAGCGTGAGCTTCGCAAGTGGTCCAAAGTGTTGACCTGAAACGTCGACCGCCGAAGTCTCTTCCATGGCCGCTCTCTTGCGGAAAAAGCCAAGCCTTTCGACTAAACCTTCTCCGTTCGAGGAAGCGGCCCGCAAGGACTCCGCCGTCCACGTTTCTCTTTCTTCCGATTCACCTGTCAAACACCCCGGAACCTTGCGGCTCCGTCTCCGGCAAACGCCGGAACCGCCGAAACCCCGCGCATCCGTCATGGCCACAAGATCATGGCCGGATGCTCGTTCACCGTAAACAGTGAGGGGCTTCGCAGACGCGCCATCGCGCCGAAGCAGGCGGCGCGTCGTGAGAACGTATATAGGCTTTGGCCGCCGGCATTGTCAACGGCCGCACCGCCAAAATGCACGCTGTGAATTCGTCGATGAAGCGGCAATTTTTACCGGTTCGGCGGCAGCCAGACAATCGCGGGGCGCAGTGCAGCGGCGGGCCGCGATGAGGTTTTGGCGCAGCTTGCGCCGTACTGCGGCCACATTCCTCCGCCGTTCTTTGCAGAATCGTGTCGGGGACGCCGCAATGCGGGGGAACGCCAGCGTCAGCTAACTTTTCGACCTCGACGGTCGGGTCGGTTGACCGGGCCGCCGCAGGGATCATTCTGCGCCTTTAGTCAAGGCGTCAATCGAGACTTGTCCGGGTGCCGGACTTGGTTACGAACTCGGAAAGCCGCGGGGTGCGGCGGACCGAGTGCGATTGCGACTGCGGGGGACGGTGGTCTTGGACCAAGCTAGGCTACGCGGCGCAAAACGGCGATTGGAAGCCGAGCC
>Ga0208455_1000183_pt1 | contig 39136 bp, 33 predicted proteins | sample June2015DPH_4_50_FD_184690 | JGI IMG/M metagenome (GOLD analysis project Ga0208455, IMG submission 184690) | Peatland microbial communities from SPRUCE experiment site at the Marcell Experimental Forest, Minnesota, USA - June2015DPH_4_40... | ecosystem: Environmental > Terrestrial > Soil >... | reverse complement strand
GGCGATGACCGACCCGAAGCCTTGGCTGTCGGCGTAAACCGACGACTGGTCGTTGAGCACACCTATTTTAACCGGCTTGCTTTGCGCCAGCGCGATCGAGGGTACGGCGGCCAACAGGATCGCCGCGATCAAAGATCTGATTTGCATAATTTCCTCCTTCGGTAGACGTTTCCAGTCCCAAGCTTAGCCCATGGCAAGCAAGAGATCGATTTCGCAGGTCATCTCCGCGGCTGCCCATTCTGTTCTCTGGCCTTACCGGCTAAAAAGTGAGTCATTTCGGTCCAGATCTCTTTCACGTACCGGGTTCTCGCCGACATCGCGGATTGCGGCAATTCCGAAGCGCGGATCCAGCCGCGTTGACCATCTTTCTGCGCCTTACGCGCGCGCGAGCTGCGCTCCGAATCCCGCCCGAGCCGCCGCCGACCCCAGCCCCGCCGACCCCAGCCGCCCGAGCAACCGGGCAGGCTTGGACAACACCCCGATCGCTAAATCCGCGGCACTGTGCTCGCGTTGACCACTTGGGTCGCCCATTCGCCCGCGAGACCGACCCGCCTCCCGACCGACTAAGTCGCTAAGCCTCGATGATCACCTTGAGCGCTTTCGTGCTGGCGGCATGCCCGAAGGTCTCGTAAGCATCCAGGATGCGGTCGAGCTTGAAGCGATGCGTGATCAAGAGCTTGGGGTCGATCTTCCCGGAGCGCAGAATGTTGAGCAGCACCGGCGTGCTGACGGTGTCGACCAGCCGCGTGGTGATGGCGATGTTGCGGTCCCACAGGCGCTCCAGATGGAGCGCCGCCGGATGTCCATGCACCCCGATATTGGCGATGGTACCGCCCGGCGCCACGATCTGTTCGCACAGCTCGAAGGTGGCCGGAATGCCCACCGCCTCGATGGCGGTGTCGACGCCGCGCCCGCCGGTCATCTTCAAAACCGTCTCCTGGGCCTTGCCGTCGGTGCTGTTGACGGTGCTGGTGGCGCCGAAACGCTTCGCCACGTCGAGGCGGTTGGCGTCGAGATCGATCATGATGATCTCGGCCGGCGAGTAGAACTGGGCGGTGAGCAGCGCCGAGAGCCCGACCGGCCCCGCGCCGACGATCGCCACGATGTTCCCCGGCTGAACCTTGCCGTTGAGCACGCCGCACTCGAAGCCGGTCGGCAGAATGTCGCTGAGCATCACTAGCGCCTCTTCGTCGGCGCCGGCGGGGATGGGGTAGAGGCTGTTATCCGCATAGGGAATGCGGACGAACTCGGCCTGCGTGCCGTCGATGCTGTTGCCGAGGATCCAGCCGCCGGTGGTGCAATGCGAGAACATGAGCTTCCGGCAATAAACGCATTTGCCGCAGGCGCTGACGCAGGAAATCATAACCCGGTCTCCTGGCTTGAACGCCGTGACGGCCGGCCCGATCTTGTCGACGATGCCCACGCCCTCGTGCCCCAGAATGCGGCCGGGCTGGCAGGTCGCGACGTCGCCCTTGAGAATGTGCAAATCGGTGCCACAGATCGTCGTTTTCGCCATCTTGACGATCGCGTCAGTGGGCGCCGCGATGTCCGGTTTGGGACGCTGTTCGAGGGCTTTCTTCCCCGGACCCTGATAAACGAAGGCTTTCATCGCCGACATCCTTGCTGTTGTGAAACGATCTCGAGCTGACGGTTACGGTATCACCGGGCAAGCGATGATCAGTCAGCGTTGAGGTCAGCTGATTGATCGTTAAACCGACATCCCCCGATGACCAGGAAGTCGCGTGAACGATAGCATTCTGCTCGGGTAGCCGGAAGCCAAAAGGCAGCGTCCGCAAGGCTTCCGGCGTTGGGCGCGGCGGCCGCCAAAGCAAAAGTTACGGCGCTATAAAGATGTCAACCGACGACCAGCCGATTGAGGGACTGTTGGCGACGTCGGGCATCGTAGCCTTGGTGCTCGGTCTCGCCCTGCAAAGTACGTTGGCAGACCTTTTCTCGGGAATTGCACTAAACATCGAAGACCCGTTCGGTGCTGGTGATCGGATAACCGTTGACGGAGGCAACGAGGGCCAAGCCATCGAAATCAATTGGCGGGCGACGCGGATTCGCAACCGAAGCGGCGACACTACGGTTATTCCAAACAGCCAGATCGCTAAGTCGACGCCCTCGTGCTCGGCCCCTGTGCGCCACCATCGGCGGACCGGAAACGCCGCCGATGGCGTAGATGCCCGGCACATTGGCCTTGTTGAATTGATCGATGTTATGCTCGGTCGGCGCGATCACGCCATAGGCGATGCTGTGCCCGTTGGCGATCCAAGCCTTTCTGAGCAGTTCATCCAGGGGATTGGCCCCCAGAAACACGAAGGCAGCTTGACGAGCCGGGCTAGCGCGCTTTTCCGCAAGCTCGTTCTCGCCGATCGGCGAGGCGCCGCGCCGCTTCGACTTCGGCCAGGCCGCCGATATCGTGGATCGCCTGTATTGCGTATTGCGTTCGCCTCACTCGAAGTTTCTACTGTCGACGAATGCTGAATGATGTCGGTCTCCGAGCTGTTTGGTGCAAGTAGGCTCGAACGAGGGACTATGACACTCTCGCTCGCCGAGTTGCGTCAAGATTAAGCACTCGGCGCTGCCGTGGAGTATTGGAGCAGAATCCACATCGTCTCGACGCCCATCTGACTTACTAACGAAACGCAAGGCGGTTCGTCAAAGTGGACATCACTGAAGTCCTGCTAACGCGTGGTCAAGTGAATGCCGTTCGCGCAGCCTTCAAGGCTGGCATCACGCCGTCACGGATTGCTCGACACTTCGGGAATTCCCAATCGAATGTGCGGAAGGCGTTGGCGTCGGACGAAGAAGTGAAAGGAGGATTCTGTCCTGCTGCAGCAACCCCCAGAGTTTGCGATGATCCTGAGTGCTCCAGTCTAAAAACGGAGTTTACCATGAACACGTACGTCGCCATTATTGGCGGGAAAGCGATCTTGGCATTTCGTGCTGAGGATGACGATGACGCGCGCGCGATGATCGATGACCAGGAAGGCAGCATGCGATCTGATCTGAAGGTGCTCCTTGGTACAGACGGAAAGCCGCCATGGGACGGGAAGTCCGCCATTGAGGCGCGAGAGGCGACGGCGGCACAACACGCCGGATGGAAGCAGTCTCGCGACCAAGCAATTAGCGACGGGGAAATTGACCTGGATGCTGGCAACAATCCAGATGAGTGGAACGTCTATTTAATGCGCATTCCTCTAACACAAAAAGTTCGGCGTAACCACAGATCAGGTCGTAGCCAATCGGAAAAAGCGAATAAACAAACAAGTGCCGTTGCAGGCGGAATTATGTACCGTTTTCTCGAGGGCACAGCAGATCAATATATGACACGTGCAGTAATGACCGTGACGCGCCAAACAACCATGCGCGAGCTGGAGGCATTATTTGAGAAACACGATTTTAATTCCTTCCCCGTAATGGAAGAAGGGAAGATGTTGGGGATCGTTGCAAAATTCGATTTTCTTCGAGCCTTTGCCTTCACCACCGGTCAGATGGTGCCCCATTACGATGAGTTGATGCGACGACCGGTCGCCGAAATGATGACCGAAGCCGTTGTTCATGTCGAACCGGCAGCACCATTGACACGAGTTCTCCAATTGATGGTGAGGCTTAAGAACCGGAGCTTTCCGGTTATCGGGCCCGATCGCCAATTGGTAGGAATGATTTCTCGCGAGGACGTGATACGCGCACTCAAGGAGGCGACACAGGACGATTAACGCGTGAGGTCTGACCGGGGTTCATTAAGCGTGAGCAACGCCGTTTCGGTTCGACCTTGTCTATTTTTTCGGTTGTACGACCATGGGACCGGAGCGACATAAGGGCGTGGCCGCGCCTGCGCGATCTCGTTGAGGGCCCGGCTGGACCTGTGGGGCGTATGTGCAGCAATACAGACCATCGTGAACAAGACGTTCAAAGAAATTGCTTCCGGCGATGCCGCGACGGTCCAGCGCACGTTGCAGACCGGCGATGTGCGGGCCTGGGCCGCCGCCTTCGGCGATGTGGACATGCTCGCCAGCCCCGCCGAGAGCCAGGGGGGCCGTCGGCATTGTCACGGCCATCCTGACCGCGCTGGTTGGTTCAGCCCTCCCGGGACCCGGGACTTCGATCCGCACAACCCCGGTGCAAATCAAGGGTGCGCTGCCAATCGGCGCGGCCATGACGGCGCGACTCGTCGTGCGGGAGAACCGGTCGGATCACGGGATCGCCGTGCTGGACGGGCAGTGCACCGATCCGGCGGGTCAGGTTTTCGCCACCGCGATCGAGGAAGTTCTGGCACCGACGACGCGGCAGCGACACCAGGTGGCGGAGCATCGGCTCGAGGGGCTTGTCGAACGCTGTCAGGGTCTCAAGCCGATGCTGACCGGCGTGGTGCACCCATGCAGCGCCGATGCGTTCCGCGTTCACCACTTTAGTTGCCCCATCAGTGCACAGCCTCCAGCGTCAGCGCGATGCCCTGGCCGCCGCCGATGCAAAGCGTGACAACGCCGCGTTTGATGTCATCACGCTGCATCGAATAGAGCAGACGCGTAGTCAGCACCGCGCCGGTCGCGCCGAGCGGATGACCATGCGCGACGGCGCCACCTTCGACGTTCACGATCTCCTCGGAGAGGCCAAGCTCCCGCGTCACCGCCACAGCGATCGCGGCGAAGGCCTCGTTGATCTCGATGCGCTGAATGTCGGCGATCTTCCAGCCGGCGCGCGAGAGTGCCTGGCGCACGGCGGGAACGGGCCCGAGCCCAAACATTCCCGGCTCGACCGCGCCGATGCCGTAGGACACAAGTCGGGCCATCGGCTTGAGGCCCTGCTTCTCGGCCCATGCGCGTTCGGCGACGATCATGGCGGAGGCTCCGCTGTTCAAACCGGGCGCATTGCCGGCGGTAATTGTCCCGTCCTTGCGGAACGCCGGATGGAGTTTTGCGAGACCTTCCAGCGTGGTGTCAGGCCTGTTGCTTTCGTCCTGGTCGAAGACTTTCACCCCCTTGTGGCCGTGAATCTCCACCGGCGTAATCTCTTCCTTGAACTTACCGGCCGCCTGCGCTGCCGAAAAACGCTGCTGCGACCGCAATGCCCAGCGATCTTGTTGTTCGCGGGTGATTTGGTGAGATTTTGCCAAATCTTCCGTGTGCCACCCTGAATGCTCGCCGGAAAACGCGTCGTTGAGGCCATCGCGCAACATGCTGTCGTAGAGTTGCCCGTCGCCCATTCGGTAGCCCCAGCGTCCATTAGCCACCAGGTAAGGCGCCATATCCATGTTCTCCATGCCGCCGGCGACCGCACTATCCAACATGCCGAGCATGACCTCCTGTGCGGCGGAGGCGATCCCTTGCGCACCGGAGCCGCAGACGCGGTTGACCGTCATGGCGGGAACATCGACCGGTATCCCGCTATTGACGGCGGATTGCCGCGCCGGGTTCATCTTGTTGCCGGCCTGGATCACGTTGCCCATCACCACCGTTCCGACCTTCGCCGGATCAAGTGTCGAGCGGGTGAGTACCGCCTTGATGGCAATCGCGCCCAAGTCCGGCGCCGATATCGTTTTCAGGCTCCCGTCATAGGTTCCGATCGGGGTCCGCACGGCTTCACAAAGGACGATTTCACGCATGGCCATTTCCGTCACTCCTGTTCGAGATGCACTGCGGCGGTCTCTAATATCTAGGTGTAGATCCGCGGCGATCCACCCGTGTTCAATTTGCAAGTATCCATTCCCGCGCCCGCGCGGCGTCAGCTAGCGAAAAGACTTTCGTCGTCGCGGGCATGAGGAAACCGAAGAAATGGGCGATGTGCTTGATCCATTCGACATCGGTGACGAAGGCAATGCGGTCCCATCGCGTGAAACTCTGCATTCCAACTTTGAAATCTTCCCAGGCCGCGCCGGGGTCGAGAGGGAAATCCGCGCTGGTTCGTAGTAGAGCCGGAGCTTGTTGTGCGTGCGCAGCGCGTTCGTAACAGCCGGCACCAGAACTGCGTCATAATCAGCTTTGGTCACACGGCCCTGGCAAGCGAACGCGACGACATTGCCGGGAAAGTCCGTGAACTGCTTGATCATTGGCGACCTCCTCGCTGTTTTCGCTCAGCGCTACACACTCCTCGCGCCACAGCCGTCATAGCCGCAGCCCGCCGTCGATCTCCAGAATCCGACCGTCGTAGTAGTCGTTCTGCAAGATGAAGAGCGCGGCGCGCGCAATTTCCTCGGGCCGCGCGAACCGCCGCAACGGAATGGTCGAGACGATCCTGTCTTTGACCTTCGGCGGAATGGCTGCCACCATGCGCGTCTCGCTGAAGCCCGGAGCGATGCCGGCGACGCGAATGTTGTAGCGCGCGAGTTCTTTGGCCCAGGTCACTGTCATGGCGGCGACGCCGGCCTTGGCCGCAGCGTAGTTGGTCTGTCCGACATTGCCGGCGCGAGAAATGCTGGAAATGTTGATGATCACGCCGCCGTGGCCGCTTTCGATCATCTGCACGGTGGCTTCGCGGCCGCACAGGAATACGCCTCTGAGGTCAACCGCAATCACTCGATGAAATTCGGTCACCGACATTTTTTTCTTCACCTTGCCGTCGACCGCCTTCACCAAGAGGGCGTCGCTAGTGATGCCAGCGTTATTGATGAGGCCGTCGACGCTGCCGAATTCCTTGCGGACGCTGTTGAACAGCGCCTCGACTGCCGGCTCGTCGGTGACGTCGGCTGGGTAGTCTTTGACCTTGCCGCCTGCTTTCGTGCAAAGCCGTACCGTCGTCTGGAGTTTTGCGTGATCAAGGTCGACCAGCGCGAGCTTGGCGCCCTGACCGGCGATGATCTCCGCCATCTTTTGGCCGAGCCCTTGCGCCGCACCCGTGATTACGATCACTTTGCCTTGCAATTCCATTTGACGCTTCGAGACTGTTTCAATTCTCGCGGTTGCGACTGTTCGCGTTTCCGAGCGTCTCCTTTTGCTTACTTCATGAAGACGTAGCGTCCCGGTGCATCCTCAATCGCCGCAAAGCCGGCTGCCGCGTCGCCGAGCGGCGGCGGTGGAACCGGCTCGCCGGATCGCGCGGCAAGCCATGTGCTCCACGCCGGCCACCATGAACCCTCGTTCGGCACATGTTCGGCAAGCCATCTGTCGGGATCGATATAAGGTTCGCCGTGCCCGCGCACAGCCATGCGGAAATGCCGATGCGGGTGTCCCGGTTCGGACAATATCCCCGCGTTGTGTCCACCATTTGTCAGGACAAAAGTGATCGGAGCCTCGGTCAAAAGATGCAGCTTGAAGACCGAGTGCCAAGGGGCGACGTGGTCGCGCTCCGTGGAGACGGCGAAGAGGGGCAGGCGGATGTCGGGCAGCGCCACCGGCCGGCCGGCCACTTCGAACCGGCCCTCGGCGAGGTCGTTGTTGAGAAAAAGCGACCGCAGATATTGCGAGTGCATGCGGAAGGGCATGCGTGTCGCATCGGCATTCCAGGCCATGATATCGATTGGAAACGACGTCTCGCCCATCAGGTAGTCGTGGATGCTGCGCGACCAGATCATATCGTTCGATCGCGACATCTGGAACGCCCCGGCCATCTGCCTGGAGTCGAGATAGCCGCGCTCCCACATCATATCTTCGAGAAACGCGACCTGGCTCTCGTCGATGAAAAGCATCAGCTCGCCGGCCTCGGTGAAGTCGACCTGGGCGGCGAACAGGCTCAGGCTCGCCAGCCGCTCGTCGCCGTCGCGCGCCATCGCCGCGGCGGTGATCGCGAGCAGCGTTCCACCGAGGCAATAACCGACCGCATGTACCTTGCGGGCACCGGTGATGGCGGTCGCCGCCTTGATCGCCGGGAGCACGCCCTCGGTGCGATAATCGTCGAAACCGACGTCGCGGTCCTCCGCTCCCGGGTTCTTCCAGGAAACCATGAATACGGTGAAGCCCTGCTGGGTGAGGAACTTGACCAGGGAATTCGCCGGCGACAGGTCGAGGATGTAGTATTTCATGATCCAGGCCGGCACGATCACGATCGGCTCCGGGCGCACGCGGTCGGTTGCAGCCGTATATTGGATGATTTCCGCAAGACGCGTGCGCAGGACGACCTTGCCCGGCGTCACGGCCACTTTTTCGCCGACCTTAAATGCCTCCGTGCCGCGCGGCGGCGCGCCGCTTCGTGCTCGCGTCAAGTCCGCAATCAAGTTCGCGTAACCGCGCACCAAGTTGGCGCCCGACTCGGCGCGCGTACGCGCCAGGACCTCCGGGTTGGTTCCGATGAAATTCGAGGGAGCGACGGTATCGAGGAGCTGCCGCGCCGTGAAATTTGCCATGTCGTCATGGCCCTGGCTCACGCCGCGCACATGCGTAGTCGCCGCTTCCCACCAGCGCTCGATCGAAAGAAAGTTGTGGGCGTAAACGTTAAACGGAAAAGTCCGCCACTCCGGCGCGCGGAAGCGATCATCGTGCGGCAATGCGCGCTCGGATGGGTCGCGCGACGAGCCGGACGCGGATTCAGCGGCGAAGGCCAAATTGTCCGCGGCTCCGGCGATCGCTTGTCGCGCCAGATCGGCCTGCTTGCCGGGCGAGAATGCAAGATGTCCCCACCAGTCGAAAAAAGCTGCTCCCAGCGCGGCTGGCGATAGGCCCAACGTAGCGTGGGAAATGACCGCATGCGCCGCACGGTCGAGAACCTGGAATGCAGTATCGGAAGACGATTCCCGAACTGCAGTCCCTTCGGCTGCGGTTTTGCTCGCCCGCGGCGCTACAGTGTCACGCGAGTGGACGAGGGCGACAGACGGCATGATCACCTCCACTGCAGCTCGCTCGGTCGGCTACGTGCTGTGGCCGCCACCGCCTTTGATCAGCGAACCGTTGGGCAGCAGGTGGGTGGCCGCCTCCATGATCTTCTGGGTATCGGCGAGAAGATGCTTGCCGTCTTCCGCCATCATTTCAAAGCGCCGGCTGGCCCACTCCTGGTAAGCCGCCATCGCGTCCGGGATGGAACGCGCCGCCGTCAATTTGGCTGCAAGCTCGGACGCAAGATTTGCCTCCGATTGCGCGCGATCGAACCATTGACGGTTCATCTCCTGGAGCTTTTCGACAAGCTCCGTTTGGGCGTTGACGAACTCGTCAACGCGCTTTTTCCCCATCTCGGCAAACTCGGCGGGCATCAGATTCGCCGACGAGGATTTTTCTTTTTGGGCCATGACACGACTCCCTGCTGATTGCGGCAACTCCGAAGCGCTGATACGCGCTAACCACGATCTTAGTGAGCGGGAAGTCGAGGGCGATAGCCTCGGAATCTACTCAGACACCGGTTCCGCAAAAGCCTACCAAGGTCACCATTGACCAACTGGAGCCTTGATGTAGATCAAGGGACCTTGTCGTAACATGCCATAATATGCGACCGTTTGGGAGAAACCAGTAAGGTCGCAGACATTTGATTTCTAAAAATTCCGTAATGCTCTCGTCACTAAACCGCCGTTCTTTCACTTCCTCATGTGGCTGCAGCACGCCGTTTTCGCGCCAAGCGTCCGGCTTGGACTGAAGGAGATTTCACATGATCAAGACAGACATTATCTCTGGCAACGTATTGAGGATCATGGCGCCGGAGAAATTGAAGGCTGACGACTTTCGCCAAATTGCGCCGCAAGTCGATTCTATTATCAGTCGGTACGGGAAAATCAGGCTGCTGATTGATGCTTCCGGGTTCGACGGCTGGGAGAATATCGCGGCCTTTGAAAATCATGCTGGATTCGCAAAAAATCACCAGCAGAAGGTAGAGCGCTCGCAGTCATCGCCGGGCACGACTGGCAGCATTGGTTGATTGGCGCGGTCAGAATTTTCCTGCACCCGGAGGTAAGAGCGTACGATAAGAGCCACGAGAGTAAGGCGCTGAAATGGATCGTCGGATAAGCGCCGAGAGATCGGTGTCAACAGCACTCCAGGATGCACCTTTCATCCCTCTCTCATTGCGTTCATTTCAGATGCATTGCAGGGATCATGGTTCGGCGCCGATAAGGGTCAACTGCACCCGTTTACACAGTTGCATTCGTTGGTCGGCGAGAGTGGTCCCGGAAATCCGCAAGCGCTATTGGGGGCGGAGATTCTGGGCCCGAGGATATTTCTGCACGACCAGTGGCAACGTCACTGATGACATCAACTTCATCCAGTATATTCAAAGCCACTCTGATAAATTTACCGACGCCAGTCGGTAGTTGTTTAGTGTGGCTAACAAATCTCAGCGTCCAGCGAACATATAGCGGCAAGCCCACCCCACCAGCCAAATAGCTGCAGCAAGGAGCAAAGGGGCGATCCGGATAATGGGTTCGCCTCTCTCAGCATCGTACACGTAGCCCCATACTTCCCACACCACGATGAGGCCGGCGATAATGGTGGCCGTCCAAAAAAGAAACACTCCCCACGACGCTGTCATTTCAGTCTCCCCCACCTCGACACCTTTTGATCGGGTGCCAGATCTTTTGGGCGGCGATCCACGGGGCATTCGCCGGCCAGCGCTCCTCCAAAGATGCGAGCCCCCATGAACAGCCCAATATGGGCGCCCGGCGCGGTCTTCTGAATGATGCCGTCCTTCGGCGTCCCGAGATATCTAGCGGCATCAAGGCCCTGCTCGGGCGTCGTGATATCATCGTCTGCGCCCGCCAGCAAATAGGCGGGGCAAGTGATATCGTGAAGATTAAGCCTCCGGCCAAGCCCGACGAACTGCCCCTTCGCGAGCCGGTTCTCCTGGAACAGTTGCTGGATCACCTGGAGATACCAACGCTCTGGTAGGATCGTGGGGGTCTCGTACCAGCTCTCGAATGTCTCCTCCTTTTTCAGATACACCGCGTCGTCGATGTGCTCATAAAGATCGACTTGGTCCTGAATACAGTGCTACACGTCCGGCGGCAGACCCTCGATAATTTTGAGCATTGTGTCCTCGGTTTGCTCTTCGGACTTGCTTTTGATTCCGGCTCCCAGAAGATCACAAACAGTATCCGCTCAAGATATCATTTCGCGAGCCCCTTGCGGATGGACAGCAATTCGCGACGGCGCTTTGCACTAGTTTTCAGGTAAGCCATTTTAAGTCCCTCGAAGGTGTCGAGGACAATTTGGGATACAATCAATCGAGCGTTCTCCTTGTCGTCGGCGGGAACGACATACCAGGGGGCGTGACCGGTGCTTGTCGCAGTGAGGCATTCCTCATAGACCTTCATGTACTGCTTCCAGAATTTTCTCTCGGCAATGTCAGCAGTACTGAATTTCCAGTTCTTTGCCGGTTCGTCGATGCGCGCCAGAAAGCGTCTTCGCTGTTCTTCATTCGAAAGGTGGAGGAAGAACTTGATGATGCGGGTTCCGTTGCCGTGGAGGTGTTTCTCCAAATCCACGATCGAACGATACCGGTCGTGCCAGATTTTCTTGTCGTGATGCGGGGTGTCCGGGATCGCTTCGCTGCGCAGAATCTCGGGATGCACGCGGACGATCAGCACTTCCTCGTAATAGGATCGGTTAAAAATGCCGATCCGTCCGCGTTCCGGCAGATCGCGGCTGGTGCGCCATAGAAAGTCGTGTTCCAATTCGGCGGCGCTGGGGTGTTTGAAGCTGAATACCTGGCAGCCCTGGGGGTTGACCCCCGACATCACATGCCTGATGGCGCCGTCTTTTCCCGCAGCATCCATCGCCTGAAAGATCAGCAGGATGGCATGGCGATTTGTTGCATAGAGAAGCTGTTGTTGTGAACTCAGTTGCGCAACGTGCTCTTCCAGGAGTTTTTGATATTGTTCCTTCGACTTGTACACGGGATCGACCTTCGTCGGCCACTTTTTGAGGTTGACCTCGTCTCCTTCCCGCACGCGAAAATCCTTTGAGCGTATTTTCATCGTCTACCTTCCAGCGATTTGCCGCTGATCTCGCATTGCGTCACTTGGCGGTGTTCGGCGTCGGGTCGGGCGGTGTCTTGGCTTCGGCATCTGGCTTAGGCTCGGCTTTGGGGTAAGGCTGGGGCTTGGCCTCAGGCTTAGGTTCGGCTTTGGCTTCGGGCTGAGGCGCAGCTCTGGCGTCAGGTTGAGGCTCGGCTTTGGCGTCAGGCTTGGCGTCGGCCTCAGTCTCAGGCGCCGTCGCGGCCGCGGCGGGTTTCTCAGCCCGATTGATTGCCTGGGCGACGATACGCCCAACACTCTCTGGGTCTTTGGCGAGGCCGGCCAGGAGGACGTCACCGAGCGTCGTGTTCATCAGTGTCGCGACGTCGGTATTGGCTTCAGGCTTGGGCTCGGATTTGGCTTCAGGCTGAGGCGCAGCTTTGGCTTCAGGCTTGGGCGCGGCTTTGGCTTCGGGCTGAGGTTCAACTATGGCTTCAGGCTGAGCCGCGGCCTTGGCTTCAGGCTGAGGCACGGCTCTGGTTTCAGATTTGGGCGCAGCTTTGGCTTCAGGGTTGGGCTTGGGTTCGGCCTTGGCTCCAGGCTGAGGCGCAGCTTTGGCTTCAGGGTTGGGCTTGGGTTCGGCCTTGGCTTCAGGCTGAGGCGCAGCTTTGGCTTCAGGCTGAGCCGCGGCCTTGGCTTCGGGCTGAGCCGCGGCCTTGGCTTCAGGCTTGGGCGCAGCTTTGGCTTCAGGCTTCGGCTCGGCTTTGGCTTCAGGCTTCGGCTCAGCTTTGGCTTCAGGCTGAGCCGCGGCCTTGGCTTCGGGCTTGCGCTCGGCTTTGGCTTCGGGCTTGGGCTCAGCTTTGGCTTCGGGCTCGGTCTCGGCCTTGGGCTTCTCCTCGGCTTTGGCCTTGGAATCGGCTTCGGCTGCAGGCTTGGGCTCGGCTTTGGCTTCAGGCTGAGGCGCGGCTTTGGCTTCCAGTTGAGCCGCGACCTTGGCTTCAGGTTTAGGCGCAGCCTTAGCTTCGGGCTTAGGCGCGGCCTTGGCTTCAGGTTTGGGCTCGGCTTTGGCTTCAGGCTGAGGCGCGGCTTTGGCTTCCGGTTGAGCCGCGGCCTTGGCTTCAGGTTTGGGCGCAGCCTTAGCTTCGGGCTGAGGTTCGGCTGTGGCCTCAGGCTGAGGCGCGGCTTTGACTGGATCGAAAATCCGATATGCGAGCAGTTTCACACGGTCGTTCACGAGGAACCAAGCCAGAGCATAGCCCCAAACGAACACCGCCCAACCCCAGCCGAGGGGTGTCATGAACAACCCATAAACCGCAATCAGGGTCGCCACCATCTGCGTGCCGAGCACCGCGCCCCATAGGATCCGCGCCGGGCGTATCGACCAGAACGGGCCGCGGGTGCGCGTCAGGAAAATCGTCAGATGTCCGGCAACGGACAGCTTCAGGTACATCAGCGTCTGGATATGCGCGCGGTCGAGGTGAAAGACGCGCTCGCCAAGATAAAACAGGCCAAACGCGGAAACGACCCCGATGATGCCCAGCACCGTGGCGATCCCCAGCACCAGGCGCATGTTCCAGGCCTCGGGCTGATCCTTGTAATGAACATTGTCATAGGCAATCGACAGGATGGCGCCGTCGTTGAGCAACGCCAACATCACGATCATCACCGCCGTCAACGGATAAAAGTTGAAGACCAGGATCGCCAGCGTCATAAAGAACAGTACGCGTAGCGTTTCGGCGATGCGGTAGATCGCGTAGCTGTTCATCCGCTGGAAGATCTTCCGGCTCTCCTTGATCGCGTCGATGATCACCGACAGGCCGGGCGTCATCAGCACAATGGCCGCCGCCGCGCGCGCCGCGTCAGTTGCGCTCGAAACGGCGATGCCGCAGTCGGCTTTCTTCAGCGCCGGGGCGTCATTCACCCCGTCGCCCGTCATGCCGACGATGTGACCGCGCTTTTGCAGGTCATCGACGATGTGGAACTTGTGTTCGGGGAAGACCTGGGCGAAACCGTCCGCCTTCTCGATTGCCTTCGCCACCGCCGTCGTCGCTTGTTGTTTTTCGTCGCCCAGGCTGCTGGCATCAAGGATATTGGTGCCCATCCCCAGTGTCTTGGCGGTTTCTCGGGCGATGGCCAGCGCATCGCCGGTTACCATCTTGACCTTCACGCCCATCTGTTCGGCGGTCGCGATCGTGGACTTGGCATCGTCGCGGGGCGGATCGAACAAGGGCAACACACCCAGAAGCTGCCATTTGCCGTCTCCCTCGGCTCGCGCCACGCCCAAGGAGCGAAAGCCGCGCGCGGCGAATTCGTTGACCGCCTTGTCGACGGCGGGCTTCACCTGAGCGGAATTAGCGGACAACGCCAAGATCACCTGCGGCGCGCCCTTCGTCACCTTGAAGGCCTTTCCGTCCGGGCCCGTGACGGCGGCCTCGGTGCGTTTATGCACCGGGTCGAACGGTTGGAAATGAGTGACCTTATAGCCTTTCAAGGCCTGATCGCTTTTCAGGCCGCCCAGGACGGCCAGATCGATGGTGTCGTTATTGTCTGCGCGCGACGCCAGCGCGGCAGCGAGGATCACTTGCTCGGCGGGGATTTTGTTCACGCTGAACGGATCGCCGAGCGTCAGTTTGTTCTGGGTCAGGGTGCCAGTCTTGTCGGCACACAGCACGTCCACGCCCGCCAATTCCTCGATGGCCACCAATCGGGTCACGATCGCCTGTTTTTTGGCCAGCAGCCGCGCGCCGACCGCCATCGTTACCGACAGCACCGTCGGCATGGCCACGGGAATCGCGGCCACGGTCAGCACTAAGGCGAACTGCAACGTGGTGAGGATCGGGTCGCCGCGGAAGATCGCGAAGGCAATGATCGTCGCCACCAGAACCACCGCGAGGATGATCAGGTAATTGCCGATCTTGAGCACCGCGCGTTGAAAGTGGCTGACGGTTTGCGCGCCCTGCACCAGTTCCGCCGTCTTGCCGAAGTAGGTGTTCGAACCCGTGGCATAGACCAGTGCGCCGATTTCGCCCTGACGAACGATCGAACCGGAAAACACTGCCTCGCCGGATTTGCGCGTGGCGGGTAGCGACTCTCCCGTCAATGCCGACTGATCCACTTCGACCGGGTCGCCTTCCAGCAAGCGCGCATCCGCCGGCACGATGTCGCCCATACGGACGCGGATGACGTCGCCCGGCACTAGTTCACGCGCCGGCGGGGTGACCCACTTCCCATCGCGTTTCACCCTGGCCTTGATCGCCAGCGTGGCCTTCAAGGCAGCGATGGCGTTGCCCGCCTCGTGTTCTTCCCAGAAGCCGACGACCGCGTTGGCCAGAAGCAAAACAAGAATGATGCCAAAGTCCGGCCAATGCCGGGCCACCGCCGACAGGATCACGGCGACCTCGATCATCCACGGGATCGGACCCCAAAAATAGCTGAGGAATTTGAGGAGCTCATTGGTCTTCTTTTCTTCAATCTCGTTGGGCCCATATTGGGTCAGCCGTTTCTGCGCCTCGGCTTGCGTGAGGCCGTCCGCTGACGAACCCAATTTTTTCTCCACCTCAGCAAGGGGAAGCGATTTCAAATCGTCCTTCGCGTTGGGTTTCGATTCCCGCTTGGAGACCGCAGCTTGGGAACGGGCGTCGTTGGATGCCATAATGCGTGTTCCTTCTGTCTTCGCGATGCCCAGGTTTCACGATCTGCGGGATATCTGTCGTCGTGGTCATTCCCTTTCGGGAGCGCCTGTGATCCAGTCTTTTGCGACAGGGAATTGGGCCAGCCTAAATTGCCGGACTTCCCCGTGAAAGAAAGGTTTGAACATGTTGACCATTGCGCTCATCCACGCGTGATCAGTGACCACGGCGATGCGGCTGAAATCGTGCCAGTGCTTAAGCCCAAACACGCTGTCGTCCCACAGCGCCTCAAGCTCAAAGCCTGTGAAATCCTTCCCGATGATATAAAGCATTTTGATCGGACCCTTAGCGATCATTGCTTCGGCCTTGGGGATAAGCGTGCTGCGATAATCTTCGTGCGTTACTTTGCCACTGGCTTCGATCGCCATCACATCCGGCGGCAGGCCCTCGATGAATTTGAACATTGTTTTCCTCCATATGCGTTTACGTCTCGGGATTTCGCGGCGCCGCCAACACGCGGGGCCTGCTTTACGGGCGAATGAGCACCAACGTGTGCTGCGCGATCATCAGTTCCTCGTCTGTCGGAATGACCCACACGGAGACCCGACTGTCCGCGGTGGAGATTCGGGGCCCGTTGGAATCATTTGCCTGCTTGTCCAGCTTCACGCCGAGGCACGAAAGCTTGGCGCACAGCGCCGCACGGACCGGGGCAGAGTGCTCGCCGATGCCGGCGGTGAACACGAAAGCGTCCAGCCCGCCGAGCACGGCCGCGTAGGCGCCGGCATACTTGGTCATCGCGTATACGAAATACCCCACCGCCGCGACCGCGCGCGGATCCTTGCTCTCCTGCAACACCCGCATGTCGTCGCTGATGCCGGATAGGCCGAGCAGGCCCGCGCGCTCGTAAAGCATCTTCTCCAGCGACGCGTCGTCGAACAACTTGCGACGCAGCAGATAGAACAACGCGTCCGACGGCACATCGCCAGAGCGTGTCGCCATGGGCAAGCCTGACACGGCGCCAAGACCCATCGTGGTTTCGACGCTGCGCCCGTCCAGCATGGCGCACATGCTGGTGCCGCCGCCGAGATGCGCGGCGATCACCCGCCGCGCCTGCGGTGCGAACTTCAGCACCTGCCGGCTGATGTAGTCGTAGGAAATGCCGTGGTAGCCCCAGTGCCGCACACCGGCATCGCGCACATCCTTTGGCAACGCGTAGATCTGCGCCACTTCTGGCATCGTCCGATGGAACGAGCTGTCAAAACAAGCCACTTGCGGCAGGCCGGGGAACGCCTCGGCTAGCGCCCGGGCTCCCCGCACGTTGTAGGGCTGGTGCGAAGGTTCCATGACCACAAGCGAGTCGAGATAGGCCAGCACGTCGCTGTCGATCCGCACCGGCGCCTCGAAGCGGGTGCCGCCGAGCACAATACGGTGGCCGGCGGCTATAATCTTCCTGTCATCCAGATTGGCTTCGAGCCAAGTAATGACGAAGTGCAGCGCTGTTTTGTGGTCGATCGCGCGGCCTTTGCCCCATTCATGCACGCCCAATTGCTTGCCGGCCGCGTTCTTGACGACAAAATGGGGATCAGATTCCATACTCTCGATCTGGCCGCGGCAGAGCAGCGGCAGCGACCGGGACGCGTCCACCGCATAGGCGGCGAACTTCAGGCTGGTGGAGCCCGCATTGACCACGACGATGGCCTCGCTGACGCTGGCCGCACTCATGGCCGATCACTCCGCGATTTCAGGCAGCAGGATGGCGGGATCGCGTGTCAGCGCATCGGCGTAGAGCACGGCAGCGGCAGCCGAGAAGCGGCGCGCGGCGGCGCTGTCGGCACGGCTAGTCAGTATCACCGGCACCCGCGCACCGACGACGAGGCCAGCGATCTGCGCATCGGCCATGAAAGCGAGATTCTTGTAGATCATGTTGCCGGCCTCGATGTTCGGCACGATCAGTACATCGGCGAGGCCCGCAATCGGCGATGAGATATGCTTGATCCGCGCGGCTTCGGCATCCACCGCGGCGTCGAGATCGAGCGGCCCGTCGACGATGCCGCCGACGATCTGCCCTCGATCGGCCATCTTGGCCAGAATCGCCCCGTCGAGCGTAGCCGGCATTTTGGTCTGCACCATCTCGACCGCCGCCAGCACGGCTACTTTCGGCAAGTCGATGCCGAGCGCGCGCGCGAAACCGATCGCGTTCTGGCAGATGTCGCGCTTCTGGTCGGTGTCGGGCGCGATATTCAGTGCGACGTCGCTGATGACGAAGCGGCGCGCGTAGGTCGGCACCGACACCATCACGCAGTGGCTGATCAGTCGTCCAGTAAGCAGTTTCGCTTCCTTCTGCATGACTGCGTGCAAGAGCACGTCGGTGTGCAGGCTGCCCTTCATCAGTGCCGCAACCTCGCCGGCCCCAGCGGCCGTAGCGGCCTTCAGCGCCGAGTCTTCGGGACCGTCCGTGCCCACGATCCGGCACTTGGCGATGTCGAGATGCGCCTGATCCGCGATCTGCTGGATCTCGGCCTCGGGACCGAACAGCACGGGTAGGATCAGCCCGGCCGCGGCAGCCTCTACCGCGCCAGCCAATGCATCGGCGCTGCATGGGTGCACCACGCCGGTCAGCATCGGCTTGAGATCTCGACAGCGATCGACAAGCCCCTCGAGCCGATGCTCCGCCATCTGGTATTGCTGCCGCGTCGTCGGTGCCAGAACTTCCAGGATCGCGGTCGCGACGATCTGACCCGCCGGATCGGTGCACTGGCCGTCCAGCACAACGATCCCCTGATCCGACCGCTTCTCCCGCACGACGAGTCGCGCCGTCATCGCCGCACCGATTGGCAGCGCACCCTTGATCTGCACCGAGGTTGTGCGGATCGAAGTCCCGGGTCCCGGGAGGGCCGAACCAACGAGCGCGGTCAGGATGGCCGTGACGATGCCGGCAGCCCCCTGGCTTTCGCCGGGGCCGGCGAGCATGTCCACTTCACCGAAGGCGGCGGCCCAGGCCCGCACGTCGCCGGCCTGCAACGTGCGCTGCACCGTCGCAGCGTCGCCGGGAGTGATCTCCTTGAACGTCTTGTTCACGATGGTCTGCATGGCTGCATACGCCCAACAGGCCCGGCGTGGCCGAGCGCCTTCCGCTCAGTGCGGCGCCGCGGAGCGCCGTGCGGTAGTTCCGGCGACGGAGGCTCGGCCGGACGGTACAAGAGCCGCCGCCTTCTCAATCGGCGCCGCCAGCACCTGCGACAGCCGGGCCAAACGGTCGCGCTCCGCGGCAAGCGGAGGATCGCCCGCGCCGACGATCACGTGCACCTGCTTCAGCAGCTCCTCCCGCGCATCCGCCTCCGGTACCAGGGATGCAAGCGCTTCCACCGCGCGCTCACGTTCGAACTGCAGCAGGAAGGCCTGGTCTCGCACCAGCGCCTTGAACTCGGCGAGCGGTAGATGCATGAGCTTCTGGCGCGCGACGTTCAACGCGAGTGCGGAGCGCTGGTCGATCATCCGCTCGGCCGCGATGACGTACAGCACCGCCCGGGTCAGCGCTTCGTCGAATCCTCCGGTCCGCAGCTTCGCCGCGTATGCGTCCGCCTGGGCTTGTCGTGCCGCCAGCTTCTCGGGCGAAGTGCCGGGGAATGGCCGCACCTTGCTCTCCTTGTTGAGGCCGAGGAACGCCTGCACGAATGGCGAGCCATAAAAGCCGAAGAACATCTGCTCGGCCATTTGGTCACGCGCCACGCGATAGGCCTCCAGGGCGGCCGTGATCTGTTCCGAGACCTGCGTCTGCAGCCCGAGGAACGGATTGTCGGCCGCCGCCGGCCTGCGGGCCTCTGCCACGAGGGCAGCCAGTTGTTGCACGCCCTTCATCCACGGGTTGCGATCGGCGAAGATCGTATAGCTGAGCCTGAGCGGGTCCAGGGCTTGGGTCAGGTCCGCCGCCGGCTGGTTGGCAAGAGCGCGCACCAAGGGCTGCATCAAGGTACGATAAATCGAGAGGTTCAGCTCCGACAGCCGCGCCACAGCGGCGAAGGCGCGATCGTCCTCGGGGCTGTTGCGGCCGAGCGCGCGGATGTCGTCGAGCGAGCGGGCTTCGAAGCGGGCGATCCAGTCGCCGGTGACGAAGCCGCCCGCGGGCACACCCGCCGGCCGCGGTGCAATGACCATCTCATAGAGGCCAGGCGACAGGCAGTCGATGACGTCAATCATCTGCACGAACTCCTCGTCCTCTTTCGCACCCACCTTGGCGGAGACGAAGAGGGCGAGATGCCCGATCTTGTGGTTCAGGGAGTACACGATCGTCCGGCCGGTGGCGCGGATGTCGTCGACGTCGCGATACAGATCGAGAATCCAGCCGAGTGTCTGCGGCGGCGGACTGATGTTGTCTTCCGTCGAGGTGAACACGATGATCGGTGAGGTGACGTTGCGCACATCGAAGGTCGTGCCATCATGCGACTGCAGCTGGTTGCGGGTCAGCTTGTCGCCGATGAAGAGGTTGTCCACCAGGAACTGCAGCTCGTCGCCGTTCAGCGCGATGAAGTCACCCCACCATTTCTCAAATTTTAGGAAGCGCTCCGCTCCGGTGTCGATGTCGGCATAAACCCCGTACTGTTTGCCCCACAGCCAATTGGCCGGATTCAGGATGTCGAAGTTTAGGATCAGCCCGGTGCCATCGAACTTCCCATTGCCGAGGTCGCTGGTCATTGCGGTGAGCCAACTGCCGCCGAGCAGCCCGCCGGAATAACGCATCGGGTTCTTGCCGTGCACGCCTTGCCAGTACGACATGGGCGCGCCCGCGACCAGGCAAGGCCCGAACAGGTCCGGCCGCAGCATGGCTACCATCAGCGTCTGATAACCCGCCTGGCAGTTGCCAATGGCAAACGGACACGGTGCATCGGGGTGGAGTTCGACCACTCGCTCGAAGAACTTCACCTGTCCCTCGACGACGTCCAGGAACTGCTGGCCCGGCGCCGGCGTCGCTCCGAAGCCGATGAAGTAAACCGGATGGCCCGCATTCAGAGCATCGCCGATCTCGCTCTCCGCCTTGAAGCCACCAATGCCCGGCCCCTGGCCGGCCCGCGGGTCCACCACCACGACAGGTCGCTTGCGTGGGTCGGTCGCGACTCCAGGTGGCGGCACAATGCGCGAGAGCGCGTAGTTGATCGGCCGTTGCAGCGACCGGCCGCTCATCAGTACTTCGTGATCGAAGCGCAGCACGGTCGCCATCGGCCGTGATGTAATCTCGATCTCTTCATTGCCCCGCTGCCGCAGCAGATCGAGAAAGAGAACGCTGCGCTGGAACGCATCGACCATGTACTCTGGCCAACTCGTCATCAAATTGCCGGAAGTCGCTGCGGAGGCCTTCGGAAAAGCCGGCCACTCGAGGCCGAGGAGGCCTGTTGGCGATGCCGGCTTTGAATTTGACTCAACCGTCATCTTGATCTCCTAAGGGAGACTTCCCCTTCACGGCTGCTTTGGCTGAATGGTGGTATGCGAGCAGAGCGATGACCACCTCCGCCATATGCATTGCTGACATGTCCATTTGCTGAGCCGCACCGTTACACAGGATGGAGCAGTCGTGACCATCATCTAGATCAACGTCGCAAGATTCGCTCAGAGACAGACCATTGGGGATTCCTCCTGGTTCAATTCGAGCGAAACACGCGTACGCTCGCCAGCTCGCCGCTGGCTCATCAACAGTGGACAAGCCTCTGGGTAGGTTCAGCGGCGCCAGCCTACTTGTCACCGGCAGGTCGGATTTTGTCCCAAGCCTCCTTCAGGTCGTGGGATGCCTTCTCGAACGAGATCTTGGCGCTCTCCCAGCCTTCCGCGCTCGCGCTCTGTAGCTTGTGTTGCTCAGCCTCGACTTTGGTCCAGGCCGCCTTCAGCTCATTCTCGGCCGCGTTGGCCTTCCTGTTGCCCCTTGGCCTTTGTTTTCTCACTGAAGTCGTGCAGCTTTTGCTGCCATTCGTCCACGGAGACCCGCGCCTTCTGAGTGTACGTGTCCCTGTCCGCCGTCGAATCGCCGGCGGCTGCCAATTGCATGGGCGTGTTGGAAGAGATCGACTGACCTGCAGCGGCGGGCAGTGCGCCTAATAGCATGAGTGGTCCGATTACGATCGAGGCGAAGAGTATCCTCATAGCAACCTCCTTAGTGTTACGCGTCCGTCAATCTCTGTACAATTCAGCCAGCCGCAGCGACGAGATGATCCGCCGACTCGGCCGCTTTCTTGCCTGCATGCACATCAAGGCGTGAAGGGTTGGCCGTACCGAGGATTGTCTTGGCGCGAGCCACTTCCTCTGCCGCGCCGTGTGCCATCACCAAAAAGCTATCGGCTTTCAGGGCGGTCTCGTATTGAATCACGCTGTCCTTCGGCACGCCGATGCCATAGAGCGCTGCACCGAGCGCACTCAGTCCACCAACTACGATAGCATTCTCGATGCCGTAGATCGCCATGGAGGCCAGATATCCAAGCACGACGACATGCCCCACAACGGGAATGGCAAAGAACAGCCCGCCAAAGAACATGCCCCAGAGACCGCCCCAGAACGCACCCCGGGTGCCCCAAAATTTGATCCGGTCACCCGCGTTGTAGAAGCCGACGACCTTTTCGTCCGTGTGGTATCCCTTGCCGACAACGCTGAGATTTTTCATCTCGAAGCCGGCTGCGGTCAGTTTTTTCACGGCTGTTTCCGCTGCATTGTGGTCTGTGAAGACGGCGATGACTGTGTCGGTTTTTTCCATTTGATCCTCCTTGAGGAACAGGGTGGCGCCTGGCAATGGGCTTTTGCGTCGCCGACGTCGCGACCAAGCACGTGCCAGGGACTGGCGTGTCGCCACCTCAAATATATTGATCCTTGGCTCGGTCATTTACTGAGCAATATTGCTCACAAGTGTCCCTTCAAAAGCACCGAAGGGAATTGGCGCACGTGACGCCGCCGTGCGCTGAAATCGCGATGTGCCTGCGAGTGGGACGGATGGGGTCGACTAAGTGATGACGGATCCGGACACTATAACCCGGACCCGAGCGAGGACCCCCGGGGAGGAGGATTAATGACCCTCAAGGCGGTGCGCGATCGAGTCTGCGGCCTGACACAGTGCAGGATAACCGCTGCGAGGACGAAGTGCACGAAGGGCGATGCAAACTGGACGTCGGACGGCGTATGCCGGGGAGCAAGCTCAAGCGGCTGACGATCCGGGAAGGAACCGCTTGAATTGAGGAAACGTCGGCATCATTCGAAGTCCGGTCCGCGCCTCGATCCTAGCCGACTTCTATTACCGGAAGCCGCGCTCCCTTATTCGATCACCTCGAGCGTCGGTGGCACGTCAAGAGTTGTGAGTGAGCTATTTTGAACAGAATTGCCCCACCGCCGCCTCAAATTAATTTAGGTACTGCGCACAACGCTACAAAGCAGGATTCAATGGGAAAACACCCCTCGTGCTCCGAGCGCGTTGAAGGTGCGATGAAGGGAACGGCTATGAGCACCAAGCAAGGTTTAGTCACTTTGATCCCGATAAAGACGTTTCTGTGCGGAGCAGTTGGCCTTGCGGTCGCGGTATTGGTCGCGGGCGCAGCGGCCACTCTTTTGCCTCGTCAGGCGCAAGCAACGCGGGCTTATGCCGCGCAGACGGGGCTACCGTGTGGGCGATGTCATGTGAATCCCGCGGGTGGAGGACCAAACACGGCGTTTGGCAAAGCCTTCGCCGCCAACGGCCACAAATTCCCGGCGAAAAAGTAATCACGCCTGTCCCTGTTGAAAACGTGGTCTACTGGCGAATGAATTCGAATCGTGTGGTTCGCCGAGTTTTGGCCAATAATTGCATCTGATTGTGGACCCGATTATGCGTCGGGCATAACGCGGAGGCATTCAATGGTTTCGTTGCGCACTCTGCCAATCGCGTTTCGCGCACTCTTCAGCAGCTTCCTTATCCTGATTGGTGTCGGATACTTGATGGCTCTGACGTACATGTACGTGGTTGTGATCGAGCCTCATCAACAGATGGGCGAGGGCTTGGTCACAGGTATCAGCGATGAATATCACGGGCTGCCGAAGGGACAAACCTTGCTTGAGGCGGCACTGATGGGCCGATGACCGACAAGATATCGGTTCCCGACCGCACCAGCATCCTGCAGTGGATACATAACGGCGCGAAAGCTGAGGACTATTCGCAAGTCGAACCGATCTTCGCCAAGGACTGCATCAGCTGTCATATGGCCAACGCGAAGTCGATCCCGCCTCTCACGAGTTTCCAGGCTGTGCATAAAGTCACGGCAGCGGACACGGGAACAAGCATTACGGATTTGGCCGAAACTTCTCACATTCATCTGTTCGGCGTCAGCATCATATTCCTGCTGACCGGAGCGATTTTCGCCTTTAGCGAAACGCCGGTTTGGTTTCGCGTATGTCTCGTTGTCGTTCCCTACCTGTCCATCCTGATGGATATAGGCTCTTGGTGGTTCACTAAGTATGTCGATCCAGCATTCTTCGCCTACGTCGTCGTCGTCGGTGGAGCGGGCATGGGTTGGGCGCTGGGCGCTCAGATTCTCATTTCTCTTTGGCAAATGTGGATCGATTTGGTCAAAGCCGCCATCGGCGCAACCGGCGTGAGCCGCTAGCCTGGACTTCTCACACTATTGAGCGCATCGGGGGGGCTCACCCTCCAACACTGGCGAACAAGTGGAAGGCCTATAAGACAATGGTGCGCCGCTTCTTATCCGCGACCTTCCGCCATCAACCGAACGGCTTGATGCTTTCGGCGACGGAATCGGCGATGTGCTCCTTCGAGACGACGCCGATGATCTCGGAGGGGCGCCCGCGTCCGCGCTCCTTGACCACCACCGCCATGGCGGCGTCTCGGCGCGTCATGCGCTGAACGACATCGAACATGATATCGGCTTCGCGCGCGATGGTGAAATTGCGTTGCGCCACGTCGCCAAGGCGGACTCCGCTGTAGGCCTGCTCGACACCGCGCCGTAAGCTGGTGTTGACGCGCACGACGCCGGCGAAGTGGTTGCCGCGCGTCACCACTACGTGCCTGAAGCCGCCTTCGGTTGCGTGTTGGCGGAGGAACGCATCGAAGTCGGCATCCGCCGGCAGGATCGTTATGTCGCGCTCCATGACATCGCGGGCGCGGCGCACCAGGAACATGTTGGCGTGCAGCGCCTTCGGCACGAAATGACCGCGGCCGACCAGCTTGATCGTGTAGATGTTTTCCTGCGAGAGCAGGCGTCGAACGCCGATGGCGAGGGCGACCGCAATAATGCTCGGCATCACAAGGTCATAGTCGCGCGTCATTTCGAAAATCATGGTGACCGCGGTCATGGCGGCGCCGGTACCGCCGCCGACCATGGCGGCCATGCCGATGATGGCGCAGGTCGTTACGCCAAAATCCGCCACCGGCATGACGGCGTTGACGAGAATGCCGAAGGCGCCGCCGATCGTCGCGCCCATGAACAGCGACGGCGAAAAAATGCCGCCTGAAGCGCCCGAACCGAGACTCACGGAGGTGGCGCAGAGCTTGGCGGCAAACAACAGCACGAGGAGCGCCGGAATGCCGAGATTGCCGGTGAGGATCGCCTGAATAGTTGAGTAGCCGACGCCCTCGACGTAATAGTGCCCGCCGCCGACCAGGAGCGCGTAGATCAGCACGCCGATGATCAGCATGCCGACTGCGTTCCGCAGATAGGGGTTCTTTATGAGTTCGAATACGTATTCCGCGAAACTCAGCCCCCGGACGAAACCGGCGGCCGCGAGTCCGATCAGCGCGCCGAGCAAGGCATAGAGCAACAGCACCGTCAGCGAAGCCGGCGCTTGCGACGCCAACAGCGCATTCGGAATGGCGAATGCGGGGTGGATCCCGAAAAAGATGCGGCCGATGAAAGTCGCGGTGCCAGTGGCGAGCGCCACCGGCAGGAAGGTGCGCGCGCTCAATTCCGGCATCATCAACTCGATGGCGAACATCACTCCGCCGATCGGTGTATTAAATGTCGCGGCTATGCCGGCGCCGGCGCCGGCGGCAACGAGGGTAATGCGTTGCCATGGTGCCATGTGGATGACCTGCCCGAGCGTGGAACCAAGCGCGGCGCCGATCTGGATGATCGGTCCTTCGCGGCCGACGGCCGCGCCGGTGCCGATCGAAAGCGCCGAGGCAAGCGACTTGATCAAGGCGACGACCGGCCGGATGACGCCTTGGCGGTAATAGATCGCGTCCATAACTTCCGGCACGCCGTGGCCGCGCGCTTCCGGGGCGAAATTGGTGATCAGGAAAGTGACAATCAGGCCGCCAATGACAGGCACCAGGATGATGAACGCGCCCCACGGGCTCGGTGGCGTGAACACGCTGGCGTCGTACTCGATCGAAAACGAGCCGAGAAAGGCAATGTTATGGATCAGACCGATCAAGGCGCGGAAGGCGATGGCGCCAAATCCGGTGATGATGCCGACGACAATCGCCAGAAGCGACAGTCGCAGCAGCCCGAGCCGCAATGGCCGCCTGAGTTTCATCTCACCTCAGCGCGTGCGACGCCGACCACCCGACCCCGCCAACCGCTGGTTCGCAGCAAGTGAGGCCAGATATGGGCGAGCAGCTCCATGACTTTATCTGACGATCCATGCGGTGGGCCAGTTCAATACGGCTGCGCGGCATACGGTCGAGGATGAAAAAGGCTCGCCAGCAACACGGCGAGGATTCCGGTGAGAAAAATACCGTCGAAGGTTCCCGCGTCGCCTCGGGGCGAACGATGGAGCTCGGGCGTTCGGGGCGAACGTGCGCGGTGGAGGCGCAGCCGACCCCGTTCTTTTGGTTTTTCGTATCCCACCCGCATGGTGCTGATCAAGCTTTCGGATGGCCGCCTGTTCGTCTGGTCCCCGGTCGCGCTGTCGGCCACCCTCAAACGCAACATCGATACTCTGGGACCAATGCATTTTCTTATTTCGCCGAACCGTCTGCATCATCTGTTCCTTGTGGACTGGAAGTCTGCCTTTCCGCAAGCACGTGTCTATGCTTCCCGAGCTTGGCGAAACGCCCCTTCGATCTTCAAGCTGAGCGCACCAGCCGTGGTGGACCTGCGGCTGAAAGACGGCTGTGGCCTAGACGTCGCGCATCTTCGAGGGCCGGCGCCTGGCCGAAGACCCGATCACGCTCGCGTTCACCACTTCCATCACCCGCACGCGCGCGAGAGGCGCGCCGCAAGGAGCTCTATTGCAGCAAGTTGCGGCCCGTCCCTTGCGTTGTCCGAAATCAGACACGCAGGAAAACCTTGCGCCGGTATAAGAAGCCAGCTAGCGCAATCGCAAACACGAGTCCCAACACATGCGTAACGAAATCGCCCGCACCCTGCGTCACCGCATGGTTGAGTAAGCTCGCGAAGTCGCTGCCCAAGAAGCGCGCCACGAACGACGCGAAGCCAAGTACTTCGTTGATAACGTAGAGGGTGATCGCGTTTGCCCCGACCCAGATAAAAACCGTGGCCCAGCGTCGCCACCCCCATACGTCGATGATCTGGTGCATTGCAGCGAGCAGGATCGCGCTGTATCCGGCGGTAACGAGTGCGAAGGACGATGTCCAAATGGCCTTGATGATCGGAAACTGCAGCGCCCAAAGGTAGCCGATAGCGATCAGGACGCAGCCGGAAGCGATAAGCCACAGCGTCTTCTGCTGGGCGGAAACGCGGACGTCACGCAGGAGAAGCCCGGCGAAAACCCCGAGCAGGCAAGTGCCAATAGCTGGCAGCGTGCTCAACATACCTTCGGGATCGCGGCTGCCCTCCCATAGTCTGCCGGGCAAATAGTAGTAATCAATCCAGTCTGCCAGGTTGGCGTCGGGGACGAATGAGCCGGCGCCGATTCCAGGAACCGGGACAAAAGTCATCAACGCCCAATAGCCGACCAGGAGGGCGAAGAGAGTTGCGATCAGTCCTCGCAGATTGAAATTCAGGAACGCGAGAGACGTGAAGAAATAGCAAAGCGCAATCCGCTGCAAAACGCCGAGAAGGCGGAGATCGGCCCAGTGCTGGCTGATCTCGCCGACAGCGACCAGCCCGAGTAGGTAAAGCAGGAGCGAGCGACGCAGGACCCGCAGATGCGCGTTGGTTTTGCCTACGCGCTCGACCAGAGCCGGCAAGGAAAGCACGATCGAGACGCCGGTAATGAAAATGAACAGTGGAAAAATGAAATCGTAAAAGCGAAGACCTTCCCAGGGCGCGTGCGTGAATTGATCGCCGAGAAAGCTGCCGGCGGCGCTGGCGACGGCTCCCTTTCCTTGCGACATTTCGGCGAGTCCCCACATCGCGCCGTCCAACCCAATGATGCAAAACATGCTGAAGCCGCGCAGCGCATCGATCGATACGACTCGGCGCGTTTGCAGGGCGGAGGCTAAGTCGACGTAGCGCATCGAATGGGTCTCGGTGTTGGTGCAAGAACAAATCGGCTGCCAGAAAAATCCCGGTCAGTTCAAAAACAGCTTGTTCAGAGCAACGGCCGGCCGCCTTGAGCTTTATCAAGCCTGAGGTTCGCGAGGCCTATCCGTCCGATTGGGGGGTAAGATGTCAGTGCTTCGCCGCCACGAACACGGCATTGGTCGCCCCGCAATTACCACTGGGCTCCTCGACGCGAAAATAGTTGCGGCCGATGAAGGACTGATCGTAGTGATGCCACGCCGTGCTGTGGTCAAAGGCCATGACGCCGGCGAGCGTCACTGCAAACACCGCGCTTTCCATGTCGCGCTGTGGCGCATTAAGATTTTCGGGTAACTTGGAACTGGCGTAATCGACATAGTAAACCCGGCGGACGCAGGCGATGTCCTTTGCCGCATCGAGCGCCGCCTTCGCGGTCATAAGGTGGTCGGAGTGGTCTCCCGGATTAATGCGCGGATCGGTCTCGGCAACGTTGATCTGAACAAGCCGTGCCTGCTCACGTTCGTACTTCAGGATGTCCCGCACGGTCGCAACGAGATCGCTCCAGCCGTGATAGATCGTCGAGCCGTCGATGGCCGAAAGCGTGTCTATGTCTCCAGTGGCGAGACGCTTGAGGGACTGAAAGCCGGTCCCGGCAAAGCCCGAACCCGAGGCGTCACCGTCCGGAAGCCGCAGGAAATAGCCGATGGTGTTGAGGTAACTCACGCGAAACACCGAGTGGCCGTTGAACGTCATTGGACCGGCTGAATTGTCGATCGGCGTCTTATCGGCGTCCGCCATGAAGCGGATGGCATTCAAGGCGCCATTCTCCCGCGCCAGGTAATAGGGGTGCTTGCGGCCGCCGGATCCGACCCCGAGGCCGTCATCGCCCGCGGTAATATGCACAAAGACAGTTTTGCCGGCGCCGCCGATCACATCCTCGAATGCCGATGGATTCATGAACAGCTGCCAATCGTCCTCGTGAGCAGCAAAGTAAAACGACACCTTATCGGAACGGCCACTATCAGCGGCGAGCGCGGTCGCAGGCAAGAGCAGCGCAACAAGCACAACAGCGTTCCTGAACGATCGCGATAACGGCATGGCGGTTCCGTCGGCGGCAGGTTGGATTTGGATTAACGAGATATGATATTCCGTTTTGACGAAATCAATGAAAATATTGGGGCCAAAGTGCCGCCTCCCTTGGGTGCCGAGGGAGCGGCGGGTGCCGTCCCTGAGTGCCGTCGCAGGCTGATCTCGATGCGCTTACCGCACTGCACACCGAACCATTCGGCCGGTGATCGTTGCGTCAAGTTGCCTCAGCTGCCGTTGCCCAATGTTCAGAATCCGGCGGATACATTTCGGCGAGGGTTGATCGTCTACCGATGCTCAACATCGATGGATCGCCGGGCCATGGCGTCAGCATGAGTGGAGCTCTCCGCCGACATCATTTTTCGGTTTGCGCGATTGACCGCTTTGATTTGGCGTTCGCCTTGCTCATCATGGCCTTGTTGCTGCTGGTAGGCGCCACGTTCAGAGAATATGCGGTTTCCAACGACGAAGGCCTGCAGCACCACTACGGTGAATTGATCGTCGCCTATTACAAGAGTGGCTTCACAGACAAATCGGTTTTCGATTTCGGGAATCTCTATCTCTACGGCGGACTGTTCGATGTCATCGCGGTCCTATTGGCGCACGTCCTGCCGTTCGACCCCTACGACATTCGGCACGTGATGTGTGCCGTCGCCGGCATCGGTGGAGTGGCTGCAACCTGGGCGACTGCACGGATGATTGCCGGACCCAGGGCCGGTCTGCTGGCCGGTCTCGCGCTTGCGCTTTGCGGCGTCTGGTACGGCAGCATGTTCAATCACACCAAGGACGTGCCGTTTGCCTCCGCCATGATGGGCGCGACGTTTTTTCTGTTGCGGGCGGCGCGCGATCTTCCCGATCCGCGGCGGCGCGACATCTTATGGTTCGGGATACTGCTGGGCGCCGCGCTCGGCCTGCGCGCCACCGGTCTGTTGATGGTGTGTTACGCCGTGGCGCTGATCGGCATTCGGTCGTGGAGCATCCGGCAACAAGACTTGCGCAGGTTCGCTCGCCTGAGCGTTCGCTCGTTGGTGCATTTCATTCCCGCCTTCGCGCTTGCCTATGTGATCATGATCGCATCCTGGCCCTGGGCGTCGGTGGCATTTCTCAATCCGGCTCGCGCGATTTTTGCTTTCGCCCACTTTCACTACCCGATCCGCACCATCATTGCCGGCCAAGTTTATTCCATGAGCGACGTGCCGCGCTGGTACGAGCCTGACTATCTGGCGATCAAGCTGCCGCTTTTCGTTCTGCTCGGCGCCGGGGCGGCTTTGCTATCGGCGGCTCGCTCGGCGGCGATGCGGAGCGATAATCTGGCCGCAAACGCGCGCCTGCAGGAAATCGGAACCCTGTTTTTCGTCATTGTTTTTCCGTTGGCTTGCCAAATCATCGGCCGTGGCCCCTCGGATACCGGATTGCGGCATTTTTTGTTCGTCGTGCCGCCGCTTGCGGCGCTGGCCGGCATCGGTGTTGATACGTTCCTTTCGGGCGTTGAAGCAAAAGCCCGCACCCTCGGATTTGTTGCGCTAGCTGGAGTGACGGCTGCTCTCGTCTGGGATGTCACTATTCTGGTGCGGCTGCATCCCTACGAATATCTGTTCTACAATTCCCTGGTCGGCGGCCTCGAAGGCGCGTCGCGACGTTACGTCACTGACTATTGGGTCAACATCATGCCGGCCGCGGTCAAAGACCTCGAGACCTATCTGGATCAGACGGACACTCATGCCAATCCGCTTCGCCCAGCCCACTACACCGTTGCGGTTTGTGGGGGGAGAGTTTCGTTTGAGAACGAAGCCGACCGGCGCTTGCAATTCACCCCCGATTGGAGCCATGCCGACTTCTTCATCGCACCCACGCACATGAACTGCGATCGAGTGCTTCGCGGCAGGATCGTGAATGTGATCGAGCGGGTCGGCGTGCCGATCGGGGTGGTGAAGGATTTACGGGGCATAAGCGCACAAGCGCGATGGGCACCGGTCGAGACTGCGCATGATCGCTCCAATAACCCCGATGCTCACGGTGGGCCGCACGGATAGGGTCGCAGGATGGTCGCGGCACTGGTGTGATACTTGGTCTCGGAAAACGGCCTGACGTCGTGTCAACGGTGAGAAGTGACTGTCGAGATCTTTGACGCGACTTCTTGTACCATCCACACTGCATAATGCGAGCGACCGCCCAAGGATCAGCCGTTCTATCATCTATTCGCCGAGAACAAAGAGATCGAATACATCGCTTGCGTCTCCGAACAAAACCTCCCGCCAGATAACAGCGGCGAGCCGGTCCGGCATCCGCTGGTCGCTGCGCGTGCCCGCTAACGCGGGGACGCGAACAGATTAGCAATCGATTACGGCGTCTTCCCATCTTGTGCCGGTGGCGGCGCTGCCGACGACTGGGGCGTGCCCTGCTGGTTTTCCAACTTCTTGCGCACTTCGTCGGCGCGCCGTTGCAACTCTTCTTGAAGTTTCTTCTGCTGCTCCTCAAAGACCGTGGGATCGGTCGGCGGTCCGTCATAGGCGTTGGCGAAATCGGTTAGCGGCATCGCCAAGCTGATCGGCTGGCCGGTCGAATTGATCGCCTGGATGACGAGTCCCTGCCCCTTCTTCATCCTACCGATCATCTCGGCGTCGGCCACGTAATCCGCCATGCAGCCGTTGGTGAAGCAGATCACAAGTGGGGCTACCCGCTTGGGTCGGCGCGGAGAAATCGCTGGTCGATATCAGTTGACCCGACATCCGTTGCAAATCAGGTCGATTTACGGGCGGCAGCATTGACGAGGGACATGTCAGCGTTATTTTCGCCTTAGGTGCTCACAGCGCTCTCTTCCTGTCACATGGAAACGCCTCGCTCAAACCCGCGATGGCGAGTGCCGCAGCGTTCCCTTGCAGCTCTTTTAGGTTCCGGTGCGCGTACCGAACAAAGATTCGCACGTAATCCATCAACGTAGTATCCGATGGAGCGCAGATATCCAGCAGTCGCTCTCCGCCCTGATCCGCCACGACGGACATGTTCTGGATCGCCGCCATGTAGTACCAGCAGCGCAACCCAGCAGGTGGGATACCGATCGTATCTCCCGCCGCGGCGCCAGCTGTGTTGACCACCGCCTCACAGCTTCGCAGAAGCTCGCCCGGCGTCATCGCGGGCGCATTGCCCCCTGCGAGCAAACACACGACAGCTCCGAGTGAGAAGGCGAGTACAGATCTCATAGCACGCGGCACTCTTGGCTCGACAGCCGCAATCCAGTGCGGTCAGCTCACGCTTCATCATCGCCACTGGAGCTACCCCGAATCGAGCCTCACCGATGCGGCAGAAAGCGCTGCTCAATGGCTTAACGGCTGCGGGTAAGCGGTCTGATTACGCGGTAGTCACCGGTGTCAGCACAGGCGCGCTAATGACGCCCTTGCCTTCGCCGGCCCGCATTATAACGATGCGCTGCGCAAAGCCTATACCAAAACCACTGCAGCTAAACCGCCACCCTACCCGGGCGATGCTGCCCCGGAAGCAAGCTACATTGAGAAAACAGACCCGATGAAAAACCTCAGCCTTGCTAATACCGAACGGCAGCGTGCCGTGAGAGCCCGCGCACCGGATGGCAACATACCAATCATCGAGCTTCTCTACGTGAACAGCGATAGGATCACATTTATCTGATCAGAAGCTGCAGCGATCAGTTCGTTATAACTCGTGTGTCCTTGAGCAGCAGCCTTCAGAATACATTCAGCGAGATATGCTTTTGTCGCTGATGTTGAATATTCCAAGGGCACCTTTGTCATGACCTCTTCAAGTGCGTTCCTCATGTCTTGGATGAGTTGAGGGTCAAATTGTGGCATGGCTTAGCTCCCCGATAGGTGGTCATAGGTCTACTTATTCTACGCACCTCAGACAGACACGAACACGCCAGCTCCCTTACGTTAATCGCTCCATGAAAATGTATTGTGGCCTGCAAGATTAGACCGCGGCACAGGCCTTAAAGAATAACGAAAATATGGAAGTATTTGGGACAAAAGCGGCAGCGGCGGGCATTCACGTCGTTTTGAAGATGCGACAGGCAGTTCCGCTATGCCTCCGACCGAATTGCTGCATCACGGCAACCGCCGCTAGGGCCAGAAGGCGACGTTTGGGGATCGCACCGCAAAGCGTTTCAGGGCCGTCGGGGCAGTGCGGCAAGCACCTTGAGAGCTCGGCGTTAGCGAACGCCCACACGTTGCTGTTTTTCCCGCAGTCCGCGGCCGCAAGCCGGAACATGCGCACCGCCGCGCGCCGCCGGGTCAAGCTCGGCGCCCACGACAGTCGCTGGCTTTCTCCGCGGGTGAGGCCGGCGCGACGCTTTGCCGCGAACAACAGTGGACAGCGCATGACCAAACCAATGACCAGTCGCAGAGTCGGCGCTCGCCGCGGACTCGTCCTGAGCGTCGTTTTCGTCAGTATTACCGGGCCCAAGTTGTGGAGCGCAAAGGCTCACAACGACAGACGAGATGGTACAGGGCATTGAAGAGATAAGACTACTCAACAATGGAACTTTATTTCGAGCAAGCCTATGTTGGAATAATAATGACGGCGGAATTGTCGCGATTGCGATGGGTCCGCCTTATCGCGGACCCGTGCCGTCACGACAGCGGTCATTGCCTTTTCCCGGACCGTTCGTGACCGCCCGGAAACGAAGGGCCAACTCATCTGTGGAGGAGATCATGCAGTTACCTCGACTCTGTCTCGTGGCAGTCGCCACCATCGCCTTAACATCCCCGGCCTGGGCCGCCGACAACGACACACTGACCGTTGGTTTCACCGTCTCGCAAACCGGCAAGCTCAATACCGACTCGATCGCACAGATGCGCGGCTTCGATCTGTGGCGCGATCAGGTTAACGCGAAGGGCGGCATCAAGGTCGGCGACAAGGCCTACAACATCAAATTCGTCAGCTATGACGACGAATCGCAGAATGGGCGCGTGCAGCAGCTCTATACGCGCTTGATCACGCAGGATAACGCGCAATTCCTGTTCAGCCCCTATTCATCGGGTCTGACCGCGACGGCGGCCATCATTTCGGAACAGTACGGCAAGGTCATGCTGACCACCGGCGCCGCTGAGGAGAAGACCTACGAGCTCGGCAACAAAGACCTGTTCCAGATCTATTCGCCGGCGGCGCAGTATCTCGCCGGTGCGCTGCGGGCCCTTAAGGAGAAAGATCCGAATGCCAAGATCGCCTTCGTGTACGAGGACGATCCCTTCTCCAAGGCGGTCGCCCACGCCACGCTTGACCTCGCCAAGATGGCGCACATGACGATCGTGTTGGACGAGGCCTATAGTGGCTCGACCATGGATTTCGGCCCGATCATCAACAAGATCATCGCGTCGAAGGCGGTGGCCCTGCTCGGCGGCGGCCACTACGCGGACGGCTCGACGCTCGCCCGCCAGTTGCACGACCAGAAGGCCAATTTGAAATGGGTTACGCTGCTGGTCGCACCGGACAGTCCGAAATTCGCCGAGCTCGGCGCCGCCGCGACCGACATCTCGGTACCTTCGCAATGGGAGCCGCAGGTCAGGTTTAAGCCCGACTTCGGGCCCACGGCGCAGGAGTTCACCAACGCGTTCAATACGAAATACGGCGTCGATCCGGGTTATCACGCTGCCGGCGGGTATGCCGCGGGGCTGATTTTGCAGCATGCCATCGAACAGGTCGGCTCGATCGATCCGGCCAAGGTCGCGGCCGCGCTGAACAAGATGGACGTCACGACAATGTTCGGCCGCACCAAATTCGCCACCGATGCGAAGGACCACGGTCTCCAGATCGGCCACGACATGGTGCTGGCGCAATGGCAGTTGAAGGACGGCAAGCTGACCAAGGAAGTGATCTGGCCGGCGGCCGCCAAGACCGCCGATACTGTGATGAACTGAAAGGGCGCTTCACGGAGCGAACGGACGCGCTCATTCGCATGTAGGTGAGCGCGTCCGACCGTGCCGAAAACCGACATGGCTGAAATCCTGGCTTCCGTCATCGACGGCGTGCTCATAGGCGCGGTTTATGGGCTCGCCGCCATGGGGTTGACGCTCATCTGGGGCGTCATGAACGTCATCAACTTGAGCCATGGTGCGATCATCGTCCTCGGGATGTTCGCGCTCTATTACTTTTCGTCCGTGCTCGGCCTTAATCCCTATGCGGCATCGCCTATCGTCATCGTAATCGGCTTCGTTGCCGGCGTGCTGCTCTATTGGGTCGCCGTGCATCGGGTCATCGGCCGGCCGCCTCTGATGAGCCTGCTGTCGACCTTCGCGGTCAACATGGTGCTCATCGGCCTCGGCACCGCATTCTGGAGCACGAGCCCCTACAATGTTCCGGTTTCGCTGCCGAGCGTGAGCTGGGAGGGCTATACCTACACCGGCACGCATATCATGGCTGCTGTGATCGCCGCCGTGATCGCCGGGCTGCTTTATCTGCTGCTTTACCGCACGCGCATCGGCAAGGCGATCCGCGCCGTCTCCGCCAACCGCGCTGCCGCCGAGCTCTCGGGAATTCCGACCACGCAAATGCTGGCGCTGAGTTTCGGGCTTGGCGTGACGCTCGCATTCGCGTCGGGGATGCTGATCGCGACATTGTTTCCCTTCACGATACTGTCGGGCGGAGCCTATCAGCTCAAGAGTTTCGTCGTGACCGTGCTCGGCGGGCTCGGCAATCCTGGCGGCGCGCTGCTCGGTGGCATATTTCTCGGACTGATCGAGGGCATGGCGACGCCGTTCATGCCGGTGAGCTGGATGCCGATGATCGAGTTCACTCTATTCGTCATCGTTCTCATCGCGTTCCCGCGCGGCATTTTCTCGTTTTCAAGAACGTGATTTCCGTGCGGTTCAACTCATTCCGCCCATTTCCGTGGCTGATCTTGATCGTCACCCTGGCGGTCGCGTTGGTGCCGTGGTGGACCGACAATGTCACCTCGCGCGAGAACCTCATCCTCGCCGCGCTCGACATCACGCTCGCCAGCAATCTCAATTTGATGCTTGGCTATGCCGGCTACGTCAATTTCGGCAATATCGTGATGTTCGGCCTCGGCGGCTATGTTGGCGTCTATCTGGTGAGCGTATGGCATTGGCCGCTGCTGGGCGCCACGTTCGTCGGCGCGATCGCCGTCAGCATCATCGCTTACATGTTTGGGCTCGGGATACTGCGCCTGCGCGGCGCCTACTTCGCGTTGGCGACCATCGGCGTGAACGAGGCGGTGAGCGTGTTTGTTACGAATTTCGAGCCTTGGGGCGGCGCCACCGGCCTCTATCTATCGCTCGACGCCTATGCCCCGCTCGGCGGCCCCGGCCGCGCCTTATGGATCGTCTATTTCCTCATGGTCGCGGTGATGGGCTTGTCGCTGGCGCTGAGCTACGGCATCCGGCACTCGAAATTCGGACTGGGCCTGCTGGCGATCGGCGAGAACGAGGACGCGGCGGCGATCCTGGGGGTGCCAACCCGCACCTACAAGGCCATGGTGTACAGCGTCTCCGCCTTCCTGCCGGCGATTGCCGGCGGCCTTTATTTCTTTAAGAGTGGCATTATCGAGCCGACCGGCGCCTTCGACCTCACGACCTCGATCGAAGCGATCGTTATGGTGATGCTCGGCGGGCAAGGCACGGTGGCGGGACCTGCCATCGGCGCATTTCTTTACGAGGAATTGCGCGGCTATTTGCTCACCGCGCAGGCATTTTCGCACTTCCAGCTGGTGATTGCCGGGCTGCTGCTGCTGGTGATTGTGTTGTTCGCCCCCGGTGGACTGATGGGCTTCGTTCACCAGAAACTTCCCTTCACCCGAAGGTGGCTGGAATGACGGCGCTGCTCGAAGTCACAGATTTGAGCAAGCGTTTCGGCGGGGTCGAAGCCGTGGGTGACCTCAATGTCGACGTCAGCGTTGGAGAGCTTCTCGGTCTAATCGGCCCGAACGGCGCCGGAAAGTCGACCGTCTTCAATCTGATCAACGGGGTCACCACCCCCGATTCCGGCCGCATCAAGATCGACGGTGCCGATATAACCGGCAAGGCGCCTCACATTGTCGCGCGCCACGGTATTGCACGCGCGCACCAGATCGTGCAGCCGCTGGCGGGGTTGAGCGTTCTCGAAAACTGCACCGTGGGCGCCTGCTTCGGCCGCGAGAATCTGCCGATCGCCAAGGCGCGCGAGATCGCCCGCGAGGTGGTGGCGACCGTGGGTTTGGCCGAGCGGATGGATACGCTGGCCGGATCGCTCACCACCGCCGGCAAGAAGCGCCTGGAGCTCGCCCGCGCCTTGAGCGCTCGGCCACGCCTGCTGCTGCTCGATGAAGTGCTCGCCGGACTCAATCCAACCGAAGTCGAAGCGATGATCGAGATCGTGCAAGACATCCGCAGGGCCGGCGTTGCAATCCTGATGATTGAGCATGTGATGCGCGCGATCATGCGGCTCTCCGACCGCATAGTTGTGCTCAATCTCGGGCGCAAGCTCGCCGAAGGCAGACCGGAAGAGGTTGCCAACGATCCGAAGGTCATCAAGGCCTATCTCGGCGACTCTAAGTTGCTCGCCAGTGCGGAAGGAGCCGAATGATGGCCGCGCCGCTGCTCAAGGTCGAGAACCTCGAAGCCGGCTACGACGATGTCCAGGTGCTATGGGGCGTGTCGTTGCAGGTGGAGCGCGGCGGCGTCACTACGCTCGTCGGCGCCAACGGCGCCGGCAAAACCACCAGCCTGCGTGCGATCACCGGCGGTATCAGGCCGCGCGCCGGCCGCGTTATGTTCGACGGCGAGGACGTGACCCGGCTTCCGCCGCACGCCAAGGCGGCACGTGGATTAGTGCTGGTACCGGAAGGGCGACAATTGTTCAACAACATGTCGGTCGAGGAAAACCTGGAAATGGGCGCCTATTCCGCCCGCGCGCGGCGCCATTTCGGCGAGCAGACCGAGCGCGTGTTCACGCTGTTTCCGCGTCTGAAGGAACGGCGCCGGCAAAAGGCCGGCACGTTTTCCGGCGGCGAACAGCAGATGCTGGCGATCGCGCGCGGGCTGATGTCGGTGCCGATCGTGCTAATGATCGACGAGCTGTCGCTTGGTCTGGCGCCCGTGGTCGTGCAGCAGCTGATGACCGCGCTCACGGCGCTCAGGAAAGATGGCGTCACGCTGCTGCTGGTCGAGCAGAATGTGCACCTCGCGCTGGCGATCAGCGACTATGCCTATGTTATCGCCGAAGGGCGTACCTTCACCGAGGGAGCATCGGAGAAGGTCGCCGCCATGCCGGACGTCCGCAAGGCCTATCTCGGATTTTGAGGCTGCATATCACGCCGCCCTCACCAGCCTAGCGGTTGCCGGCTACTACGAGAAGCAGCGGTTTGCGGGCCCGCAGGCGCGAAAAGATCCTCATCGCCAACGCGGCGACGGCCTGGAAGGTACCGGCGAACGAACGACCAACGAGCCGGAATGGTCGTCCACGCGAAGTCGAAGCAGAAGATCCAGCCACGGCGAAATCGCCAAGGACCGCGTCGAGTTGGGTGGGATCGCGGGGGCGTTTGCGGTGATCTGGCATCTACCTATTCCGCTTCAGTAAGGCTTCGCACGCCACGGCAAAGCCAATAAAAGCGGCGCTGGTAAGCGCGTCAATGCGGATTGCGTCGCTGGGGATACCTAACCAGTCATGCACGATGATGCCAAATAGGGTCGCCACCATTACGGCTATTACCAGGGCTAAAATCGGAATGACAATCCGGGCCATATCGGCATGGTAGCCTCCGTTCACGACATGGCCTAGCCCGTATATCTCACACTATCTTTGCATGATTGGGCAGATTTGCGAGGAGACATGTTTGCTTTTTTGCAGACGTGGTAGGCCGTGGCGTCTGGAGACGCGAGAGTGCTTGAACAATACCTGGCTACGAAAGTCGCGAAGCGGTCTCGGTGGGCCTGGGGATGATGCCGCGTGGGTTACGCGTTGCGGCGGCGTGTGTCAGGCGGGCGAGGCACGCGCGTTGGCGGCGGCGGCGAGACGCCTGGCAGCGCAGCCCCAGGCATGGGCCGCCGGACACGCTGACGCCATCGCGACCTTGATGCGACGGACACTCACGCACACGAGGGCGCCGATCTTGAGCAGCTTGAGACGAATGGTACCGCAGGTCGCTTTGGCGAACGGCGTGTGATGCAGGGCGATGCGGCGCAAGGCGCACAGCAGCACATAGGCCATCGAGGCAAACCACAGGCGCAGCTGGTTTGCCCGCATGGTGGCGGTCGAGGTGC